>Ga0209963_1000774_pt1 | contig 29470 bp, 29 predicted proteins | sample ThiBio_1000_biof_2_FD_183957 | JGI IMG/M metagenome (GOLD analysis project Ga0209963, IMG submission 183957) | Wastewater bioreactor microbial communities from Cape Town, South Africa - Thiocy_cont_1000_biof (SPAdes) | ecosystem: Engineered > Bioreactor > Thiocyanate-remediating >...
GCACGCACAAGCCCTGATCGCGCTCGCTCGCCGGCTGGTCGACCTGGTCTGGGCCCTGATCCGCGACAACCGCACCTTCACCACCGAGGCACCAGCCCCGGCAGTCAGCGCGGCTTGACACGGTCATTGAAACTCCCGATGGACTGGGTGGGCCTGGTGGCCCGTCCCCTTGGGGTGGCGGGGCGTTGTTCCCCCGCCACCCCAAGGCGTCCCAACACGGCCGTGGAGACATCCCAGGGCCTGAGTGGTCAAGTCCTGGGCGGTTCTCGTTGGCGAGGTTGAAGGGCTGGGACGCCGGGCCGACCTGAGGGGCAGGCTGTGGTTGGCCTGCCCCTTGGGGCGTGCCCGTAGGGCCGGCAGAGGCTCACAGGTCCAGGGCGGAGCGCAGCGACGTCGCGTCAGCGACGCCGAAGGCGCCCTTGAGGTGTGAGTGGCCGGCCCGGACAATTCGGTCCGGCGTCCCAGCCCGGCCGCCAAGCCGGACCAGCAGGATCTCTTCGGCCGTCAGGCCGTCAGGCCGTCAGGCCGTCGCGGGCGAGCAGCCGTGTGCCGTCGCTGCCGACGGTGGTGTCGCTGCCGACGGCGTCGACCTGGTAAGCCCACGCGTTGGCCTCGTCGTAGGCGGCCCGGGCGCGCAGGCAGCCGTGCAGGATCCCGACCAGCCGGTTCGCCAACTGGCGCAGCGCGGCCTGGTGCCCGACCCCACGGGCACGTTGCCGGTCGTAGTAGGCGCGCGCCCCGGCTGATCCGGTCAACGCGCCCTGGGCTTGGCGGGTCAGGGCGTCGACCAGGCGGGTGTTGTGCACGAACCGGGCGTGCACGGTCTTCTTCTTCCCGACTGTCGTGTGATCGGCGAGGTGCCGGCGAAGTTGCCCCCGACCAGCACCGCGATCTTGGCGGCACCCCTACAGACACGGTCCTCCGACGCCCAGTGGCGGGCTACCCCGCTCGACCGGTTCGCGGTGGTACGACCGTTCCTGCTGATGCTGTGCACCACAAGCCCGACCCACAGCCGACCGAGCAGCGGTTCCGGAGTGCCGTAAGCCGATCGGCATACGGGGCAGCCTGTCCCTGGCAGCGAACGCGCGCGCCGCGCATCTTGGGTCCGTCGTCGGAGCGGTCAAGATGCTCGTGCCGAGCGCGGAGCAGGTAGCGTCGAGGTGGACCATCACGATGACCTGGCGAACGGGGTTACGGGGTTACGGGGTGCGGGTGGCGGCCGCGATGGCGCGAAGTACCTCTTCGAACACCGCGTAGCGCTCCTCGCCGACCAGTTCGGCCCAGCGGCGTCCGACAGCAGTGCTGCTCGCCTGGGCCGTATCGCTGGCCTGCCAGCCACGTTCGGTGGCGACGATGCGCTTGGCGCGGCCGTCGTCGAGATCGGGCTCGAGAGTGATGTAGCCCTTGGTCTCGAACTCGCGTACGAGGTCATTGGCGGCCTGCTTGCTGAGCCCCAGGCGGGCGCCGAGCTCTGACGGACGCAGGTTCGACACGAGCATGTCGCGCAGGATTGACCGGTGGACGGGTCGCAAATCGTCGAAGCCGGCGGCGACGAGCTGGTCGAATACCTCGTCGATGAGCTCGGTCCACGCCGACCGGAGCATCGAGCCGACGGTCAGCGCTGGGGTTGTCCGAGCGGCGCTTGACATAGCAGTACGGTACAGCATACCGTTTCGTACGGTCTACCGTACTACTTGTCAGAGATGGAGAAAGCCATGGACCAGCAGCGGATGAAGGAACTGATCGAGCAGCACATCGCCGCCGAAATGTCCGGCGACACCGCGCGCGGTCAGCGTCTACACCGATGACGTCGAGCACGACGTGATCGGCTCGCCGACCGGTCCCGTCCGCGGCCCGGTGGCTGCCCAGGGGTTCTACGTCCACCTCACGGCTGACCTGACCACCGAGCAGATGACCCCGACGCGCGAGCAGTACGGCGAGGACTTCTGCGTGGTCGAGCACCAGGCCACTTGCGTCGTCAGGGGCGCATTCATGGGCATCCCCGCCAACGGCCGCAGGGTGACCTTCCGGATGCTCCACGTGTGGGACGTCAAGGACGACGCGATCAGCCGCGAGCAGGTCTGGCTCGACGGTGGCGCCATCGCCGCGCAGCTCACGGCCCTGCAACATGAAGGCGCGGCAGCCGAGCTTGCGTCGGCATAACGCGAGTCCTCGTTGTATAGGGCCCGCCCGCAAGCCGAACGGCGGATTCTGGCCGTCAACGCAACAGTAGCTCTCCGATCTCGTCGATCGGCCCGCTGAGCGGCTCTGCAGGATCGTGCTGAGCTGGCTCGGCGGGCCACGCGAAACCGACATCTTCGACAACTCCTTAAACCCACCACTAAACACACCACTAAACCCAAGCTCGACAAGCCGGGTGCAGCAGCATCCCGATACCCGACCTAGGTCGGGTATTTCCCCGATCGACCCGATCTGGGCGGGTCCGCGCTGCATAATCCACCCGATGGTGATCCGAACCCGGTACTCCGACGCCTGGGGGGAACGGTGCACCCACCGCAGCGGGTAACCCGCCCGCCGGCAGCCACGTAAAGGGGTCGAACGACATGTCGCAGAAACCAGCAACCAGACCGTTCAGGTCGCGGTGGGCGATCCGCGGGGTCACGGGAGCCGCGCTCGCGCTCGGGTTGGGCGTGGCGCCGTTGACTGGGACGGCGTGGGCCGCCGACCCGTGCTCGACTCCGGACAGCACCGGCACTGTGACCTGCACCTACGGCGCCACTGGCGCCGAACAGAGCTTCACCGTCCCGACCGGGGTCACCAGCGTGCAGGTCAGCGCCATCGGCGCGGCCGGCGCGCCCAGCTACGGCGGCGCCGCGGCAGGTCGGGGCGCGACGGTCACCGGCACCCTCAACGGGCTCGTCGGCGGCCAACAACTGTATGTCGAGGTGGGCGGCATTCCCGCCAACACCACTGCCTGTTATCCGAAGGCGCGGTGTGTGGGCGGGTTCAACGGCGGCGCCACCAGCCGCTACGGCGGCGGCGGTGGTGGCGCCTCGGATATACGCACCGTCTCGGGCACCGCGACCACCGGGTCGCTGCAATCCCGGTTGATCGTGGCCGGCGGCGGTGGCGGCGGCGGCATACCCGGCGCCGGATGCGATGATGCCGGTACCCCGGGCGGTGATGCGGGCGGCCCCGGTGGCACCAGTAGCTGCTCCGGGGTCGGCACCAGCACCGGCGGCCGTCAAGGCAGCGCCACCGCCGGCGCCGGCGGCACCCCCTCTGGGCAGGCAGGAACCCTCGGCGCCGGTGGCAACGGCGGCGGCAACACCGGTGGTGGCGGTGGCGGCGGCCTGTACGGCGGCGGCGGCGGCGGCGGCCTTGTTTTCGCCGTCGGGTCCGGAACCAACACCGCCGGCGGCGGGGGTGGTGGGGGGTCCTCGCTGGTCCCGGCCGGCGGCAGCCAAGGCCTGACCGCGTCCCCGGCGTCGGTGACGATCACCTACAGTGTCGCGCCGGCCGATACCACGCCGCCGACCTCGACCGTCACCTCAGGTCCCGGGTCGGCGAACGGGCTGCCGGTGGTCACGATCACCGGCACCGCAACATTCAAGACCACCGCTGGTGCGCCTATGGGCACGATCACCGGCACCTGTTACACCACCCGCGGGTTGGCGTTGACGTTCAACGCCACTGACACCGGTTCCGGGGTGGCGTCACTGACCTACGCCGCGACCGGCGCGCAGACCATCCCCGCCACCACCACACCCACCCTGCCCGCCACGGTGACGGTCACCGCCAGGGGGACGACCACGGTGACGTACTCGGCCAAGGACAAGGCCGGCAACGCCGAGACCCCGCACTCCCAGACCGTGTGGGTGGCCCCGAACGGCGCGCCGTTCGCCTGCACCGCGCCGGCCACGACGTTCACCCCGCCCGGGCACGGCTCGGTGACCATCGCCGGTACCGCCACCGTTTTCGGCCGGTCCGTCCCGTTCAACCAGACGATCACGTACTAGCCTGGGCGAAACCCCCGACAACTCGCGTGACTGCCTCGGATGCCCCGTCCACGCCCTGCGGCGTGGACGGGGCACCGTCGTGTCCCGCCCGCTGGCCGCCGCTGATCAGCTACACCCCGCCGGCTACTGGGACAGGTAGCGCAGCACGGCGAGGACGCGGCGGTGTTCGCTGCCGGTCTGGGGCAGCTGCAGCGCGTCATACACTTTGGACACGTGCTCGACGACGGACTTCTCCGCGATGACGAGGGACTCCGCGATCGCGGCGTTGCTCAGGCCCTCGGCCAGCAGGGACAGGACCTCCCGTTGCCGGCGGGTCAGCCGCGACACCCGGTCGTCGACCTGCTCCGCGCGGGCCAGGGCCGCGGCGGCGATCTCAGGGTCCAGCACCGTCTCCCCGCCCGCGACGCGCCGGATGTCCGCGGCGAAACGCCGGGCGTCCGCGACGCGCTGCTTGAGCAGGTACCCCACCCCGGACGGGTCCCCGGCCAGCAGGTCCAACGCGTACTGGCGCGAGAGGTGCTGAGACAGCACCAGAATGCCGGTGCGCGGCAGCCGTGACCGGAGCTTCAGCGCGGCCCGCAACCCGTCGTCGGTGCCCCCCGGGGGCATCCGGATGTCGGTGATGACGACATCGGGGCGGTGCCGCAGCGCCGCGGCGACGAGGCGGTCGGCGTCACCCTCCGCGGCGACGACGTCGAACCCGGCGCGCTCGAGCAGCAGGACGAGGCCCTCGCGTAGCAGCACCTCGTCCTCCCCGATGACTACCCGCACGGCAGCATCGCCCGCAGCCGGGTACCGGTGTGGCCGTTGGTGACCGACAGGGTTCCGCCGAGAACGTCGAGGCGGTCACGCAAACCCGGCAACCCCGACCCCGAACCGTCTTCCACAGCACCACCCCGGCCGTCGTCGACGACGTCGATCCACAGCGCGCCGTCCTCGGTGCGCAGGCACACCGCGACGCTGCGGGCGTCGGCGTGTTTCAGGACGTTGGTGAGCGCCTCGGCCACCACGAAGTACCCCGTGCTCTCGACCGGCGCCGGCAACCGGCCGGACACACCGTCGACGTCGAGCCGGATCCGGACCGGCAGGCTGTAGGCCAGCTCCTGCACCGCTGCTGCCAGGCCCCGCTCGACCAGCGGTGCCGGCATCACACCGTTGACCAGGCCGCGCAGCGCCGCGGCCGCCTCGTCCACGTCGGCCGCCATCCGGGCGGCCAGGGCCGGGCTCGCCGCACCGAGCGGTTCCTGCGCGAGCTGGTGGGCCTGCATCGCCAGCCGCACGAGTGACACCTGCAGCCCGTCGTGCAGGTCCCGGGCAATCCTGCGCCGCTCCCGATCTGCGGTTTCCAGCAGCCGTGACGACGCCTCGCGCAACGCGCGGCGGCTGTCTGACACCTCCCGCGCCAGGCGCTCCCGGTCCAGCGCGATCGCCGCGACCCGACCCACCGCGGCCACCGACCCAGCATCCTCGTTGAGCCGCGGGTCATAGACCACCGCGCCGACGGGCCGGTCCCCGACCGCGATGTGCACCGCCGCGCGGTCCTGCTCGGGTCCGGGCAGCGCGACGAGGGTGCCGGCGGGGTCCAGGTAGCCGCTGTGCGCCGCGGACCAGTGCAGCAGGGTGGCGGACGGGTCACCCAGCGTCGTGGCCACCGCCTGCTCGAGCTCGTCGCGTGAGCCCGACGACGACGCCACCGAGGTGACGAACGCGCTGAGCTCACCGGTGCGGGCGAACCCGCCCCGCAGGACCACCGCGGCGAACACGATCGGCACCCCGGCCACCGCGGCGAACTGGATGTACAGCGAGGCGTCGCCGAGCCCGAGCGGGCGCAACACGGTGCCCCCGAGCGGGATGGCGAGCACCGCCAGCACGCCGTAGGCCAACACCGGCGCCAGCACCCGGCGCTGCGCGGAGTCGTACTCGCGCAGCCGCCGCACCAGCAGCCATACGGTCACCACGACCACCACCGCACCGCAGGTCTGCTGCACGTGCGCGCCCACCTCGGCGAGGTCTGGGCGGGGGCTGATCAGGACGACGTCGTACGGCGGGGAAGCCGGGCTGAACGCCCAGATCGGGACCTGCCCGACGAGTGCGACGACGTAGACCGCGAGCACCGACACCTTCGAGGCGCGACCGCGCAACCGGCCGCCGGGAAAGGTGTGCAGCAGGTGTATCACCACGGCCAGCGGCACGGTGGCGGTGACCGTGCCCACCGCGATCAGCGCGGGCACGTCGGTGTTCGCCACGCTGACACCCAGGAACGCCGCGCCACCGACGACCAGCAGCGGGCCCAGCCGGTTGGCGGGCCGTCGCCACCACGCCAGCAGCCCCGCAGCGCCGTAGAGCGCCGCGACGACGGGGAATCCGTAGACCAGCGCGACACCGCCGAGCGCGCCAGCCTGCACGAGGGCAACGACCATCGCGACCCCGGCGACCCACACCGCCGCGAGCTGCATCAGCGCCACCTGCAGCGGCGGTGTCACACCGGTACGAGGTCGCGGCACGCCGACAGCCTGACGCACGCCGCTGGCGGGCGCGACTCCCGCCACACCGACCCCGACCTGACCCCGCGTACGAGGTGAACTGTCGAGGACGCAGCGAGTCGGGTCTGAGTGTGTGCCCAGGGGGTAACCGCCCTCTGGTTCGTCAGCTGCGAAGCAGACGGACCGAAGGGGTCCCCATCCAGCGCTGATACTTGATCGTCTGGTGGAACGGGCCGGACCGGCCGCGAGTGGTGTAGCAGGTGCCGTTGATGGAGGCCGCCGTCGTGCCGACCACATGGGCGAACATCCAGCCACGACGGGGGCGTCGGTCATCGAGGCTCCAGCTGCGGTGGCTGTCCTGTCCGACGCTGCCACCGGTGCGGCGGATGCAGCGACCGGCCGAACGGAGCGGTGAGCTGGCCTGACCGCCTCCACAGCTTCCGGAGCACCATCGGGCTGATACTGCAGCACGGGCGCGGGTAGATCGGGTGCATTGGCGAAAGACCCGACCCAGGTCGGGTACCGGGGGTAGTGCTTCATCACCTAGGTTTCGCCCAGCGCACGTTTCTTGGGTCACCGCCATCTCGGCAGCCACCTTGTGTCAGCGAGCGCACTCGTCGATCGCGCCCCCGCACACCAGGAGATGCCATGCGCCGATTTCTCCATTCAACTGTCGCCGCCGTCGCCGCGATGTCGCTGAGCCTGCTGCTGGCCCCCGCCGCCATCGCCGACACCGGAGGAGGAAACAGTGCCGCAGCCAAGATGTGCCAGGAGGGTGGGTACGCCAACTACCAGCGCAGTGACGGCACCACCTTCGCCAATGAGGGTGCCTGTACCAGCTATTCGGCTCGCGGCGGCATGCTGGTGCCGATCCAGGTGGAATCGGTCAACATCTCGTTCACTCCGACCTTCGACCCCAACTATTGCAACGTGATCGTCGTCTTGGAGAACTTCGCGCCGTCGACGACATACCCGGCGCAGCTCGTCGTGCTGGACAATGGCAACTCGTTCAACTTCACCCGATCGGTGATGACCGATGGCACTGGCTCCGCTGCCACCAAGGTCTTCAGCTATTTCAACCAGAACACTTCCGTCACCGCCACTGTCGATGGCCTCAGCAGCTCCAGTACGCCCATCGCCTGTTGAACGCGTCTCTCCACCCGCCGATTCTCAGAGATGAAGCCCCCCAGGTGACCATCGTGGGTCTAGCCCCGTCGGTCTCCCAACCCACCGCGCACACTTCCCGGCCATGCGCACATCGCCTGACATGTGCGCCGGCCGATTGATGGGCACGGCCGAGCTAAGTAGGGTGAACCGCGTGCCGGGAGAGGTCGAAAGCACGGGCCTGCTCGCAGACGTCCCCCTGTTCGCCGGACTGACCGCCGCCGTCCGCGCCGGGATCGAGGGGCGGGCCGACGTCGTCGATCTCGCGGGTGGCGACACGCTGTTCGAGGCTGGCGCCCCCTCCGATGGTCTCTACGTCGTCTGCACCGGTCGGCTCGAGGTGATCCGTGCCGGGGCGGTGGTGCGCGAGGTCGGCCGGGGCGGGTTCGTCGGGGAGCTGAGTCTGCTCACCGGGGCGGCCCGGGCCGCCACCGTGCGGGCCCGGCGCGACAGCCGCCTGCTGCACCTCTCGCCTGCGCAGTTCGACGCGTTGGTCACCGCGGAGCCGTCGGTCCTGCGGCAGGTCGCGGCCACCCTGGCCGGCTGGGTGGCCGACGGGGGTGACCCGGCGAGCTCTGGGCGCGCCGGGCGCACAGCCACGCTCGTGGCGGTCGTCGGCTCTGGCCGTGGGGCTCCGGTCGACGCGGTGGCCGCGGCGCTCGTGGTCGAGCTGGCCGAGCACCTGACGGTGGTCACGCCGGGCCGGGTCACGCCCGCCGAGCTCGAGCGCGCTGAGCTGGGTGCGGACCGGGTGGTGCTGAGCGCGGGCCCGGAGGACGGCCTGTGGCACGAGTTCTGCCTGCGCCAGGCCGATCGTGTCGTGCTCGTCGGTGACGCAAGGCATCCCCCGCCCGCGGTTGATGCCCTCACCGGTGCCGACCTCGTGCTGGTCGGGTCGCCGCCGGGGCGTGAGCGGCTCGTGCGGTGGGTGGGGGCGATCGAGCCGCGCCGGACCTACCAGCTCGATCCCGATCCGGCGGGGTGGGGACACGCGCTGGCCCCGCTCGCGCGGCGGATCGCCGGGCGGTCCGTGGGGTTGGTCCTGGCCGGGGGTGGCGCGAGAGCGTTCTGCCACCTCGGCGTGATCGAGGCGTTCGAGGCCGCCGGCATCGAGATCGACCGGGTCGCCGGCACCAGCCTCGGCGCGATCGTCGGCGCTGCCTATGCGGCCGGTTTGGGCGTTCCGGAGATGTACCAGACGTTCGTCGCCGAGTTCGTCCGGCGCCGCCCGCTCGGTGACTACACGGTGCCACGGGTGTCGCTCTCGCGCGGCCGCCGCGCGCTCGATGCCCTGGTCCGCGTGTACGGGGAGATGGTCATCGAGGAGCTCCCGCGCGAGTTCGCCTGCATCAGTGTGGATCTCTACCGCCGGGAGGCCGTCACTCATCGCCGGGGGCGGCTGGTGGACGCGGTGCGCGCGTCGATGTCGCTGCCGGTGGTGCTGCCGCCGTACTGGATCGGCGATCGACTGCACGTCGACGGCGCGTTGCTGGACAACCTGCCGGTCTCCTGCCTCGCGGCGGCCGGGGAGGGCCCGATCGTCGCGGTGAACATCACCAGCGGCGGTGGCGGGTCGGACCCGTCACGGATGCCGGCACTTGCCGAGACGCTGCAACGATCGATCCTGATGGCGGCGGCTCCCGCGGCAGCCGCCGCCGAGGCCGACGCCGACCTCGTGATCCGGCCGGACGTGCGCCGGGTCGGGCTGCTCGACTTCCACAGGCTGGACCACATGCGCGAGGCAGGCCGCGTTGCCGCGAGAGCGGCGCTCGAGGCGTACGACGGACGGCCCCACCGCGCGCTGCCGACGACCGGTACCTCTGCACGACAATGACCGGGTCACTAAACCCTGTTCGCCGCGTGGCTACGCGCACGACCAAGATTTCGATCTCTTGGTTCTGGTATTTCTTGCGTACAGCGGTTGCCTTCCTCGTGGTGCCTTGGCGATTCACCGAGTTTAACCGCACGGCAGGCCTCAGGTGTGGGACTCAGGTGGGGGTTCTCCCGACCGCGGACCCGACCTAGGTCGGGTCTTGTCCACTTCCCCTAGAAGCTTGCAGTCGGCATCTGCGACGATCGCCCCGCATGGCCAGACGGTTCACATCGGGAGGAGTTGAGATGGGCATCGACGGTGACTCGAACAGGGGTGGGCTGGAGGAGCCGGTCGCGGCGGCGCAGGACGCCGACGAGGCCGAGATCGAGGACCTGGAGGTCGCGGAGGACGCCGACGGAGTGCGCGGCGGCATGTCTGCACCCTTCCAGTGAGGTGGGCGATCCGAGTTCCGCGGTACTCCTCTGGGGCTCGGGCAAGGATTGCTCGTACGCCCTGTGGGTCCTGCGCCGGCGCGGCATCCGCGTCGGCGCACTGCTGACCGGCATCACCGACGGCCTCGGACGGACACCCGCAGGGGCGCGGCGGTCGGTGATGCGCCGGCAGGCCGAGTCGATCGGTCTGCCACTGATCGAGGTCGGGACGCCCCGTGGGTGTGACCGCGCCACGTTCGTCGGGCACCTCGGCACCGCGCTGGCCGATCCGTCGCTGAGCGAGCACGGCAGCATTGCGGCGGGCAATCTCATGGGCCCGTCGGACCCGATCGCCCGGCTCGTCTGCGACGGGCTTGAGGCGGCGACAGGGAAGCAGATGCTGATGCCGTTCTCCGGGATGGCGCCGCAGGAGTACGCGCGGTCGCTCGTCGCGAGCGGGTTCCGCGCGGTACTGACCGCGGTGGACACCGACGTCGTCGACGAGTCCTTCCTCGGCCGGGAGTACGACGCCGCGTTGCTCGACGATCTCCCCGTGGGTGTCGATCCGGGGCTGGAGCACCCCAGCTTCCAGACCTTCGCCTTCGACGGGCCCGTGTACCGCCATCCCGTCGCGTTCCGGCTCGGCAAGGTCGCGCGGTTCGCCGGCGTCGCCCACCGCGACGTGCAGGCGGCGTAATGCCCAGCACGTTTTCCGGACCGCCACCGGGCCACCTGACGCGGGGCGCGCTGCGCGTCGACGACGAGCAGTTCGACATCGCGGACGTCGTGCTCCTCGCGCTGGCCGAGGGGCGGTGGCAGCGGCTTGCGGTGTCCCTGGGGCGCGGGCTGGCGCTCGAACGCGAGCACGGGCGCGACGTCGCTCGGGAGCGTGTCGCGCAGCAGGTGACGCGGTTCCGCTACGAGCGACGGCTGATCGCGGGCAAGGACTTCCGGGAGTGGCTCGCGGCACGCGGACTGGTCCTGGCGGACGTGCACCGGCACTGCTTGCGGGGCATGCTGATCGCCGAGCACGGGCCCGACGGCAACCGCGTGACACCGGACCCTCGGGATGTCCACACGGAGGCGCTGGTGTCCGGTCTCACCGGCGAGACGGCGGCGCGGCTCGGTGACCTGGCGGCGATGGCGGCCGCCGTCGACCCGGTGGCCGGTCCGCCGGTGCAGGAGCTCGTAGCGGAGGCGGCCGCCGCGGGGCTGGAGGGTGACGACCTCACCTACCGCGCGAGCAGGGTGCTGCGCCTGCTGGCGGCCGAGCGCGCGTTCGTGGCGCACACGGCCACGCCGGACGCGGTCGCCCGCAGCATCGCCACGCACGGCGTCGACTGGCTGCGCGTGGAGTGCTCCGAGCTGCTGTTCCCGAGCGAGGGCGCCGCTCACGAGGCGCTGCTGTGCGTGCGCGCCGACGGCATGTCGCCCGCGTCGCTGGCCGGGTGGCTCGCCGTTGGCCTGCGCCGGTCGGCCCAGTTCGTCGGCGACGTCGGAGGCGCCCGGGCGGGCGTCCTCGCCTCGGTTCCGATCGGTGAGCCGGTCGGTCCGCTCGCGGGAGAGGAGGGATGGAGGGTGCTGGTCGTGGACCGCCGCGTCACCCCGGCCCGCGAGGATCCCGAACTGGCGCGGCGCGCGACCGCCGAGGTCGTCCGGACCGCCGTGGACCGGCTGCGGGCGGGACGGGTGCATGAGCTCGCCGCCCTCTGAGCTGCTCGAAGGGCTCGCCTTCCTGCGGGCGCTCCCGGACGACCTCGCGCCGGTGGTCCGCGACAGCTGCGAGCCGCGGACGTACGCCTTCGGCGACGCGGTGTTCCGCGCCGGCGACCCACCGGACGCCCTCTACATCGTCATCTCCGGCCGGGCGCGCGTGGTCGGCACGGCAGCGGACGGCGCCGAGGTCGCACTCAACCTGCTCGAAGCGGGCGACACGTTCGGCGAAGCGGGGGTGCTCGAGGGCGCGCCACGCTCGGCGACGATCCGCGCCTCGTCACCCGAGCTGGTGGTCCTGCGCCTCGACGGCGCACTCCTGCGCGCCGTCGCGCACCACCAGCCGGAGGTCCAGCAGCACTTCGCGGCCGTCACCCGGTCCAACGCAGTGGCGAACGCGCTGCACATGAGCGCGCTGTTCGCGGCGCTGCCGCGCTCGGTGCTCGCGCCGCTGATCGAGGGGGCCGACGAGGTCGAGGTGCAGGGCGGGGCGACGCTGTTCGAACGCGGCGACGTCACCACCGACGCATTCCTCGTACGTGCCGGACGACTCGCCGTGCACGTCGACGGAGATCCGCTGACGCTCGTTCCGGGCGACGTGGTCGGCGAGCGCGCGGTGCTGCTCGGCGAGCCACGCGGCGCCACGGTCACCGCGCTCGAGCCGGCTCGGCTGCTGCGGATCGACGGGGTGCGCCTGCGCGACGCGGTCGACGGGGATCCCGTCCTGCGGGCACGCATGGACGCGCGCCTGCGGCGCTACGACGAGCACCGCGCGCCGGAGGCCCCCGATCCCGCCGCACCGGGCACCACCGCCGACCCAGAGGCGGAGCTCGCGCGCGCGGCCGCGGCGGACGCAGACGTCCTCGAGCCCGTCGACGCTGTCCCGTTGCGCCGGCGCCGACGGTTCCCCATCGTCCGCCAGGTCGACCAGGCCGACTGCGGGGTCGCGTGCCTGGCCATGCTCTGCCGGTCCTTCGGCCACAACGTCTCTGTGAGCTTCATCCGCCAAGCCGCAGGGACATCGGTGGACGGCACGAGCCTGAGCGGCCTCAAGAGCGGCGGCGCTGCGGTGGGGATCGAACTGAAGCTGGTCAAGAGCTCACCCGACGACGTCGACCGGCTCCCGCTGCCGGCGGTGGTCCACTGGGAGGGGCGCCACTGGGTGGTCCTGTTCCGGATCGACGGCGACCGGGTGCGGCTGGCCGACCCTGCGGTCGGCCTGCGCACCGTCGACCGCGCGACGCTCGCGCAGGAGTGGTCGGGTTACGCGGCCCTCCCGACGCCCACGCACCGCCTGGCCGACGCGCCCCGTCAGCGCATCGATCTCAGCTGGCTGGCGCCGGTCCTCAGGCCGCTGCGGTGGACGTTCGCGCTGGCGATCGTGCTCGGCCTGGTCGGCTCGGCACTGCTGTTGGCGATCCCGGTCTTGACCGGGATCGTCTTCGACGAGGTGCTGACGGACCGCGACCGCGGATTGCTCCACCTCGGCGTACTGGGGATGCTCGTGGCACTCGGCCTCGGCGTGGGCGCGCTGATGCTCCAGCGGTTGGTGATCGCACGGCTGGCAATCCGCATCGACGCCGCGTCCCTGGACATCCTCACCGAACGGCTGTTCGCGCTCCCGCTCGCCTACTTCGCGCAGCGCACCTCGGTGGACATCGAGCGCCGCCTCTCCGGTGTCCAGCAGGTCCGCGAGATCGTCGTCAAGGAGGGGGCGATCGCGATCGCCTCGCTCTTGCAGGTCGTGGTGGTGCTCGCCGCCATGTTCACCTACTCGTGGGTGCTCGCGCTGGCCTTCCTCGGCGGGCTGCCCCTGTACGCCCTGCTGATGCGTTTCTCGAGCACTCGGGTGCGCCCTGCCTACGCCGAGCTCGAACACGCCTTCGCCCACCACGTCTTCCGCCAGATCGACGCGACGAAGGGCATCCAGACCGTGAAGGTGGTCGGTGCCGAGCGGGGCCTGCAACGGACGCTGGGCGAGGGCTTCGCGCACCTGCAGGGCCGGGTCTACGGCACCGACGTGACCGTGATGGTCTACGGCGCGCTGGTACAGGCCGCCACGATGGGCCTGTACGCGGTACTGCTGTGGATCGGCGCGCTCGAGGTCCTCGCCGGGCGTCTCTCGACCGGCGAGCTGGTCGCGGTAAACACCCTCGTCCTGCTGGCCACCCCGAACCTGCAGCTGCTGCTCGCATTCTGGGACCAGCTGCAGATCGCGGACGTCCTGCTCGGCCGGCTCCAGGACGTCTTCGACGCCGAGCCCGAGCGGCCGGAGAGCGCAGGAACGCGCCCCGTTCCGGCGCTCGGAGGACGCGTCAGCCTGCGCCGCGTCGGCTACGCGTACCCGACCCGCCCGGACCGGCCCGCGGTCGAGGACGTGACTCTCGACGTCGAGCCCGGAAGCACCGTCGCCCTCGTCGGCCGCTCCGGCTCGGGCAAGTCCACCCTGGCCAGGTGCATCGCCGGCCTGGTGCTCCCGACCGCCGGGACGATCGAGTTCGACGGGCTCGACCTGCGCGACCTCCGGCTGGACGACGTGCGCCGGCAGGTCGGGTTCGTGCTCCAGGACTCCTACCTGTTCAGCGACACGATCGCCCGCAACATCGCCCTGGGCGAGCGGGAACCCGACCTCGCCGCGGTCCGCGCCGCCGCCGAGATCGCCTACGCCGCCGAGTTCATCGAACGCCTCCCGCTCGGCTACGACACCCAGGTCGGCGAGGCGGGCACCGGGCTCTCCGGCGGGCAGGCGCAGCGCATCGCGATCGCCCGCGCCATCTACCGCCAGCCGCCCGTCGTGGTCCTCGACGAGGCGACGAGCGCTCTGGACCCGGAGGCGGAGCGGGCGGTGACCGAGAACATGGAGCGACTGCTGCGCGGTCGCACCGCCTTCGTGATCGCCCACCGGCTGTCGACCGTCCGCTCGGCCGACCTCGTCGCCGTGCTCGACGAAGGACGGCTGGTCGAGACGGGGACCCACGACGAACTGATGGCCCGCCGCGGCCTCTACTTCCACCTCGACGCGCAGCAACTCACCGGCTGACCGCCCGACCAGGCCTGCACGATCATCACTCGAACTGTGATCACCGGCGACGGCGGTCAGGACCAGAAGGCGTCGACCGCTTCCTGGTCGTCCGCAACCGCCCAGTACTCGCACCACCGGCCGTCCGGGGCCGGCCGCAGGGTCTGCGCCAGCAGGGTGTCCAGCACCCGGCCGTCGGCCCGTCGGGCGGTCACGCGCATGAGCACGCCGACGAGGTCGCTGCTGACCGTGACCGTCTGTGGGTGCAGACGAAGGCTGCCGGCGGTGATCGCGTCGGTCGATGCGAAGTAGTCGAACAACGCGTCGATGCCGGACAGGTCGCCGCTGGTGCGGTTGCTGCCCTGGACGTACCACACGACGTCGTCGGTGTAGAAGCGTCGGGTGCCGGCCCGGTCTCCGGCGTTGTGTTGCTCGGCCATCTCGTACACCGCCCGGACGTTGGCGTCCGCAGCCGAGTCTCCAGTCGCGTCCGGGTCTGTCGCACTGACAGCGCTGACCTGCTCGGCAGCGGTGGCCAGCCCGAGGCCCTCCCCGGACCGGACAGCGTTCTTCAGGCCGAGCAGGGGGTGGTCATTGCGGGCCTCCATATAGGCCTTCAGCGTGTCCATCCACATATGCGTGGTGCCCGCGTGATTGGAGACGACGACCGCGTCGTAATCCCGCTGCCGCATGGGCTTGACCATGTATTTCACGATCATCGCCCAGTGCGTCGCGTTGAGGGCAGCGTTCGCCTGGTATAGCCGGACACAATGGAGCAACCACGGGCGCGCCGCCATCAACGCCTCGGCCTCGGCAGGCTTCAGGTCGCACAGGTTATGGGTCTGCGCAGCGGACCGGATCCGCTCGTCGAGCGGCACCGCCTCACGGGCGCGGAGGACATCGCGCCGGCCCGGAGCGTCCAGCACATCGAACTGCTCCAACACGTGAGTGTCGTAATTCGGGATCGAGATCCCGAGCAGTTCGCCAAAGCATCCAGCGCCTGGGCGGAGGCATGCATCGCGTCCCCCTCGAACCTGCGGTAGTCGGCACACCATAGCGGCTCTTCGCGTTGAAGCGTCGTGCATCGGGGGGGGGTGAGCCCGGGGTCACCACGCGTGAAGGATCCCCGATTCTGCAGCTGCCGCAGCATGCCGGACGCCGGTTCGCCGAAGCGGTTGCCGAGTAGCCGGAGGTGGATGGTGCGCGTGCGTCGCTGCGGGATCGGTCGCCGACCCGTGATCCGGCCGGCCCGGCATCGGATCGCGCGTAGACATCAGGACTTCGCGGCTTGCCGGCGCAGTCTCGTCGACAGCACCTGGCCGATGTCGAAGACCAGCTCGCCGGCGATCTGTGGAGCGTCGCGTCGCAACTCTTCGAACCGCTCGGACGTGAGCTGCCGCACCCGGCAGTCGGTCCGGGCTCTCACGGTCGCGGATCGCGGCTGCCCGTCCAGGAACGACTGTTCGCCGAACACCGATCCGGTCTCTCCGATCGCCAACTGTCGGCGGCCGCCCGCTTCGTCGAGGGACACCTCGATCTCGCCGTCGCTGACGATGTACAGGGTCCGGTCCCCCCGGCCCCGCTGGACGATCCCGTCACCAGTCCGGTAGGACAGTTCCTCGGTGTGGGCGAAGAGCTGCTGGAGGTCCTCCTCCAACGCTCCGGCCAGGAACTCGTGTCGCTCCCGTTCGAGATCCGTCTCCGCTACGACCGACTCGTTGTCGGAGCCGTTGTCGTCGTCGAAGAAGTACATGCCGCCCTTGATCAGGCGCATGGCGACGAAGACCATCTGCGCCAACGGTCGCGGCACCATCGGGTACCCACCCTCGGCGATGCTCTGGAAGGTCTTGATCGCGCCCGGGTAGATGGTTACCTGCAACCCCTGGCCGACCGGGCAGAACATGAGCGCGGACTCCTCGAGCAGGTACGCGACAGCAGTGCCAAGGGCGCGCTCCCACGCTACGTCGTCCTCGTGCTCCGCCTTCTCGCCGCGCCCCAGGTAGACGTCGGCGAAGTCGCCGACGAGCTCCCGGAACGAGTCGTCGTGCTCGTACAACTCCAACAGCTCCGCATGATAGATCGGGAAGTCGGGTGACTTCTCCACCTCCGAGAGCGGCAGGAACTCGAACCGGCATTCCCCGGGATAGCTCTCCACGAGCTGGCGGTGCGTCTGGATGAACTCCGACCCCTTGTCCAGTGCCTGCCGGCGTGCCGCCTCCGCGGGGATGTCCGGGTTCGCGACCTGCACGGTGTACCGGTAGATGCTGTCGCCGACGAGCAACGCGCAGTGGTCGAAGTTCGCGCTGACCCAGCGCACGCACGCCTCGAACCGGGCACCTTCGGAGTTCTTGCTTCCCAGGCTGACGCCGAGCAGACAGGTACGGTGTTCGGTCGTGAGCGTGTCGGACAACCGGGCTGGGGCCACCTGCGCAACTGTCGCCCGGTACTTCCGCCCGAACAGGAGCGGTCCCAGCCTCTCGGCGGCGCCGCATCGAGCGCCTTGCGCTTGAGCACCGCCGCCAGCTGCTCCTGCTCCTGTCGGAGCTCCTGAAGCTCCATTCGCTGCCAGATCGCGACCGTGCTCTCGCTCATCCGGATCACCGCCGGCGGCACCCTGGCACAGCAGACCGTGCCTGCGCCAGCGTGTGCGTGACGTCAGGGACCGTCCGGGCGCGGCACCCGTCGCGGGTGGGTCGAACCGGCCGTCCGAATCAGTGGCGACGAGTTCGCGGCGCTCGGCGAAGAGGCTGTCGTCTGACATGATGGTCAGCTATGGCGCTTCCTACCGGTCCCGGTGTCGTCTTCCTCTTCACCGACATCGAGGGATCGACGCGCACCGAGCGCGCGGTCGGGTCGGCGGTGTGGGCCGAGGTGGTCGGCCGCCACGACGAGCTGATGCGGCGCGCGATCGAAGGGCACGGGGGGTCGGTCGTCAAGACCGAGGGTGACGCGTTCTTCGCGGCGTTTCCCCGAGCCGCAGAGGCGGTCGCGACAGCGGTCGACGCGCAGCGGGGGCTCGCGGCCGAGTCGTGGGCGGACGGTGCCGTGATTCGCGTCCGGATGGGGATCCACCTGGGCGAGGGGCGGCTGCGGGCGCGCCTTGCACCAGGCGACCCGGAGGACTACGTCGGGATCGACGTGAACTACTCGGCGCGCATTGCTACGGCCGCGAACGGGGGACAGATCGTGCTCTCGGCGCCGCTCGTCGACGCGCTGCCGGCCGAGCTCGCGCAGCTGCCGGGAATGGAGGATGTCACCGTCGTCCAGGACGGGCTCCGGGCGGTGAAGGACTTCGAGGAACCCGCTCCGCTGTTCCGGCTTGTCGTGCCAGGCGCCGCCGACGACGACCGACCGCTCCGCACGAGCGAGGTTCCCTCCAACCTGCCCGGTGACGTGACGAGCCTCGTCGGGCGCGAGACGGAGATCGAGCTCGTTCACCGCGACCTCGATGCGGCCCGGATCGTGACGCTGACGGGTCCGGGCGGCAGCGGCAAGACGCGACTTGCCGTTGCCGCTGCGCGCGATCTCCGCGACCGGTATCCGCACGGGGTGTGGCTCGTGGACCTCGCGGCGGTCACCGACGCCGGACTCGTCGAGCCCGTGATCGCCACGACCGTCGGCGTCCGCGAGTCGCCGGAGCACACGATGGCCGAGGCGCTGCGCGCTCACCTGCGTGACCGCACGGCGCTGCTCGTGCTCGACAACCTCGAGCAGCTGCTTCCCGCCGCCGCGGACGTCGTCGCCGGGCTGGTTCGATCCGCCCCGAACGTGCGCGTGCTCCTGACGAGCCGCGAGTTGCTCCGGATCGCCGGGGAGCGCGCGCACCACGTGCCGCCACTCGACCCGGACGAGGGGACCGCACTGTTCATCGATCGGGCCCGTGCACACCGACCGGACCTCGCGTTCACCGAGGACGCGCTCGCCGCGGTGCGCGCGATCGCCGAGCGGCTCGGCGGGCTGCCCCTCGCGCTGGAGCTCGCGGCGGCGCGCGTCCGGATGCTCACGCCGCGGCTCATCCTGGAGCGGCTAGGCCAGAGCCTGGATCTCGGCGGCGGTGCGCGTGACCTGCCGGAGCGCCAGCGGACACTGCGCGGCGCGATCGGGTGGAGCTACGAGTTGCTCCCCGATCCGGAGCGGCGCCTGTTCGGGCGCCTCGGCGTGTTCGCCAGCGGCTGGACGCTCGAGTCCGCCATGGCGGTCGCGGACCCAGACCAGGACCTCGGCATCGACGTCTTCGAGGGGATCGAGTCGCTGGCGGACAAGAGCCTGATCCGCATCGAGCCGGTCGCCGACTCGGATCCCTCGGCCGATGCGGGACCGCGATTCGGCCTGCATCCACTCCTGCGCGAGTTCGCTGTCGAGCGGCTCGACGAGGGTGGCGAGCGGCCGGTGGTCGAGGAGCGCTTCGTCGCGGAGTGCGTGCACATCGCCGAGGGCGCGGGCAAGGTGATTCGCGCGACCGCCGGTGAGGGCGCAATGGCGGTGCTCGATCGCGAGGAGCGCAACCTCCGGGCTGCGCTCGACTGGTCGGTCGCGCACGACGCGCCGACGCACGGCCTCCGCATCATGGGGGCGACGTGGCCGTGGTTCGAGGCCCGGGGTCGGCTCCGCGAGGCACTCTCGACGGTCACGCGGCTGCTCGAGCACCCCTCGCCCACGGATCCGCTCGTCCGGATCGCCGCGCTTGCCGCCGCGGGTGGCTCCGCGTACTGGATGCGGGACATCGCCGGCGCCCGGGCTGCCTACGAGGAGCGTCTCGCGCTCGCCCAGGAGTCGGGCGACCAGATTCTCACCGCTGACGCGCACTACGACCTCGGGTTCATCGGCATGGTGACGCAGGACGACGCGATGCTGCGCGATCACGAGGAGCGCGCGCTCGAGCTGTACACGGCGGCCGGTCACGACCAGGGCGCGATCCTGGCACGCGAGGCACTCGCCCTGACCCACTTCCTCGGCGGCGAGTACGCGGAGGCGAGCGAGCTCCAGACGCTGAACCTCGAGGTGTTCCAGCGCGCCGGCTCGCAGATGCAGGTCGCCAGCGCTTCGACGTTCCTGTCCGCCGCCGAGTGGTGCGCCGGGGACACCGAACACGGGTGGCATCGGTTGATCGGCGCCCTGTCGGTGTTCCACTCGATGGAACACCCGACGGGCCTGACCCGGACGATCTGTCTTGCTTCGATCATGTTGCTCTCGGGCGGATCGTCGGAACTCGGCGCGCACGCCGCCGGCGTGACCTACCGGCTGGCCCGGGAGAGGGGCCTGATGCTGGGCCCGGTGCACGTGCTCCACCTGCCGGAACCGTCTGCGCTCGCTGAGGCACGGTTCGGAGCCGAGCGTGCCGCCGAGCTCGTGACGCAGGGCGAAGCGATGACGACCGATCACCTGGTGGCAGCGCTCGCGACCTCGCCGCCGCCTGGCGCCCCGCTCCCCGCGATGCCGTCAGGCGGGGCTTAAGCACCGTCGAGGTGGGCAGCGAGCGTCTTCTCGCGAGAAACGATGATCTTGGGGGTCTCGGTCAGGCGTCGGTGGTGAGAGGGCCACGGTGTGTTCGCGGTCGGCGTCGTCGGGTTGGGGTGTAAACGCGCAGGATGTCCGGGCCGGCGTGCCCGACCAGGTCCGCGACCAGGACCGGGTCGACGCCGCGCGGATGAGTTGGGGTGGCGAAGGTGTGGTGCAGCGCGTGCGGCCCGAACCACCGCCCACCGAGAGCACCTCGGCTGCGCCCGGCCCGGCCCGGCGGCCCGCTGCGGGTCACGGCGGCATGCACGGCCGCGGCGGCTCCGTCACCGCGGTACACCGCTGGCCGGGCAGGTCCAGGGCTGGCTCATCGCGATCATGGCTGTGGTCGGGCCGACGTGCGGATGGGTGTGGGACTGCACCGGGCCTTCCGTGACGCGGGCTTGCCGCGCCCCTATCTGGAGTGACTGTGAGCGGTAAGCCGGGCAAGCGCGCCCTGTCGACGCTCGACGCCGACGGCGACCTACACGACATCGACATCGACCCGGGCCGGGTATCTCGACCGTGGACTCGTGCCCGCGCAGGGGAACTGTTCGAGGTGGACTGGCAGGCCCGGCAGTGCGCACTCGAATTGCCGATCGTCCGATTGGACGGTGTGTACGCCGGGGCGAAAGATCGGTGTGCACTGACACGCGCCGTCGCCACCTCGGTTGAAGCCGGAACCATCCGGGTGATCAGCCTCGAAGCCTGGTTGCTTCGCGACACGCTGGGGGTGGGTCTGCGCGGCGGGCTCCGCGCACCGGGAGTGCGATGAGCCGCTGGCGTTTCGTACTCGCCGACTGGTTCGACCCGCATCTCGGAGCGGCGCAGGTTCGAACTGCAAGCGGTAATGTCAAGTGCCGGGTTTGATGGAGGCTGAGTTCTCACGCTCCGGCGGGTTGCCGGGCGGGGGTCTGGGCCGCGTGTAGGGCCTCGTACTCGACGGGTGGGATCAGCCCGAGTTCGCCGTGCAGGCGGCGGTGGTTGTACCAGTCGATGTACTCGGCGACGGCGAGTTCGAGATCGTTGAGGCCGCCCCAGGGTCCTCTTTTTCGGACGAGCTCGGCCTTGAACAGCGAGTTGAACGCCTCGGCCATCGCATTATCGTAGGAATCGCCGACCGATCCGACGGACGCGACCGCGTCGACCTCGGAGAGCCGTTCCGTGTAGCGGATGGCGACGTATTGAACTCCGCGGTCGGAGTGGTGTACTAATTGTGACAGGTCGTCACCGGCGTGCCGGCGGGTCCAGATCCCCCTGTTCAACGCATCGAGTGCGAGGTCGGTGTAGAGGTTGGTCGCCAGCTGCCAGCCCACGATCCGTCTCGAGAACACGTCCAGCACGAATGACGCGTACACCCACCCGGAAAAGGTCTTGACGTAGGTGATGTCGGCCACCCATAGGCGGTTCGGTGCTGGTGCGGTGAACGCGCGCTCGACCAGGTCCGGGCGCAGGTCCGGGCCGGTGGCGCGGATGGTGGTGCGGGGCGTCTTGACTCGTGACACACCGCGCAGACCAGCGGCTTTCATCAGCCTGGCCACGGTGCACCGGGCGATCGGCCGCCCGTCCACCCCGCCCTCGCGTCCAAGCTGAGCCCATACTTTCCGGACACCGTACACGCCGTAGTTCTCCCGATGCACTCGCTCGATCTCACAGGTCGTGTCGGCGTCGGTGACCGACCGCCGGGACGGCGGCCGTGTTTTCGACGCATAATAGGTACTCGGGGCGATCGGGACAGCGGCGTCCTTCAATACCGCACAGATCGGCTCGACCCCGAACTCTTCCCGGTTCTTGTCGATGTAGTCGATGACTACCGGAAGGGGCGGTCGAGCTCCGCGATGCTCCTATGTCAAGCCGCCGCCGTGAGCGCCGCTGCGGACGCCGCGTCGTCGCTGTGCTGAGGGACGCATGCCTTTGCGTGTTCGTCGGCGCGTAGTGCGGCGAACGCGGCGTCGGAGAGCCGTCGGCGGAGCAGCCGGATCGCCTCGGTGCGGGTCTTGCCGCGGGCGAGGAGCTTGTCGATGTAGTCGCGGCCGGGACCGATCCCGCGGGCCTGGGTCACGGCGATCATGTGCAGGGCGCAGTTGGCGGTGCGGTTCCCGCCGCGGTTGAGCCGGACCTTGCCGGCGGTGTTGCCCGACCACACCGGGATCGGGGCGGTGCCGGTGAACCGCGCGTAGGCGTCCTTGGACCGGAACCGGGACGCGCCGGCGGTCTCGGCGAACAAGGTCGCCGCGCCGAGGACTCCGCATCCGGGCAGCGCCAGCAACCGCGGCGCCAGTCGGTGCATGAGCTCGCGCAGCTCGCGTTCGAGCTGGTTGATCTGCACGGTCAGCTCGCGGCAGCGCGCGACCTGCTCGCGAGCCAGCCTCGCCAGGACTCCACGGTGGCCGGCCAGGGTCTCGACGAGTGCGTCCAGGACACAGAAGCGACGCAGGCCGCGGCTCGGGACGTTCAGGGTCGGGTCGAGTTCGTGCAGGTGCCAGCGCAGACGGCTCTGGATACGGGTGCGCTCGGCGACCAGGTCGCGGCGATGATCGACCAACAGCCGCACCTCGCGGGCCGGGCCGTCGAGCTCAGCGACGGGCAGGTCGTCGTGGCGCAACGCGGCCATCGCGACGGCCTGCGCGTCGATCGGGTCGGACTTGCCCGGCTCCCGGCCGCCACGGCGGGCACCGGCCATCAGCCGGGTCGGCACCCGCACCACCCGCTGCCCGACGCCGAGCAGGTCACGCTCCAGGCGTCGGGTCAGGTGTCGGCAGTCCTCGAGTGCGAAGCAGACCTCGTCCCACTGCACGGCCCACTCGACCAACCGTAGATGCCCCGCGGTGGTGGCCGGCACGGTCAGCTCGCCGAGCCGGCGCCCGACCGCGTCGAGCGCGACAACGGTGTGGGTGCGCTTGTGTGAATCAGCACCGATCATGATCAGGGGGACTCCAAGGGGACGCGGACCGGGGGAACGTCGCACCGTCCGGGAGCGGGCACGCCTCAGTAGGGCCGAGCGCACGCTCCTATCAAGCCACACACCCCGGACGGTCCGAGCGCCCGGCAGGGCCGCACATCGCCGAGAAGCCACGGCCTCTGCCGGGCAGCGAAGAAACGAGCGAACCCCGCCGGACAGTGATCATCGTGGCACTGACGCGAAGAAAGCCGATGCTGACTTCAGGATAGCGTTCGCTCGCCGCAGTTCCCGAACTTCACGTTCCAGCTCGGCGACCCGAGCGGCCTGATCGGTGGTCGTTCCCGGCGCCGTGCCCGCGTCGATCTCGGCCTGTTTCACCCAGCCCCGCAGGGTTTCCGGGTTGATCCCCAACTGCTCACCGATCCGCTTGCACAGGTTCTTACCGCCGTTGCCCGGCTCGGTCTTCGCGTCGAGCACGAGCCGGACCGCTCGTTCCCGCAGCTCGTCGGGGTACTTCCGTGGCGCCGCCATCGTTCCGTGCTCCTCCTGGCTTGATGGTCTCCATCAAACCCGGCGCGCGACACCGCGACGGCACCACCACCTCAGGGCGGGCCAGTAGTCGGGCGATCTCGTGGACGAGGCGGTACGCACCCCACCCGGGGTGCTCCCGACGGATCTCACACACCCACGCTTCCATCTCCGCAGTGGTCTGGTGCGGGCACGTCCGCGGGCGGTGCGAGCGGTCGACCAGCCCGGCCAGCCCGTCCGCGGCATACCGGGCGCACCAGGAGTGCACCGACTGGCGCGAGACCCCGAACTGGGCGGCGACGTCGGTCTTCGTCTCACCGCGCTGCACAGCCAGCACGGCGCGGTAGCGCTGCTCGACAACGGTCATGTCCACCAGGGCCAATCCCGGCCTCCCACCCATGCCGTCCACCAGGACGACACGTAGGAAAGCCGATCAGGCCCGAGCGTCAAGCATCAGGTGAGACCGCAACGTCAAGCATCAACCGGGACCGGACAGTGGCCTAAGCGTCGCGATCATGTGAATGACGTTCTCACGTTATAGGTCGGCGGCGCGTCTTCGGTGCGAGATCGAGCGGATAGGAGACGACGATGGAGATCGACAAGAACGCCGCCCGGTGCTGGCACACGGTGGTGCCCACAGCACTCGGTGAGCTGACCCTCGTGCGTGATGCGGACGCCTTGCAAGGCCTGTACTTCCCCCACCACTGGTACATGCCGAATCCCGCAACGTTCGGCGCTCTCCGTGGCGACGGGTTCGATGAGGCCGTCGGCCAGCTCGGCGAGTACCTGGACGGGCAGCGTCGCGAGTTCGACCTGGCGCTGGGCCCGCGCGGCCCCGAGTTCCATCAGCGGGTGTGGGACCTCGTGCGGCAGGTCCCCTACGGCGACACGGTGACCTACGGCGCCTTAGCTCGCCGTCTCGGCCGTGAGGTGACCGCGCAGCAGGTCGGCGCCGCCGTCGGCCGGAACCCGCTGTGCGTCTTCGTGCCTTGTCACCGGATTGTCGGAGCAGGAGGGAAGCTGACCGGCTACGCCGGGGGCCTGGCGCGCAAGCGCTTCCTGCTGGATCTGGAGCAGCCCGCCCGCCTGACGCTGGATCTGCCGGTCGCGAGCTTCGGGTCGGATGCTCATCGATCACGCGATCCCCAGCGCTCCGTGGCTTCCCGGTGAGCACCGAGCCGGGTTCGACGGCCCAGGTGATGCGGATGGACTCCGAGACCAAGGAGTGGCTGCTCGCGGCGGCGCGGCGGGCCGAGCGGCGCTATCCCGGAGCGGTCGGCGAGCTGCTGAGCCAGGAACTGCTGTCCTGGATGGTGTTCGGTCACCAGCTGGGCAGCGATCTGATCATGCGGGTCGCTGATGACTTGCTCCTCGAGGAGCCGCAGCCGCCCTGACCGCGCGGTGACGTGCTGCCCGGTCTGGCGGTGGCCTGGCCTGCAGTGGGAAGAATTCGGGTCATCCGATCTCACGATCCCGGTGTGAGGGGCGTCTACCTGTCGTGACGAGCAAAGAGCCGTTCGAAACCGTTGTCGCGGTGCACGGGGCCACGGTGCTACGCGTGTGCCGCGCCGTGCTGGGGCCGGGCGACGTCGACGACGCCTGGTCGGAGACGTTCCTGTCGGCGATGCGGGCCTACCCGGATCTACCGGCCGACGCGAACGTCGAGGCGTGGCTGGTCACGATCGCGCACCGCAAGGCCATCGACGTCGTCCGCGCCGCAGGACGTCGGGCGATCCCGACCGAGCAGATTCCCGACACCGCCGCCACGCCGGCACTCGACGGACCCGATCCCGGCTTAGTCGAGGCGGTGACGCGGCTGCCCGCCAAACAGCGCCACGCCGTCGTCTACCACTACGTGGCCGGTCTGCCGCACGTCGAGGTAGCCGCCATCCTCGGTGGCAGCACCGACGCCGCGCGGCGCGCCGCCGCCGACGGCATCGCCACCCTTCGCCGTACGTACCCACCCATCACCGCCAGGAAAGGGGAGAACCGATGAGCATCCACGACGACCTGCCCCGCCACCTGGCGCAGGCCTACCCCGACACCCCAGACGAGTTGCGCCGGCTGCGCGAGCGCCTGGCCGACGCGGCGCAGACCGAAGGCATCCTCGACGTCGCCTACCGCACCGTCGACACCCCGGTCGGGCCGTTGCTGCTCGCCGCGACCGAGCAGGGGCTGGTCCGGGTCGCCTACCTCGCCGAGGATCACGACGCGGTCCTGCAGACCCTGGCCGAGCGCATCAGCCCCCGCATCCTGCACGCCCCCGCCCGCCTCGACACCACCGCACGGGAGCTGGAGGAGTACTTCACCGGCGCGCGCCACACGTTCGACGTCCCACTGGACTGGCGGCTCTCGGCCGGCTTCCGGGCCGCCGTGCTGCACCGGCTGCCCGACATCGGCTACGGGCATACCGCCAGCTACGCCGCCGTGGCCGCGTTGGCCGGCAACCCCAAGGCCGTGCGCGCCGTCGGCACCGCCTGCGCCACCAACCCCCTACCGGTCGTCGTGCCGTGCCACCGGGTGGTGCGCTCCGACGGGTCCATGGGCGGCTACCTCGGCGGCATCGAGGCCAAACGCACCCTGCTCACCCTGGAGACCGCCGCATGACTAGCACCCGCACACCCGCCGCTGCCGGGCCGTGGGCCGACCGTGTCGACGCGGTCGACTGGGCGGGCGTCCGCGGCGAGCTCGACAGCTACGGCTGCGCGCTGACCGGCCCACTTCTCTCGCCTGGCGAGGCTGCGGACATCGCAGCGCTCTACCCCGAGGTCTCCCGGTTCCGCTCCACGGTCGACATGGCCCGTTACCGCTTCGGCGAGGGCCAGTACCGCTACTTCGCCGAACCGTTCCCCGACCCGGTCGTCGCCCTCAAGCAGGCGCTGTATCCGCGACTGCTGCCGATCGCACGAGACTGGTGGGCCCGACTGGGCCGCGAGGCCCCGTGGCCCGACACCCTCGACGAGTGGCTGGCCATGTGCCACGCCGCCGGCCAGACCCGATCCACCCCGATCCTGCTCCGCTATGGCCCCGGTGACTGGAACGCGCTGCACCGCGACCTGTACGGCGAGCTGGTCTTCCCCCTGCAGGTCGTGATCAACCTCAACGATCCCGGCGTCGACCACACCGGCGGCGAGTTCCTGGTCTACGAACAGCGCCCGCGGGCCCAGTCCCGCGCCACCGCCACTCTCATCCCGCACGGCCACGGGCTGGTGTTCACCACCCGCGACCGACCCGTCCGCTCGGCGCGCGGCTGGTCGGCCGCACCCGTCCGACATGGCGTGTCGGTGATCCGGTCCGGCCGGCGGTTCACCCTCGGACTCGTCTTCCACGACGCCACCTGATGCCCACAGCACACCCCGATCCGGGAGAACCGGCACCGCAGCGCGCTCCCTATGTCCTGCTCGGCACCAACCGACGCCCCTACCCCAGCTCAACACCCGGCCGGTTCGGCGGGCACCGCAGGAACAGGATCTACGGACGGCTCGACTGCCGCGCCGCACTGGCCGCGATCAGCACGGGCGGCTACGTGGCTCATCGGGTGTTCTTCGCCGACGAACCCACCGCCGTCGCCGCCGGCTACCGGCCCTGCGCGGTGTGCCTGCCCGAGGCCTACCAAGCCTGGAAGGCCCGATGAAGATTCGCCCGCTCGACACCACCCGGCGCGGACCGGCCTCTTCTCGACGGTGGCCGTCGAGTTCGCCGCGGATCCCCGATCACACGCTCACCCGCTACCCGTCCGCTGTGACACCTCCCCTGCCGCACACCGACGCGGAGCTCGCCCGCCTGCTGAGGATGTTGCGCCAGGCCGGCGCCGACACCATCGCCATCGGCCACGGCCGCGCCCCCACTTCGGTCGCCGCGGCCGGAGCGCTGCAAGTTGCATGGACCGCTACGGGAGGCACCGTGCTGAGCATCGTCGACTGGCCCGCGGTGGCCGCGTCCTGGCTCCGCCCGGCCCGGCGTCTCACCGCCGGCCACCCCGATGCGTGGGTCATCGCCGACACCGTCGCCGGAAGCGCCCAGGTCGTCCGCAGGCTGGCCGAGCAACCGAACTGGGCCGCCGCCCGCACCGTCGGCTTCGCCGCCCTGGCCAGCCCTGATCTCGTCGCCCTCGCCACCCCCACCTCCCTGGCCGGGATGACCGGCGCCGCGGCCACCGGCGAGACGTGGCGAATCGGACCGGACCACATCGTCGTCACCGACAAGCCGGACCGCTCTCGATGACTCCGTTCGGGCCGGACCTCCCGCCCCGTGAGCGGCGCACCCTCGCACCCGAGGCCATCCCCTTGCCGGTTGGCCGGACACCGCCTGCCAACGACGGTTGATCCCAGCCTTCCAATCCTCGTCAACCGGGCTGGTCCCGATCAGGGCGGCGTCCCTGCCCGCATCGGCACGCATGACCGTCCGAACCGTCTGTCTGGGCCGGCATTGGGCATGCCGCTGGGTGATCTTCCACGAAGTCATGGCGCGGCGCGGAATGGGCCAGCATGAGGACGAGACCATAGCCGACTCAGTCGTATCGCTCAGCATCGGCTACATCGCCGGTTTGGTTCGGACACCCACACAACCGAGTCGACCTCATACCGGTTTTGCCCTGATCTCCGGGACGCCTTCGCCTTCGGCGCGATTCCGACTTCGCCCAACACGGCGTTCCCACGACCTGCGCCGAAGCCGACGGCCCCGCATGCGGACTCGACCACGGACGTACAAACATCACGACGCAAGCCACCGGCTTTCCCGAAATCGACCCCAAAAATCTGCGGGTCCGACTCACATCGCTAGCTCGATGCGCGTCTACCCGGTGAGGCCCTCGAACGGGGGCATCGACCAGTCAGACGCCAGGAAAGGGATTACTCCATGTCAGTCGAAGAGAACAAGGCCGTGGTCGGACGCTGGTTCAGCGAGTTCTGGGGCAAGGACTTCAACCCCGCCGTCATCGACGAACTCGCCGCGCCCGACATCCGCTTCGAGTACTCCCTGCACGCCCCCTGCCGGGGCCGCGACCAGGTCCGAGCGTTCGCCATCGCATTCCGCACGGCGTTCCCCGACCTCAACTTCTGGGGCACCGCCGACCTCATCGCCGAGGGCGACTACGTCGTGGGCCAGTGGGAAGGCGGCGGCACCCACACCGGCGCCGCGTTCGACGACTGGCCCATCGGCGAACTGCCCGCCAACACGGGCAAGACCATGCGCTTCACCGGCACCACCATCCTCAAGGTCGAGAACGGCCAGATCACCGCGGAGATCGGCCTCGACGACGGCGTCGCTGCGCTCCAGCAACTCGGCATGATCCCCACCCAGTAGCCGATCGCAGGTGCGCCAGAGACCTGATTCCGGGGCACGGCCGCGGCCCAGCCGTGCCCCGGAATCGGGTTCTCATTTCAGCCAGGAAGCGGCGGACAACACTGTGACCAGCCGAAGGAGTTAGAACGTGAAGGCTACGGTAGCGATATCCACGACGACGGGATCCGAGATCTTGACCGTCAGCGTGGACGATTACGACCCATTCGTCATTCTCGCGATCCGGGATGCCACCTTACAGTTGACACGTGACGAATGCCGGAAGGTATCCGACGCACTGCGAGCGGCAGCAATGCGGGAACCGTACGAGACCGCGCCCTATCTATTCGGATAGCTCGCGACGAGCATGCCCTTCGCAAGACAGGTACGTCTTCCTGAACCCCTGAGCGATGCGCCATTGCCGCTACATGGAGGAGAATTCCGTGACCGACTCCGACACTCGCCCGACGATCATCAAGTTCGTCGAAGCGGTGAACCGGGCTGTCTGCAAACCCATGGACTTGGGGACTCTTGAGCCTGGATCCACCGCCGCGGTTCGCGTGACCCGCTAGTTGATCTTCTGGTGGATTGGAGGGTGGATGGGCGTGGTTGAGCTGCCGGTCTGTCCGGCGTTTCCACTGCAGGGTTTTCCGGTCGGGGC
>Ga0209963_1000775_pt1 | contig 29419 bp, 25 predicted proteins | sample ThiBio_1000_biof_2_FD_183957 | JGI IMG/M metagenome (GOLD analysis project Ga0209963, IMG submission 183957) | Wastewater bioreactor microbial communities from Cape Town, South Africa - Thiocy_cont_1000_biof (SPAdes) | ecosystem: Engineered > Bioreactor > Thiocyanate-remediating >...
GAATTGGGCGCCGCGTTCCTATGCGCTGAGTTTGGGTTTGACGGCGATCTTCGGCACGCGGGCTACATCGCCCACTGGATCGACCTTCTGAGGGCCGACAAACGCGCCTTCTTCACCGCCTGCAGTCAGGCGTCAAAGGCGGCTGACTATCTGCGCGGTTTGGCGCTGGCGGAGCCAAGCGAGGTTGCGGCATGACAAGGGCTAACCGTCGGCATGAGCCTCTTTTCGACATCCATCCGGTGACGGGCGCCAGCATTGAGATTTTCTATGCTGACAACGGGCTCACCACGTTCGGCTGGCGCGGTGCCGGTTGGTTTTGGCACCTGAGGCGAAGCGGTGCCGCGCCTGACGGTGAGGCGGTCGGGCCGTTTCCAACAAGTTACTCGGCGTATCGGGACGCGCTTCGGTCGTCAAAATAGGCCGGTTAACGCGCTTTTTTGCGTGCGGTTGCAACTAGGTTGCAATGACGATCCAGCGAAAAATGACCGGGACGGGTTATGGGATTTCATTAAGCCCGTACAATCGCTTAATGGTGCCCAGGGGCGGGATCGAACCACCGACACTGCGATTTTCAGTCGCATGCTCTACCAACTGAGCTACCTGGGCGTCGCCCGGCTTCAGCCGGGACGCGCCGGTTTATAGTCAGGCCCGATGGCCCTGTCCACCCACCGCACGGTTTGAAACCGCGCCGGGTGATTTTCTCAAACCATTGACCGCATGATCCATCGCCGTCCCAAAGGCGACTGGGCTATTCCGCATCTTCGTCGGTTGTCTTGCCGCCGGGGATGGCGTAGCCGCCAGACAGCCAGCGATTGAGGTCGACATCGCGGCAACGCTCCGAACAAAACGGAAATGATGCGGCGACAGCGGGCTTGCCGCAGATCGGGCAGCGCTTTTTCGGGCGCGCGTCGGCTTTTTTAACCGGCATTCAACCAGCCGGAGCGGATCGGAAATCCCTCGCCGCCGAGCAGCGAGAAGGATTCGTAAAGCGGCAGGCCGACCACATTGGTATACGACCCTACCAGCTTGACCACGAACGAACCGGCGATGCCCTGAATCGCGTAGCCGCCTGCCTTGCCGCGCCATTCGCCGGAGCCGATATAGGCCTGGATGTCATCCTCGGCCAATCGTTTGAAGCGCACCCGCGTTTCAACCAGACGCTGGCGGAAGTTTTCCTTCGGCGTCACGAGGCAGATCGCGGTGTAGACGCGGTGATTGCGCCCGGAAAGCAATCGCAGACATTGCGACGCCTCATCCGCCAGATCGGCCTTGGGCAGGATGCGCCGGCCCACCGCGACCACGGTGTCGGCGGCCAGAATAAAAGACCCGCGCAGTTCGTCGTCGAGCTGCACCGCCTTCAACGCTGCATCGGCCTTGGCGCGGGCGAGGCGGTTGGCGCAGGCGCGCGGCAGCTCGCCCCGCGTCGGCGTCTCATCGATGTCGACAGGACGCAACGTGTCGGGCTCAATGCCTGCCTGATTGAGCAGGCTGAGCCGCCGCGGCGAACCGGAGGCGAGAACGAGTTTGATGCGGCCTGACATGCGGGCTTCATGGTGTCGGGGCGAGGTCGATGCGCGCGGAACCTATCGGAAGGCACGCCGTTCGACAACCGGGGATCGACCGGCCCGCCCGGAACCCGCGAAAAAATCCGCGCCACCTTGACTACGAGCCGCGCCGAACGAACCCGCAATACAGCACGACGGGAATCGCCAGCACGATCCAGGAAACACCGTCCCAGATGCCGTCGCCGAGCAGCGCCGAGAGCAATCCGATCGTGCTCAGGACCGCAATGACAGCCGGCCATGCGAAAATCTGGCGGACGGTCAGCCGCCGAGCGCGCGCCGGGATCATGATAACAGCGGGTGGTTGACCGCAGCCGCGGCGCCCACGGCCTCGCGCGCGGCGCTTTCGCCGGGCTTGCGGCGCCGCAGCCAGAGATAGACGCCCGTTCCGAGCACGATGATGGTCATCATGTCGAGCAGCGCCCAGATGATCTTCAGTGGCATTCCGCCATAGTCACCGAAATGCAGCGGCTGCGAGACGAACAGCGTCGTGACGTACCACGGCATGTTGCGGCTGTCGGTGAGCTTGCCGGTTTCGGCGTCGATCAGCGCCGGCTTGAGCAGCCGCGACGTCACCGGCGTATCGCCGCGCATGAATACCGTATAGTGGCTCTTGCTCGAGAAGATCGTGCCGGGAAATGCGATGAATGACGGCAGCATGCCGGGCACCGCTTTGGCCGCCACCTCCGCGGCTTCCTGAACCGGTGTCGGATGCGCGGGCAACGTGCGGTCGCGATACTGCGCCGTCATCTCGGCGAGTTGCCCGGACCGCCACATCTTCAGCACAAGGTCGGCCCAGGTGTTGATGACGCCGGTGAATCCCACCACCAGCGTCCACATCACCAGCAGGATGCCGGCGAGGTTATGCAGGTCGAGCCAACGCACGACGCGCGGACGCTCGGCGCGATAGACGCCGAACTTCTGCTTGCGCATCGACGGCGCATAGACCACCACGCCGGAGATGATCGCGACACAGAACAGAATCCCCATCAGCCCGAGAAACAACTTCCCCGGCAGGTCGGCGAACATGTCGCTGTGCAGCTTGAGCATGATGTAGGTGAAGCGCCCGGTGACGTCGGGCGCATCGAGATAAGATCCGGTATGAGCGTCGACACGGACGATGCGGTTGTCGGCCGGGTTGGCGTCGATGGTCTTGCCGACGCTGACCAGCATCGCGTTCGGATCGTCGCGGTCCCAGATCAGGAAATGCGGCACCTGCCCCGGCATCGCCGCCACGGCGCTCGCCACGACGCGATCGAGATTCGCCGGCGGGGTGCCCTCAGGAACGACGGCGGCCGCGACCTGGTCATGCAGCAGCTCGTCGATCTCGTCGTGAAAGATCAGCGGCAGCCCGGTGATGCACAGCATCAGCATGAACAGGGTGCAAATGATGCTGGACCACTTGTGAGCCCAGCTCCATTTGCGCAAGGCGCTTGTCGTCATGCCCTCGCTCACTTCGTGATCAGAGGCGGACCGGGATCCGCGTTCCAGGCGTACTTCAGGGACAGCAGCACCGTACGTCCTTGTCCGTAGGTGCAGTAAGCCAAACTGCCGAAGCAGTTCGATACGTAGGATTTGTCGAATAGGTTACTCGCATTGAGTTGCGCCTTCCAACCCCGCATGTCGGGCCGGAGATAGCCGAAATCATAGCTGACCATCGCGTCGAAGAGCGTATAGGCCGTGACGTCAATGGTATTGGCGGAGTCGCCCCACAAATTGCCCACATAGCGAACGCCTGCGCCGACGCCGAGGCCTGCCAGATCGCCATCAAACCAGTTATACTTTGCCCAGAGGGCCGCCTGGCTCAAAGCTACGTTGGGAACATACTTGCCAACGGTTCCTGTGTTGCTCGCAATCACGCGCGGATCGAGATAGGCGTAGCTGCCGATGATCTGGAACTCGCGCGTAACGTTTCCGCGCGCTTCAAATTCGAAACCCTTCGACCGCACGGCGCCCGTCTGAACGCTGAACAGCGGATTGACAGGATCGGTGGTGAGCACGTTCTGCTGGGTGAAATCGTAATAAGCCGCAGTGAGCAGCAGGTTCCAGCCGAATGGCTGATACTTTACACCAGCTTCCCAGCCCTCGCCCGTTGTCGGCTTGAACGGCCGACCAGCGCGGTCGGTGCCGCTGAGCGGCATGAAGGAGGTCGAATAGTTGGCAAAGGGCGCCAGACCGAAGTCGAACAGGTAGCTCAACCCGGCACGACCCGTGAAGGCGCTGTCGTCGGTGTGATAGACGCCCGGGGCCGGATAAAAGGCCGAACTGATGAGATCGGCTCTCGCCTGGTCGTGTCGTCCGGTCAACGAAAGCGTGAAGCGGTCTATCTTGATCTGGTCCTGGATATACTCGCCGAGCCGGTCCTGCTTCGCATCGGTATGAATGAACGGGGTCAGCGACGAGGCCGGCGGGATGGCGGCCCCATAGACGGGATTATAAACGTCGATCGGCGCAATCCCCGCAAACCGGTAGTCGGCATTGCCCCTGAGATGCAGATAGTCCACCCCGAACAGCACCTTGTGCTGGAAAGGCCCGATGGCGAAGTCGGCCTGCAACTGGTTGTCCAGCGCGATATTGTTCGAACTCGACAAGACGTAGTTCATCGACCGGTTAAGTGTCCGCAGGTCGGCCCGCAGGCCTTCGCTGCGGAATGCGGTCGCGTCCGTATTGACATCGGTATAGCGGAAGTTCTGGCGGAACTGGAACACGTTGTTGAAACGGTGCTCGAATTCGTAGCCAACCATTCCCTGCTCGTCCTTTATCCGGTCCACGCCCGGTTCGCCGAAATAGCGGCTATAGGGAATGGAGCCGTTCGGATTCGGCAACAACGTTCCCTGACCGGGCACGTATTGCTGATACCCCTTGTTGTCGATGTTGTGATAGCTGCCAAGCACCGTGAATTTGGTGTCGCTGGTCGGGCGCCAGGTCAGGCTTGGCGCGATGAACAGCTTGTTGTCCTGCTGATAATTGATCTGGGTGTCGCTCTGGCGCGCCAGTCCGACCAGCCGATAGAGGAACTGTCCTTCCTTATCGATCGGTCCGCCAATATCGAACGCGCCTTGAAACCGGTTGAACGAACCGAACTGTCCCTCGAAATTATAGTGGGGCGTCTCCGTCGGGAGCTTCGACACCATGTTGATGAACCCGCCCGGATTGGTCTGACCGTAGAGTCCCGAAGACGGCCCCTTCAACACTTCGATGCGCTCCAGATTATAGGGCTCGGCGCGGGCCGCGGCCCACTGCACGCCGGGATCGACCGGTAATTTCAGCCCGTCAAGGAACTGTTCGGCCAAAAAACCGCGGACGTAGACAGGATCGAATTTTGAGTTTGCACTGTAGGCATCGAGCGACACGCCCGGCGTGTAACGCAACGCCTGCGGCATCGTCGAAGCGGCCTGATCCGCGATTTGATCCTTCGGTACGACCGAGATCGTCTGCGGTGTCTCCAGGATCGGCGTATCCGTCTTGGTGCCGGTTCCGCTGCGGGTGGCAAGATAGCCCCTCACCGGCCCATTGGCACGTTCGACGCCGGCGCCTGCATTCTCCTGCGGGACAACCACCTGACGCTGCACGGGCGCGGCGGCGCGGCGACTTGTCTGTGACGAGCGCGCCGCATGGCGAACAGGTTTCGCGCGGCGCGCTGGCTTCGACTGTGGCGCGACCACCGTCACCGTCGGCAGCTCGGATTGCGCATGACCTTCATTCGGCAAAGCGACCGACAATGCAACGATACTGACGGTCGCAAGGCACACGCTCTTTGAATTCATTCTCAGCATCGTGATGCGCCCCCATAATCGCGACCGAACGAGCCTTGGCACGTCACTAGCATCGCGATTTGCGCTGTCGACCGATGTGCGATTAGAAGCTCTACAAAGTTGCGCGGGCCGGATTGCGTGCGACGTGTTTGTGCTTGCGGCACAGGGGTTTCCTACGCCAATGGCGCAAGATACTTTGGAGCTTGTCTAATTCTAAATACGGCGACGTACGGGGATTTCGATCACACCGATCCGGCGCGCGCCCCAACACCGCACCATCCCGAAACCGCCGTCGCCGCGCCTGCGAACCCGCGCGATCAACGCTGCTTTAGCTAAAGCCCCACATTGCCGCCCCGCGCGAAACGTTTACGGATGCGCAACAGCAATCCGTCGCAGACCTCGCGATAGGCCTGAATGCGCTGCTCGCGGCTGCCCTCGATGGCGGTCGGATCCGGCGTCGGCCAGTATTCGACGTCGGCGGCAATCGTGCGGGTCAATTCCAGGGCCTTGTGGTGGGCCTCCGGCGACAGCGTGACGATGAGATCGAAGTTGAGGCCTTCCCAGTCCTCGAGTTGCTCGAACGTCAGCGGCCGGTGTCTGGAGATGTCCTGGCCGAGTTCGGCCATCACGGCGACGGCAAACGGATCGAGCTCGCCGGCCCGGACGCCCGCGGATCTGACATACAGCGTTCGCGGAAACATGTGGTGCAGCAGACTCGCCGCCATCGGCGAGCGCACGCTGTTGAGTTCGCAGGCGAACAGGACCGACTGCGGATTGTGCACGCGCGCAGGCGCGGCCATGCGCTCAGGCCGCTTTCGTTTCGCGCGCGCCTTCCGCGCAACCGTTTCGCATGAAGCGCGACGACAGCCGGTGCTCCGTGATTCGAACCATCGTTAACCCTTCCAGTGCAGCACGGAGATCAACGTGAACAACCGCCGTGCGGTCTCGAAGTCGACACGGACCTTCCCGCTCAGCCGCTCCTGCAGCGTGCGCGAGCCCTCGTCGTGGATGCCGCGGCGTCCCATGTCGATCGCCTCGATCCTGTCGGGCGTCGCGGTCCGGATCGCCTGATAGTAGCTGTCGCAGATCATGAAGTAATCTTTCACGATCCGCCGGAACGGCGTCAACGACAACAGGTGCGTCACCACCGGCGCGCCGTCTTCGCGCCGGATGTCGAACATCAGGCGATTGCCGGTGATCGCGATATGCAACGTGAACGGACCGCCTGCCGCGCCCTCCGGCGCGAACAGATTCTTTTCCACCAGATCGTAGATCGCAACCGCCCGTTCGTGCTCGATATCCGGCCCGGAACGCCCGATCGACTCCTCATCGAGCGTGACCGCCACGATGCGATTCCGGGATTCTTCCTTTGATGGGGCCTTGCTCATTGCCTAATGGTCCAATTCCAACATTCGCATCCCATTTCGGCGCAGTTCTTCTGCGAATGTTGGAATTAAAGGACCATTAGAGCAATATTGAATGCTAGTGGAGCTTTGAATTTGACATTCGCCTTGGGAAACCTCGGCGCGGTGAGAGGCGAATGTCAAATTCACTCCACTAGTACCGCCGATTTGAAATTCCTGCACCACTTGCAGCGGGTTCGTCTTCGGGAATTTCAAATCGAAAGCGGTACCAGAATCATAAAGTTGCCTAGTACCCTTTGCTTTCCGAAGTTCGTTAAGGGAGTGTTGCGGTGTCTCACGAACTTCGGAATCGGGACACTAGTTGAGGCGCACTCCGACCGAGCGGGCATGAGCGTCAAGACCTTCGGCCTTGCCCAGCGTCATCGCCGCCGGCCCCAGCGCCCGCAACTGATCCGGCCCGCACTTGAGGATCGACGTTCGCTTGAGGAAGTCAAGCACGCCGAGGCCCGACGAAAAGCGCGCCGAGCGCGCCGTCGGCAGCACGTGATTGGAGCCTCCGACGTAATCGCCGATCGCCTCCGGCGTATGCGGTCCGATGAAGATCGCACCGGCATTGCGGATCCGCGTGGCGAGACCTTCGGGATCTGATGTCATGATCTCCAGATGCTCGGCGGCGATGGCGTCCGCGAGCGTCGCGGCTTCATCGAGGTCCTTCACGAGGATGACGGCGCCGAAATCGTTCCATGAGGCCCGCGCGATCTCCGCCCGCGGCAGCGTCGCGAGTTGCGCTTCGACCGCGCGCTCGACGTCGGCGGCGAGCGCCTCGTTGTCGGTGATGAGGATCGATTGCGCGCTGGCATCGTGCTCGGCTTGCGCCAGCAGGTCGGCGGCGATCCAGTTTGCATTGCCGGTGTCGTCGGCGATGACGAGCACTTCCGAGGGACCGGCGATCATGTCGATGCCGACCTTGCCGAACACCTGGCGCTTGGCGGCCGCGACATAGGCGTTGCCGGGTCCCACGATCTTGGCCACCGGCGCGATCGTCGCGGTGCCGTAGGCGAGAGCGGCGACGGCCTGCGCGCCGCCGACGCGATAGATTTCGGAAACGCCGCCGAGCCGCGCCGCCGCCAGCACCAGCGGATTGATCCGACCATCCGGCGAGGGCACCACCATGACCACGCGTGCAACGCCGGCGACGTTCGCCGGCACCGCGTTCATCAGCACCGAAGACGGATAGGCCGCCGAGCCGCCGGGCACGTAAAGCCCCACCGCCTCGATCGCGGTCCAGCGCGAGCCGAGTTCGACCCCGAGCGCGTCGGTGAAGCGGTCGTCCTTCGGCAGTTGCCGGCGGTGAAAGATTTCGATGCGGTCGCGCGCCAGCTTCAGCGCATCGAGCGTCGCCGCGTCGCAAGCGTCCACGGCGGCGTCGATCTCGGCTGCGGTAAAGCGAAGGCCATCGGCATCGACGGAGAGCCGGTCGAACTTGCGCGTCGCCTCGATCAGCGCTGCGTCGCCGCGCGTCTTGACGTCCTCGACGATGGCGCGGGTGGCGGCCTCGATATCGGCCGAGACCTCCCGCTTGGTGGCGAGAAACGCCTTGAAGCGCGAGGCAAAATCGGCGCTGCGGCTATCGATGCGGATGGGCATGGGATATTTTCCGGCAAATCAGCAAGAACAAGTTCGTCACGAGGACAGGGCTCAATGGCGCGACCCCAAATCGCCGTCAACCCTTTGTGGCGGCGGACGAACCTATAAATTCCGCCCCCGGCTCCGGATGCCGCGGGACGATCCCCGCCTCTAGTGTCCCGATTCCGAAGTTCGCATACCCTTGCAGCAACCTTTGATGCGAACTTCGGAATCAAAGGGATACTAGCAACTTTATGATTCTAGCGTGGTTTAGGTCAGAGGTTTCGCTTGACGGACTCGATTGGGCAATGAAGCAAACTTCTGAACCACCACACTAGTCGCGGATCCGTTCGATCGAGGCGCCGCACGCCGACAGTTTTCCCTCCAGCCGCTCGAAGCCGCGATCGAGATGATAGACGCGGTTGACCATGGTCTCGCCTTCGGCGGCGAGCCCCGCGATCACCAGCGACACCGAGGCGCGCAAATCCGTCGCCATGACCGGCGCGCCGCGCAACGTTCCGATACCCTCGATGGTGGCGGTTTCGCCGTCGAGATGGATGCGCGCACCGAACCGCGCAAGCTCCTGCACGTGCATGAAGCGGTTTTCGAAAATGGTCTCGGTGATGCGCGACGAGCCCTTGGCGCGCGTCATCAGCGCCATCAATTGGGCCTGAAGGTCGGTCGGAAAACCGGGGAACGGCGCCGTCGAGACCGTCACCGGATTGATGCCGGCACCGTTGCGGGCCACTCGTATGCCTTCGTTGTTCGGCGTGACGACGACGCCCGCCTCGCCCAGCACATCGAGCGCGGATTGCAGCAGTTCGGGCCGCGCGCCACGCAGCAGCACCTCGCCGCCGGTCATCGCCACCGCCATTGCATAGGTGCCGGTCTCGATCCGGTCGGGGAGCACGGTGTGCCGCGCGCCGCCGAGCCTGCTGACGCCCTCGATGACGATCCGCGGCGTGCCCGCGCCGGAAACCCGCGCGCCCATTTTGTTAAGACAGTCAGCGACGTCGGCGATCTCCGGCTCGCAGGCCGCGTTGGTGATGACGGTGGTGCCCTTCGCCAGCGTCGCCGCCATCATCGCGACGTGGGTGCCGCTCACGGTCACCTTGGGGAAATCCACCTCGCCTCCGCGGAGGCCGCCGGGCGCTTTCGCGATCACGTAGCCGCCGTCGATTACGATCTCGGCGCCGAACTTTTCCAGCGCGACGATCAGGAGGTCGACCGGACGGGTGCCGATGGCGCAACCACCGGGCAGCGAGACCTTCGCCTCATGCATCCGCGCCAGGAGCGGGGCTATTACCCAGAAACTCGCTCGCATCCTCGAGACCAGCTCGTACGGCGCGGTGGTGTCGATGATGTCGGCGGCCGAAATGTGCAGGGTCTGCCCCTGATATTCGTGATCGCCAGGGCGCTTGCCCGCCGACATGATATCGACGCCATGGTTGCCGAGGATGCGCTGCAACTGTGCGACATCGGCGAGCCGCGGCACGTTGTCGAGGATCAGTGTCTCCTCGGTCAAAAGCGCCGCGATCATCAACGGCAGCGCCGCATTCTTCGCGCCGGAAATCGGAATGGTGCCGTTGAGCTTATTGCCGCCGACAATACGAATGCGATCCATGCCGATTCCTGTTTTCGAAGGATGAACTATAAGGGAAATCGCCCGACGCTCCAAAGCATGGAAAATTAAGGCGACATGAGGGGCTTACGGCGAAATGCCCGGAGTCGTCCACCCTTTGACGACACGCCTCGCCGAACCGCACCTGTCGCGCGCTCGAAGACGACGATTCTTCATTCGTCCCGGCATTCCGAATCAGATCGATTCGCTGCGGCAGCCTGATCGGCGCGGCCGCGGGACTGCAATTTTCGCCGCTTGAGATTTTCGCGCAACGCAGCTCGCAGCCGCATCTCGCGCCCCGCATCTCCTCCGTTGCGATCCATGTCCGGTTTGTCAATCATGGCCCTGCTGCCTGTCGGATACGCCCGGTCCGATCCACCGTTGCCAGGTGAAATGACGACGCAACATACACGCTGGCTCCGTTGCCGCGCCAGATGGCATCGACCCGCACCCGGATACCCCATTCTTGTCCGCTTGCGCGCCTTTCGGCCTTGTGGCAAGGATCGACCTGCCTTGCGGGCCCTTTTTAAGCTGATTCCCCGCGATGGGCTTGCTGCCGTAGCTCAGTGGTAGAGCACTCCATTGGTAATGGAGAGGTCGACAGTTCAATCCTGTCTGGCAGCACCATTTTCCGGAATGACTGCCGCCGAGAAGCCTCGGATTCCTGCCCGGTCAGAAAAAGGTTCTCTTGAGAGCCTTGGCAACTTTCTCGTGCGCATGGCGACTCGCCGATTAAGGCATCATTTAGTTCCGATTAAGGCAGCGTTAGGCAACAAGTTCCGTGGTTCCCCAAAGGCTTACGAACATTCCGAGTGTGGCCTCTCAGTGACAGCTTTTTGCCGAGAATCGTTTAGGGTCCGAAGTGACGGGGCCGACCAACGGTTGCTTCGGATATCGAATTCCTGGAGAACATATAATGAAAAAGATTCTGCTCGCCTCTGTGGCAATCATCGGCCTCAGCGCGATCGTGCCGGCACAAGCCGCCGATCTTGCCGCCCGGCCGTACACCAAGGCTCCGGCCTATATGCCTGCGCCGATCTACAACTGGACCGGCTTCTACATCGGCGGTCACGTCGGCGGCGCATTCGGCGGCGACGACAACGTTGTCGCTCCCAACGGGACCGACGGCGTGTTCATGGGCGGCGTGCAGGTCGGCTACGACACGCAGTTCTCGCCGAACTGGGTCTTCGGCCTCGAAGCCAACTACAGCTTCCTCGACACCGGCAGCTTCTTCGCCAATCGTGGCCTCGGCTCGGTGACCGGCCGCCTCGGCTACACCTGGGGTCCGGCGCTGCTCTACGTCAAGGGCGGCTACGGCTGGGCCGACTCGCGCTTCACCAACGGCTTCACCGGCTCCGGCGGTCGCGACGGCTACACCGTCGGCGGCGGCCTCGAATACCTGTTCACCCAGAACTGGTCGGGCAAGATCGAGTATCAGTACTACGATTTCGGCAACGTCACCTATCTCACTCCCACTTTCGTGGTTGGTGGCTTCCGCAACGACGAACACACCATCAAGGTCGGCCTGAACTATCGCTTCAACTGGGGCGCCCCGACCGCTCCGCTTGCCCCGGGATACTGATTACTCCCCCATCCCGAGGGTTTCGAAATAGAAAAGGCCGGCATGACATGCCGGCCTTTTGTTTTGCGCTTCATGAACGCGACGGCTTCCGATAAACCCCGTCAGGGGTCATTCGAAATTCGCGGCACGCCATGGTATCGTCGGGCCGCGGAAGCTGGCTCGCTCCTCCGGCGTAACGCGGCAATACAGGGATCCTGACGACAATGGATGCAGCAGCGGTTTCGTTCGACAGCGGCGATAATCCGTCCTCGCGGTTACGCCACGACTGGACGCGATCCGAGACCGAGACACTTTATAATCTCCCTTTCCCGGATCTGATCTTCCGGGCGCAGACCGTTCATCGCTGCAATTTCGATCCCAATCAGGTCGAGACCGCGAGCCTGCTCAGCATCAAGACCGGCGGCTGTCCGGAAGATTGCGGCTACTGTGCGCAGAGCGCGCATTACGATGCCGGCGTGAAGGCCACCAAGCTGATGGACCATGAGGCGGTCATCGAGACCGCGCGGCGGGCGAAAGATGCCGGCGCCAGCCGTTTCTGCATGGCGGCCGCCTGGCGCAATCCGAAGGAGCGCGATCTCGACCGGGTCTGCGACATGGTCAGCGCCGTGAAGGAACTCGGCCTGGAGACCTGTGCAACGCTGGGCATGCTGACGCCCGATCAGGCTCGGCGGCTGCATGCGGCCGGTCTCGACTTCTACAACCACAACGTCGACACCTCGCCCGAATTCTACGGCAAGATCATCACCACGCGCACGATGCAGGATCGCATCGACACGCTCGCCCATGCGCGAGAGGCCGGGCTCAAGGTCTGCTGCGGCGGCATCATCGGCATGGGAGAACAGGTCGGCGACCGGCTCGGCATGTTGATGCTGCTGGCCAACCTGCCAGCACATCCCGAAAGCGTGCCCATTAATATGTGGAACGAGGTCAAGGCGGTGCCCGTCAATGATACGGCCGCGCGGCCGGATCCGATCGCGCTGGTCCGCATGATCGCGGTGGCGCGGATCATGATGCCGAAGAGCGTGGTGCGACTGTCGGCGGGACGCCAATACATGACCGACGAATTGCAGGCGCTGTGCTTTCTGGCCGGCGCCAATTCGATTTTCATCGGCGATGTCCTGCTGACCACCAAAAATCCGCAGACCGCGCGCGACGCCGCGCTGCTCGATCGCCTCGGCATCCGCTCGCCGCTGGACGATGCCAAGGCCGCCGTTCCGCCGCACTGATCGCTCCGGCATGGCCGGAGGATCGCGCCTTTCGGACGTGGAGCAACGCGGTTTTCGGGCCAGTCTGCGAAAAAGGCGCCGGCCGACCGGTCGCGTTTGCGCTGGAGCAAATGAATGGCGATTTTTAACCTTCAAACCGCCGTATTAGCGAATTCCGGCTCGACAGCCCGGCTGGAAAGGCTCTAAAAAGGTTTTGATCGGTCCGGCGTCCCGGGCTTTTTTCCGGATGTAGTCATGGATTATAGCAAGTTCTTCAGTAACGCGCTGGATCGCCTTCATAACGAGCGGCGCTACCGTGTTTTCGCTGATCTTGAGCGTGTGGCAGGTCGGTTCCCGCACGCCACGTTGCACACCTCCAATGGGCCGCGCAACGTCGTTATCTGGTGTTCCAACGATTATCTCGGCATGGGTCAGCACCCGAAGGTCGTCGGCGCCATGGTCGAGACCGCGACCCGCGTCGGCACCGGCGCCGGTGGCACCCGCAATATCGCCGGAACCCACCATCCGCTGGTCCAGCTCGAGCAGGAACTCGCCGACCTGCACGGCAAGCCGGCGGCACTCGTGTTCACGTCCGGCTATGTCTCGAACCAGACCGGCATCTCGACGCTTGCGAAGCTCATTCCGAACTGTCTGATCCTGTCCGACGCGCTCAACCACAATTCGATGATCGAAGGCATCCGGCAGTCGGGCTGCGAGCGCGTCGTCTTCCGCCACAACGACGTGGTCCATCTCGAAGAACTGCTGCGCGCAGCCGATCCCGACCGTCCGAAGCTGATCGCTTGCGAGAGCCTTTATTCAATGGACGGCGATATCGGGCCGCTTTCGAAGATCTGCGATCTCGCCGAGCGCTACGGTGCGATGACCTATGTCGACGAGGTGCATGCGGTCGGCATGTACGGGCCGCGCGGCGCCGGCATCGCGGAGCGCGACGGCGTCATGAATCGCATCGATGTCCTTGAAGGAACGCTGGCCAAGGCATTCGGCTGCCTCGGCGGCTATATCGCCGGCAAATCCGAAATCATCGACGCCGTGCGTTCCTATGCGCCGGGGTTCATCTTCACCACCTCGCTGCCGCCCGCGATCTGCTCGGCCGCGACCGCGGCGATCCGGCATCTCAAGTCATCGAACTGGGAGCGTGAACGCCATCAGGAGCGCGCGGCGCGCACCAAGGCGAGCCTGATCGCGGCAGGTCTGCCGGTGATGGTGACCTCGACCCACATCGTGCCGGTCCTGGTCAGCGATCCCGAGCGCTGCAAGCAGGCCTCCGACATGCTGCTGCACGATTACGGGATCTATATCCAGCCGATCAACTACCCGACCGTCCCCAAGGGAATGGAACGGCTGCGGATCACGCCGTCGCCCTATCACGAGGACGCGCTGATCGATCAGTTGGCGGAAGCCCTGGTGCAGGTCTGGGAAAAGCTCGGCCTGCCGTTGCAGGCGAAATCGCTGGCGGCCGAGTAGCGATCCGCAGGCGCAGCGAAGAACGACCGGGATAGCCGGGATATAGGCGAGCAAGGCGACGCCGTTCGTCGAACGGCGATGCCCGGCCTTCCGTCAAAACGCAAAGGCGCGCTATGAGGCGGACAGCCGTCTTCGCGCGCTCGCTTCCGACAGCACGATCCGAATCAGATCCGCGGCATTCTTGGCGCCGAGCTTGTCCATGATCCGCGCGCGATGAACCTCGACCGTACGCGGACTGATGCCGAGCCTGCGGCCCGCTTCCTTGTTCGAGGCGCCCCTGGCGACCTGCGACAGAACCTCGCGCTCCCGGCAGGTCAAGAGATGGCGCCCGGGGAAATTGGCGAGCCCATCGATCTCGCCGCCCCGCACCTCGCGCCACACTTTCACCGCGGCACGAACCCGCTCGACGATCTTCTCCGAGGAGAATGGCTTCTCCAGAAAATCCAGCGCGCCATGTTTCATGGCCTCGACAGCGGTTGCGATGTCGGCCACGCCGGAGATCACGAGGATCGGTGCGGCAAGCCGCTCAGCCGCCAGCTTGCGCAGGATATCGAAGCCGGACGCGCCTGGAAGATGCAGATCGAGAATCACGCAGGCGGGCGAAACGCTCTGAACCGCGTCAAGGAACGAGGCACCGTCGCCAAAGCATTGCGGCGCATAACCTTCGATCTTCAAAAGAAGAACCAGCGCCTCCCGGACCGATGGATCGTCATCGACAATGAAAACCGGGACTTCCGGAACGAAGGACAGAAGCTGGCCCATTCGCTAATCACCCCAAGAGATTGCTGATATATACAACCTATACGTGTATAGGCTGATTCGCCCCGGTGCGCAAATCATGACGGCGGCGCCGGCACATGGCCGCAAGCGCTCCGCGACCTCCCGATTCTAACGTTCGCAACGCCACTCCTATGTTAGAATCGAGCCGCTCGATCTTGAGCAAGATCCGGGGCAGCGCCTGCCGGAGGAACCACCTGCAATGCTGCACGACTGGGGCGTGATCGCCGCCGCCATCGGCTACATCGGCTTCCTGTTCCTGGTCGCGAGCTACGGCGACCGGGACTCAAGGTTTGCCCGCGGCGGCACCAGCCGGCTGATCTATCCGCTGTCGCTGGCGGTGTACTGTACATCCTGGACCTTCTTCGGTTCGGTCGGGCTTGCGACCCGCACCGGACTCGAGTTCCTCGCGATCTACGTCGGCCCGATCCTACTGATCGCATTCTGCACGCCGCTCTTGCGGCGGATCATCCAGTTGGCGAAATCGCAAAACATCACGTCGGTCGCGGATTTCATCGCCGCGCGCTACGGCAAGAGTCAGGCGGTGGCGGCAACGGTCGCCGTTATCGCGATGATCGGCTCAATCCCCTATATCGCGCTCCAGCTCAAGGCGGTTGCTTCCTCGCTTGGGACCATCCTGATCGACGATCAGGCGATCGCCAGAATTCCCGTCATCAGCGACATCGCTCTGCTCGTGACGATCGCGCTGGCTCTGTTCGCGGTGCTGTTCGGAACCCGACAGACCGATGCGACCGAGCATCAACACGGCCTGATGCTGGCGATCGCAACGGAGTCCATCGTCAAGCTGGTGGCGTTCCTCGCCGTCGGCGCCTTCGTTACGTTCTGGATGTTCAGCCCGGTCACACTGATCGAGGCCGCGATGAAGTCGCCGGAGGCTGTGCGGGCCATCGAGCACACGCCGTCGATCGGCAACTTCCTGACCATGACGCTGCTGTCGTTTCTCGCGATCATGCTGCTGCCCCGGCAATTTCATGTCAGCGTGGTGGAGAATTCCAGCAATGCCGAAGTCAGCCGGGCGCGCTGGCTGTTTCCGCTTTACCTGATCGCGATCAACATCTTCGTCGTCCCGATCGCGCTCGCCGGGCTCGTCACCTTTCCGTTCGGGATTATCGACAGCGACATGTATGTGCTGGCGCTCCCGATCGAGGGTCAGTCCAGGCTGCTCAGCATCGCGGTGTTCATCGGAGGACTTTCGGCGGGAACCGCGATGGTGATCGTCGAGTGCGTCGCGCTGGCGATCATGGTGTCCAACGACATCGTCGTGCCATTGGTGCTGCAGCGCAGTCCGGCGTCCCGCGGCGGCCGCAAGGACTTCGGCAACTTCCTGCTCAAGACGCGCCGTCTTGCGATCTTCGCCATCATGATCATGGCGTATTTGTACTACCGCGCGCTCGGCAGCGCACAGCTGGCTGCGATCGGGCTGTTGTCCTTCGCCGCCATCGCGCAGCTTGCGCCGGCGTTCCTGGGCGGCCTGGTCTGGCGGCGCGCGACGGCACGCGGCGCGATGGGCGGCCTGCTCGTCGGTTTTGCGGTCTGGGCCTACACGCTGTTTCTTCCGAGCTTTCTCAATGGCAGCGCCATCGGCATGACGCTGCTGCAACATGGTCCGTTCGGTATCGTCGAACTGAAGCCGCAGGCGTTGTTCGGCGTCAGCCTGCCCCCGCTCATGCACGGCGTGTTGTGGAGTCTCTCTCTCAATATCCTGACCTATGTCGCGCTCTCGCTGACGCGGCGACCGTCCTCGATCGAGCGGTTGCAGGCGGAAATCTTCGCCCCCAACGCAGCGCCGCTGCCTCCGCCGTTCAGACGCTGGCGCTCGACGGTGACGGTGCAGGATATTTTAGACGCCGTGGCGCAATACCTCGGCCCCAAGCGCACGCGACACTCCTTCGAGGAGTTCGCCGCCATGCGGCGGCTCAGTCTCGATCCGGCGGCACCGGCGGCATTCGAATTGCTGCAGCACGCCGAATACCTGATCGCTTCGTCGGTGGGCGCGGCGTCGTCGCGGCTGGTGATGTCGCAATTGCTCCGGCGCCGCACGGTATCGGCGAAGGCGGCGTTGAAGCTGCTCGACGACGCCCATGCAGCACTCCATTTCAACCGCGAGATGCTGCAAACCGCGCTGAACCATGTGCGGCAGGGAATCGCGGTGTTCAACCCCGATCTGCACCTCATCTGTTCGAATCGGCAATTCGGAAACATCCTCGGGCTGCCGCCGCAAGCCGTTCAGATCGGAATTCCGCTGACGGAAATTCTCGACTTTATCGGCACCATCGATCGGCCGCCAATCGATCACGAGGCTGCGAAGCAGGCCCGGCTGGCCGCGTACACAACGGAAGGACAGCCCTATCTGGAGCGGCTTCCCGACCGCAAGCTCGTGATCGAGGTTCGCGCCAACCGGATGCCGGACGGCGGTCTGGTGATCACCTTCTCCGACGTGACCCCGAGCTTCGAGGCCGCCGAGGCGCTGGAGCGCGCCAACGCCACGCTGGAAAAGCGCGTCCGCGACCGCACCGAGGAACTGACCCGGCTGAATTCGGAGCTCGCGCGGGCCAAGAGCAATGCAGAGGACGCCAACAACTCCAAAACCCGGTTCCTGGCGGCAGCCGGTCACGACATCCTGCAGCCGCTCAATGCCGCACGGCTTTATGTCACGAGCCTGGTCGAGCGGCAGACCGGCGGCGAGGATTCCAGGCTTGTTCAGAACATCGACGATTCGCTGGAAGCGATTGAAGAGATTCTGGGGGCGCTGCTGGACATCTCCCGGCTCGACGCCGGCGCCATTACGACATCGATCACGAGCTTCCGCGTCGGCGATCTGATGCGCTCGCTCGAAATCGAGTTCGCTCCGATCGCGCGGGCCAAGCAGATGCGGCTGACGTTCATGCCGTGTTCGCTGCCGATCGCGTCCGACCGGATGCTGCTGCGGCGATTGCTGCAAAACCTGATCTCCAATGCCATCAAATATACGCCGCAGGGCCGCGTCCTGATCGGATGCCGCCGTCACGGCGAATCGCTTCGCATCGACGTCTACGACACCGGCGTCGGAATCCCGGTCCGCAAGCGCGGCGAAATATTCAAGGAGTTTCATCGCCTCGAACAGGGAGCGCGCATTGCGCGCGGCCTCGGGCTTGGCCTGTCGATCGTCCAGCGGCTGGCGCGCGTGCTCGATCACAGCATCGCGCTGGACTCAAACCGCAGCGGCGGCTCGGTGTTCTCCGTCACGGTTCCGATCGCGCCGGCCGTCAATCACACCACCCACACCACCGCGGTGACCAGCAGCACGCCGCTGTCGCACGCGCCCATGAGCGGAGCCGTGATCGTCTGCATCGAAAACGATCCGGCGATTCTCGACGGCATGAAGACGCTGCTGTCATCCTGGGATGCGCGGGTGATCGCCGTAGCCGAACCCGAAGCGGCAATCGAGGCGATCGAAGCGGCCGGCGGATGCATCACCGGTCTGCTGGTGGACTATCATCTCAACCGCGGCAACGGCATCGCGACGATCCGGGAGATCCGGCGAAAATTCGGAGAAACCATTCCCGCTATCCTGATCACGGCCGACCGCAGTCCGCACGTCCGCGAGGCGGCGCAGCTCGAACAGGTTTCGGTGCTCAACAAGCCGCTGAAACCGGCATCGCTGCGGGCGCTGATCGGCCAATGGCGAAACCAGCAGATCGCCGCGGAATAAACGGACACTGGTCATTGATCTCGCGTCGCGGCGGGCGAACTCGATTTTAGTTTGAGCGGGACGCGGGCGGAAAGCCGCCCCACGCTTTTTCTCGTCCCGCTCTCATCAACCCGCAGACGGCTCGTTCTGACGCCACTGATCGCCGGCGATCTTTGCCGCGGCAATCACCGCCTGGGTGCGGCTTTCGACACCGAGCTTCTGCAGGATCGCGGAGACGTGCGCCTTGATGGTCGCCTCCGATACGCCGAGTTCGTAGGCGATCTGTTTGTTGAGCAGTCCCTCGGACAGCATCATCAGGACGCGCACCTGCTGCGGCGTCAGCGTGACGAGCCGGTCGCGCAGGCGCGTCATCTCCGGATCGGCTGCGGCGGACAGATCGATATCAGGCGGAATCCAGATATCGCCCTTGATGACCCCGAGGATCGCGGGACGCAACGCTTCGATCCCGAGCCGCTTCGGGATGAACCCGGAGGCGCCGAAATCCATCGAGCGGCGGATCGTCGCCACGTCGTCGCTGGCCGAGACCACCACCACCGGAATCGCCGAATACTGGGCGCGCAAATAGATCAATCCGGAAAACCCGCTGATCCCCGGCATCGACAGATCGAGGAGGATCAGGTCGACGTCGGCGTCCCGTTCCAACCGCGCCGTCAATTCCTCGAACGTGCCGGCCTCGCTGATTTTCGCCGGCACGATACTCACAATCGCCTGTCGCAAGGCATCCCGGAACAAGGGATGATCGTCGGCGATCACGATATGGGTGCTGTCTGATGCTGTCATTGAATCCGTGGGCTTGCCAGGCGTTCACGTTCACTGCGGTTTCAGGCCGGGTGCGCGCCCGGAACTGCGATTGTCCCCCGCTCGATCCCGTCTTGCAAGGCGCAATGCCGCCGAATACGTTAACGAGTTAACGCCTCGATACGTGTTGCTGCTCCATCCGCTCCGATTGGAAACCTTGCCGGCTGCGCAATGCGGCCGGATCGTTATACCGGACGAGGCGCGTCGGGTTCCAACGACAGGATGCACGGCCGCCGCGCCAGGATCGAAGGTCCGGCGCGCAGGTCGCATCGAAGCGCCAATCAGATTCCGCCGGACTGATCACGCTGGACACGGGCGGCCATCTCGATCAGCCGCCGCCAGGCGCGCTCGACGAATGACATCACGCGATCCATGTCGCGATCGCTCGGCAACGGAACCTCGATACTGTTGCGGTTGGCGTCGGCGGATTTCCGTCCGTCGACTTTTGGCGCCGTGGCGCCGGGCTCGCCCGGCCTCGGCGATTCCACCTTGGGCAAAACCTTCTGAGCTTTTCCGGCGGCGGCAGAGTCGCGCGCGGCGAGTTGCGCCCTCAGTTGCTCATTCTCCGCCCGCAGCCGGCCGATTTCCTTGTCCAGCGCGACATGCTCTTCGGGCAACGCGTAACATGCCCAGCCGTTGCCCCGGTCCGCACAATGCGACACCACGCCGGTTTGGGTATCCAGCCGGACGAAGCCGCCGGTCATCGGCGTGAGGGTATAGCGGCCCCCCTTCTCCGTATCCGGCGTCGCTTGCGCCAGCGCCGGTGCGGCGAAGCAGGCGAGCGTCGCGGCGATCGCGGAGATCCGCAACAATCCGGGAAGCTGCGTGACTGCGCTCATGCTTTGCTCCGTCAATGCCGATCGCTCCCGTCAACGGACCAGAGCGCGTCGGGACACTATCGAGCTATAGCGCCACTTCTCCGATTTCAACGCAACCAGCCAAATGCGATTCGGGTCTCTTGCGGCCATGCGGGCGCACGGGGATGCGGCCGGATCGCAGGATGAGGCGGGTGCCGCTGACGCCGCAGGACGACGAACGGCAACGAGCCGAGCCGAGTCGAGACCTCGATCATGTAAATTTTCGTCAGTATTACAGTCCCTTACACTGTCACACCGGGCGCCGGGCGCAAATGGATGCGAGCCGCGGAAGACGACATCGACCTGCTTCCTGCTATGCGATCCGCGGCTGCTCACTGGTCCCCATCAAGCCATTGCCGCGAGCGCGCGGAACCGACGCGATCAGGCGAACGGCGCGAGTCCGCTTTCGCAGCGCGGCAACTGGGCGCAGCCGGTTTGATTTTCTGGAATAAAATCAGCTAATTCAAAGATGTAGCCGGTTGCGGCACAATCTTGACTTGACCTGTGGCCGTCAGTATGGTCCGCGCGGCTTTTGAGGGTAACGGGCGTTATTTCCTGAAATCGCGGACGTTGTGTCGGGTGTCGAGAGCATGTCTGACGGCACAGACAAAAACAGCGAGAACGGAGATCGCGAGCATTCGGCTCCCGATGAAGCTGCGCTTTCCGCAAGGCTCGGAAATCTCGATCAGCGGCTGTCGCAACTTCGCGGCCCCCGCAAGAACGAGACTGACCAATCCGGAGATGGAAGCGGAGATGGAGCCGCCAGAGCCTCAGCGATGGCGCGTGGTTTCCGCCTATCCTCCGAATTGATCGCGGGCGTTGCCGTCGGAGCGGTGATCGGCTGGGGATTCGACCGCTTGCTGTCGACCTCGCCCTGGGGGCTGATCGTGTTTTTCCTGCTCGGCTTCGCGGCCGGCGTGATCAACGTGATGCGGTCGGCAGGCGTGATTCCCGAGCAGACTGACCGATGACGGATGGTTGCCGGAACGACTGAGTTGCTTGAACGCCGGCCAGCCGGCAGACCGAAAGTTGCACGCGGATGATGGATCCAATCCACCAGTTCAACATCGAGAAGATTTTCACGATCGGCCATATCGGCGGCCAGGAAATCGCCTTCACCAATTCCTCCGCCTACATGCTGCTCGCCGTCGTGCTGACGTCGCTTCTGATGCTGGCCACCGGCCGCAAGCTCGTGCCCGGACGCATGCAGTCGATCGCCGAAATCAGCTACGAATTCGTCGCAGACACCATACGCACCACCGCCGGCAAGGACGGGATGAAGTTCTTCCCGTTCGTGTTCTCGATCTTCATGCTGGTGACCGTGTCCAATCTGGTCGGCATCATTCCCTACACCTTCACGATCTCAAGCCATATCATCGTCACGGCCGCGCTGGCGTTCCTCGTCTTTTTCACCGTCCTGATCTACGGCTTCTACAGGAACGGCCTGAGATTCTTCAAACTGTTCGTTCCGTCCGGCATTCCCGTCGTGATCCTGCCTCTGGTCGTGGCAATCGAGGTGATCTCGTTCCTGTCGCGGCCTGTTTCGCACAGCGTGCGTCTGTTCGCGAACATGCTGGCCGGCCACATCACGCTGAAGGTGTTCGCGAGCTTCGTCACCATGCTGGGGGCCATGGGCATCGTCGGCGTGTTCGGCGCCGTGCTGCCGCTGGCGCTGGTCGTGGCGCTCACCGCACTCGAACTGCTGGTCGCATTCCTTCAGGCCTACGTCTTCACCATCCTCACCTGCATCTACATCAACGATGCGATCCATCCCGGTCACTAGGCCGGTTTCCGCAACCCTCTCAAAGTCACTCTCACAAGCCTCAGCAAGGAGTTTGTTCTATGGATCCGATTGCCGCGAAGTATATTGGCGCTGGTATTGCCTGCATTGGCATGGGTGGCGCCGGCGCCGGCGTGGGCATCATCTTCGGCAACTATCTTGCCGCGGCGGTGCGCAATCCCTCGGCCGCCCAGGGCCAGTTCGGCAACCTGATCTTCGGCTTCGCGGTGACCGAAGCGCTCGGCATCTTCTCGCTGCTGATCGCGCTGCTGCTGCTGTTCGCTCTTTAAGATCACTGACTGGCTGACGGGACCCGAAAAACCGGGTCCCGATCGACCGCAGAGGAGAAGCCCGTGGCTGAGAGTCATGGCAACGCACAGGGCGCGGCGGCCCATACCGAAGCCGACGGCGGCCACAAGGCCCCGTTTCCGCCGTTCCAGAAGGACACGTTCGCGTCCCAACTGGTGTCGCTGACGATCGCGTTCGTTGCGCTCTATCTGATCTCGTCGCGACTGGCGTTGCCGCGCGTCCGCAAGACCATCGACGATCGCCAGGACAAAATCGAGGGCGATCTCGCGCAGGCGCAAAAGCTGAAGGACGAGTCCGACGCTGCGCTCAAAGCTTACGAGGCTGAACTCGCGGCGGCGCGAACCCGTGCGCAGGCGATCGGCAACGAGACCCGTGAGAAGCTCAACGCCGCGGCCGACGCCGAGCGCAAGGCTCTCGAGGAACGGCTATCAGCCAAGCTCGCCGACGCCGAGAAGACCATCGCCTCGACGCGCGCGGCGGCGATGAGCAACGTCCGCGGCATCGCAAGCGATGCGGCAGCGGCTATCGTGCAGCAGCTGACCGGCGTAACGCCCGACTCCAAACTCGTCGACAGCGCCGTCGAAGCCTCGATGAAGGGATGACATAGCCATGTTTGCCGAGCCGGAAACCTGGGTTGCCATAGCCTTCCTGATCCTGATGGGCGTCTTCGCCTATGTTGGCGTGCACCGCACGGTGCTGTCCGCACTCGATCGTCGCAGCGCGCGCATCAAGAGCGAACTCGACGACGCGCGCCGTCTGAAGGACGAAGCCGCGAAGCTGCTCGCCGACTACAGAGCCCGCCATGCCAGCGCCGAGCGCGAAGCCCAGGACATCATCACCTCGGCGAAAGCCGAGGCCGAGCGCATCGCGGCCGAGGCAAAGGGCAAGATGGAAGATTTTGTCGCACGCCGTACCAAGGCTGCGGAAAGCAAGATCGCGTTGGCGGAAGCCCAGGCCGTCGCGGACGTTCGCTCCGCCGCCGCAGACGCAGCGGTTGCCGCCGCCTCCGCCATCCTGTCGAAGTCCGTGAAGGGACAAATCGCCGACGACCTGCTCGCCAAGGGCGTCAGCGAGGTCCGCGCCAAGCTGAACTGAGTTTATTCAGATTCCACGAAAGCGTTTTCGAGCGAAGTGAAAACCGGTTCGCGTGAAGAAAACGCGTCAAATAAAAATCTTAGAGTCCCGCTTCTGTTTCCATCAGAAGCGGAAATGCTCGACAAGCCGGCGCAATCATTTTGCGGCGGCTTTTTTCTTGCGCGCAGGATTGGAGCGCCGGCATGGATGGCCGGAACGAAGCTCGGCCATGACGCGCGTTGAAGGCTTTTCACCTTGCAACCGCGCGCCTGATTATCTTCGCTTGCCGCGCGCGCGAGGCTCAGGCTTCAATGCCTGCGGATCGAAACCGATATAAAACACATAGCGATCGGCGGCTCCGCCTTGCGGCGCCGGATAAACGATGTCGCTCGACACAAAACTGTAGGTTCCGCCTTGGTCGCCCGACAGGTTCACCGTGACCGTATAGGCCTTGGTGGCAATGGTTTTCGAGGAGACGCCATCCTCGACTACCGCGACGCGCAACGGCACCTCCACCGTCGGCGGCGCGCCGGCCGGCCCCACGATGACACGCACCTGGATCCCCACCTTGATCGCGATCTGATGGGTGTCGGTGTTGTAGTCGCATTCCCGTGCGGTCTCGCCGATAGTCGCCTGGTAGCGGAGGTCGGGGCCACTCGCCGCCTTGCCCGGCAGGCCGACCGCGTATGTCGATGCGCCGGCACGGATGCTCACGGGCGGACACGTGAGATCATCGGGGGCGGAAGCCGTCGCACCCGATGCAGGCGGCCGCTCCGGCTGCGATCTGATGCCGAACAGGCTTTTGAAACGATCACCAAGCGATTGCGATTGCGCCGGCGACACCGCAACGATGCAGCATGCTGTCGCCACGGCCGTCAGGCGAAACGGAAAGCGCCGTGGTCGCCCGACTTCAGCCGGTCCACACGCTTCGGTCGAATCCGCAACAGGAGCCATTCGCGTCGTCCGATCGTTGTTTCCACGCGGCGGCTTTATAGCAAGGCAATGACGGAAATCCCAAGGCGCAAAACCACCCACCATGCCGGTTCCTGTCAAGCGGGGATGGGTCTGCATGGTTCTGACGGTCTGTTCACGCAGATCTGAATGCGCTGCCGCAATTGCGCCCGCGCGGTCGCGGGAGGCTCAGTCGTGAAAATCCTCGTGCAGCATCCCGAACAGCAGGTGATCCTGCCAGATCCCGTTGATGCAGAGATAACGCCGCGCAAGCCCCTCGCGCGTGAAGCCGCACTTTTCCAGCACCCGGATCGACGGCACATTGCTTGGAATGCAGGCGGCCTCGATACGATGCAGGTTCAGTTCGCCAAACAGCGTCGGCAGCAATACCCGCAGCGCCGCGGTCATATAGCCTCGCCCCGCATAGGGTTCGCCGATCCAGTATCCGATGGTGCCGGCCTGCACGATGCCGCGCCGGACATTGGCGAGCGTGACACCGCCCAGCATGACGCCGTCGGATTCGCGGAGCACAATGAAGGGATAGGATTTGTCGCCGGCGATATCCTCGGCATAACGACGGAGCCGTCGCCGGAAGCCGGCGCGGGTCAGGTCATCCGATGGCCAGATCGGCTCCCATGGCGTCAGATAGGCGCGGCTGTATTCGCGAAGCTGAACCCATTGCTGAAAATCGGCCGCCTCGGGCGCACGAAGCAAAAGGCCGCGTCCCCGCGGCATGAGCGACGGCGCGCTGGATGGTAAACGAAACAGAGCCATGGCGTTCCTCGACGCAGAACCCGCCGGCCCTCAATCTTAGAGCATTTTCCGGCCGGGTGGAATTCCGTTTGGCGGTGAGACCAGCATCCACTTTTGCGGACCAGGGCGGGCGAGGCAAAGTGTCCAGAGCGTTTTCGCGCGAAGCATGTCTTCGGGCCTGGCCCAAGGATGGCTACCGGTTCGCGTGAAGGAAAACGCGTCGAATCAAAATCATAAAGCCCTGTTTCTGATTCCATCAGAAGCGGAAAGGCTCTAACGGCTGTCGGCTCGCATCACGCTGCAAAAATTGGAATCACGTTCGTGATTTTGGATCGATTGATCCATCGTGATGCAGGCGTTAGTGAAGCAGGGTTCGGGCCTTCGACTGCGCCAATCCTTCGGCAAAAGTCACCGCCGTGTCCAGCCCCCTGCCACTGCCGAGCGCGACCACCGCGGGGCGGCTGCGCGCAAGCAGGCTGCGAGCCGCATCGCGGGTCGACTCGACGTCGACGGCATCGATCCTCGCCATTAATTCGGGCACCGTCTGCGGTCGCCCGTAGACCAGCATGTGACGCGCCAATTGTTCGACGCGGGCGCCGCAACTCTCCAGCGCCATCAGCAGGCCGGCTTTCATCTGCGCTTTCGCGCGCGCGATCTCGGCTTCGGTCAGCGTCTCGACCGCCTCGTTCATGATGTCGACGACGACTTCCATCATTTCAGGCGCGTCGCTCGGATCGGTGCCAGTGTAAAGTCCGAAGAAGCCGGTGTCGGCATAGGGCGCATGGAAGGCGTAGATCGAATAGCACAGTCCGCGCTTCTCGCGGACCTCCTGGAACAACCGCGAGGACATGCCGCCGCCGAGAATATTGGTGAACACCTGCAATGAAAACAGCGAGTGGTCCGTCTGCCGCAGTCCTTCCAGCGCCAGCGTCAGATGCGCCTGCTCGAGGTCGCGATGGACGACCCTGGAGCCGCCTTCTCCGAATTTCGCCGCTTGCGGCTTCGGCGCCGGCGTTGCGGCGAAGCTTGCAAAGCGGCGCTCGGCCTCGGCGACGACAGCCTTGTGGTCGACCGCCCCGGCGGCGGCCACCACCATGTCCGGCCCCCGATAATGTGTCGTGAGATAGCCATGCAGCATGTCGCGGTTGAACCGCTTCAGCGTCTCAGGCGTGCCGAGCAGCGTGCGCCCCATCGGCTGGTCGGGATAGCAGAGTTCGTTGAGATGCTCGAATACGACGTCGTCCGGCATGTCCTGCGCCGCGCCGATTTCCTGCTCGATGACGCTCTTTTCACGCTCGAGCTCGTCCGCGGCAAAGCTCGGATTGGACAGGATGTCGCTCAGCACCTCGAGCGCGAGCGGAACGTCCGCCTTCATCACCCGTGCGTAATAGGCTGTGGTCTCGACGCTGGTGGCCGCGTTGAGGTCGCCGCCGACCGCCTCGATTTCCTCCGCGATCTCCCGCGCCGTCCGCGTCGCCGTTCCCTTGAAAGCCATGTGCTCGAGCAGATGCGAGATGCCGTGCTCGTTCGGCTTCTCGTCGCGGCCGCCGACTCCGGTCCAGACGCCGAGCGCCGCCGTTTCCAGATGCGGCATGGTATCGGTGACGACCGTGAGGCCGGATGGCAGCTTGGTCACCTCGACACTCATCCCGCAACTCCCTGCTTGGCGGCGCGGCTGACGGACAGCACGAACCGTTCGATTTCCGCCTGATCGTTGTTCACGATCGTGATCCGCTCGGGACGCGTCATCAAGCCGTCGAGCCACGCCGGCAATTGCGGCCGCATGCCGCAGGCGGCCTCGACCGCATCCGGAAATTTCGCGGCATGCGCGGTGGCCAGCACGATATTGGGAATGCGGGAATCGCAGGTATCGCGGTCGGCTATCGCGAGCGCTACCGCAGTATGGGGGTCGACGAGATCGCCGGCTTCGCGCCACGCCGTGCGGATCGCGGCTGCGGTCTCGGTTTCGTCGGTGCGGCCGGCGTCAAAATCGCGGCGGATTTCGGCCAGCACGGTATCCGGCAGCACGAAGCGGCCGGATTGCTGCAGCGACGCCATCAGTGCGCGCACCTGCGCGGCGTCGCGACCGGTCGCCTCGAACAGCAGCCGCTCGAAGTTCGACGACACCTGAATATCCATCGACGGCGACGTGGTGGAGTGAACCTCGCGCACCTCGTAGATGCCGGTTTTCAGGGTGCGCACCAGGATATCGTTGACATTGGCGGCGATGCGCAGGCAGCGCACCGGCAAGCCCATCTTCTTGGCGACGTAGCCGGCGAAGATGTCGCCGAAGTTGCCGGTCGGAACGGTAAAATCGACGGTGCGCGACGGCGCGCCGAGCGCGACCGCCGAGGTGAAATAATACACCACCTGCGCAACGATCCGCGCCCAGTTGATCGAATTGACACCGGAGAGCGAGACCTCGTCGCGGAAACGGTGGTTGTTGAACAGCCCCTTCACGATCGCCTGACAGTCGTCGAAGGTGCCCTTGACCGCGAGCGCGTGGACGTTTGACGCATCCGTCGTGGTCATCATGCGCCGCTGCACCTCGGAAATCCGACCGTCCGGGAACAGCGCGATCAGATCGACATTGTCGCGGCCCGCGAACGCGTCGACCGCGGCGCCGCCGGTATCGCCGGAGGTCGCCACCACGATGGTGGTTCGTTGACCGCGTTGCGCCAGCACATGATCCATCAGCCGCGACAGAAGCTGCATCGCCACGTCCTTGAACGCGAGCGTCGGGCCGTGAAACAGCTCCAGCATGAATTGACCGGGCCCGATCTGATCGAGCGGCACCACCGCCGGATGCCGGAACGTCGCATAGGCTTCGTTCGCCATGCGGCCGAGTTCGGCATCGGAGATATCGCCGGCCACGAAAGGCCTGATGACCTCGACGGCGACCTCCCAGTACGGCCGGCCAGAGAGGTCCGTGATCGCATCGGGCGACAACTGCGGCCAGACCTCGGGCACATAGAGACCGCCGTCGCGAGCGAGCCCGGATAGCATCACGTCGCAGAATCCGAGTTTGGGGGTCTCGCCCCGGGTCGAAAGATAATACGTCAAGCCGGCCTCCAGAGGCGGCATAGGGGTGCCAAGGATCGATAAATTAATGAAGGGTATTCACTTCGCCTTTTTGGGCGACAGCCGCCCTCACCATAGAGGGTTTCGCGGTGAAGGGGAAACCAGCAGGGAAAAAACCGGCCCGCCGCAAGTTACGCCGGCTGCTCCAGGAGGTTTTCGAGCGAAATATGTCCGTGAGCTTGACCCGAAGAAGAATGTCGCTTTGCGTCCACTCTATAATCGGGTTTCTCCCCGGCGATTTTTATGATTGTTCATTGGTGGTTTTGCCGGACGGGTCTGGCTTCTGCGGCGCCGTGGTGGAACTGGAGGCTGATCATGAGGGATTTCATGGCGCGGAGGGGCCAGAGGGTGACGGCGAGGATGAGCGGGATCCAGAGCGCGGCGTGGACCCAGAGCGGGGGCTGGAACTTGACCTCGACGATCAGGGCGGCGCCGACGACGATGAAGCCTGCGATCAGGATGATGAAGACGGCGGGCCCGTCTCCGGCATCGATGAAGGAATAATCCTGCTCGCATTGATCGCAGGAGGGGCGCAGCGTCAGGAACCCGGAGAACAGCTTTCCCTTGCCGCAGCGCGGACATTTGCAGGCGATGCCGCGCAGGATGGCCTGGGAGGTTGTTGCCCTGGCATGGAAATTGGACATCGGCTTTCCTCGAAGAGACTGGATCAGATCACGATTTTTGAGCGGATCGATCAAGCATCAACGTGATCGATCCCGATATCTTGAGAAGCGGGATGCGGGCGGAGACCCGCACCATTTGATCCTGATCCCGATCCTGACCCTCCCGCTCTCACAGGATCCGGAAGAGAAAAGGGCGGCCACGCGGCCGCCCTTTGGATGGTTCAGCAGGCGTGGTCCCGCTCAGTGGGCGGCATGCGCCATGGCTGCGGCGCCGTTGCCCCAGACGTAGATGCAGACGAACAGGAACAGCCACACCACGTCGACGAAGTGCCAGTACCAGGCGGCGAACTCGAAGCCGAGGTGCTGCGAGGGCGAGAAGTGCCCCGCATTGGCGCGGAACAGGCAGACGATCAGGAAGATGGTTCCGACCAGCACGTGGAAGCCGTGGAAGCCGGTGGCCATGAAGAAGGTGGCGCCATAGACGTTGCCGGCGAAGCTGAAGGC
>Ga0209963_1000776_pt1 | contig 29409 bp, 21 predicted proteins | sample ThiBio_1000_biof_2_FD_183957 | JGI IMG/M metagenome (GOLD analysis project Ga0209963, IMG submission 183957) | Wastewater bioreactor microbial communities from Cape Town, South Africa - Thiocy_cont_1000_biof (SPAdes) | ecosystem: Engineered > Bioreactor > Thiocyanate-remediating >...
CCCTCAAGGCCGAAGGAGGCACCGTGGTGCTGCAGGCCTCGGCAGCCAAGGATCTGTTCACCAACCTGGTCAACAACTCCGGCGTGATCGACGCCAGCGGCATCAGCACCGACGGCGGCGTGGTGCGACTGGTGGGCACGGGCGGCAGTGTGCAGAGCAGCGGCAGCATCGCCGCCACGGGCGACCACGGCGGACGCATCGAATTGCTGTCGGACCATGACGTGATGGTCACCGGCGGCACTGTGGATGCTTCAGGCCGCCTGGGTGGCGGAGCCATTCGCGTCGGTGGCGGCATTCGGGGAGGCGAAGGTCTCGCCGTGGCTGCGCGCACGTACATCGGGCCGGAGGCGTCACTCAACGCCGATGCCACCGCCAAGGGTGATGGCGGCAGCATCGCCGTGTTCTCGCGCGACAACTCGGTCATCGCCGGCAGCCTGTCCGCGCGCGGCGGCATCGCCGGCGGCAACGGCGGTTTCGTCGAGACGTCGAGCCACGGCGCGCTCGCCATCACCGGCACGCCGCAGGTCTTCGCGCGAAGCGCTGACGGGCTGGGCGGCAACTGGCTGATCGATCCGAACAACATCACGATCGTTGCGGGCAACGGCAGTACCAAGATCAATGCCGCCAATCCCTTTGTGTCGACCAATGACGGAGCGTCGCTCGGCGTCGACCTGATCACCGCCGCCTTGACTGGTGGCGCCAATGTCACGGTCACGACGGGCACGGCCGGCGCAAATACTGAAGCTGGCGACATCACCCTCAATGCCGACCTCGACTACAACGGCAAGGGAACCAACTCGCTCACGTTCGATGCGGCAAACGACATCGTCATCAACAACAAGATTTTCGATTCGGTGCTCGGCGGCGACGTGCTGAACCTGTCCTTGCTCGCCGGCGGCAACATCTCGCTCAACAACGACATCTCGCTGGGCACTGGCAGTACGGCCACGCTGACCGCGAGTGGCGGCAGCATCTCGCGTACCGCGGGCACGATTTCCGCCGGCGCGCTGACTCTCACGGCCGGCGGCACCAATGGATCGATCGGCGCATCGGGCGCCATCCAGACGAGCGTCGACAGCATCGTGTTCAGCGCGAAGGGTACCGGCGCCGTCAACATCGTCGACGCCGATGCCGTGAATGTCAGCGGTACCGCCGGCAGCGGCAACGTCGGCATCACCACCACCACGAGCGATCTGGGCGTGGTGGGTTCGGGCATCGTCACCGCCGGTGGTGCGGTGACGCTCGGAGCCAACGGCGGCGGCGCGCGCATCAACATCGGCGCGGGCGTCGCAGTGGACACCACCAATGGTGCCGCCACAGGCGCAGACGTCAGTCTGGTCGCCGACAACGCGGACATACTCGGGACTATCAAGGCAGGCACCGGCGGCGTCGCGACCATCCGCCAAGCCACCGCCGGCAGGGCGATTGCGCTGGGGGGGGATTTGCCCATCAACCTCGGCGTGAGCGACGCCGAACTCGACAACATCACCGCCAACACGATCGTGATCGGCGACGCCAACAGCGGCGCCATCACCATCGTCGGCGCGATCAGTCCGGCTTCCGCGAGCAAACTCGCGCTGAATTCCGGGAGCACCATCACGCAGACGGCGGGCTCGACCATCACGGTTGGCACCCTGACTGGCAGCTCGGTCGGTGCCACCACCCTGGGGGAAGCCAACCAGATCGGCAATCTCGGGAACTTCAACGCCGCAAGCTTCAGCCTGACCAATGCCGCTGCGCTCACCCTCGTCGGCGACGTGACGACCAGCGCAGCCCAGACCTACAACACGGCATTGGTGTTGGGCGGCGACCGCGTGTTGAGCGGCAGCGACATCACCTTTGCCTCGACTGTCGATGGCGCGCATGCGTTGACCGTGAACGCCAGCGGAATCACCAGGTTCGACGCTGCAGTCGGCGGCACGACGGCGTTGACCAGCCTGATCACGGATGCCGCCGGCAGCGTCACGTTGGGTGGCAATGTCACCACCAGCGGCACGCAGAGCTGGGGCGACGCGCTGACGCTCGGTTCCAATGTCACGCTGACCGGAACGACGATCGGCCTGGCGGCCGTGACGGGTGCTGGCAACAACCTGACGGTGACCGGCAATGCAGTGCTGGCCGGGGCGGTGGCCGGTGTGGGCGCGCTGCAGGTCAGCGGCACGACGAATCTCGGTGCTGCCAGCGTTAGCACCAGCGGTGACCAGACCTACAACGGCGCAGTGACGCTGGCCGCCAATGCGACGCTGACCAGCAGTGGCAGTGGCATCATCGGCTTCGGCTCCACGGTGAACGGTGCGCACGCGCTGGCGGTGAACACTGGCGGCGCCGCCAGCTTCGGCGGCGCGGTCGGTGGCACCACGGCACTGACCGGCCTGACGACGAACAGCGGCACGTTCAGTGCGCTCGATCTGACCGTTAACGGCCCGTTGTCGGTCACCACCACGGCCGGAGGGATCACGCAGGGAGCCGGTTTTTACACGGTCAACGGAACATCGACTTTCAACGCCGGCACCAACGCGATCACGCTGACCTCGCTCAACGACTTCATCGGTGCGGTGAGCCTGACCGGCGGCACCACGCAGATCACCGATGCCAACGCGCTGGCGCTGGGTACCTTGCAAACAGGCAGCCTGACGGTCAGTAGTGGCGGGGCGCTTGACCTTGGCCATGGCACGGTTGCCGGCGACCTGTCGGCGACCTCGGGGACGTCCATAACGCTCAGTGGGGCGCTTGCCGGGCTGGGCAACGTGGCGTTCAGCGGATCTGCGCCAAGCGGTACTGGAAGTATCGCCGGCACCGGATCGATTACAGGTATCGGTGGGTCACCGTTTGCGCTTGTCGGCGCCAACATGGGCACTTCCAGCGGGATCAGCTTCACGGGTTTCATCGCGGCCGACGCGGCGACGATCACCGGTGCCGCAGGCTTCGACGATGTTGGCAAGACCAGCCTGGGCATGACCTTCATCAATGCCACCAGCGTGGGTGGCAGCGGCACGGTTGCGAACGTGGCCGGCAGTTTCGCCGACAACACGGGAATCTCGTCTGCGAGTGGCATCGTGTACAGCGGCTTCGATGCGGTGGCGGGCACCGGTGGCAGCGTGACCGGGGTGACCGGCAGCTTCAATCTGGGCACGAAGGTGTCCAGCGCGTCGACCATCGACTACAGCGGCTTCGGCGTCACCACGCTGAGCGGCAGCGGTGCCGGTGCCACGATCGCCGGCAGCGGCCAGACCTACACGCTGGACAACACGGTCATCGACCAGGGCAGCAACGGTGGCGTGACCTGGACGGGATTCGGCAACATCGCCGACGCCAGCGGCACCGTGCTTTTTGGCACCGGCGGCCGCCTCAGCGGCAACGTGACGGCGGCGACGCTGAACTACGGCAGCTACGGCAGTGCGGTGAACTTCGCGCTGTCCAATGGCAGCGGCGCGACCACGGGCATCGGCGGGACGTGGGCGGGCGTCACGGCGGTCACGGGCAACGGCAATGCGGCGATCACGGGCAGCAGCAGCTTTGCCCTGAGCGGAGTCAACGCGGGCTCGGCGGGCGGCGTTGCCTTTACCGGCTTCACGACAGCCGACGCGGCGACGATCACCGGTGCCGCGGGTTTCAACAGTGCGGCCAAGAGCAGCCTGGGCATGACCTTCGCCAATGCCGCGAGCGTGGCGGGCAGCGGTGCAATCACGAACCTGGGCGGCACGGCGTTCAACCTGAGCGGTACCACGACAGGCAGTGCCGGCGGCGTCGGCTACAGCGGCTTCACGGCCGCCGACACGACGACGATCACCGGTGCCGTGGGCTTCGACAGCTCGGCCAGGAGCAGCCTGGGCATGACCTTCGCCAACGCCACGAGCGTGGCGGGCAGTGGCGCGATCACGAACCTGGGCAGCACCGCGTTCGACCTGACCGGTATCGCGGCAGGCAACGCCGGCGGTATCGACTACAACGGCTTCACCGCGGCCGACACCACTACGCTCACCGGTGCCGCGGGCTTCGACTACACGGCCAAGAGCAGCTTGGGCATGGCCTTCGCCAATGCCACGAACGTGGCGGGCAGCGGTGCGATCACGAACCTGGGCAGCACGGCGTTCAACCTGACCGGCAGCATGGCAGGTACGGCAGGCACCATCAGCTTCGACGGCTTCGACGCGGCCGACACCACGGCCGTCACCGGCGCCGCAGGTTTTGACAGCTCGACCAGGAGCAGCCTGGGCATGGCCTTTGCCAATGCCACGAGCGTGGCGGGCAGCGGCGCGATCACGAACCTTGGCGGCACCGCGTTCAATCTGGTCGGCACCAGGACCGGCAATGCCGGTGGCGTGAACTACAGCGGCTTTACCGCGGCCGATACTACGACCGTCACCGGTGCCGCCGGTTTCGACAGCGCGGCCAAGAGCAGCTTGGGCATGGCCTTTGCCAATGCCACGAGCGTGGCGGGCAGCGGCGCAATCACGAACCTGGGCAGCACCGCGTTCAACCTGACCGGCACCCAGGCCGGAACGGCAGGCGGTGTCGGCTACAGCGGCTTCAGTGCGGCCGACACGGCGACGGTCACCGGTGCCGTGGGCTTCGACGACAACGCCAGGACCAGCGAGGGCATGGCCTTCGCCAACGCCACCAGCGTGGGTGGCAGCGGCGCGATCGCGAACGTGGTCGGCAGCTTCGCCGACGACACGCGCACCTCGTCGGCAAGCGGCATCGCGTACAGCGGTTTCGGTGTGGTGACGGGCACGGGCGGCAGCGTGACCGGCGTGACCGGCAGTTTCGATCTCGGCACGCAGGTATCGGGTGCCTCGGGCATCGACTACAGCGGCTTCAACCTCGCCACGCTGGCCGGAAGCGGCGCCGGTGCCACGATCGCCGGCAGCAACCAGACCTACAACCTGACCGGCACAGATGCCGGCAACAACGGTACGCTGAACTGGACGTCGTTCGGGAGTCTGAGCGACAGCGGTGCCGGCACCTTCGTGTTCGCGAACGGTGCGGGCGTGTCGGGCATGCTGACTTCCGCTGCCGCAGGCACGCTGGATTACAGTGCGTACACGACTGCAGTGAATGTGAACCTGGGAGGCACGGCGACCGGCACCGGGGGCTGGAGCGGGATCACGACGGCGAAGGGCGGTTCTGCTTCCGACACGATCAGCGGCAGCAGCCGGACCTACAGTCTGACCGGCCTCAATACCGGCAACAGCGGCACCGTGAGCTGGACGTCGTTCGAGAACATCGCCGATGCGGGTATCGGCACGTTGACCGCCAGCAACCAGACCTGGAGCCTGACCGGGCACAACCAGGGCACGGTGACCAATCTGGCCGGCGCCTTCTCCGGCATCGGCAACCTGATCGACGCCGGCACCGGCCACTTCCTCATGCACTCGGGTGCTGACGGGGACATCTCCGGCAACCTCGACGCCGGCACCGACGGAAGCCTGGACTATTCCGGCTACACCACCGCGGTCAATGTGAATCTTGCCGGTGCGGGCTCGACAGGCATAGGCGGTACAAACTCCGGAATTTCAGCGATAACGGCTAGCTCGAACCTCGGCATCAGCGGCAACGCGAGCAACGGGTTGACGATCAGCACGACGGGTGCCGGAACCACCACGACCCTGGGCGCGACCACGGTCGGAGGCGGTCTGAACATCACCGCCAGTGGGGCGGTCCTGCAGACTGGCGGTGCGCTGAGCGTTGTCGGTACGAGCACCATCGATGCCGGTTCGAACGCGATCACCTTGACCGGCGGGAGCAATGACTTCGGCGGCACGGTGAATCTCACCGGTGGTGCCACCCAGATCAATGACCTCAACGCACTGACCCTTGGCACGGTGAACACCGGTGCGCTGACGGTGGGTGCGGGCGATCTCGCCCTGGCAGGTGCGGTCAAAGGTACGGCGGTCAGCCTGACCTCTTCCGGCACGATCAGCGAAGGCGCAGGCGGCAGCCTCACGGCCACTTCGCTGACCGGTCATTCGGCCGGTACAACGACCCTTGCCAGGACCAATCACATCGGTTCGCTGGGCAGCTTCAGTGCGGCGGGCTTCACGTTGATCAACGCCCAAGCCTTGGCGGTGAATGGCTCGGTAAGTGGCGGTGCGAGTACGGCGCTGACCACGACCGCGGGCAATCTGACGATCAATGGTGCAGTGAGCGGCGCCACGACAACGCTGAGTTCCGCCGGTGGAATCAGCGAAGGCGGCAGTGGCAGCATCACGGCAGGCACCTTGACGGGTCAATCCATCGGCGCGACCACGCTCAACGGCGCAAACCACATCGGCACCCTGGGCGGCTTCAGCGCGGCGGATTTCACGTTGACCAACGCGCAAAGCCTGGTCGTGGGCGGCACCGTCGATGGCGGAGCCAGCACGGCGTTGACCACGACGAGCGGCGACCTGGCGATCAACGGTCTGGTGAAGGGCACCGCCACCACGCTGATCTCGGCCGGCGCGATCACCGAAGGCGCCGGCGGCAGCATCACCGCGAACCTGTTGACCGGTCATTCAGTCGGCAACACCACGCTCGATGGCAACAACCACATCAACATGCTGGGCAGCTTCAGCGCGGACTTCAGCCTGACCAACGGCCAGACGCTGACTGTCGAGGGCCCGCTTGACGGCGGCCCGCTCGTGGCGCTGACCACGACGGCCGGCGACCTGATCATCAATGGCGCGGTGACCGGCACCACCACCACGCTGACTTCGGCCGGTGCGATCAGCGAAGGCGCCAATGGCATCATCACGGCCGATACCTTGAGCGGCAGCTCTGCTGGCAGCACCAGCCTGCTCGGCGCCAACCGGGTGGCCACGCTGGGTGCATTCACCAGCGGTGGCGACTTCGCCTTCAACACCATCCAGACCTTGACGGTGAATGACGCACCATCGGCCAATGGTGGTGCCGGCGACCTTACGCTGATGGCCAGCGGGGCGAACTCGGACCTGATCCTGGCCAGCACCCTGACCGGCAACACGGTTACCTTGGGTGCAGGCCGCAATATCGACCAGACGGCTGGTGCGATCCATGCGAACACGTTGACCGGCAGTTCGGTCGGCAGCACCGCGCTCGGTGGCGCCAACCACATCGGCACGCTGGGCAACTTCACGGCGGCGAACTTTGGCCTGACCAACGCGCAGGCGCTGGCGGTGACGGGCTCCGTGGACGGCAGCGCGAGTACTTCGCTGAGGACCACCAGCGGCGACCTGGCGATCAATGGTTCGGTGAAGGGAGCGACCACGACGCTGGCCTCTGCTGGCGCAATCACCGAGGGCGCCGGTGGCAGCATCACCGCCGGCACGCTGAGCGGCAGCTCCGTCAGTGCCACCACGCTCAACGGCGCCAACCGCATCGGTACGCTGGGCGGCTTCACCGCTGCCAGCTTCGCCTTGACCAATGCACAGACATTGGCCATCGGCGGCACCCTGGATGGTGGTGCCAGCACCTCGCTGAAGACCACCAGCGGCGATCTGGCGATCAACGGATCGGTGAAGGGGGCAACCGCCACGCTGACTTCGGCCGGCGCGATCACCGAAGGCGCAGCGGGCATCATCATGGCTGGTACCTTGACCGGCAACTCGGTCGGCGCGACCACGCTCAACGGTGCCAACCAGATCGGCACGCTGGGCAGCTTCACGGCAGCCAATTTCGCCCTGACCAATGCGCAGGCGCTGGTCGTCGGCGGTCCGCTGGACGGCGGCGCCAGCACTTCGCTTAAGACCACCAGCGGCGACCTGGCGATCAACGGTTCGGTGAAGGGAACGGCCATTGCGCTGACCTCGGCCGGTGCGATCAGCGAAGGTGCCGGTGGCATCATCACCGCCGGCACGCTGAGCGGCAGCGCGGTCGGTCCGACCGTGCTGGGCGGCGCAGGTTCGCCCAACAAGAACATGGTCGACACGCTGGGCAACTTCACCTCGCTGGCCGGCTTCAGCATGACCAACGACAAGACGCTGACGCTGGCGTCGGTGGCCGGCAGCGCCTTCACGGTGAACGCAGGCACCTCGCCGTTCTACCTGTCGGTGACCCATGGCGACCTGTTCCAGTTGGGCACCGCGCCGGTGTATGACGGTGTGGGCGTCTGGGGCGCGACCGGCCGCATGGGCACCGGCTCCCAGCCGATCCAGGTGGTGGGCACCGGCCTGCAGAACATCGCCAACGTCGGCCTGCCGCCCGCGTACTTCTATGCGGTGGACAGCTCGGGCAACCTGCTGCCGCTGGGCGGTGGTTTCGCCATCAACGTGCCGACCGCCTCCGGTGCCGGCAGTGCGCAGAACGGCAATCACGGCGACTCCTACATCGACCCGAGCGTGATCACCGCCAACTACCGTTCGTACGGCATCGTGCCTTCCGGCGTGCGCCTGCCGGCCGATCAGCAGAGCGGATGCGATCCGGATCAGCCGGACCAGGCCGCTTGCCAGGACCCGGACGCGCTGGGGATGGTCATGCCGTGGCCGAAAGCGCCGCAGTGATCGGCATCGGCAAACGCGGCGCAGGCATCGTGGCGGCGATGCTTGCGCTGGGCCTGACCGGCCCCGCCGCAGGACAGGCGGCGCCGCCGATCGCGCCGCGGCTGACCGGGGAACTGATCGCCTCGCAGCTGGATACGGCGCAACACGACCTCGCCGCGCGTGCGGCCGAATCGCCTGGCTCCAGTCTCGCGGCAATCAGCCGGAAGCTGGGCGATCTGGGCCGGGACTTGCGCAAGGCGCTGGGCAAGGATATGGCCAAGCCGATCGACACGCTGGGCAACGACGAGAAGGCACAGGCCTACCGTGCCGAGGCTGCCGTGCAGCGCACGCAGGCATTCCTGGAGGCGAGCAAGGGCTGCCTGGGCCAGGATGTCACCGCGATGGAAGCGGCACTCGCGCGAACCGTGGCGTTGCAGGCGACCGCCTCCGGTGGGTCGAAACTGCCGCCGGTGGTCAATGGCGTGGAGACGCTGGATCGACGCCCGCTGTTCGTCCTGCATGGCGACGGCACCGGGGCGGCGTTCGCGTTGACCGGCGAGAACCTGCTTGATGCGCAGTGCGCCAGCCCGGTCGTCAGCGCAACCGACGCCCAGGGCAAGCTGCAAGCGGTGCAGCCGGAAGTGACCGGCGTGCTGCCCAACCGCATCGAGTTGAAATTGCCTGCCGGTGCGCTGCCGTCGGGCAGCTACGTGCTCAACGTGGTGGCGCAGCGCAAGGTGTTCCTGATGGGCTGCACGGCGCAGCCGCCCACCTCGGCTGCGCTGGAGGTGGCGCCCGCGCCGAAGGTGTCGGTGAGCTACTCGCTGACCCAGACCTGCCCGGCGCCCGGCGGCGGACAGGGGCGCGCCATGCCGGCGATCACCGGCAGCATGCCCGAGGGGGTGGGTCGGGGCACGGTGGCCAAGTACGTCGCCATCGACGGTTGCGCCGATCCGCTCAGCTACGCCATCAGCGCCACGGTGACGTTCGGCGATGGCCACAGCAGCACGGTGGGGCCGATCAGCCAGATCGCCTCGGCCGGCATCACGGCGGGGCTTCCCGGCGGCCTGTCGCTGAGCTGGGACCCTTCGGTGCACCAGCTCGTGGTTCGCCCGGCAGCCAGCACCTGCAAGGGCGTTTACTGACGAGGCGCCGCGCTCGCCGGAGTTGTTCCCGGCGGCCGGCTATTCGTCTTCAGGCGTACCCGACACCACGCGCAGTTCGGAAATGCCGCCCGGGGCCAGATCGCGCAGCAGGTCCATGAAATCCATGCCGACCAGCCGCTGCGCGCGCCGTAACAGCAACGGTACCGGGCTGGAGGGTTCGCAACGCGTGTAGTAGTCGCAGATCTCGTCCAGCCTGCGCATCACGTCCTGCGGCCCGGCGATCGGACCCGAAGCGCGCGCCGCGCCCGGGACTCCGCCTTCCGCCCCGCCTTCGCCGGCCTCGCCGTCGCCCACCTCGGCCGGCAGCCGACGCGCCAGCTGCGGGTCGAGGAATTTCTTCAACTCGTAGATGTCGCTGAGCAGATTCTTGAAGTCCGGACCCATCGTGCCGACGTGGTCGCTGAACAGGGCGTCGATGGCCTTGGCATGCTCCAGCGACTCGCTGATCGCGGCGGTGGTCTGGACCAGCTCCTCCTCCGCGCAATCCATGCAGCACGCTTCCATCTCGGTGATGCTCGGCTCGGGGCCGTCTCCCGGCGTGGTCACCTTCAGCGTGCCGTTGGCGATGCGCAGGTCGCGCAGGGTGAAGCGGCCCATGCGCGGCGACTGCACGAACGGCGTGGTGCGGAAATAACCGAGCACACTCTGCAGGTCGTTGAGTGGCACCACCGCGTTGACGCGCATGGTCGGGTCGTTGTCGTCCTCCGCGTCCAGTTGCGGATGCACGGTGTCCCAGAATTGTTCCAGCAGGCCGCGGATCAGCCCCAGCCCGGCGCTCCAGCCGGGCATGCCGGAGCTGCGCATCCAGGCCGTGGTCAGGTGCACTGCCGGGCGCAGATCCTTGGAACGCTGCAGCACCGCCTCGGACAGTTCGGCGACTTTCTCCCAGTCCGGTTCCTCGGCGGCCTTGACCGTGTCGCCCACGGCGCGCTCGGCCTTGGGCGCAGCAGCGCGCTCCAGGGCGAGAAACTCCGGGTCGTATTCGAGATCCGGTCCGGCCGGCGATTCGTCGGATACCGGGGCCAGCAATGGCTCCAGGTTGTATCGCGCCATGGATCTCCCCCCGCGGTCGAATGGTTTCCCATTATCGCCCATCGGCGGCGCAAAGCCAGTCGCCGGGGCGGTCGGCCGGCGACGCCGGGATCAGCGCGCGAAGCGGCGAATCCAGGCCACGTAGTCGTCGACGAATCCTTGCAGAAACTTGCGTGTACTGTCGCTGGCGATGCTGCCGTCGTCGGCAATCAGGTCGTCCCTGAAATGGATGAACACCTCGGGCTGGGCCAGCGTGGGCACATCCAGGTAGGCCAGCACGTTGCGCAGGTGCTGCTGCGCCATCGCGGTGCCGGTCGAGCCGATCGAAGTGCCGATCACCGCCGCCGGCTTGCCGGCGAACGAGTTGGTGCCCCATGGCCGCGAAGCGATGTCGATCGCGTTCTTCAGCACGCCGGGAATCGAGCGGTTGTACTCGGGCGTGACGAACAGCAGGCCGTCCGCCCCTTCGATGTCCTTCTTCAGTCGCGTGGCGGGGGCCGGGTAGGCGGCGTCGAAATCCTGCGAGTACAGCGGCAGGTCATTGAGCTGGAGGTGGCGGAAAGCAAAGTCGTCCGGCGCCAGTTTCTCCACCGCGCGGGCCAGCCGGCGGTTGAACGAATCCGCACGCAGGCTGCCCACCAGCACGGCAATCTTGATCTGGCTCATGTTCGGCTCCTCGTCGGGATGTGGAAGAATGGACGTCCAGCCAATGTACTGCGGCCTCGGGTTAAAGGCGCATGAACCCGACCGCACCCGTGCTGGCAGCCTGTACTCTTTGCCGTTCGCCGCAGCGGCCGCCTTTCATCGACCCCATCGAATCGCCATGCAAGCCATCGAAACCCTGATCGACGACGCCTTCGAGCGCCGCCATGCACTCACCCAATCCGAGATCGAAAGCCATCTGCGGCCCGCGGTAGGCCAAGTGCTCGACCTGCTCGAATCCGGCGAGCGGCGCGTCGCCGAGCCGGACGGCCACGGCGGCTGGATGGTGCACCAGTGGCTCAAGAAGGCCGTGCTGCTGTACTTCCGCATCAACGACAACCGCGTGGTCGACGGCGGTCCGGCGCAGGCCTTCGACAAGGTGCCGCTGCGCTTTGCCCACGGCAACGACGCCGAACTGCAGCAGCTCGGTGCGCGCGTGGTGCCCGGCGCGCTGGTGCGCCGCGGCGCGCACATCGCGGAGGACGCGGTGCTGATGCCCAGTTACGTCAACATCGGTGCCTTCGTCGGCGCCGGCACGATGGTCGACACCTGGGCCACGGTCGGCTCCTGCGCGCAGATCGGTGCCGGCGTGCACCTGTCCGGCGGCGTCGGCATCGGCGGCGTGCTGGAGCCGCTGCAGGCCAACCCCACCATCATCGAGGACGGCTGCTTCATCGGCGCGCGCTCCGAGGTGGTCGAGGGCGTGGTGGTGGAGAAGGGCAGCGTGATCGGCATGGGCGTGTTCCTCGGTCAGTCCACCCGCATCTACAACCGCGCCACCGGCGAGGTCAGCTACGGCCGCGTGCCCGCCGGCAGCGTGGTGGTGGCCGGCAGCCTGCCGGCAAAGGACGGCAGCCACAGCCTGTACGCGGCGATCATCGTCAAGCAGGTGGACGCGAAGACCCGCGGCAAGACCAGCATCAACGACTTGCTCAGGAGCGGCGAATGAACCTCACCCTGTACGGCCTGCCCACCTGCGACACCTGCCGCAAGGCGCGCAACTGGCTGGCCCGCTTCGACGTGGCGCACGACTTCGTCGACTACCGCGCCAACCCGGTGCCGGCGGCCACGCTGAAGGACTGGGCGGCGCAGCTCGGCGGCTGGGAAAAGCTGGTCAACAAGTCCTCCACCACCTGGCGCAACCTGTTGCCGCAGCGCAAGAACCCCGGCAGCGATCCGGAGTGGACGCTGCTCCTGAAGGAATATCCCGCGCTGATCCGCCGCCCGGTGGTGGTGCAGGGCGACGGCACGGTGAGCGTGGGTTTCACCGACAACGGCTTCAAGAAGCTGTTCGGGCGCTGACGTGACGATGCGCCTTTCGAAGATCGGCCTGGTGGCAACGATCGCGCTGTGGCTGGCATTGGTCGCGTTCGGCAACCTCACCGATTACGGCAGCAATCTGGCCTTCGTGCAGCACGTGCTGGCGATGGATTCGATCTTCCCCGACGCCACCATCCGCTACCGCGCGATCCACGCGCCGCTGCTGCAGCACGCGGCGTACGTGCTGATCATCGCCGCCGAAACGCTGGCCGCCGTGCTGTGCAGCGTCGGTGCCTGGCGCATGTGGTGCGCGCGCCGCGCGTCCGCGATGGCGTTCCGTCGCGCCGGACAGCTTGCCGTGGCCGGGCTCACCCTCGGCGTGCTGCTGTGGCTGGGCGGTTTCATGGCGATCGGCGGCGAGTGGTTCGGCATGTGGATGTCCCCGCAGTGGAACGGCCTGGCCAGCGCGTTCCGTTTCGTCGTGGTGCTGCTGCTGGCGCTGGTCTGGCTCGGCCAGCGCGACGACGAGCTCGGGCATTGAAGATGACCCACGGTCGCAGCCGCCGCTTTCGCAACAATCTGCGCATCGAGCGCGACAACGCCGCGCTGTATGCGCGACTGGCCGAGCTGGCCGATGAGCCGCAACTGCAGCACGTCTACCGGCGCATCGCCGCGGGCGAGCGTCGCAACGCGCAGTTCTGGGAAGCGCATCTGCGCGAACTGGGTGAAGCCGTGCCGCCGCCGCGGATCGGCCTGCGCGTGCGGGCGCTGAGCTGGTTTGCGCAACACTTCGGCACCGAGTTCGTGATGCCGACCGTGGTGCGGCTGGAGCATGCCGACCACGACGCCACGCCGGTCGACCGCAGCGGCCATCGCGACCACTTTCCGATGCCGCGGGCGGGCGGGCCGCACGGGCTTCGCCATCGCGCGCAGAGCGGCAACACCTTGCGCGCCGCCGTGCTCGGCGCCAACGACGGACTGGTCTCCAACGTCAGCCTGGTGATGGGCATGGCCGGCGCCGCCACCGGCGATCGCGCCGTGCTGCTGGCCGGCCTGGCCGGCCTAGTCGCCGGCGCGTGCTCGATGGCCCTGGGCGAGTGGTTGTCGGTCAACAGCTCTCGCGAGTTCTACCAGGCGCAGATCACCGAGCGCGCCGAGCGGCTGGCAGTGGCGCCGGAAGACGGCCGCGAACATATCGCCGGCATCTATCGCGACAAGGGGCTGGAGCCGGCGGCCGCCGAACACCTCGCCGAACACGTGGCCGAAGCGCCGCGCGCGGCGCTGGACATGCTGGTGCGCGAGGATCTCGGCGTCGACCCGGCCGAACTGGGCGGCTCGGCCTACGGCGCGGCGATCTCCTCGTTCTGCCTGTTCGCCTGCGGTGCGCTGTTTCCGGTGGCGCCGTATTTCTTTCTCGGCGGACAGGCGGCCCTGCTGGCCAGCGCCGGTTCCACCGCGGTCGGACTCGCTTTGATCGGCATCGGTACTTCGTTGTTCACCGGGCGCGGCATGCTCTTCTCGATCGCCCGGCAGTTCGCCATCACCAGCGTTGCGGCGGCGATCACCTTTGGCGTGGGGCATCTGCTGGGAGTCGCGCTGACCTAGCTTGGTATGCTGCGCCATCGTCCGTCACGCCAAGCCCATGCCCATGTCCGACGTCCTCGAACTCGCCTGCGACCTGATCCGCCGCCGTTCGGTGACGCCCGAGGATGCCGGCTGCCTGCCCTTGATCGCCGCGCGGCTGGAGCGCGCCGGCTTTCGCGTCGAACACCTGCGCTACGGCGAGGTGGACAACCTCTGGGCCACTCACGGAGGCGCCGGGTCGACCCTGGTCTTCCTCGGCCATACTGACGTGGTGCCCAGCGGCCCGGAAGCTGCGTGGCAGAGCCCGCCATTCGGACCCACCATCCGTGATGGCCGTTTATACGGCCGCGGCGCGGCGGACATGAAGGGTTCGGTGGCGGCGATGACGGTGGCGCTGGAGCAATTCGTGGCCGCGCACCCCGCTCATCGCGGCCGACTCGGCCTGCTGCTGACCAGCGACGAGGAAGGTCCGACCAATCTCGACGGGGTGCGCCGCGTGGTCGAGCATCTCCGCGGGCGCGGCGAGCGCATCGACTGGTGCGTGGTGGGCGAGCCCTCGGCGAAGGAAACACTCGGCGACCTGATTCGCGTCGGACGTCGCGGCTCGCTGTCGGGCACGCTCGTCGTGCGCGGCGTGCAAGGCCACGTGGCGTATCCCGAGAAGGCGCTCAACCCGATCCACGCGTTCGCCCCCGCCCTGGCCGAACTGGCCGCCGAGCGCTGGGACGAAGGCAACGACGATTTTCCGCCCACCTCGTTCCAGGTCTCCAACCTCAACGCAGGCACCGGCGCCAACAACGTGATCCCCGGCGAACTCGTGGCGCTGATCAACTTCCGTTACTGCACCGCCAGCCGCGCCGACGACCTGCGCGCACGCACCGAGGCGATCCTGCAACGACATGGCCTGGACTTCGCGCTGGACTGGAACCTCTCCGGCGAACCGTTCCTCACGCCACCCGGCGGCGTCCTGCGCGAAACCGTGGTGGCGGTCTGCCGCGAACTGTGCGGCCTCGATCCCGAGCAAAGCACCGGCGGCGGCACGTCGGACGGCCGCTTCATCGCGCCGCTCGGCGCCGAGGTGGTGGAGCTTGGCCCGGTCAACGCCACCATCCACAAGGTGGACGAGTGCGTGACGGTCGCGGAGCTGGAAAAGCTGCCAGCGCTGTATCGGGCGGTGTGCGAGCGGTTGCTGGGGTAGTTGCCAAAGGCGCGGGAAGCGGATCACCGCGCCAACATAAGCCACTCTTGATCCTGTCAGAGCAGATCTTTGGCCGACGTGCGTTGTTCCCCGGCCTCGTCCGGCTGGCCGCCCTTGAGTCCCTTGCGGAAATCGGCGATGGCGCCGCCGAGGTCGCGGCCGACGTTGCGCAGCTTGCCGGTGCCGAACACCAGCAGTACCAGCACGAGCAGCACGATCCAGTGCGAAAAGCTGTTCAGTCCGAGCATGGTGCGGATTCCTGTCATGGATGGGGGCGGGGATGCGCCGGCGAAGGCGCGGCTTGCGGATGGCTCGAAAGGCCGAGCGACGGCGTGGGCGCGGCGAGGCATTGCAGCGTGCCGTGCGCGCCGATGGCCCGGGCGGGGCAGCGGTAGTCCAGCGTGGCCACTAGTGTGGGCGTGATCTCGGCAAAGCCGAGCACGGCGCCGCCATGTTCGTGCACGAAGGCTTCGGCGACGGTGCGGCTGGCGAACGGCGCCAGGGTCGGTCCCATCGAACCGGCCAGCGGCTGCCAGGCCACGTAGGAGGCGGTGCGTGCGTCGGTGAAGCTGGCGGCGGCGTGGGCGGGTTGCTGCCAGTCGATGCGCGCGCTGTCCTGCACGTACAGCTCCTGCAGCGCGGCCTGGTTCTCCGGCTGCAGCACGTAGGCAAAGAAGTCGCGGGTGGAATCGAACACCAGCGGCTTGGTGCGTCCGCTTACCCAGGCTTCCGCGCGCGGGCCGGGCGAGCCGTCCAGGTACATGCCGCACACGGCGCAGGCGTCGTCCGGGTGGGTGTCGACCGCGTGCTGGGCGGGTGCGTGGCCACCGCCGCAGCCGGCGAGCAGGGCCAGCGCCAGGACCAGCGCGGCCGGGCGGGTGCAGTGGATGCGCATGCGATTCTCCTCAGACTTCCTTGCGCCGGAACGCGAACAGCGCCCACGCGAACGGCAGCACTGCCCAGGCCAGCATCACCAGGCCCAGCAGCAGCGGCGAATAGTCGTGGTGGGCGGTCATGCCGGTGAGCAGGTCGTTGCCGGCACCGTCGCCCAGCGCGGTGAGGTTGACCAGGCGGAACACGTCGACCGGGTTGAGCAGCAGCAGGTACGGATACACCGCCCGCTCCACCGGGTTGCCGCCACTGACCACCAGCAGCGCCAGCAGCGCGAGGTCGAACAGCACCACGCTGGCGAGCCAGCCGATCAGCGCCAGGCCGGCGGCGCGCGACTTGTCGGCAGTCTGCACGCTGATCAGGCAGGCCAGCCCGACGAAGCAGGCGCCCAGCAGCGAGGCGCTGAGGATGAAGCGGCCGATGTGCAGCCACGCCTGCAGCGTCTGCGCGGGCGGCTGCATCCACTGCATGATCGCCACCGCCAGGCCGAAGCCGGCCAGCGTGGCGGCGGCCAGCGCGCCGCAGTGGCCGAGGAACTTGCCGGCCACCAGCTGGCCGCGCGAGAGCGGGTAGCTCAGCATCAGCAGCAGGGTGCCGTCGTCGCGCTCGCCGACGATGGCGTCGTAGGCGATCAGCAGGCCGATCAGCGGGATCACGAAGGCGCCCAGCGTGGTCAGGCTGGCCAGCGTGGCGTCGAACGAGGTGAAGCCCACGCGGCCGGCGGCGGCGCTGCCGAACCAGGCAATGCCCAGCGCCAGCAATGCGAACAGGATGGTCAGCGCGACCGTCCAGCGGTTGCGGAAGTCGTCGCGGAACTCTTTCCCGGCGACGGTCAGCACGGTGTTCATGCGCAGGCCTCCGCCATGCTGTGCTGGCCGGCGCCCAGCCAGTCGTAGAGCTGCGCCAGGGTAGGTTCGCGCACGTCGAGGTCGGCCACCGCGGGGTCGGCGAGCAGTTCACGCAGCACCGGCAGCTTGCCGGCGCGCGGCACCTGCAGTTCCAGCAGGCCGTCCGGGCGCAGCAGGGCAGGCAGGCCGCGCGCGTCCAGCCGGACCAGCAGCCCGCTGGCGGCGTCCTCGCGCGGGCGCAGCAGCAGGCGCGCGGGCAGCGCGGCCTGTTCGCCCAGCGCGTCGAGGCTGCCGGCGGCGAGCAGGCGGCCCTGGCGCAGGATCAGCGCGCCGTCGATGTGCGGCTCCAGCTCGGCCAGCAGGTGCGAGGAGAGCAGCACGCTGCGCCCGTCCGCGCGCAGCTCGCCGACGATGCGGTACAGCTCGCGCGATGCCTGCGGGTCGAGCCCGGTGGTCGGCTCGTCCAGCAGCACCAGTTCCGGCGAGCCCAGCAATGCCTGGGCCAGGCCGAGGCGCTGGCGCATGCCTTTGGAATAGGTGCCGATGCGCCGGTCGGCGGCGTGCGCCAGGCCCACGCGCTCCAGCAGCGCCGTGACCTGGCCGCGCGGCGCCTGCTTCAGCCGGGCCAGGTAGTCGAGCAGTTCGCGCCCGCTGAGGCTGGCGTAGAAGGTGGCGTTCTCGGGCAGGTAGCCGATGCGCCGGCGCAGCGCGTGCGCGCGCCACGGCGACTGGCCGAGCACCTCGAGGCGGCCGCCGCTGGGCGCGATCAGACCCAGAATGAGCTTGATCAGGGTGGACTTGCCGGCGCCGTTGTGGCCGAGCAGGCCGATCACCCGGCCGCGCGGCACGCAGGCGCTGATGCCGTCGAGCGCGGCGAGCGCGCCGTAGCGCTTCGCCAGCGCCTCGAATTCAATCGCGTGGTTCATGGTCGGGCCGGAAGGAGGAGGGGGCTTGCATCAGCGGGCGGCTGTCCTGCACCGACGGCGGCGTGAACACCGGGAACGCGCGCTGCACGTAGCGCAGCAGCAGCACCGAGGGGCTGGACATCAGGTTGCGTGCGGAGGGGTATTTCCACAGCAGCACGTCGACGCCGTCGTTGGGACGGAACGGCACGTCGCCGATGCCGTCGGCGTCCAGGTCCCAGCCGAGGTAGTCGCTCCAGAAATTGCCGCGGCCGTGCGCCGACCACTCCTGGGCGAGGTTCTGCACGTATTTCACCTGGATGCGGTTGTCCACGAAGCGGTTGCGCCACAGGCGGTTGTTCTCCGAGCCGGCGGTCACGTGGATGCCGATCTGCGAGTCGGCGACGAGGTTGTCGTGGAAGTCGTTGAACTGCGACAGGTAGACGAACAGGCCCTTGCCCTCGGTGCCCTCGACGGTGCCGCCGGCGTCGTCGCGCTGGCCGTCGATGCGGTGCACGCGGTTGCCGGCGATCTCGCTGTGCGCGATGTAGTTGAGCAGGAAGCCGTAGGACTGCTCGTCCTCGGAACTGTTGCCGATCACCTTCAGGTGGTGCGAGGACATCAGCGCGTAGCCGGCCAGGTTGCCGCGGCTGACGTTGTCCAGCAGCAGGTTGTCCTGCGAATACATGTAGTGGATGCCGTAGCGCACGCCGTGCACCACGTTGCGCGCGATGGTGTTGTGCGGGCTGACGTAGACGTAGATGCCGTCGCGCGAGTCGGCCACGTCGTTGCCCTCGATGGTGCAGCCGGTGTCGTTCCACAGGTGGATGCCGTCGCCGCGGTCGGCCACGCGCAGCGAGCGCATGCCGCGGATCACGTTGTGCGCCACGCGCACGTTGGCGGCGCCGTCGAGGTAGACGCCGAACAGGCTTTCCTCGATGCGGTTGCCTTCGAGCGTGACCTCGCGCGCCCGGCGCTCGACGAAGATGCCGGCGTTCATCGCGGTGAGGTCGGTGCCGCTGCGGCGCACGGTGAGGCCGCGCACGGTGACGTTGGCGGCGGCGATGCGCACGACGTCGCCCGAGCCGCCGCCATCGAGGATCGCGCCGGGCTCACCGAGCAGGGTGACGGGTTTGTCCAGCTTGAGGTGCACCGCGTGCACGCCGGCCGGCACGCGGACGGTGGCGCCCGGCGCCGCGTCGGCCACGGCCTGTTCCAGCGGCTGGCGCGCATGCGCCGGCAGCGCCGGCGACAGCGCCAGCAGCAGGGCCGCAAGGATGCGAAGCATGTTCATGGCAGCGGAAGACCCGGCCGTGCCGCCGCGTGGTGCGGCGGCACGGCGCGGCTCAGGCCTCGACCAGCATCCGCCCGCTCATCTCCATGTGCATCGCATGGCAGAAGAACGTGCAGTAGTACCAGAACACCCCCGCCTTGTCGGCGGTGAAGGTGGCCGAGGCGGTGGCGCCGGGGCTGATCTCCATGTTGACGCCGTAGTTGACGATGCAGAAGCCGTGGCTGACGTCCTCCACCGCGTCGATGTTGGTCACCACCACGGTCACCTCGTCGCCCTTCTTCACCTTGAAGCTGCCCATGCTGAAGATCGGCGCGGCCGAGGTCATGTACACGAACACCTTGCGGCCTTCGCGGATGACCTTGCTGTCGGACAGCACGTTGATGCCGTGGCGCTTGGCCATGGCCACCGTCTCGGCGAAGAACGGGTCGTCGCGGTCCCAGCTCTTCCTGACCTTGTCGATCAGCAGCCTGCGGTGCAGCAGGATCACGTCGTGCGGCTCGGCGTAGACCGGGCCGTCGGCGACCAGCTTCATGGTCTCGCCGGAGATGTCGATCAGCTGGTCGTTGTCCGGATGCAGCGGGCCGGTGGGCAGGAAGCGGTCCTTGGAGAACTTGTTCAGCGACACCAGCCACTTGCCGTCGGCGTCGCGCGTCTCGCCCATCGAGGTGTGGCAGTGGCCGGGCTGGTAGGCCACGTCGATCTTCTGGCGCAGGTAGTTGACCTTCTTGCCGTCGTGGGCGGCGATCGCGTCGGCGATGTTCCACTTGGCGATCTGGCTGTCGATGAACAGCGTGGTGTAGGCGTTGCCGCGGCCGTCGTAGGCGGTATGCAGCGGGCCCAGGCCCAGCTCCGGCTCGGCCACCACCACGTCACGCGGGTCCTTCAGCTTGCCGGCGAACCAGTCGTCGATGCGGCTCCACTCCATCACGGTGACGGTGGGCGACAGCTTGCCGTTGGCCACCACGTACTTGCCGTCGGGGCTGGCGTTGATGCCGTGCGGGTTCTTCGGGACCGGGATGTACAGGGTGAACGCGGAGCCGTGGCGGCCGTCCAGCACCGGCACCTTCGAGCTGCCGATGGTCTTGAACTTGCCCTGCTTCACTGCCTCCTCGATGCGCGCGATGTTGAACACCACCACCCAGTCCCGCTCGGCCTGCATCGTGCTGGGCAGGTCCACGCCCTTCTCGCTGTTGTAGCAGGTGGAGATGGCGTACTTGCCGGTGTAGTCGGCCTCGGTGTTGTCCAGGTTGCCGTCCACCAGCACCTGCCAGGCGACTTCCATGGTGTCGCCGTCGATGGCGCTGAACATGGTCTGGTACTTGTCCGGGTCGTCCAGGTCGCGGCCGTCGTTCGGCGCCGGGATCAGGAACTCGCCGTTGGCGAACACGTAGCCGGTGCGCGGCGCGCGCTGCACGCGCAGGCCGTGGATCGCCTGCACGTTGGGTACGTCGATGATGCGGTCGGTGCGCATCACGTCGCAGCGGATGCGCGCGACGCGGGTGTGCGCCTTGTCGTTGATGAAGATGTAGCGGCCGTCGTAGTGGCCGTCGGTCTGGCTCATGTGCGGGTGGTGGCAGTCGCCGCCGGGCGGGAAGTTCGGCCCCAGCACGCGCTTGCTCTCGTTGGTGACGCCCCAGCCGATGGTGAAGTCGGGGTTGAACACCGGGATGCGCATCAGCTCGCGCATCGAGGGCACGCCGACCAGGCGCACCTCGCCGGACTGGCCGCCGCTCCAGAAGCCGTAGTACTCGTCGAGCTGGCCGGGTGGCACGTGGTCGGAGGCTTCGCCGGCGGTGGAGGCCGCCTTGGCCGGACCGGCGGCGCCCGCCGCGCCGGCGGGCTCACCGCTGCGGCCGCAGCCCGCCAGCGCCAGCCCCGCCGCGCCGGCGAGGCCAGCCAGTGCGCTGTTCTTCATGAAGTTGCGGCGTGCGGGGTTGCCCGGTTCCGCGGCATGGCCGGACTGGCCGGGTTGGTTGCTCGATTCGTCGTGCATGGCATTCCATCCGTTCGGATCGTGGTGGTTCAGTCGGCGACCTTCGCCGGCCCGCGGGTTTCCGGCGTCGCCGCCGGGGTAATCGTCAGCACCGGAGTAGGCAGCGGCCGCGCGGCGCGCTCGCGCTTCTTGCGGCGCTCCACCAGCGGCGGGCACTTCTGGTCGTTGGCGTAGGTGACCTGGCAGTCCAGGCAGTAGTGGCATTCGTTGAAGTTGATCTGGCCGATCGCGTTGATCGCCTTCACTTCGCATTCGTTGGCGCAGATCTGGCAGGGACGGCCGCATTCCTTGCGCCGGCGCAGCCACTCGAACAGGTGCCAGCGACCGGACACCGCCAGCCCGGCGCCCAGCGGACACACGTAGCGGCAGTAGAACTTGTTGTTGAACGCCGCCACCGCCACCAGCGCCACGGCATAGAGCACGTAGCCCCAGGAGCGGGCGAAGTGCAGCGTGATGGCGGTCTTGAACGGCTCGATCTCGGCGTAGTGCTCGGCCAGGTTGAGCGACTGCAGCGACATGCCGAACAGCACCAGCAGCACGATGTACTTGATCGCCCACAGCCGTTCGTGCAGGTACTGCGGCACCTCGAACTGCGGCACGTGCAGCCGGCGCGCCAGCTTGTTCACCAGCACCTGCAGCGCGCCGAACGGGCACAGCCAGCCGCAGTAGATGCCACGCCCGAGCAGCAGCAACGTGGCGGCCACGAACACCCACAGGATGAACACCAGCGGATCCATCAGGAAGGTGGACCAGTGGAAGCCGTGCAGCACCGCCTGGATGAAGGTGAGGATGTTCACCACCGACAGCTGCGCCAGCCCGTACCAGCCGATGAACACCAGCGTGTAGATCAGGAAGCCCACGCGCAGGCGTTCGAGCAGGTGCGGGCGCGTCACGATCCAGTCCTGGAACATCAGGATCAGGGTGAGCACGGTGAGCCCCGCCACCAGCAGCGCGATGTCGACGCGCCGCCCGTGCCACACCTTCTGCCACAGCGGCGCGTCGGCCGGCAGTGCGTCGGCGTCCGCCGCGGCCGCCGCTTCCGGACGCGTGGTGTAGACCGCCGGCATGCGGTAGTCGCGGGTGAAGGTGTGGTAGATGCTCTGCAGCGGGCCGACCTGGCGGTTCACCATCAGCTGCAGCGTCCACGGCCGGGTGGCGTCGAAGCCGCTGCCGCCGTGGCGCACGATGAAGATCGCCTGCTCGGCGAAGGCCGGCTTGCCGCGCAGCGGGGTGTCGTTCAACTGCACCAGGTCGGTGTCCTTGAACAGCACCAGCTTGCCGTCCTGCAGCAGGTGCACGCGGTCGAAGATGCCGCCGCGCACGTAGCCCACGCCCTTGAACGAGTAGATGCCGTTGGCCATCACCGCGATCGCCGTATCGCCAGGCTTGAGCTGCCTCATCAGCTCGGCGTGGGCCGCCTCGCCGAGCAGGTTGCGGCCCACCGTGGGCGGGGTGACGTCGGCGAAGTACAGGTCGATGAAGACATCGCCCTCGTGGCCTGGTGCCGGTGCCGTGGGATCATCGACCAGGCCGCTCTCCGGCTGGCCCTTGAAGGCATCGGTGATTGCCTGGCGCTTGAGCTGCAGGTGGCCGATCGCGCCGTTGCCGGTCAGCGTGTCCCAGTCGGCCGGCTGGTAGTAGTCGGCGCGCACGGCGGCGACCTTGGCGTCGGTGTCGGTCGCGCCGGCGATCAGCTTGCGCGAGGCGGCCACCTTCAGCGCCGAGTTCATGATCGTCTCGTTGGCGACCATCGAAGTCACCGTGGCGCTGCTGATCGCGTCGATGCGCACGCTGCCGCTGGCGCCGCCGCCGACCACGATCTGGTCGTCCACGCGGTGACCGATGTAGCGGGCCACGAAGTCGTACAGCTTGTGTACCGGGATGCCGACCAGGAGGATCGGCTCGTGCTGCTCCAGCACGCGGACGTCGCGGATGCTGCCGTCGGTGCCGATCGACACCAGCATGTTGATCGGCGCGCCGGAGTAGGCCGGCACCGGCGCCACCATCACCGTCTCGAACACGTAACCGATCACCTGGTCGCCGTGGTACACGGCCGCGGCGGGCGGATTGCCCTCGACGTCGCCGAAGCGGTCGGCCTGCGGGAACACCTGGTGCAGCGGCGGATACTTCGCGTCGATGCCGGCCAGCGCTGCCGAGGCGGGCAGCAGCAACAGCAGCGCGAGCAGCAGCCGGGCGATGAGTGAGCGTGCGTCGCGCATCAGGCCAGCTCCGCCGTGCCGGCGATCAGCGGCAGTTCGCGCGAGCGCCAGCGCTGCCCGCCAGTGCGCGAGAACGCCAGCCACTGGTGGTCCTGCGCGTCCATCAACGACGACAGCCGCGGCAGCTCCAGCGAAAACGCCGCCGTGCTCATGCCGTCGGCCAGCACCGAACGTTGCGCCATCACGGTCACGCTGGAATAGCTTTGCGGCGACCAGCCGGTGCGCGGGTTGACGATGTGGAACAGCCGCCGGTCGGCGGAGAAGAACACGCGGTAGTTGCCCGAGGTCGACAGCGCCGCGTTGCGCAGCTGCAGCACCGCTGCCACCCGGCCCGTGTCGCGCGGGTCGACGATGCCCACGTTCCAGTGTCGTCCGGGATCGTTGCCGCTGATCGCCTGGATGTCGCCGCCGGCGTCGATCAGGGCGTACTCGATGCCTGCCGCGCGCAGCGCCGCGATGCCCTGGTCGACCACGTGGCCCTTGGCGATGCCGTCCAGGGTGACCGCCATGCCGGGGCGCAGCAGCCGCGCGCCGCGCGCGTCCAGCACGAGGTCGCGGTAGCCGACCAGCGCGTCGCGACCTTCGGCCAGGTGCTGCTCGTGCGCGTCGGTGCGGCTCGCGCCGCGCAGTGTTTCGAAGTAGCGCAGCACCGGCAGCACGGTCGGATCGAATGCGCCGTCGGTCAGCCGCGACAGCGACAGCGCCTGGCGCAGCACCGCATCCAGCTGCGCCGGCACCTGCGCCAGCTGGCCGTCGCGGTTCAACCGCGCCAGCGGGCTGGCCGGGTCGAAGCGGCTCAGCTGCGCGGCGGTCGCAGCCATGCGCGCGAACGCGGCTTCGATCGCCACGCCCGCGGCTTGCACGTCGTCGGCCAGGCAGGTCACTGCCATCGAGGTCTGCATCAGCGTACGCTCGCGGCGCACCTGCCACAGGTTCTGCTTGCGCTTGAGCACCGCCCAGCCGCCACCGGCCAGCAGGCCGCCTGCGATGGCGAGCTGGCCGGCCTGCTTCAGCCAGCGCCGGCGGTCGGGCGAACGCAGGTCGTCGGAAGCGGAGGGACGGTGCATGGGATGTCTCCCGGGATGAGTTATTGAACGCGTGCGTGCGGGCGAGGTCAGGCCGTGGCCGCCACGCGTGGCGGCGGCTCGGCGACGACGGCATCGCGCTCGGCATCGCGCACGCCCAGGCGCCGCTGCAAGGCGGGGCTGGTGGTCGTGTACTGCAGGTTCACCTTGTCGCCGGGATGCAGATGCGCATGCACGGCGAACGCGCACAGCGCGCTTTCATGGAAGCCCGACAGGATCAGCTTCTTCTTGCCCGGGTAGGTGTTGATGTCGCCCACCGCGAAGATGCCGGGCACCGAGGTCTGGAAGGTCGCCGGGTCCACCACCAGTTGCTGGCGTTCCAGTGCCAGCCCCCACTCGGCGATCGGCCCCAGCGCCGGATGCAGGCCCCAGAACACCAGCAGGTGCGAGGCCTCGATGCGCTGGACCATGCCGCTGCGCGTGCGCACGCGGACCTGCGCCAGCGCGTCGTCCGCCGTTTCCAGGCCGACGATGTCGCCCTCGCAGAACTGCATGCGCCCCTCGTCGCACAAGGCCTGCATGCGTGCCACGCTGGCCGGCGCCGCGCGGAAGGTCGACGAGCGGTGCACCAGCACCACGCTGCGCGCACGCTCGACCAGCTCCAGCGCCCAGTCCAGTGCCGCATCGCCGCCGCCGGCGATCACGATGTCCTGGTCGTCGAAGAGCGCCGGCCGGGTCACCTTGTAGTGCAGCGTGCGGCCCACCAGCGGCGCCGCTTCCGGCAGGTTCAGCGTGCGTGGTGCGAACGCGCCCAGGCCGCCGGCGATGATCACCGCGCCCGCGTCGAACACGAGCCCGCCGCTGGTCTGCAGGCGGAAGCAACCGTCCTGCATGCGTTCCAGCGAGGTGACGGTGTGGCCCAGGTGGAACTGCGGGGCGAACGGCCGGATCTGCTGCTGCAGCCGCTCGATCAACTCGCGCCCGCTGCATGCCGGCACCGCCGGAATGTCGTAGATCGGCTTGTCCGGATACAACTCGATGCACTGGCCGCCGGCCTGCGGCACCGAATCGATCACGTGCGCGCTGAGTCCGAGCAGACCCAGCTCGAAAACCTGGAACAGGCCGACCGGGCCTGCGCCGATGATGACGGTGTCGCAGCTGATCACTGATCGCGCCCGCTTGTGGACGGGGCAGATCATGCGCGTGCGCCATGCTGTCGCGCTTGACCGTGGTCAACTTCGCCCGGGTGATCCATGCGGTCGAATGTCGCGCCGGCAATGACGCACGCCGCGCGACGAGGTGCATCTGCGATCAGGCGGGTTCGGGCGGCGCACGGCGCCGCCGCATGCCGCCGGTTACCTCAACCCAGCCGCGCCCACGCCCGCACCGGAAACGTGCCCATGCCTGCCATGCGCATCGGCACGGCGGAGAAGCGCAGCTTCTCGGCGGGCAGCGCGGCGAGTGAGGCTAGGTTCTCGACGATCGGGATGCTGGCGGCCAGCAGGATCGAGTGGGCGGGCCTTTGCGGATCGCCGGTGTCGTCGATGTCGAGCGCGTCGATGCCGACCAGCACCGCGCCGTGATCGCGCAGGTACTCCGCGCCGTCGCGGCTGAGGAAGGGTTGCGCCTGCAGATAGGCGGGAGTGCCCCAGTGGGCGGCCCAGCCGGTGTCGAGCAGCACCGCGCGGCCGCGCACGTCGAGCGACGCCAGCGCGGCACGGTCGATGCTGCGGCCTTGCATGCCCTGCAGGTGCACGACTACCGCGTCCACGTCGGCGATGTCGCCGAGCGCCAGATGGGCCACGTCGGTGGCGCCGGGATAGCGGTGGGAAGGTGCATCGATTGCGGTGCCGGAGTTGGCCACCATGTCGATGCGCGCGATCTGGAATGTCACGCCTTCGGCGTAGCGGCCGACGCTGGCCTGGTGGCTGAGATGATCCGACACGCGCGGAGCGGGCAGGCCGGGATAGACCTCCTCGCCACTATGCACGACATGGCTGAGGTCGATGAGGTCCGGCCGGAGGGCGTTGCTGGGTGCAGCTTGCGGCTGGCGCTTGTGGCGTTCGCGGATGATCTTCTTGTTGCGGATGCGCACGGCGCCGACCATCAGCAACTGCATGTCGCACACGATGTAGTCGCCCAGCGCCTGGTCGTCGATATCGTCGCCGTCGATGTCGAGCCGGAATCCCTGTCCCTGGATGCCGCCACCGTTGGAAAAGTCGACTTCGAAGTCGAAACAGGCGCGGTATTCTCCGGTGGATCGACTCATGTGGTTTGCTCCGGTCGCGCCTACATTCTCCCGTGTTCCAGCGGTCGCTGCCGGTGCATCAGCGCCCACTCGGCGTGTTCGGCCAGCGCCGCTTCGCCCAGCGCGTGGAGGATGGCGCGTTGCTCGGTGGCGTTGGCGGTATGGGCCAGCGCCTTGCGCGCCTCGTCGAAGATGCGTTGCATGAAGCGGTATTGCTTGATGAGTTCCTTGTCGGCCTTCTTGAACGCATAGGCCTCGCGCACGGCGGCGAGGATCGACAGCACGCCCATGATGACCACCAGCGTGTTCTTGGTGTCGGCGGAGAGACGGTGTGCGAGCGCCGCCAGCACGATGCTGATGCCGATGCCGGCGAACAGGCTGGCGAAACCCAGCATTTCGGTGAAGCGATGCTGGCGCGCGCGCTGCACGGCCTTGCTGCGGAAGTAGTCCACCTGCCCGCCATGCGCATCGTCGCCGACCCATTCGGCAATGACCTCACGCAACTCCGCATCCGGGTTGCCGGTGTCGGGCGGGCGGGTGAGCGCCGCGCTGCGCATCACGTTGCGCGTCCAGCCAAGCTCGATGTCCTGTTTCTGCATGAAGCTGTCCTGCGCAAACTCGGGGTCGCCGGTGAGCGAGATCCCGGCGCGGCGCCAGTAGCCTTGCACGCGCAAGCCCTCCGCCAATGCCCGATAGTCCAGGTACTTGCGATGCCAGCCGCGTCGCCGCGCGAGCGTGGCCAGCCATACGCCGCCGGCAAACAGCAGCAGGAACACGTAGATGAAATCGTCCTGGTCGGGCAGGTTGTCGTAGATGGTGAAGGCGATGGCCATGACTGCCGCCAGCGTGTAGAGGGTACGCATCGCCAGCAGCACGCGCTGGCGGAAATGCACCGCCAGCCAGTCCGCCGCGCGAAACAAGGTCGCCTCTGGCTGCGCCAACGTCGCGGTGTCGCCCGGCGTCCCGTCGACGGCGGCGGCGCTGTCGTGGATCTCCCGGCGATACTTCCGGCAGTCCCCGTCGAATTCGGCCATGCGTTCAAAGGTGGCGTGGAACGTTGCCGGCATCGGCACGTCGGGCGCCGAAACCTCGGTTTGCGTGCGCCACAACCGTTGCCCCGGCCGCAAGGGCGGGAGCGGCGTGCCATCGACGGTGTCGCGCGAGCAGACGATCTGGCAAACCAGGCGCTCGTCGCCGCTGCCCAGCAGGTGATGGCGACCGCCGCGGCGGCGCTCGGTCAGGCCCGGCATCACGCCACTGAGGAAATACTCCGCCACTTGCGCGGTGCCACCGAGCCGGGCCGATGTCCTGCCGTCCCAGATCGCCAGCAACAGGTGGCAGTGACGCGCGATGAACACGCCGGCCTGTCCGTACTGCCGATCGCGCTGCGGGCCGTGGCCGCCGATGCCGAGGAGGGTGCTGTCCGGCAACAGCGGCAGTTCGATCACCCGGGCGCGCTCGACGAGTGCATCGAAGCGGTCGCGGGTGGCTGCATGGTGGAAGTCATCGACATAGAGCTCGCGCGGCAACGGCAGCGGCGCGATCAGTTGCGCGCCGACCGCCAGGGCTTCCTCGGCCACCAGTTGATCGCCGCCCTCGGCCAGTGCCGACAGCACCACCAGCGGCAGGGTGGGGAAGTCGCGTTGCAATTGCGCAAAGAGTTCCCGCACGAGTCGCCGGATCGTTTCCACTTCGCGCGCGGGAATGTTGCGGTGGCTGGTCACGCCGATCACCAGCGATACGCTGGCAGGTGCCAGGACGCAAGATCGATGTTCCATGCGAGGCACTGGATTAGTGTCAGAGGTTCTTGATCCGCGGGCTGGTCGTTGTGTTCGGCGAGAGCGTACCCAGCTGTTCCGGGTCCTGGTCGGAGTCGCGGTTGCTTTCCTGGGTCCGCTCGTCTGGCTGCGGTTCGGCCGGGGTGTTCTGATTGTCTTTGCTGGTCTTTGGCATGATGGTCTCCAGGCTTGACTGGTATGCGACGTGGTCGTTCGGATCGAGGTGCCCTTGGCATTGCTTCCTCGCTGTCCCTGCGCCAAAGCGCCTGTATGGTGGCGCTACAGGTTCTTGATCCTCGGATCTGTCGTAGTGGCTGTAGGCAGCGTGCTGATGGTCGAGTACGGGGCGCCATTGATCGTTGCGCAGAGTTGGTAGATCCATTCGCCGCTCGAGCTGGTGCTGTCGTTGGCATCGGTGATGGTGATCTTGTCGCCGTTGTTCGCGAGTTGCGGTTGACCGAACACGCCGGATGGAGGCGATTGGATCCAGGCGAACCCGGGATGGGTCCGATCGCCGATCGCATTGAATGATCCCGGGCTCACGCCGGGGCCGCTCAGGTGCCAGGTGATCGTCACCGACTGGCCGTGGGCGATCTGGTTTCCGTTGCCCGACTGGTCGACGTCGAGGCTGCCGTTTTTCAGTGTCACCTCAAGTGTTACGTTGGGCATGTCGTACTCCTGCAGGGATCGATGGGCGGCGTGGGAGGCGGGCCGCAGCGCCTTGATTCAGGGCTTCGGGTGCGGCGTGCGCACCGCTGCCGTGACGGGCGCCGGAGTGCTGGCGTCGACCTGCATGATCTGCGCGATGCGCGTCGCGAAGGCGGGGTTTTC
>Ga0209963_1000778_pt1 | contig 29297 bp, 35 predicted proteins | sample ThiBio_1000_biof_2_FD_183957 | JGI IMG/M metagenome (GOLD analysis project Ga0209963, IMG submission 183957) | Wastewater bioreactor microbial communities from Cape Town, South Africa - Thiocy_cont_1000_biof (SPAdes) | ecosystem: Engineered > Bioreactor > Thiocyanate-remediating >...
GCACACCCCGCAGGCCTGCACCTGGACGACGGCCTCGCCGGGGCCCGGGTCGGGGACGATGATCGTCTCGACGGAGACGGGCTCGCCCTTCTTGTGCGCGACGACTCCGCGGACCTTCTGCGGCATGGTTCCTCCCAGATCTTCGACGGTCGGGCTCTCCTGCGAAGCCTGCCACGTGAACGCGACGGGTACCGTCCTGGCTCGTGATCGAACGCAGCGATGACAACGAGGTCGCGATCGTCCGGCTCGACCACGGCCCGGTCAGCGCCATGGACGCGGAGCTGTGCGAGGCGGTGGCGGCGCAGTTCCGGGCGCTCGGCACCGATCCGGCCGGTGCCGTGGTCCTCACCGGAACGGGCCGCGCCTTCTCGGCGGGCGCCGACCTGCGGCGTCTCGTGGCGGAGGGCGAGCCGTACATCCGGCGCTTCGTCCCGGCGCTGGACGCGATGTTCCGCGCGGTGTTCGAGCTGGGCAAGCCGGTGGTGGCCGCGGTGAACGGGCACGCGATCGCGGGCGGCTGCGTGCTCGCGGCCTGCGCCGACGTGACGCTGGCGGCCGAGGGTCGGGGTCGCCTCGGGGTGCCGGAGCTGCTGGTCGGGGTGCCGTTCCCTCGCGTGGCGATGGAGGTCGTCCGTTTCGCGGTGGGGGACGTCGTGGCGAGCCGGCTGATGCTCGGGGCGCAGACCTACCCGGTGGCCGAGGCGGTCGCGCTCGGGCTGGTCGACGAGGTCGTGGCCCCCGACGCCCTCCTCGCCGAGGCGGTGGTCCGGGCCCGCGCGATGGCCACCTCGGTGCCGCCCGACACGTTCGCCTTCACCAAGCAGCAGCTGCGCCGCGACACCGGCGAGCGCATGGACCGCTACGCCGACGAGCACGAGCGCACCGTCGAGCTGTGGAACCGCCACGTCGCGGACGGCTGGATGGCGGCCTACCTGGAGTCGGCCACCGCGAAGTGAGGGTGTGCCGGGGCGATCAGGCGGTGGCGGTGCGGATCGGGCAGCCCGCCACGTGCGCCGCGGCGGCCCGCAGCGGCCACTCCGCCCCGCAGACCCGGCACAACCGGGCCGCGCCGCGTTCGATGAGCGGGATGATCGGCTCGCCGCCCGCGAGCGCGGCGGTGGCGAGCGAGTAGATGCGCAGCTCGTCGTCGGTCATGTCCTCGCGAGGCTTGTCGACGAGCGCGCGGATCCGGGTGAGCGCGTAGTGCATCCACACGCCGCTGGTCAGCGGACCCTCCAGTGGGACGGACACGGAACCTCCCGATCGTCGACGGTGACGGCCCGATCCTCGCCCCGCCCGGTCCGCGGCGGCGCGGGATGGCGCGAAGTGAGACAGCTCAGACGGGCAGCAGGGGAGCGGGCTCGCCCAGCGCCGCGGCGATGAGCGGGGGGATCTCGCGCTTGCCGCTGCCGTCGGTGGCGATCACCACGTAGAAGGTGCGCCCGGCGCAGGTGACCTGCGCACCCCTCCGCACCTCGAAGTCCAGCGCGAAGCTGGTGCGGCCGATCCGGGCGGTGGACACGGCGACCTCGACCTCGTCGCCGAAGCCCACGCCGGCCTTCCAGTCGATCTCCGTCCGGACGAGCTGCACGTCGTAGCCGGCGTCGAGCATCGTGCGGTAGGGCAGCCCGCCGTGGAGCAGGAACGCCGTCATGGCGTCGTCGAACCACGCGAGGTACCAGGCGTTGAACACGACGCCCTGCCCGTCGACCTCCAGGTAGCGGACGTGGACGGGGTGGAGGAACGTCATTCCCGGGATCGTTCCGCCGGGGCGAAGACCACCACGATCGACAGGTCCTCGGTGACCTCGGTGAACTGGTGGTGCTCGTGGGCCTTCACGTAGATCACCGTGCCGGGGCCGACGTCGCTCTCCCCGGTCTCGGAGATCAGACGGCCGCGCCCGCGGACCACGACGTAGATCTCGTCCTCGCTGTGGGGATCCTGGCCGTCCTTGCCCCCGACGGGGATGCAGTAGGTGCCGACCGAGAGATCGGCGACGCGGAAGTGTTCCCGGTACTGGTTGGGCTCACCCTCGCGGACGGCGAAGTGGCCTGCGGCACGTAGAACCTGCACACCGGCGACGGTATCGCCTATCCCACACGCTCGCGAATAGTCCTGTTGACCGCTCGCCCGAACGCCGTGACGACGCCACGAACGGTGATCGGTTTGAGCTGGCTGAACGCCTCGGCGAGCCGGCTGCGCTCGTCGGCGGGCCGTCCCCGGTCGCGGTAGGGCTGCAGCACCTCGGCCTGGAACATGGCCATCAGGTCCTCGGCCAGCGCGGTGGTGTGCTTGTCGATGATCTCGTGCGCCCGCCGCCAGGTCTCGGCGGGCAGGCCCGAGTCGAGGACGGCGAGGCTCTCGCTCAGCGTCGCGGTGCCGTGGACGCGGACGCGGCCGGCGTCGAGCCGCGTGATGACGCCGAGGCCCTCCAACGCGTCGACGTCGGCGGGGCCCAGCGCCCGGCCGGCGCGCCGCTCGAGCTCGGTGGCGTCGATCTCCTCGATCTGCTCCGGCACCCACGGGGTGAGCAGGGCCCGTTGCAGGGCGAGGTCCTCCGCGCCCGCCGTCGCGGGCAGCCGCTCCAGCTGGCCCTCGATCGCGGCGAGGGTGAAACCCAGGCCGGACAGCTCGGTGACCAGCTCCAGCCGCGCGACGTGGTCGGGCCCGTAGAGGCCGGTGCGCCCGCGCAGCTGCGGGGCCGGGAGCAGCCCGCGGCTCGCGTAGAAGCGGATCGTGCGGACGGTGACGCCCGTGCGTTCGGAGAGCTGGTCGATCGTCAGCAGATCATCGGGTGGCTGCCCGGGTGCGGGTGTCCCGCAAGTGGTAGGTGCCGCCATGGGACGTCACAGTACGCGTAACCTTGACCTATGTGACAGTGCTGCTGTAACAAAGGTGGCACCACCCGTTGATGGAGAGGTCTGCATGTCCGAGATCCCCGAGGCATTCGTCTACGACGCCATCCGCACACCGCGCGGCCGGGGCAAGGCCTCCGGCTCGTTGCACGAGGTCAAGCCCGTCAGTCTGGTTATCGGCCTGATCGACGAGATCCGTGCCCGCTACCCGGAGCTCGACACGAACACCATCGACGACGTCGTGCTCGGCGTCGTCTCGCCCATCGGCGACCAGGGCGGTGACATCGCCAAGACCGCGGCCATCGCCGCCGGCCTGCCCGACACGGTGGCCGGGGTCCAGCTGAACCGCTTCTGCGCGTCCGGCCTGGAGGCCGTCAACACCGCCGCGCAGAAGGTCCGCTCCGGCATGGAGGAGATGGTCCTCGCCGGCGGCGTCGAGGTCATGTCGCGCGTCCCCATGGGTTCCGACGGCGGCGCGTGGGCCATGGACCCCGACACGTCGTACTCCACCGGCTTCGTGCCCCAGGGCATCGGCGCCGACCTCATCGCCACGCTGGAGGGCTTCTCCCGCGAGGACGTCGACACGTTCGCCGTCGAGTCGCAGGCGCGCGCGGCCAAGGCGTGGGCCAACGGCTACTTCGCCAAGTCGGTCGTCCCGGTCAAGGACCGCAACGGCATGACCGTGCTCGACCACGACGAGTTCATCCGCGCCGGCGCCACGCTCGACAGCCTCGCGGGCCTGAAGCCCTCGTTCGAGATGATGGGCGAGTCCGGCGGCTTCGACGCCGTCGCGCTGCAGCGCTACCACTGGGTCGAGAAGATCAACCACGTCCACCACGCGGGCAACAGCTCCGGCATCGTGGACGGGGCCGCGCTGACGCTGATCGGCACCGAGGCGGCGGGCAAGGCCGCGAACCTGCGCCCCCGCGCGCGCATCGTCGCCACCGCGCTGTCCGGCGCCGACCCGACGATCATGCTCACCGGCCCGGCACCCGCGTCGAAGAAGGCGCTGGCCAAGGCCGGCCTGAACGTCGAGGACATCGACCTCTTCGAGATCAACGAAGCCTTCGCCGCCGTCGCCATGCGGTACATGAAGGACATGAACATCAGCCACGAGATCACCAACGTCAACGGCGGCGCCATCGCGATGGGGCACCCGCTGGGCGCCACCGGCGCGATGATCCTCGGCACGCTGATCGACGAGCTGGAGCGCCGCGAGCTGCGGTACGGCCTGGCCACGCTGTGCGTGGGCGGCGGAATGGGCATTGCGACGATCGTGGAGCGGATCTGACATGGCTGACGACGCAATCGTTCCCGCGGAGGAGAAGTCGATGCAGCAGCAGAAGGCGGTGCGCTGGGAGAAGGGCGCCGACGGCATCGCCATCGTCACCCTCGACGACCCGAGCAGCAGCGCCAACACGATGAACGACGCCTACAAGGCGGCGATGGGTGAGGTCGTCGACCAGCTCGTGGCGGCCAAGGACGAGCTCGTCGGCGTGATCATCACCTCCGCCAAGAAGACGTTCTTCGCGGGCGGCAACCTCGAGCAGCTCTCCTCCGCCGGGCCGGACGACGCGCCCGCCGTGTTCGAGAACGTCACCGAGGTCAAGGCCCAGCTGCGCAAGCTGGAGACGCTGGGCCGGCCCGTCGTCGCGGCGATGAACGGCACCGCGCTCGGCGGCGGCCTGGAGATCGGCCTCGCGTGTCACCACCGCATCGGCCTCGACGCCCGCGGAGTGATCTACGGCCTGCCCGAGGTGACGCTGGGTCTGCTGCCCGGTGGCGGTGGCGTCACCCGCATCACCCGCATGCTCGGCATCGCGAACGGCTTCATGAACGTGCTGGCCCAGGGGCAGCGGATGAAGCCGGACAAGGCGCTCGAGGTCGGCATCATCGACGAGCTCGCCTCCACCCCGGAGGAGATGCTGGAGAAGGCCAAGGCCTGGATCGCCGCGAACCCCGAGGCCACGCAGCCGTGGGACCAGCCGAAGTACCGGATCCCGGGCGGCACGCCGTCCACCCCGGCGCTCGCGTCGATCCTGCCGGCGTTCCCCGCGAACCTGCGCAAGCAGCTCAAGGGCGCGCCCATGCCGGCGCCGCGCAACATCCTCGCCGCGGCCGTCGAGGGCGCCCAGGTCGACTTCGACACCGCGCTGCGCATCGAGGGCCGCTACTTCGTGGAGCTCGTCTGCGGCCAGGTCAGCAAGAACATGACCAAGGCGTTCTTCTTCGACCTGCAGGCCATCAACGGTGGCAGGTCCCGCCCGGACGGCTACGAGAAGTGGGCGCCCCGCAAGGTCGCCGTCCTCGGCGCCGGGATGATGGGCGCGGGCATCGCCTACGTCTGCGCGCTGTCGGGCTGGGAGGTCGTGCTCAAGGACGTCTCTCTCGAAGCCGCCGAGAAGGGCAAGGCGTACTCCGAGTCCCTGGTCGCCAAGGGCGTCAAGCGCGGCAGGACCACGCTGGAGAAGGGCGAGGCGCTGCTGCAGCGCATCACCCCCACCGCCGACTACAACGACCTCGCGGGCTGCGACACGATCATCGAGGCCGTCTTCGAGTCGGTGGCGCTCAAGCAGGAGGTGTTCCGGGAGGCGATGAAGATCGTCGAGCCGGACGCCCTGCTGTGCTCCAACACCTCCACGCTGCCGATCACCGAGCTCGCCGCCGGTCTCGACCGCGAGGGCGACTTCATCGGCCTGCACTTCTTCTCGCCGGTCGACAAGATGCCGCTCGTGGAGATCATCCGCGGTGAGCGCACCTCGGACGCCACGCTGGCCAAGGCGTTCGACCTGACGCTGGGCATCAAGAAGACCCCCATCGTCGTCAACGACAGCCGCGGCTTCTTCACCTCCCGCGTCATCGGCACCTTCATCAACGAGGGCGTCGCGATGCTGGCCGAGGGCATCGACCCGCAGACCATCGAGCAGGCCTCCTCGCAGGCCGGCTACCCGGCACCGGTGCTCCAGCTGATGGACGAGCTCACGCTCACGCTGCCGCAGAAGATCCGCAAGGAGACCCAGGCGGGCGTCGAGGCGGCCGGTGGCACCTGGACGCCGCACCCGTCGGACGCGATCATCGACCGGCTGGTGGAGGAGTTCGACCGCAAGGGCAAGAGCAGCGGCGCGGGCTTCTACGAGTACGTCGACGGCAAGCGGACGCGGCTGTGGCCGGGCCTGCGCGAGGAGTTCAAGGCCACCAACCACGACGTCGACCTGCACGAGCTCTCCGAGCGGATGTTGTTCGTCGAGGCCATCGAGACGCAGAAGTGCTTCGACGAGGGCGTGCTGACCACGGTGCCCGACGCGAACATCGGCTCGATCTTCGGCATCGGCTTCCCGGCGTGGACCGGCGGCGTCGTGCAGTACGTCGAGGGCTACCCCGGCGGCGTCGCGGGCTTCGTGAAGAAGGCCGACGAGTACGCGCAGAAGTACGGCGCGCGCTTCGAGGTCCCGGACAGCCTCCGGAAGAAGGCGCAGGGTCTGGTCGACGCCTGACCCGGCTCCGACGAACGGCACTCCCGTCGCACAGGTTGCGACGGGAGTGCCGTTCGTCGTCTGCGGGTCAGCGCACCGTCAGCTCGGTGGCCACCGTGCCGGTGAACGCCGGCGGGTCGCCGATCGGGCTCGCGATCAGGTACTTCCCCCGGGTCAGCTGTGCCGTGCCGTAGCCGCTGGGAGCGCCTGCGCCGGGCTGGACCGCCGCCACGACGTCGGCCACGGACGCGAAGTCGACGCTGCCGTTGCGGATGCCGTCGAGGGTGGCGGCCGCCTTCGTCGACTGAACGGCGCGCCCGCGGCCGTCGAGGCACGGGCTCCGCAGATCGCGTTGCGGACGGGGGACGCCCCGGTCGGGGTGCTGGCACTCGGGACCGGATCTGCGCGCCGGCTGCGCCGCGCCCGCGAGGTGGCCGTCGAGGCACGACTGCCGATCGAGGTCAGCCGGTTGCGGCTGGAGCTGCGCGGCGCGCGCGAGGGGTTCGGCATCACCTCGCTGCGCGACCGCGTCGCCTCCGCCGGCGGCGGAGCTGTGGATCAGCAGCCCGGCGGGGGAGGGCACCGAGGTGCGGGTGGAGGTGCCGTGCGGATCGTGATCGCCGAGGACCCGGTGCTGTTCCGCGAGGGTCTCGCCCGGCTGCTGACCGAGGGCGGGCACGAGATCGTGGCCGCGGTCGGCGACGGCGGCGACCTGGCCGCGTTGAGTGCACGCGAGCGCGAGGTGCTCGCGCTGGTGGCGGAGGGCCGCACCAAATGCCGGTATCGCCCGCAGGCTCGTCCTCGCCGAACGGACCGTGGAGACGCACATGCGCGCGATCTTCCAGAAGCTGCGCATCGCCGACAGCGGCGACGACCACCGCCGGGTGCTGGCGGTGCTGGCCCATCTGGGTCAGCGCACGTCGTGACCGCGCGCCCGCAGCGCCTCCGCGAAGATGTCGGCGATCCCGGCGTAGCCCCGGTCGTTCGGGTGGAAGTGGTCGGCGGCGAGCTTGCCCTTCCAGTGCCGGGTGCGGGGGTCGCGCAGCTCCGCCAGCCGCACGGTGCCGGTGGCGACCGCCTCGTCGATCTGGGCGTTGAACGCCAGCGCCGCCGCGTAGGTGCCGGGCTGGTTGCCCACCACCGTGCCGGCGGGGAGGCGTTCGAGCAGCTCGACGTGGTCCGCGGGCAGCGTCGGGCGGTAGCGGGGGTTCATGAGGTCGTTGTTGCCGACGAGCAGCGTGACGAGGTCGGGGACGGCGCCCAGCCCCTCCAGGGCGGGGAGCTGGCGGTCGAGCACGTCGCGGACACGGCCACCGCTGATGCCGAGGTTCACCACGCGCCAGCCGGGCTTGCGGGCGGCGAGCTGCCCCACCCAGCCCCGGCGGTGGGTGCTGGCCCCGATCCCGACGGTCATCGAGTCGCCCAGCGCCACCCACAGCGGGCCCTCGGCCTGCAGGGCGGCGATGTTGTCGCGCAGCCACGCGTCGGCGTAGGGGACGGTCTGCTCCTGCACGGAACGGACGCCGCGGGAGAACCGGGACGCCAGCGACACGAACTGCCCCGGTGGGCGGCCGCTGAGGTTGGAGAACTCGAAACGCGTGGTCATCGGGGTGTGGTCGGCTGCAGGACCGCCTCCACCAGCGCCTCCGTACGCAGGTGCGTGCCCTCCTGGTAGCCGGGGTCGCGCACCATGTCGGAGAACGCGCGACGGCTGGGGTACGACACGAGCAGCACGGCGTCCCAGTCCTGGCCGTGCTCGGCGACGACCGGGTCGGCGCCGTGGCCGAAGTACACGACCGTGGCGCCGACCTTCGCCGCGTACGGGCGGAAGTGGGCGATGTACTCGTCGTACCGCTCCGCACCGCCCTCGGCGAAGCGCAGCAGGTTGAGCATCACGACGGGGGCATCGGGCTCGACGGCGAGGAACGCCTTCATGTCGGCGCCTGTGGGGTTGATCGCCATCAGCTCATCCTGCCTGAACGGATTCGGGCATTGTGGACACGTGGCCGACTGGATTTTCGCGATCGTCGACCGTCTCGGGGCTCTCGGGGTGGGACTACTGATCTTCCTGGAGAACGTGGTCCCGCCGATCCCGTCGGAGGTGATCCTGCCGTTGGCGGGGTTCCGGGCCCGCTCCGGCGCGCTCGACCTCCTCACGGTGTGGCCGGCGTCCGTCGTCGGGTCGGTGGCCGGAGCCCTCGTGCTCTACGGGCTGGGCACGTGGCTCGGCCACGACCGCCTGCGGGCGCTCGCGGCGCGGCCGTGGTTCGTGCTGGCGAGCGTCTCGGACATCGACCGGGGCCGTGAGCTGTTCGCGCGCCACGGCGGCAAGGTCGTGCTGCTGTGCCGGTTCGTGCCGTTCCTGCGCAGCGTCGTGTCCATCCCCGCCGGCATCGAGGGCATGCCGCTGATGCGCTTCGTCCTGCTCACCGCGCTCGGCAGCGGGATCTGGAACGCCGCCTTCCTCGGCATCGGCTGGCTGCTGGGGGAGAACTGGGCGCAGGTGGAGGGCTGGCTCGGGCCCGTCTCCTACGTCGTGATCGGGCTGCTCCTCGTCGGACTGGCCGTGCTGGTGGTGCGGCGGTACCGCGGACGGCGGGCCGCCCGGTCCTGACTCCTCGGATGCGGAGCCGGCTTGCCCCGGGCCCCGGTTGTAGGTCAAGCTTCCGCGCCGGTCCCGCGGAGCGGGCCGGAAGCGAGAGAGGTGCACGTGACCACGGATCAGGAGTGGGCCGAGGAGGACTGGGCGGCCGAGCGGACGCGGTTCGCGATCCTGCGGGCCGGTGGCGACCCCGACGATGTCGCCGACATGCTCGTCGGTCCGCTGGCCCGCGAGTTCGTCCGGCTCGCGGAGCACCTCGCCGACGCCGACACCGTGCACGGCGTGCTGCAGCGGGTGGTCCGCGCCGCGTCGGTGGTGGTGCCCGGCGCCGATCTCGTCAGCGTCTCGATGCGCGCCCAGGACGGCCTGCACACACCGGTCCAGACCGAGCCGCTCGCCACCCGGCTCGACGAGGTCCAGTACCGGCTCGACGAGGGCCCGTGTGTCGACGCCACCCGCACGCCCGGCCTGGGCGTGACGTTCTCCGACGACCTGGGCTCCGGCCGCGAGTTCCCGACGTTCGGGCCCGCCGCCGCCGAGCTGGGAGTGCACAGCGTCCTCGCGGTCGGGCTCTTCCCGCACGGCGGTGCCACCCCGCGGCTGGGTTCGCTCAACATCTACTCGCGGTCCCGGGGCGGGCTCGACGAGCTCGACCGCGACCTCGCCCTCGTGCTCGCCGCCCACGCCTCCACCGCGCTGCACGCCACGATGGCGTCGTCGACGGCGGAGCTGGAGATGGCGCAGCTGCGGGAGGCGATCAACAGCCGGGACGTGATCGGGCAGGCCAAGGGCATCCTCATGGAGCGCCGCGGGATCTCCGCCGACGAGGCCTTCGACACGCTGCGCCGCGCCTCGCAGGCGCTCAACGTGAAGCTGGCGCAGGTCGCCGAGACGCTGGTGGAGCGGCGCATCGAGATGTAGGGGCGAACCACAGGGCTTCGCCAGGCTCCTCTCAGGCAGCGGGACGACCGTGGTCCGTACGCCGAACCGAGGAGCCCACCATGTCGACCGCCACGCTCGACCACCCCACCGAGACCCCGCACCGCCGTCCGCGGGTGCTGCTCGTGGAGGACACCGAGTCGGTGCGCCGTGCCGTCGCGCTCGGGCTCCAGGCGTCCGGGTTCGACGTGACGGCGGTGGCGGACGGGGCCGAGGCGCTCGCGGTGTTCGCGGCGGTCGGCCCCGCGGTCGTCGTCACCGATCTGTCGATGCCGGGGATGGACGGGTTCGAGCTGATCAGGACGCTGCGGGTGCGTCAGGTCGGCGTCCCGGTGCTCGTCGTCAGCGCGCGCGACTCCTCGCAGGACCGGGCCGCCGCGCTCGCCGCGGGTGGCGACGGCTACCTCGTCAAGCCGTTCGGGCTCGCCGAGCTGCGCGAGCGCGTCACCGCTCTCGCCGAGAACCCGCCGCGGCGGTGTGGCACTCTCACCGCGTGATCCGCAACGTGGTGGTGGGCCGGGTGCGCGAGGGCGTGCCGGCCGAGGCGATCGAGCGCGGCCTGCAGGCGCTGCGCGACCTGACCGTCGACGGCGTCGACTTCCGGCTCGTCGCCGGGCTCGATCTGGGGCTGCGCGAGGGCGGTGCCAGCTTCGCCATCACCGGCGACTTCGTCGACGAGGACGCCTACCGCACCTACGACCTCGACGCGGAGCACAACCGCATCCGGGCGGAGATGTTCGCCCCGATCAGCGAGATCATCCTGCGCGTGCAGTTCCGGCTGCCCGACTGACCGTCGTGGTGCGGATCGTCCCCGCGGAGGAGGTGCCCTTCGAGGACATCCAGACGGTTCTCGGGCGCCGGGACCACGCCGCGCGGTGCCAGTGCCGGCGTCTCAAGGTCGCCGGCTGGATCTGGCGTGACTCCACCCTGGAGCGGGTCGTTCTTCGCCGCCACGTCCCCGCTCGCGCTGTTCGCGGGCTACCCACTGCTGATCGCGCTGGTACTGGGAGCCGCAGGGTTCGCGGTCGTCCGCCGCGCCACCCCCTGACCGCACCAGTACGTTCGCGGCCGCACACCCGTCACGGCGGGGGTGCGGCCGCTGCGGCGCTTGCGCGGTCAGTACTCGTCGGGGTGCGGCGGGCGTACGCGGGGCCCAGCACGTCCGGCTCCGGCGTCGCCAGGGCCACCCGGAGGAACGACCGCACCGCCGCCGTCGGCTCGTCCGTCCTCCGGCGGAGCAGGCCCGTCTCCACCACCGGCACGTGTCGCGTCAACGGGCGCGTGACGGCGTCGGGCCCGCACACCAGCTCCGCCGACGCGGGCAGTACCGACACCCCCAGCCCCGCGCCGACCAGCGCGACGGCGGTCTGGACCAGGTCGACCTCCCGCAGCGTCGGCTCGAACCCCGACAGCCGGCACGCGCCGGCGAGGTGGGCCGCCAGCCCGCCCCACACCTCGCGCGCGGGGGCGAGGAACGGGCGGTCGGCCAACGAGGCGAGGTCCACCCGCTCGGGCGGGGCGTCGGTGCGGGGCAGCACCGCCACCAGCGGCTCGCGACGCACGACGGCCACGTCGAGATCGGGGCCGACGCCGCCCGCGGCCCCGCCCGGCGGCAGGTGTACAAGGCCGAGCTCGGCGCGTCCGGCGCGGACGTGCTCGGCGACGGCGTCGGTGCCGGCCTCCAGGAAGCGCAGCTCCACCCCGGGGCTCTCCTCGGTGAACCGGCGCAGCAGCGGCGGGAGCACCGACCACGCCAGCGCAGGCACGAACGCGAGCGCCAGCCGGCCGGTGCGGCCCAGCCCGCGGACGACCGCCGCGGCGGCGTCCACGTCGTCGAGCACCCGGCGGGCGTGCTCGACGAGGTGCCGGCCGGCCTCGGTGAGGTCGACGCCGCGGCGGTGCCGCACGAACAGCTCAACGCCGAGCTCGTGCTCCAGGCGGGCGAGCTGCGCCGAGAGCGGGGGCTGGGTGAGGTGCAGGCGGGTGGCGGCGCGGGTGACCGATCGCTCCTCCGCGACGGCGAGGAAGTAGCGGAGCTGCCTCAGATCCATGGTTGTGAGTATGGCTGAGCTTCGGAATCGGTATTGGACGAATGGCTGCCGACCCCCCACTGTGAGCTGGTGCACGCTTTCACGTACGACGCGCTGCCGGCCCGGATCGTGTTCGGCCCCGGGGCCGCGCGCACCCGGCTCGCCGACGAGGTGGCCCGGCTCGAGGCCACGCGGGTGCTGCTGATCGCGTCCACGCGCGACGCCGAGCGCGTCCGGGAACTGGTGGCGCCGTTCCACCCGCGGGTGGCGGCCACGTTCACCGACGTCGTCGAGCACGTGCCCGTCGCCACCGCGGCCGCCGTGCGCGCGATGGCCGTCGACGTCATGGCCGACGCGGTGCTCTGCATCGGGGGCGGCTCCACCATCGGGGCCGCCAAGGCCGTGGCCCTCACGGCGGGTGTCCCGATCGTCGCCGTGCCCACCACGTACTCGGGTTCGGAGGTCACGGCGATCTGGGGCACCAGCGACAACGGCATCAAGACCACCGGGTTCGACCTCGCGGTGCTGCCGCGCACCGTCGTCTACGACCCGGAGCTGACGGCCACCCTGCCCCGCGACCTGGCCGTCGCCAGCGGGCTCAACGCGATGGCACGGCGTCGAGGCGCTGTGGGCGCCCGGCCGCAACCCCGTCAGCACGGTGATCGCGCAGGAGGGCATCGCGGCACTGGCGACGGGCCTGCGCGAGGACGACCCGGCCGAGCTGCTGCGCGGCGCCTGGCTCACCGCGTCCGCGTTCGCCGTCACGGGATCGGGCCTGCACCACAAGCTCTGCCACGTGCTCGGCGGGATGGGCATGCCGCACGCGCGCACCCACGCCGTGGTGCTGCCGCACGTGCTGGCGTTCAACGCACCGGGCGCGCCGGACGCCGCGGCGCGGGTGGCCCGCGCACTGGGCGGGTCCGGGCTCCGCGCCCTCGCGGACGAGCTCGGCGTGCCCCGCGGGCTGCGCGACCTGGGCCTCCCGGAGGAGAAGATCGACGAAGCCGCCGCTCTCACCGAGCCGGTGGTGCCCGCCGACAACCCCGTGCCGGTCGGCAGTGGGGCGTTGCGGCGGCTCGTACGCGACGCGTGGTCAGGAGAACAGCATGGATGAGCAGCGGGAACAGGCGGTCACCGACGAGGTGGTGGCCAGCTTCGCCGACACGGAGGACGAGCGGCTCAAGGAGATCGTCGGGAGCCTCACCCGGCACCTGCACGCGTTCGCCCAGGAGGTGCGGCTGACGCAGGAGGAGTGGGCCGCGGGCATCGGGTTCCTCACCCGCGTCGGCCACATGACCGACGACCGGCGCCAGGAGTTCATCCTGCTGTCGGACGTGCTGGGGCTGTCGATGCTCACCGTCGGCATCAACGCCCCCGACTCGCCGGAGGCCACCCCGTCGACGGTGTTCGGGCCGTACTTCGTCGAGGGCGCGCCGGAGGTCGAGCTCGGTGGCGACATCGCGTTCGGCGCGAAGGGCAACCCGTGCTGGGTGACGGGCAGCGTCCACGGCGTGGACGGCTCGCCCGTGGCCGGCGCCCACATCGAGGTGTGGGAGGCCGACGAGGACGGCTTCTACGACGTCCAGTACGAGGGCGACCGCACGGCGGGCCGCGGCCGGCTCACCGCCGACGACGAGGGCCGCTACCGCTTCTGGTCGGTGCTGCCCTCGGCCTACGGCATTCCCGACGACGGCCCGGTCGGCGACCTGCTCGCCGCCACCTCGCGCAGCCCGATGCGCCCGTCGCACCTGCACTTCAAGGTGGACGCCCCCGGCTACCGCACGCTGATCACCCACATCTTCGTCTCGGGCGACCCGTACCTCGGCAGCGACGCCGTGTTCGGCGTCAAGGACAGCCTGATCACCGACTTCCCCGAGCACCCGGCCGGCGCCGCGCCCGACGGCCGCGCGATCGACGGCCCCTGGAACAGCGTGAACTTCGACATCGTCCTGGAGAAGGCATGACCCTCACGACCGACGTCCTCGTCATCGGCAGCGGCCCGGCCGGCGGCAACGCGGCCCTGTCGCTGGCCACGCTCGGCGTCGACCACATGGTGATCACCAAGTACCGCTGGACCGCCAACACCCCGCGCGCGCACATCACCAACCAGCGCACCGTCGAGATCTTCCGCGACCTCGGCATCGAGGACGACGTGCTCGCCCAGGGCACCGCGCACGACCTCATGGGCGAGACGGTGTTCTGCACGAGCCTCGCCGGCGACGAGATCGGCCGCGTCCGCACCTGGGGCACCCACCCGGCGCGCGAGGCCGACTACACGATGGCGAGCCCGTCACCCAACTGCGACATCCCGCAGACGTTCCTCGAGCCCATCGTGATCGGGCACGCGGCGTCGCGGGGCAGCCGGATCCGCTTCGACACCGAGTACGTGTCGTTGGTGCAGGACGCCGACGGCGTGGACGTCACGGTGCGGGACCGGATCACCGGCGCCGAGTACGTGATCCGCGCGAAGTACGTGATCGGCGCCGACGGCGGGCGCAGCGCGGTGGCCGCGGACGTCGGCCTGCCGTTCGAGGGCGAGATGGACGTCGCCGGCTCGATGAACATCGTCTTCCACGCCGACCTCACCCACTACGTCGACTACCGGCCCAGCGTCCTGTACTGGGTGCTGCAGCCCGGCTCGGACGTCGGCGGCATCGGCATGGGCGTCGTGCGGATGGTGCGGCCGTGGAACGAGTGGCTCGTGATCTGGGGCTACGACATCAACCAGCCACCGCCCGAGGTCACCGACGACGAGGCCATCAAGATCGTCCACGAGCTGGTGGGTGACGACACGATCCCGGTGACCATCCGCTCCACCTCGTTGTGGGGCAACAACAAGATGTTCGCCACCCGCTACCGCGCGGGCCGCGTGTTCTGCATGGGCGACGCGGTCCACCGGCACCCGCCGTCGAACGGGCTGGGCTCCAACACCTCCATCCAGGACGCCTACAACCTGGCCTGGAAGCTCGCGTACGTGCTGCGCGGCACGGCGGGGGAGGCGCTGCTGGACTCCTACGACGCCGAGCGCACGCCCGTCGGCAAGCAGATCGTGCTGCGCGCCAACCAGAGCATCGAGGAGTTCGGCGCGATCTTCGAGGCGCTGGGCCTGCTCGACGCCGCCGAGCCCGAGGTGATGCGCCGGCGCATCCAGGACCGCTCGGCCAACACCCCCGAGGCCGCCGACCAGCGCGAGAAGCTGCGCAAGGCCCTGGACCTCAAGAACTACGAGTTCAACGCCCACGGTGTGGAGCTGGGGCAGCGCTACGCGTCCGGCGCGGTGGTGCCCGACGGCACCCCCGAGCCGGAGTACACCCGCGACCCCGAGCTGTACTACCACCCGACGACGTGGCCGGGCGCGCGCCTGCCGCACGTCTGGCTGGGCCGCGACGGGCGCCGCGTCTCCACGCACGACGTGGCGGGCAAGGGCAGGTTCTGCCTGTTCACCGGCATCGCGGGCGAGGCGTGGGCCGACGCGGCGTCGAAGGTGGCCGCCGAGCTCGGCGTCGAGCTGGTGGCCCACGTGATCGGGCCGGGCCGGGAGTACAACGACCTCTACGAGGACTGGGCCGGCGCGCGCGAGGTGGGCGAGGACGGTTGCGTCCTGGTGCGCCCCGACGCGCACGTGGCCTGGCGCAGCGCCGCGCTGGTCGACGACCCGACGTCCGACCTGCGCCGCGTGCTCACCCAGGTACTGGCCCGCTGATCCGAGGTCGTGCGCGGAAATCGGTGCTGGGGCACTGATTTCCGCGCACGGGCGGCGTCAGCCGCACTCAGTTGCACTTCTTGTCCACGGCGACGTCGGCGCCCTTCGGGGTGAAGCCCTGGGTGGTGTTGCCCGCGATGGTGTTGCCGCAGCCCGAGGTGGCCTTGTCGGTGATCACGTGGGTCTCGATGATGTTCGTGAGTGCCGGGGATTCGCCGGTGGTGACGTTGTCGATCACCGTGGTGGAGTAGCCCTTCACGTCGACGATCGAGTCGGCGAAGTTCTGGCCGCTCGTGGCCGAGCCGTCGAAGCGGTTGCCGCTGATCCACGTGCCGGAGGTCGCCTCCTTCACGTCCACGTTCTCCGCGGTGATCGTGCGGAACGTGTTGCCGACGATCCGGTTGTTCATCGACAGGTCCGGCGGCCCGCCGGTGATCTTCTTCCAGTTGCTCCTCGCGCTGCCCACGTAGACCCCCTCGCCGTACTGCGGCTGGTCGAGGCCGGTGTCGTGGATGGTGGAGCGCTGGATGGTGTTGTCGCTGGAGTGGGTGCGGAAGTGCACGGCCTCGTCGCCGGTGCGGCCGATGTCGAGGGAGTCGAGCAGGATGTGCTGGACGTTGTCGAGCATCACGCCCTTGCCGCCCCCGGTGACCGCGAACCCGACGAGCTGCCACCAGCTCGCGCCGTCCATGTGCACGGTGTAGCCCTTGCCACTGCCCGTGATCACCGCGTCGGCGGGGCCGGTGAGGGTGATCGGGTCCTCCGCCGTGCCGGACGTCGAGATCACGACGGGGGAGTAGGTGCCGGCGGCCATGCGGATGGTGTCGCCGGGCCGGGCCGCCGCGATCGCCCGGGTGAGCTGGTCGCTGCTGCTGACGTCGGTGGTGCGGCCGGTGCCCTTGGCCAGGGTGCGCAGCTCACCGCCGGCGGGCGCGGGCGTCGGCACGGGTGGGGGCGTCACCTCTTCAGTGTCGCCGGACTTCCCGCGCTGGGCCGAGCCGGGCAGGTAGGTCGTCGACACGTAGGACGACGGGGGATCGGCGGCGATGGTGCGCACCCCGGAGTCGGTGGTGGAGTCCCCGCCGAGCCCCGGCAGCGCCCACATGACCACCGCCAGGACGAGGACCGCCCATCGCTGCACCTGCATCGCGTTACGCCCTCCGGGCCGGTCGAGTGTCGATCACTGGAACCGTCCGTGAAGCTACCCGCCGTTGCCACCCCTGTGGGGTGGTTCGGCACCATCCGGTGGGGGGAACCCCGTGACCGGTTGCGAGGTTGCAGTGCTGGGCCTGCGAGGCGCGCGAGACCTGCCTCGTCACGCGGAACGGGGGAGGCGGCCGAGCTGCGGCCCGTCGCCCGGCGACGGCGGCTCACGGCGGAGGCCCTCGTCGCGCGGCACCGCACGTTGCCTCGGGCGGCGCACGCCGACATGCGTGCCGAAGCGGACGAGCTGTTCGGCGAGGACACCGCCGGCGCCGACAACCCCCCGGGCCGGCCCCGTGGCTGGGCCACAGCCACGCCCGCCGTCGGGCGTGCTCGACACGTGCACGTCCGTCGACCTGGATCTGCTCGACCCGGCGGATCTGCCCGCCGTCCCGGAAGTCACCGCGATCAGCGCGGCGGAGCTCCAGCAGCGGCTCGACCTGATGATCGCCGCCACCGCCTCGTCGCGGAACCTGCCGATCTACACCCGCAGCGCCGCCGACTTCGCCGGGATGAGCTCGATGGTCACGGTGACCGGTCTGCAGCTCATGCCGCGAAGACGATGGTGCGACGGTGCAGGTACTCCGCCAGCGCGCCGAGGCGGGTGAGGCGGCGGCGCTGGCCGTAGGCCGACAGCGGGCCCGCCAGCTGCTGCACCACCGCCCCGGCGGGGCCGCTGACCGTGGCCGTCATCGTCACGGTGCAGCCGTCGGGGCCGTCGGGGGTGATCAGGTCGGCGTAGTCGAGCCGGTGGCCCGCCGCCGTGGAGGTCCAGCGGATGCCGCGGCCGGGCTCGCACCAGGTGACCTCCATCCGGGTGGCCGGGCCGAACCACGGCTTGACCAGGCCGGTCCAGCCCGCGGCCTCGATCCGCTCCTCGGCGGTGTCGACCCGGGCGATGTGCGGCGACCAGAGCTTCCACGCCGTGATGTCGGTGAGGACGGCGTGCGCGACGGCGGCGGGAGCGGCGACCTGAGCTCGGATCGGATCACCCGCTCACGGTAGACCGGTAATCGGCGCTTCGCCGTCACGTCGTCGCCCGGACGCAGTGACCCGTGGGGGTTCCCCCGGCCGCGGAGTCACCCCGCCGTCCATCCCGTCGGTGGCCGCCGCGAAGGCCGAGCCGGCCGTCCTCACCGTGACGACCGCGGGCTCCATGGCGGGCTGCTCGCGCGACGCTTCCCGCACCGGATCGGCCAGGGAGGCGCCTGCGACACCCGCGACGTCGTGCCGGGGCGCGACGGTACCGGCGTGGGCCCCTGCCCGGTCTCGACCGGGTCCACCTGCGACGACACCGCGGCCGTGCAGGTCCGCGTCCGCTACGAGGGCGCCGACGGGTGGTACGTCGTGCGCGGCGGGCCGTCTAACGGGGAGTGCCGAACACCTGCGTCCAGTACACGCCGTACGGGCCACCGAGCGCGTGCCCGAGGCCGATCTGCGTCCACCCCGAAGTCCCGCGCCAGCCCGGCCAGCCCGTCCGCGTAGCCCTGGCCGACCGCGCGCACCCGCCACCGCCCGTCGCGGCGGTAGATCTCGGCCAGCAGCACCACGGTCTCGGTGTGCAGCCGGGGCGCGCTCAGCCGCGCGAACGCGGTGCCGTCGCCCAGGACGCAGGCGGGCGGCGGCAGGGCCCCGAACGCGACGCCTTCCTCCGCCGGCGACGCGACCACCACGACCTTCGCGGCGCCGCGCCTCAGCCGCGCCGGCGTCACCGTGAGACCCGCCGGGCCCAGCACCACGCCGGGGCCGGTGGGGGCGTTCCAGAACACCCTGTCGGCGTCGCCCGAGACGGACCCCCACGCGTCCACGACGAGGGCGGAGAGGTCGAACGGGCCAACGGGCGCGACCGTGACGGCGGCGCCGGGCAGCGCGATGTTCGCACCCGGCAGGAGATCGACCACCACGCCCGTCCAACTCACGGGCGGTAGGCCCGGTTCCCTCCCGTCCCGCGAGCCCTCACCCGGACCGCGCTGGTGGTGGCCCGCGGCCGACCGCACCGTCGCGCGCCGCGTACCGTCGCCCCCCGTGATGAGTGAGAAGGCCGAGGTCCTCGCCGAGGTGGTGCGGGGGGACGTCGTCGAGTCCGTGCACCTGGGCCACCTCGTGGCCCTCGACGCGCACGGTGTGCCGGTGCGGGCCGTCGGCGACCCCGGCGTCACCTTCTACCCGCGCTCGTCGCTCAAACCCGTGCAGGCCGTCGCGATGCTGCGCGCCGGGCTCGACCTCGACGGGGAGCAGCTCGCCCTCGCCGCCGCCAGCCACTCCGGCGAGCCCGCCCACCTCGACGGCGTCCGCGCGATCCTGGCCGGCGCCGGACTGACCGAGGCCGACCTGCAGAACACCCCGGCCCCGCCGTGGGACGCCGAGGCCGCCTACGCGTGGCGCGTCGCCGGGCACGGGCCGTCGTCGCTCGTCCAGAACTGCTCGGGCAAGCACGCCGCGATGCTCGCCACCTGCGTCGCGGCCGGCTGGGAGCACCGCACCTACCTCGAGCCCGGACACCCGCTGCAGCAGGCGATCCGGGCGTCGGTCGCCGGGCTCACCGGTGACGGCGACCCCGCGCACACCAGCGTCGACGGCTGTGGGGCGCCGCTGTTCTCCTGCACGGTCGCGGGACTGGCGCGGGCGTTCGCCCGGATCGCCACCGCCGCCGACGGCACGCCCGAGCACCGCGTGGCCACCGCGATCCGCGAGCACCCGTGGTTCCTCGGCGGCACCGGGCGCGAGGTGACCGCGTTCATCGAGGGCGTGCCGGGCCTGATCGCCAAGGACGGCGCCGACGGCGTGTTCGCGGCGGCCCTGCCGGACGGCCGGGCGCTGGCGCTCAAGGTCCTCGACGGCTCCCCGCGCCCGGTGCCGGTGGTGGTGGCCGGAGCGCTGCGGGCCCTCGACGTCCCGCTGCCCGACGGGCTGGGCCGGGTCGACGTCCTGGGCCACGGCCGGTCGGTGGGAACAGTGCGGTCGCCGTTGCCCGGGCATTTCTCCGTGAATTAAGTTCTCGGTCGAATCCGTGAAGAATATCCTTGCACTTAACGATCTCCACTCCAATGGGGTAATTTCCGATCGGGCCAGATGTCGTTGAACCGGATAGCGGCGTCTCGGCGCTGCGCTCCTGCTCCAAGCGGGTGCTCCCCTATTTCCACCGAGGAGAATGCAGTGTTCGAGGGGTTCAACCAGACGTTCGTGAAGAACGCGATCAGCCGCAGTTCCGAGAACCCGATGGACCGTCGCCGATTCCTGCGCGCCGCGGGAATCGGAACCGCGGGTGTCGTCGGTGTCGGGGCGCTCGGCGTCACGGCCGGCCAGGCGTTCGCGGGTGGCGCCGACGCCCCCAAGGGACCGAGCGACGGCGCGGTGCTCAACTTCGCGCTCAACCTCGAGTACCTCGAGGCCGAGTACTACCTGCGCGGGGCGTTCGGCAAGGGGCTGGCCGACAGCGACATCGACGGCACCGGCACGCTGGGCGGCGTCACCGGCGGCTACAAGGTGAAGTTCGAGTCCAAGCTCGGCAAGCAGTACGCCGAGGAGATCGCCTACGACGAGCTGCACCACGTCGAGTTCCTCCGTGCGGCGCTGGGCGACGCCAAGGTCGCCCGCCCGGAGATCAACCTGACCGACGCGTTCAACGCGGCCGCCACCGCGGCCGGGCTGATCAAGCCGGGTGAGTCCTTCGACCCGTTCGCCAACGAGGACAACTTCCTCCTCGGCGCGTTCGTGTTCGAGGACGTGGGCGTCACGGCCTACAAGGGCGCCGCGGCCCTCATCTCGAACAAGACCTTCCTCGAGGCGGCCGCCGGCATCCTCGCGGTCGAGGCCTACCACGCGGGCCTCATCCGCACCGTGCTGCTGGCCAAGGGCCTCGACGTGCCCGCCGGCGCGATCTCCGACGCCCGCGACAGCCTGGACGGCAAGACCGACGACGACCAGGGCATCGTGGACGACAAGGGCCGGGCGAACATCGTGCCGACCGACGCCAACGGCATCGCCTACTCGCGCACCGCGGGCTCGGTGCTGAACATCGCCTACCTGAACCCGGCCAAGGTCTCCAAGGGCGGATTCTTCCCCGACGGCGTCAACGGCGAGATCAACACCAGCGACAAGAACAACTGATCACACTGTTCGGCGGTCAGCCCTCGCTCGCGCGCCGCGAGCGGGGGCTGTCCGCCATCGCGGCCACCAGATCCTCGCGTGCCCGGGCCACCCGGGAACGGATCGTGCCCACCGGGCAGCCGCACACGTCGGCGGCGTCGGCGTAGCTCAGGTCCAGCACCTGGGTGAGCACGAACGCCTCGTGCCGCTCCGGATCCAGCGCGTCGACGAGGCTGCGCAGCACCACCGCCTCGTCCGCCGCCGAGCGCACGCCGCCGAAGGCCTCCCAGTCCGCGACGCCCGTGGTGCGGGGGCGGCGCACCGCCGTGCGGACGGCGTCGGCGGCGGCGTGCCGGGCGATCGAGAGCAGCCACGTGCGCGCCGAGGACCGGCCCGCGAACTGCGGCAGCGACCGCAGCGCGCGCACGTAGGTGTCCTGCGCGATGTCGTCGGCGTCGGCCGGCCCGGCCAGATGCACGACGAACCGGTGCACGTCACGCTGGGTGGCCCGCACGAACTCCGCCAGGGCCATGCGGTCGCCACCGCCGGCCGCCGTGGCGAGGGCGGTGATGCGCGCGTCGTCGGAGCGCTCGGCCATGGCGCCACAGTATCCACGGGAACTTTCCGCCGGCCCGCGGCGACCGTATGGACATGCTGTGTGCTGACGCACGGGACGCCATCTCGGCCCGGCTCGACGACGAGGAGCTCCCCGGTGAGGCCGCGGCCCTCGACGCCCACCTGGACGGGTGCGCCGGCTGCCGGCAGTACGTCGACCGGGCCGCGCACGTCACCCGCCTGACGCGCACCCGCGCGGTCGAACCCGCCCCGGACCTGGTGGCGGCCGTGCTCGCGGCGGCGCCATCGCGTCCTCGCCGGATCGGTGCCTCCGGGGTCCGGCTGGGCCTGGGCGCCGTCGGCATCGGGCAGTGCGCGCTGGCCATCAGCGGCATCGTCGGGGCCGGTGGGGGAGCGGCGGCCCACATGTCGCACGAGAGCGCGGCGTGGAACCTGGCGCTCGCCGTCGGGTTCCTCTGGGTGGCCACCGGTACCGCCCGGCGGACGTCCGGGCTGGTGGCGCTCGTGGGCGCGTTCGTCGGGGTGCTGGGGGTGCTGAGCGTGCTCGACCTGCTCGTCGGCCGGGTCGACCCGGTCCGCCTCGCCACGCACCTGCTCGTCGTCGTCGGTTTCGTACTGCTGCTGGTGCTGCAGCGGATCGACCGCCGAGGTGGCGGCGACGGACTGGCTCTGCACACACCCGCGCACCGTTCCGGGCAGGCCGACGAGCCCGAGGAACCCTCCGGCGGCCTTGGTCTGGCTCCCACCGCCCATCACGAGGCCGCATGATGACGCCGGGCACACCCGGGAACCACGGCCCCGGCCCGGGCGACTCCTCCACGATGACCACCGTCGAGAGTCCCCGCGCGCGGGTGCTGCCGTGGCTGTCCACGCTGGCCCGGCTGGTGCTCGGCGGCGTGTGGATCGCCGCCGGCGTCGCCAAGATCACCGACCTCGATGCGTCCGTCCGCGCCGTCCGGGCGTACGCACTGCTGCCCGAGGCCGTCGTGCAGATCGTCGGGCCCGGCCTGCCCCCGGCCGAGATCCTGCTCGGCGCGCTGCTCGTGCTCGGCGTCGGCGTACGGGTGGGCGCCGTGATCTCGACGGTGCTGATGGCCGCGTTCGTCGTCGGCATCGCGTCGGCGTGGATCCGCGGACTGAGCATCGACTGCGGCTGCTTCGGCTCCGGCGGGGCCCTGGCGCCGGGTGCCGAGCCGACCTACGGCCGGGAGCTCGCCCGCGACGGCGGCCTGCTCGTGCTGGCCCTGTTCCTCGTCCGGTGGCCCGCGGGCCGCTGGGCCCTCGACGCCGTTCTCACCCGGAAGGACCCGACCTAGTGGCCAACAAGAGGAAGCCGGTGGTGGCGGCGCGGAGCGGGCCGTCCACCGCGATGATCATCGGCATCGTGGTCGTGGTGCTGTTCGCCGCCGCCGTCGGGTTCGGGGTGTACCGCTCCCAGCAGGCCGCCACGGGCCCGGTCGCGGTGCCGCCCAACGCCACGGCGGAGGGCGTGCCGGTGGGCCGGGCGTCGGCCAAGGCGACGATCGACATCTACCTCGACTTCCAGTGCCCCGTCTGCCGGGAGTACGAGCAGCAGTCCGGCGCCACGATCGACCAGTTGGTGGCGAGCGGGCAGGCCAAGGTGGTCTATCACCCGATCGCGATCCTCGACCGCTACTCCAGCACGCAGTACTCCAGCCGGGCCTCGGCCGCGTCGGGGTGTGCGGCGGCCTCCGGCGTCTTCCCGCAGTACGTGAAGCTGCTCTACGCCAACCAGCCCCCGGAGAACGGCGACGGCCTGTCCGCCGCGCAGCTCGTCTCGTTGGGGCAGCAGGCCGGGGCGACGGGCTCGGGCTTCGCCACGTGCGTGACCGACCAGACCTACAAGGCGTGGACGGCGAGCCTGACCGACCAGGCGTCGAAGGCCGGCGTCAACGGCACCCCGACGGTCAAGGTGAACGGCCAGGTCGTCGACAACACCGACGCGGCCCTGCGTGCGGCTGTCGCAGCCGCCCAGTAGGGGGCTCGGTACGCGACACGTAGCCCTTCACCGCGGCCTCGGTGACGTAGAGGCGCCTGCCGATCTCGGTGTCGGTCAGGCCCTCGCCGAGCAGCCCGACCACCTCACGGTGTGCCCCTCGGCCGCCACCCGCACGAGCCCGACGAGGTCCGCAGGTGGCGTCGACCTCGGCAGGTAGCCCACGGCGCCGGCCCGCATCGCGCGCCGGCGCGGCCGCCGCGTGGACCGTGCTCCCGCCCGGGCACCGGCCGCGCACCGCAACCGTGGCCCAGATCTACCCGCGCCTCGCACCGCCGCCCGAGACCGACGAGGTGGCGCTGTGGGTCGGTGTCGACGGGCCCGACCCCCTGCGCCCCCGGTTCCGGGGCTGCTCCGGGCAGCAGGCCGACGGGCTCGAGGTGTGGCTGTGCACCGGCCGCACCGGCCCCTGGACGACGATCCGGCCGGCGGCCCGCACCCGCTGATCCGTTCGGCCGCGGGCGGCGACATCGATTCGTGCCCCGCGGACTGGGCCATCTGCAGTACCGTCCCCGGATGGCCCGTGGTAGCCCGACCGTCGGACGGTAACGCCCTCGTGACGGATGCCCCGAACAGTCCGGCGGCCGAGCTCCGCCGGCTCGTACCGGCCGCGCAGGCGGGTGATCGCGCCGCCCTCGACCAGGTGCTGCGCCTCGTCCACCCCATCGTGCTGCGGGGTTGTCGGGCCCGGATGGGCTGCGGCCACGGCCACCTCGACCCGGAGGACGTCGCGCAGGACGTGCTGTGCGCGATCGCCGACGGCATCGGCCGGTTCGACCCCGTCCGCCCGTTCCTGGGCTGGGTCGCGGCCATCACCGGCCACAAGGCGTCGGATGCGTTCCGCCGGCACTACCGCGACCCCTCCAGCCCCGTCGACGAGGTGCCCGAGCACGTCGACTCCGGCGACACGCCGGAGCCCGCGCTGCTGCGGTCGGAGCTGGCCGATGAGCTGCGCGTCCTGCTCGCGCAGCTCCCGGAGGTCCACCAGTCGATCCTCGTACTACGGCTCATCGAGCGCGTCTCCGCCGCGGAGACGGCCGAGATGCTCGGCATGACCGCGGGCAGCGTCCGCGTGGCCCAGCACCGTGCGCTGCGCCGCCTGCGTGAGCTGGTCGCCGGCGGCGCGTCCCTCCCGAGCGGCTGATCGTCGGGGTCGGCGGGGTCAGGGGGCGGCCGGGTCGCGCAGCCGGGTGGACCACCGGTCCTCCACCCGCCCGACCTTCCACACCAGCAGCGCCAGCAGCCACGCGACCACGAACAGGGCGACGATGCCGTAGCCGGCGTAGTCCAGCGGGATGGCCGCGATCGCCGCGAGCGGGCCGGAGGTGATCCCGAGCTGGTCGACGAGCACGCCGACCAGCTCGATCGTGCCGATGATCAGCGCCACCGCCACCGAGATGGCCGTGATCGTGATGTTGTAGAAGACCTTGCGGACGGGTTTCGCGAAAGCCCAGCCGTAGGCGAAGTTCATGAAGACGCCGTCGATCGTGTCGGCCATGACCATGCCGCCGGCGAACAGCACGGGCAGAACCATGATCGCGTAGAAAGGCAGGCTGAACGCCGCGGCGCCGCCGGCGAGCACCAGCAGGCCGACCTCGGTGGCGGTGTCGAAACCGAGCCCGAACAGCACGCCGACCGGGTAGATCTGCCACGGCTTGCGGATCGAGCGGGTGAGCCGGCCGAGGAAGCGGTTCATGAATCCGCGGTTGTTGAGGTGCTGTTCCAGTTCGGACTCGTCGAAGTCCCCACGACGCATGCGGCGGAACACCGAGACGATGCCGATCAGCACGACGAGGTTCATCAGCCCGATGACCCACAGGAAGATCCCCGACACCGATGCACCCACGACCGCCGTGACCGAGTGCAGCACCGAGGAGTCGTTCACCACCTGGCTCGCGAGCGCCTTCACGCCCAGGGCCAGCAGGAACGTCAGCAGGAAGACGATCGTGGAGTGGCCCATGCCGAACCAGAAGCCCACGGACAGCGGGCGCCGGCCGCCCTCCTCGCGGTCCTCCAACAGCTTGCGCGTGGTGTTGTCGACGGCGGCGATGTGGTCGGCGTCGAACGCGTGCCGCAGCCCGAACGTGTAGGCGAGCACCCCGATACCGACGGTGTAGACGCCGGTGGTGCCGAGGTCGTACCGGGCGGGGATGACGAACGCGATGAGCACCCCGAAACCGATGATGTGCAGGAAGACGATGAAAGCGCCCATACCGAACACGGACCGTCGGTCCTGGGCGTTGAACGAACCGGCGATTTTCGACCAGCGGGTAGCCACCGATCGACGGTAAGGCGGGCCCGAGGCTTCTGCAACTTGATGGTGATTGCCTAAGTGTGGCTATTTCGTATTTGTCCCTATTGTGAGGATGGTGCTCCCCGTCTGCCGAGCAGGACGACGAGCCCGCCGGTGCACGCGTGCCTGCGGTCGCCCAGCGTGCACGGCCGCGACGCGTTCCGCGGCGAGCGTCGGCTGCACGTTCGCGCGGGGCGCACCACCGCCGCGTTCTGGATTCGGTGAGCACTTTATTCACGGAACGCGATTTCGTGAATAAAGTTCCCGTGTCACCTGAATGGATGCGTAAGGATTTTGTGTGTTTTCATGTTAGGGCAATCGCGCAGACATTTCTGCTCCCCAGGTGCGCTACCGCTCGGTGGTGGCCTTCGATTTCCGATCGAGGAGTTCCCGTGTTCGAAGGGTTCAACCAGGCGTTCGTCAAGGACGCCATCGCCCGCAGCTCCGAGAACCCCGTGGACCGCCGTCGGTTCCTGCGTGCGGCGGGTATCGGCACCGCCGGCGCGGTCGGCCTGGGTGCGTTGGGCGTGGGCGCCGGCACGGCGATCGCCGGTGGCTCCCACGGCAACGGCCCGGCCCAGGGCCCCAGCGACGCCGCGGTCCTCAACTTCGCGCTCAACCTCGAGTACCTCGAGGCCGAGTACTACCTGCGCGGCGTGTACGGCAAGGGCCTGGCCGACAGCCAGGTCGACGGCTCCGGCACGCTCGGTGGCGTCAAGGGCGGCTACAAGGTCACGTTCACCACCAAGATCGGCCAGCAGTACGCCGAGGAGATCGCCCAGGACGAGCTGCACCACGTCGACTTCCTGCGTGCGGCGCTGGGCAACGCCAAGGTGGCCCGGCCGGCCATCAACCTGACCGACGCGTTCAACGCCGCCGCCACCGCGGCGGGCCTCATCAAGAAGGGCGAGTCGTTCGACCCCTTCGCCAGCGAGGACAACTTCCTGCTGGGTGCCTTCGTCTTCGAGGACGTGGGTGTCACGGCGTACAAGGGCGCGGCTCCGCTCATCGCCAACAAGACGTTCCTGGAGGCGGCCGCGGGAATTCTCGCGGTGGAGGCCTACCACGCCGGCCTGATCCGCACGCTGCTGCTGGCCAAGGGCCTCGCCGAGCCGGCCGGTGCCATCTCCGACGCCCGCGACAGCCTCGACGGCCCGACCGACGACGACCAGGGCATCGTCGACAAGCGGGGCAAGGCCAACATCGTCCCGACCGACGCCAACGGCCTCGCGTACTCGCGCTCCGCGGGCTCGGTGCTCAACATCGTGTTCCTCAATCCGAAGAAGGTCACCTCGGGCGGCTTCTTCCCGGAGGGCGTCAACGGCACGATCGTGACGAGCGACAACAACGCCTGACGCTCAGCGCCACAGACCAGCGGCACTCCCGTCGGACAGGTTCCGACGAGAGTGCCGTTCGTCCGTCGGGTCAGCTTCCGGCGCGGCCGCCGGTGGGGGTGGCCACGAACCAGGCACCCACGTCGTGGGGCACGCGGCCGTGCAGCGGGCCGTCGGCGGGGAGGGCTGCCGGCGTCGGAGCGGCAGCCGACGCGAATCCTCCGTAGGGGCGGGCTCACGACCGCGCGCCGCGGCCGTCCGACGGGCGAGGGCCCGGCTCTCAGGAACCGTCCCAGCAGCCCATGATCGTCTTCGCGACGAGCATCGCGACGTTGGCCGGCGTGAGCGGCGGGTTCGAGAGGGTGGCGGGCAGTGCCGAGTCGTCCACCAGCAGCACCTTGAAATCCTTGCGCACCACCACGGAACCGTTGGGGGTGACGAACGCGCTCTGCCCCACCCCGTCCACCCGCTGTGCCCTGCCCAGCTGCGTGGCGAGCGTGTCGAGGTACCGGCGGGTCTCGGAGTCGTTGGTGAGCTCCTTGACCGACATCGCGAACGACCCGCTCGCGTAGTCGTAGCGGCAGGAGTAGAGGTGGTCGGCCCAGGTCGGGGTCTCGACGCGCTGCGCCGCGATGCCCAGCGCCTCGGTGATGTCGTTCTGCGCCTCCTGCGCGCAGACCATCTTCGCGCTGGTGGACGGGCCGGTGGGGGCGGCGGACACGGTGGTGGTGGCCGGGGCGCCCGCGGGGTCGTACAGGCCCCCCGCGCACCCGCCGACGCCCAGCAGCAGCCCGGCGACCAGGGCGAGACGGGCGCGGCGCATGCGGGCGAGGGTAGCGCTGTCGCTACTGTCCGCGAGATGCAACTGGGCTATCTGACGCACGTCGCGGGCGGTGAGCCGCTCCTGGCCTACCGGCGCACCGTCGAACTGGCGGTGGCGGCCGAGGACCTGGGGTTCTCCTCGTTCTGGCTGGCCCAGCACCACGGCGGGATCTTCGGCGGCCAGCTGCCGTCCCCGCTCGTGCTGCTCGCGGCGATCGCCGAGCGGACGTCGGTCCTCCGGCTCGGCACGGCGGTGATCGCCGCGTCGCTGGAGGACCCGCTGCGGTTGGCCGAGGACGCCGCCGTCGTCGACGCGCTGAGCGGGGGCCGTCTGGAGCTGGGGATCGGCGCCGGGGCCGACGGCGCCGCGTCGGCCGCGTTCGGCCGTGACCACGCGAGCCGGCACGCCGACTGCGTCGCCGCGGTCGATGAGCTGTGCCACCACCTCGACGGGCCCGGCCTGGTCCCCGCGGCGCCCGGACTGCGGCAGCGGTTGTGGTGGGCCACCGGGTCGCCGGTCGGGGTCGACGCCGCCGCCGCCCGCGGGATGGGCGTGATCAGCGGACGCCCGGACGGCGCCGCGGCCGACCTCGCCGGCTACTGGACGCGTGCGGTCGGGGAGCCGCGCGTGGCGGCGTCGCGGATCGTCGGGGTGGGGGAGAGCGGCACGGAGGTTCTGCAGCGCTGGCGCGGGGATCCGGTGCGGGACTGGGCGACGGAGCTGGTGGTGCAGACACTGCCCACCGACGCCGATCTCGGCACCCACCTGGCCACGTTGCGAACCCTGTCGAGGGCGGTGCTACGCCCCACCAGCCTCGGGGTGTGACCCGGCCCGGCCCGATCCTGCTGTCGCGGGTCGGCGCCGATCAGGATGGACAGGATCTCCACGGCGCCCCTGCACGTGACGATCGGAACAGTGCGGTTGGGGGGCCGGACCCATCGGGAACCCCGCACGCATGCCCACGACTGTGAACGCCTACGCCACCTCCGCGGCGAAGGCCCCGTTCGAGAAGACCACGATCGAGCGCCGTGACCTCAAGCCCGCGGACGTGCTCATCGACATCAAGTTCGCCGGCATCTGCCACTCCGACATCCACACCGCGCGCGAGGAGTGGGGCTCCACGAACTTCCCGCTCGTCCCCGGCCACGAGATCGCGGGCATCGTCTCCGAGGTCGGCCCCGAGGTCACCAAGTACAAGGTCGGCGACCGCGTCGGCGTCGGCTGCATGGTGGACTCCGTAAGGTTGTTGATGTTCGGGACGGGAGGTTCCGGACGCCCGGGACGGCAGGGTGTGGCTGATGGTGGCTTGCTGTCGGGTGGCTTCTCAGGAGTGGCCGCCCTGTCGTTCGGGACGCCTTGG
>Ga0209963_1000779_pt1 | contig 29194 bp, 17 predicted proteins | sample ThiBio_1000_biof_2_FD_183957 | JGI IMG/M metagenome (GOLD analysis project Ga0209963, IMG submission 183957) | Wastewater bioreactor microbial communities from Cape Town, South Africa - Thiocy_cont_1000_biof (SPAdes) | ecosystem: Engineered > Bioreactor > Thiocyanate-remediating >...
CAGGCGCATGCCAGTCAGAGCGGCACCGCCGCGCTGCAGTGGATCGAAGCCGGCGGCCTGCCCGATCTGGTGCTGCTCGACGCCGACATGAACCTGTTCACCGGCGTGCGCACGCTGGCCGCGCTGGCCGAACAGGGTTACCAGGGCGGCGTCGTGCTGCTCGCCCGCCCGGACACGCCACCGGACTTGCAGGAACTGCCCCCGCTGGACAACCTGCAGATGGTCAACAAACCGGTCAACACCTCGACCCTGCTGCGCGCGGTGCGCAAGGCACTGGACGGCGCCAGCGGCAGGTAGCGCCTTCAGTCGATGCCGAGCTTCTTCAGCTTGTAGCGCAGGGCGCGGAAGGTGATGCCGAGTTTGCGGGCGGCGGCGGTCTTGTTGTAGCGCGATTCTTCCAGTGCCTTGACGATGGCGGTGCGCTCGATGTTGCTGATGTAGTCGTCCAGCCCGCCATCGGCGCTGGGCGACGCCGCGGCCGGTGCGGCCGGCGCGCCGGCAGGGGCCGCGGCCTCCGTCGGCGTGGGGCGCGCGCCGCGCTGGGGCAGCATCAGGTCGGAGGCCTCGATGCTGGCGCCGTCGCTCATCGCCATGGCGCGTTCGAGGATGTTCTCCAGCTCGCGCACGTTGCCGGGGAAGTCGTAGGCTTCCAGTGCGTCGAGCGCGGCCGGCGTCAGCCGCCCGACTTCCTGGCCGCTCTTGCCGGCCAGCGACTTGAGGATGAACGCCGACAGCTGCGGCACGTCGCCGCGGCGCTCGCGCAATGGCGGCACGCGCAGCTCGATCACGTTGATGCGGTAGAACAGGTCCTGGCGGAACTGGCCCTGCTCGACCAGCTGGCCGAGGTTCTTGTGGGTGGCCGAGAGGATGCGCACGTCGACCGGGATCTCGTCGCGGCCGCCGATCGGGCGCACCGCTTTTTCCTGGATCGCGCGCAGCAGCTTCACCTGCATGTGCAGCGGCAGTTCGGCCACCTCGTCGAGGAACAGCGTGCCGCCCTGGGCGGCCTGGAACAGGCCTTCCTTGTCCACGCTGGCGCCGGTGAAACTGCCCTTGCGGTGGCCGAAGAACTCGCTTTCCATCAGCTCGGACGGGATCGCGCCGCAGTTGACCGGCACGAACGGGCCGCTGGCGCGCGGGCCGCGCTCGTGGATCAGCCGCGCGACCAGCTCCTTGCCCACGCCCGACTCGCCGGCGATATAGACCGGTGCCTGGTTGCGTGCCAGCTTGGCAATGGTGGCGCGCACCTGTTCCATGGCCGGCGAGTCGCCGATCAGGCGGTCGCCGGAGCCGCCGGTCTTGGCGGAGCCGCCGCCTTCGCGCTTCTCCTCGGCCAGCCGCAGCGCGGTGCGCACCAGGCCGCGCAGCATCTGGATGTCGACCGGCTTGGAGACGAAGTCGAAGGCGCCGGCCTTGAGCGCGTTCACTGCCGCGTCGACGTTGCCGTAGGCGGTAATCATCGCCACCGGCGTGTCCGGACAGGTTTCGGCGATCAGTTCGATGATCTCCTGGCCGTTGCCGTCCGGCAGGCGCATGTCGGTGAAGCAGAGGTCGTAGCTGTTCTCGCCCAGCGCGCGGCGGGCGTCGGCGACCGTGCCGACGGCTTCGACCTGCAGGTCCATGCGCCCGAGGGTGATGGTGAGCAGCTCGCGGATATCGCGTTCATCGTCGATGACCAGGACGGTCTGCAGGCTCATGGTTTGTCGCGTGGTGGGGGATCATTTCCAGAATACCCGGCCCCGCGCCGTGGGGCAAAGGCCGCGCGCGCCTGTCGGTGCCCCGGCCAAGGCACCGTCGGGCGACCGGCAGGGCTTGCCGCAGGGACGTGCGGCGGTCCTGCGGCCCCTCGACCGGCTGGGCGGGTTCAGCGCGTCTCGCGGGTCAGTCGCACCTTGCCGTCGGCGTCGCGGTCGATGCGGATGTCGTGGCGCTGGCCGCGGAGGGCGACGTTCTTCAGCGTCAGCGATGTCCACGCCGGCGGCAGTACCGGCGGATACGCCTGCACCAGCCCGTCGTCCTCGATGCGCAGGCCGCTGAGGCCGTAGACGAGGCTCTGCACGAAGCCGGCCGAGCTGGACAGCAGGTAGCCGGCGTTGTTGGCGACGGTCTCGGTGCGCACGTTGAACGGCGGCTTCAGGAAGCCGACCAGGTTGCGATCGATCCACTCGCCGGCGGCCTTGCCATCACCCAGCTCGGCCTCGCCCACGGCGAGCATCACCATCATCATCTCGTTGGGGTCGTCGCCGTGGGTCCTGAGCGCTTCCAGCTGGAAGTCGAAGTCGTTGCGGCGTACCTGCGGCGACATCGGCAGGTCGAGGTTCGGGTACATCAGCCAGATCAGCGAGGAGCCCATCCAGGTGATCTTGTCGTGCGGCACCGAGGCGTCGAAATCGAGGTGACGCTGGTGCTGCTGGTCGAACGGGACATACATCTTGTCGGCGATAGTCGACCATTGCGGGTCGGGCGTGGTGCCGACCAGCCTGGCCGCCTTGACCGCGATACGCAGCGCCTTGCGCGCCGCGGCGTTGGTGAACGAGTCGTTCGGCACGTCTTCGTAGGCCTCGTCGGGCGAGGTGACGTGGTGGATCTCGTAGCGATCCCGCGCCCGGTTCCAGCTGACCCGGCTGGCCCAGAACTGCGCGATCTCGCGGATCACCGGCCAGCCGTACTGCTTCAGCCAGGCCTGGTCGCCGGTGGCCAGGTAGTACTGCCACTGGGCGATCGCGATGTCCGCGTTGACGTGGATCTCGCGCCACACGCCGTAGGCGAAGTGCGGCGTGTAGTCCGCACCGGTTTCGGGATCGGCCTCCCACGGATACATCGTGCCTTTCGCACCGTACCGTTTCGCACGTTCGCGCGCCGGCTGCATGGTGCGGGCACGGAACATCGCGATCGGCCTGGCGCGTTCGGGATGCAGCAGGAGCAGGGCCGGAAACACCCACGAATCGCTGTCCCAGAATGCGTGGCCGGCGTAGCCCGGAGTCAGCGCGCAGGCGCCCATCGGCCAGGCCGTGCCCACCGTGGTGTTGGAGAGCAGGTAATACAGATCCGAATGCACGGCGCGCTGCACGTCGGGGGCACCATCGATCACGATGTCGGATTGCCACAAGGCGTGCCAGGCGGCGCGGTGTTCGGCGAGCAGCTTGTCGAAACCGGTGTGGCGTGCGGCAGTGGCCAGCGCCACGTCGGTGCGGGCGTCGCCGCCCCAGCCCTGGCGCGAGATCGCCACGTACTTGGTGAAGGCGTAGGTGCGGCCCTTGCGCACTTTCGCAGTGAGGTTCAGCGACAGCTTGTATGGGCCTTTCTCCAACTGCACGCTCTCCACGTCGAGGCCGGCCGGCAACTCGACCGCCGCGGCCTCGGCCATGGCCAGGCCATGCTCGGCGCGGCCGTCCAGCCACATGGTCAGGGTCTTGCTGTCGCCGTCGCTGGCCAGTACGCGGGTGTATCCGGGGTACCACACGGCGGCGCGGTCGGGAGTCGGCACCGGCTTGTTCTGCAGGTTCTGGCCGCTGGCGATCACCGCGGCGATCATCTGGTCGCCGGTCAGCGTGGCGATCGGGAAGCGCGGCTGGTGTTCCGACCACAGCCGGATCGGAAAGGTCAGCTGCACGCTGCCGTCGAATTGCGGGGTGATCGTCAGCCGGGTGGCGGCGAGATGGTGCGCGGCCTGGCTGACGAAGGTGGTGACCTGCACCTCGGTCGACTTGTTGGCGTAGACGAAGCGGAAGTTCGTCGACAGCGTGCCGTCGTGCATGTCCAGCGTCTGCGCGTAGTCGGCGAAAATCTTCGGGTCGAGCCGGGTCGCGTTGAGCCAGCCGCCGCCGGGGTTGTAGTCGATCTCGCTCCAGCCGGGAATCGCGGCCGGGCGCGCGATGTCGCCGGGCTTGTAGTCCATGAATGCCACCATGTACGCGCGGTCGGGTTCGGTGCCGCGTACTGAGGTCATGGTGGAGAAATAGCCGTTGGCGAGGTAGCTGGGGAAGTAGCTGTCGAAGTTCGCCGCGGTGCCGGTGAGCAGGAAACCGGGGTCGGTGGCGGCATGCGCCGGCAGGGCGAGCGCGGCGAACAGGAACAGGCCGGCGAGGGGGGTGTGGCGTGACTTCATGGTCGCTCCGGATGGCGGGTCATTTCGCGGCGAGCCGGATCGCCGGGATGACACCGACGCTGTCGGTCTCTCGCTTGAAGAAGAACAGGGTGAGCAGGATCAGGCTCATCGGCAGCAGCGAGAAATAGAACGCGTCGATGCCGTCGTAGCTGGCGAACACGCGCGCGGTGATGTACGAGCCCAGCGTGCCGCCGAGCGCGGAGAACACGACGATCAGTCCGGTCATCGCCGCGTGCATCGGTTTGGGCAGGGAACTCAGCGCCACCGAGTTGATCACCGGGTAGATCGGCGCCATCAGCAGGCCGAGCAACGGGATCAGGTACGCCGCCAGCGGTGCGTTGAACCAGCCCACGTCCAGCCGCGCTGCCACGCCGCGGGCCAGCGGCAGCACCACCACCACCAGCCCGCCCATGCCGATCACGCAGGCGTTGAGCAGCGCGTACCAGCGCACGCGCTTGAGTACGAAGCCGGCGCCGATGCGGCCCAGCGCGGTCATCCCGGCGAGGATGCTGGCGAACTGGATGCTCATCGCGTTCGGCAGCTTGAGGATCTCGTTGTTGAAGGTGGGCAGCCAGGTGCCGAAGCTCTGCTCGATCAGTACGTACAGGAAGGCCGAGGCGAGGAACACGTAGACCAGCGGGCGCACGAACAGGCGCAGCATCTCCATGATCGCGTCGCCGAAGGAGTTGTTGTGCCCGCGCGCATGCGCGGCGCTTTCGTCCAGGGTGCTGGTGGCCAGCAGCGCGATGGTCAGCGCGCAGGCGCCGGCGAGCAGCCAGTACACGTTGAACCAGGCCGGGTCGCCCGGGTCGGCCGGGTCGATGTAGGCGCTGAAGATCCAGTTGCCGGCCAGCACGCCGACCATGAACAGGCCCTCGATGGTGTTGGTCAGCCGCGAGTGCGCGGTCTTGTCCGCGGTAAGCAGGCCGATCGACGAGTACACGGCGACCTTGGCCAGCGCGAATGAAAAACCCACGCAGGCGAACAGCAGCCGCGTGGTAGGGAAACTGGGGTAGAGCGGCATCATCACGCAGGCACCGCCGACGATCGCCAGCGCCAGCATCATCGAGCGCCGGTAGCCGAACATCGGCAGGAACGAGGCGACCAGGAACGAGGTGAACGCGATGGTCAGGTCCTTGTAGCGTTCCAGCGCGCTGGCCGCCGGCTTGTCGATGCCGAACGTGGCGATCGACTGCAGGATCACCGTGCCGACGCTGTTGAGAAGGATCGCGAAGATCATGTAGATCAGCACCAGCGCGACGATCATGCGGATTCGATTCATGTGACCCCCCGGTGTCGTGGTGTGCAAGGCTGGCGAAAAGACGCGATCCGGATCGCCTTGAGGGTTCGATCCGGATCGCGCGCCCCGCAGCCATCCAGGCTCAGAACAGGTACTTCACCGTCATGTTCACCTCGCGCCCTTCCAGCGGGCGGGCCAGGATCACGCCATCGGTGCCGGCGGCCGAGCCGAAGATGCGCGAGTTGCTCTCGGTCAAACCCAGTTCATTGGTCATGTTGGTGCCTTGCAGGCGGAGCTGCCAGTTCTGCCGCACGTTGGCGACGATGCCGAAGTCCAGCGTGTCATAGCTGCCCAGCTGCTGCAGACCGGACTGGTCCTGGGTATGCGCGCCGACGTGGGTGTAGGTCACGAAGGCGGTGACATCGCCCCAGGCGAACGGCAGGCGGTAGCTCGGCGTGAGCATGTAGCGCACCTTCGGCTGGCGCTGCAGCTGCTTGCCGTTGACGGTGATGCACCGGGTGGTGCCGGTGGCCAGGTCGGTGTACAGGAAGCAGGAGTTGTTGTGCGAGTAGTGGCCGTCGAGGTAGTTGGCGACCACCTGCAGCTTGAAGTTCTCGAACGGCGTGATCGCACCGGACAGGTTGATGCCCTTGGAGTCGGAGCCGTACAGCGCCTGCGCGCCGACTGGCGCGCCCTGGTTGTTGGTGGGCTGGTAGGTCAGGCCGTTGAACTGGCGGTGGTACACGCTGATGTCGGCGTAGACGAGGTCCGACTGGTACTTGAAGCCGCCCTCGAAGTTCTGGATCTTCTGCAGCGGCGGGGTGTTGCCGGTGGTGTTGCCGCGCAACGCGTTGTCGAAGTCGCCGAAATGCGCACCCTTGTTGGCGCGCACGTAGACGCTCATGTTGTCGGCCAGCTCGTAGTTCACGCCGGCGGTCCACGACGGGTGGGTCTTGTCGTAGCGGGTGCGCGCGTACGAGCCGTCGCACACCGGCACGCTGTTGTCGTACAGCGTATTCGGGTTGCCGTCGAGGTTGACGTTGTGGAGGTTGCACACGTTGTTGGTGGCGTTCTCGTTCTCGATGCGGCCGGACACGTCGATCAGCCACGGCCCGATCCGCCACACGTCGGACAGGTAGAACGCCTTGTTGGTGGCGGTGCCGTGCTGGGCGATGTTGTAGCCGCCGTAGTCGAGGAAGCCCTGGTCGTCGGTGAGCTGCTTGGTCTGGCCGCCGTCGACATAGCTGACCTGGATCGGCTGCGCGTTCGGCGTGTTGGTCATCAGCATCTGGTTGCCCAGCGCCCACTTGTCGTTCATGGTGTAGTGGGTCAGGTAGACGCCGGCGGTGAGCGTATTGCCCTCGAACAGCTGCTTGCTCAGGCGGAAGTCGTTGCTCATGTTCTTCAGGTGCTTGTGGATGTACCACCAGCCCTGGTGGATCACGCTCTGGTTCGGGTCGACTGCGCCGCCGCCATGCACGTAGGTGGCAGTGGCCGAGCCGGCCGGCAGGTTGAATGCGCCCATGCTGGCGGTACCGGTGTAGAGCATGTCGTTCATGCTGCCGGGATTGGTGCCGGAGAACAGCGCGTTGGTGTCGACATCGCCGCCGTCGATCAGGAACTTGTCGGAGATGTTCCAGCCGTTGCCCAGGTCGTAGTCGAAGTTGCCGCCCAGGAAGCTGAACTTGGCGCCGCGGCCGTTGGCAAGGTCGGCGTTGGTGCCGCCGCCGGGGTAGCCCGGCAGGCGCACGTGCTGGATCCCCTTGCCGTTGTAAGTGTCGGTCAGCGGGTCGAAGCCGGGGTAGGCGCTGAAACTGTCGGTGCCGTGCTGGATCAGCGGGATCGGCGTGATGAACTGGTTCTTGTCGTCCAGGTGGCGCGCATACAGGGTGAAGCTGCCGTTGTCGCTGTCGTGGCTCAGCGTGGCGGTGAGCTGGCCGCCCTTGTCGGCCGGAAACTGCGGGTCGCGCACGCCATCGGAGTCGCGATAGAAGCCGCCCACGCTGCCGTACCAGTTGTTGCCCAGCGGGAAGCCCACGAAACCATCGACGCGGCGCAGGTTCTCGTCGCCCCAGGTAACGCCGACGCTGCCGCTGGGCACGTCGGTGCCGGTCTTCAGCATGAAGTTCGCGGTGGCGCCGATCTGGCCGTCGCCGAACACCACCGACGGGCCGCCCTGCAGGATTTCCACGCGGTCGACCGTGTCGTCGAGGCGGAAGATCGAGGTGGTCTCGAAGAACGACAGCGTGGGCATGCCGTACAGCGGCGAGCCCATCAGCTGGGTGGAGAAGAAGGGCGCGTCGCCGCCGCCCGGGAAGCCGGCGATCTCGATGTTGGCGCCGGTCTGGCCGCCGGTGGACTCCGGCCACATGCCGGGGGATATCTTCAGCAGGTCGGCCGTGCTCTTCGGATTGGCTTCCTTGATCTGCTCGGCCGTGGCGGTGGTGACCGAGTAGCTGGTGTCGATCTTCTTCAGGCCGCCGGTGGCGGTGTTGCCCGTCACCACCACCTGCTCCAGGGTCTTGGCCTGGGCGATCTCGGCCTTTTTCTGCGGGGCCGAACTTCGCGCGGCCGGCGCTTGCGCACCCTGCGCCGGCGTGGTGTCCTGGGCCATCGTCGTACCGCAGAACAGGATGGCGGCGATGGCCACCGGAAGGCTCAGTCTGGACAGCTGCTTGGTCTTCATTTCCGTCACTCCCCACCAGTTGGATTGGATTGTTTTCGCCGCACGGCTCATGCCGGCTGTGCGGAACGGCCGCTCACGCGATGAATCGGCTGATGTCGAACGCGGCAATGTCCGGCAACAGCACGTCCGCCTGGTCCAGCTCCTGCGCGCGGCCGATGCCGACCGCCGTCATGCCCGCCGCGCGCAGGGCGGCGATGCCCGCCGCGGCGTCTTCCACGCCGAGGCATTCCCCCGCGGCCAGGCCCAACCCGCGCGCCGCCGCCAGGAAGATTTCCGGGTCGGGCTTGGAGCGGGCGATGCGGTTGGCGTCGACCACGCAGTCGAACAGCGTGGCGATGCCCAGCCGGTCGAGCAGCTGCGGTGCGTTGCGGCTGGCCGAGGCCAGCGCGGTCTTCAACCCGGCGCGGCGCACGGATTCCACCGCGGCGCGCGCGCCAGGCAGCAGGTCCTGCGGGCCGAGCCGGCCGATCAGTTCGACGTAGTGGGCGTTCTTGCGGGCGGCGAGCGCTTCCTTCTCCGCTTCGCCGTAGGAACGCGGCGCGTGCTCCAGCAGGATCTCCAGCGAGCCGCGGCGGTCCACGCCCTTCATGCGTCCGGCGGTGATCTCGTCCAGCGGCACGCCGATCTCGTCGGCCAGCCGCTGCCATGCCGCGCGGTGCAGTACGGCGGTGTCGGCCAGCACGCCGTCGAGGTCGAACACCACCGCCTTCGGCGGCGGCGCAACGGTGCCCGCGCAGGGCAGGCGCAGCGGCTGGCCGGGGTGCAGGCGCTGCGGCAGGCCGTCGTGCAGGAAGGTGAGCGGGCCGCCCTCGGTGAGGGTGTAGCGCGCGCCGTCGCCGTCGACCTCCACGCGCAGGTGCGCGCCGCGCCAGCGCAGGCCGAAGCGGTAGCTCTTCCATGCCGCCGGCAGCCGCGGCGCCAGCGCGGGCAGGCCGTCGTGCACGCGCAGCCCGCCGTAGCCCCAGGTCAGCGCCAGCCAGCTGCCGGCCATCGCCGCCATGTGCAGGCCGTGCGCCGCGTTGCCGTGCAGGTCGTCCAGGTCGACGCGCAGGGTGTCGAGGAAATAGCCGTACGCCTTGTCGGCATGGCCCACTTCGGCCGCGAGCACCGCGAAGGTGGAGGCGGACAGGGTGGAGTCGTGCACGGTGACGCTTTCGTAGTAGTCGAAGTTGCGGCGCTTGGCGGCCACCTCGACCTGCTCGCCGGCCAGCATCAGGGCCAGCAGCGTATCGGCCTGCTTGCAGACCTGGTGGCGGTAGAGGGTGAGCGGATGCAGCTGCAGCAGCAGCGGCTGCCGCCCGGGCGTGGCGGCGAGCTGCGGCGGCAGGCGCGGCTTGGCGAGGAAGCCGTCGTCCTGCGGGAAGATGCCGAGCGCGGCGTCCTCCGACAGATGCATCGCGCGGGCGGCGCGGCGCCACTGGCTCGCCTCGTCCGCCTGCAGGTGGAGGCGCGCGGCCAGCGCGGCATGCTCGGCCGGGTGGCTCAGCGCCATCCAGTCGGCGACGTCGGCGGCGTCCTGCAGGTGCCGCTGCGCCATGCGGTTGGTGTAGTGGTTGTTGTCGACCAGGGCGGAGTACTCGTCCGGGCCGGTCACCTCGTGGATGCAGAAGGCGCCGCCGTGGCGCGCGCTGAAGTGTCCGATCTGCAGCCAGATGCGTGCGGTCTCGAACAGCATCTCGGCGCCGTGCACGAGCAGGAACGCCTCGTCGCCGCTGGCGTCGACGTAGAGGCGGATCGCCCAGGCCACCGCCGCGTTGATGTGGTACTGCGCCGAGCCGCTGGGGAAATAGGAGGAACATTCGTCGCCGCTGATCGTGCGCCACGCGTACAGCGCGCCGCGCGGGTGGTCCAGCTCGCGCGCATGGCGGCGCGCGTGGTCCAGCGTGCGGTAGCGGTACAGCAACATCGCGCGCGCCAGTTCCGGCGCCAGGGTGGCCAGCACCGGCAGCATGAACACCTCGGCGTCCCAGAAATAGTGACCTTCGTAGCCTTCGCCGGTGAGGCCCTTGGCGGCGGTGGTGCCATGGCTGTCGCGGCTGCTCGACTGGAACACGTGAAACAGGTTGAAGCGCAGCGCCTGCTCGGTCGACGGGTCGCCGTCGATGGCGAGGTCGGCCTGGGTCCATAGTGCGGACAATGACCGGGCCTGTCGCGCCAGCAGCGCCGGATAGCCGAGTGCGCCCGCCGCGTCCAGCGAGGCTTGCGCGCGCGCGAGCAGGTCGCTGGTCTGGTCCCCGGCAAAGGGCGAGGTGAAAGCGTAAGCGACGTATTTTTCCAGGACGACCGCCTGGCCTGGCGCAAGCACGCCCTCGTAGAACTGGGTGACGCCGTGCGGCGCCAGGTTGGCGTGGCGGAACTGCAGTTCGCCGGCATGCCTGTGCCGCTGCGCGCAGACCAGCCGGATGCCGCTGTGGGTGGTCTGCTGGCCGACCCAGGCGAGGTCTTCCGCGGCGTGCGCGTCGCAGGTGCCCAGGCCGCCGTCGATGCGGCTGCCGATGCGCGGGTCGAAGCCCTGTTCGGCGGCCTCGCGCGCAGTGCTGATGGAGGACTCCAGCGTGATCGGCCCGGCGTAGTCGAGCGAGCGCACGCGGTAGTGGATTGCCAGCAGGCCGGCGTCCTCCAGACTCACGATGCGCTCGGCCTCGATCTCCAGCGTGGCGCCTTCCGGCGAGCGCCAGCGCAAGCGGCGCCGGTAGCAGCCCTGGCGCAGGTCGAGCGCGCGTTCGAACTGCAGCCAGCTGCCCTGGTCCAGCCGCACCGGCGTATCGCCGAGGCGCAGGTGGATGCGCGCGGCATCGGCGACCGGGATGCGCGTGTCGGTATGCGCGGCGAAGCCGGGGAACCGTTCGTGGTAGTCGATCGGGCTGCGTTCCCACACGGCGGACAGCAAGGTGGCCTGGCTGGGGCTGTCGCTTTCCTCCAGGTTGCCGCGCACGCCGAGGGTGCCGTTGGCCAGCGCGAACAGGCTCTCGTCCTGCGCAAAGCCGGCCGGGTCGGTGCCGTGGCGCACCAGCAGCCAAGGGTCGACCGCGACCTCGGCGCCGGCGGACGGCAGCTCGGCATCGAGCAGCACGGCTGCGTTGCTGTCCACCATGAGTCCCCAATTCTCCGTCCGGCGCACCGGGCCGGGCGGCCCGCGAGGCTGCGGCTGGCGGCGAGCTTGCCAGCAATTGTTATCGGTATCAAGATACCGATAACAATTGCTGTGGAGATCGCCATGCCCATGCTGTGGCGGGAAGCGGCGGCCGGGGTCTCGCGCTCGCCCCGTGCGCCACCGCGCAGCCAGCGCCGGCCCGGCGCGAGCTTGCATCGGCACGGCGAATGTCGACACACTGCGGGCGCCGGCCCGCGCCATCGCCGGGCGGCAGCGTGGTGGCACCGGGCCGGGATCGGCCAGACCAACAGGGAACCGGGCAGTTGAGCAAGAAGGGCGCGCGCCGGCACGCGTCGGGCGGCCTGACCATGGCCGACCTGGCGCAGCTGGCCGGGGTATCCAAAATCACCGTCTCGCGGGCGCTGGGCAACAGCCCGCTGGTCAATGCGCAGACGCGCGAGCGGATCCAGGCGCTGGCGCGCGAGCACGACTACAAGCTCAACATCAGCGCGCGCAACCTGCGCCTGCGCCGCAGCCATACCGTGGCGGTGATCGTGGAGATGAAGCCCTCCACCGACCGCACCATGTTCGACCCGTATCCGCTGGTGCTGCTGGGCGGCATCTCGCAGGAACTGACCGCGGCCGGCTACAGCGTGCTGCTGACCACCCGCCAGGGCGCCAGCGCGGCGGCGGTGCAGGCCGCCGACGGACTGATCCTGCTGGGCCAGGGCGCGCACCAGGACGCGGTGCGCCGCTTCGACAAGCTGAACCTGCCGATGGTGGTGTGGGGCGCGCAGTCGGCCAGCGACGCGCATGTGGTGGTGGGCAGCGACAACCGCCTCGGCGGCGCGGTGGTGGCGCGGCACTTCATTGCGCTGGGCCGGCGCCGACCGGTGTTCATCGGCAATCCCAGCCACCCGGAGATTTTCGAACGCCTGAACGGCTTCATCGACGCGCTGGCAGTGCGCGGGATCAAGCCGCTGCTGATGCGGCGCGACGAGTTCACCGTGGACTCGGGCATGGACGCGGTGCGCTCGTTGCATGAACGCAAGGTGGGCTTCGACGCGATCTTTGCCTGCAACGACCTGCTGGCGATGGGCGCGATCCGCGCCACCCTGGATCTCGGCCGTTCGGTGCCGGCCGACGTGTCGGTGGTGGGCTACGACGACATGCCGCTGGGCGCCAGCTTCCTGCCGCCGCTGAGTTCGGTGCGGCAGGACTGGCAGGAAGGCGGCATGCTGCTGGCGCGCAAGGTGCTGGCGCTGATCGAGGGCGAGCCGGCCGAATCGGAATGCCTGCCGGTCAACCTGATTGTTCGCTCCACCTGAGCCATGGCGGGTCGCCAGCGCTTGTGAGGAAAACCACTTCCCGTGGTTTGCTTCCGGGCCCGCTCACGCGATCAGTCGCTCGCCTGACCGATCCGCGACCGGGCACCGGGCTGTTGCTCCCGCGTTGCCTCAACTCGGGCATCGGGCAACCGCTCCGTGCGTTGCCTCAACTCGGGCATCGGGCAACCGCTCCGTGCGTTGCCTCAACTCGGGCATCCATGCCCTCGCCATGCCCTCGCCATGCCTTCACCATGGCCGGCCCGAGAGGTTGAAAAGTTCGCAACCTCCCGGCGGTGCGTCGAGCCTTCAGCCTTCGGCTTCGCCCTCGCCGGCACCGCGACTCATCTGCGCCGGCGTCAGGGTAAGCCGGAAGCAGCTGCCGCCGCCGGCCACGCGCACGTATTCCAGCGCGGCCTGGTTGGCCTCGCTCATCTGTTTGGCCAGGTACAGGCCCAGGCCGGTGCCGTATTCGTGGGTGGTGTAGAACGGCTCGAAGATCTGCGCGGCCACCTTGGGCGCGATGCCGGGGCCGCGGTCGATCACCTCGAGGATCGGCACGCCGTGCTCGCCCTGGCGCGCGACCACCATCACCCGCGCCGGTTCGCCGGGCAGGCGGCCGTAGCGCAGCGCGTTCTGCACCAGGTTCCACACCACCTGCTGCAACTGCTGCGGATCGGCCAGCGCGACCACCGCCACGCCGTTGCTGGCGATGGCGCGGAGCGAGTCGGCGCCGAGATCGTTGCCCTGGCGGTATTCCTCGACGAAATCCTGCGCCCAGTCGCCCAGGTCCAGTGTTTCCGGACGCGATCGCTCGCGGCGGGACAGCTGCAGGATGTTCTCGATGATCTCGTTGAGCCGCACGCAATGGTTGTTGATGATCTCGACCATGCGCTGGTCGGCGCCATCCATGGTGCGCGATTCCGCCAGCAACTGGGCGGAATAGCGGATCGCCGCCAGCGGGTTGCGGATCTCGTGGGCGATCGAGGCCGACAGCCGGCCCAGCGAGCTCAGCGTCAGCTCCTCGGCACGGCGCGACAGCAGCGAGGTGTCGTCGAGGAAGATCAGCACGTGCGAGTCGTCGTTCGGCGCCAGCCGGGTGAAGCGCGGCACCACCTCGGGCACGCCGTCGGCGAGCTGGGTGGCGGTTTCGTCCAGCTTGCCTGAGGTCATCCAGTGGTACAGCCGGCGCGACAGTTCCGGCGCCAGCAGGCCCAGGTCGCGCTGGTCGGCGCCCGGATTGCCCAGCAGCATCCACGCCGACTCGTTGATCTGGTGGATGCGGTTGGCGTCGTCCACCAGCAGCACGCCGGTCTTCATGCGGCGGATGATCAGTTCGTTGATCTGCGACAGGTTGGCCAGATCGGTGCTGCGCTGCTCGGCCAGCGCCTCGGTGGCGCGCAACTGCTGGCCGAGCACGCTGCACAGCGCGGTGGTGGCGAAATAGGCCAGGCCGAACAGCGCCGCCTCGAGCAGGTCGCGGTCGCCGGCGTGGGGCGACAGCGACCAGCCGAACAAGGAGATGCCCAGCATGCCCAGCGTGGCCAGCGCGGCGAAGAAGCCGGACATGCGCAGCGGCAGGATCAGCGCGCCGGCGCAGAGGTTGACCGCCAGCATCATCGCGATGCCGATGCGCGCATCGTGCATTGCCACGATCGCCAGCACCGCCGCGACGATGTCGACCACCAGGGTGGCGGCCACGGCGGTCTTCGCGTGGGCCATGCTGCGCCGGTTCAGCAGCAGCGCCAGCAGCGCGAAGATCAGGTACAGCGTCGCCAGCGTGCGCGCGAAGCCCGGCGCGGCCAGCTGCGGCCAGCCCATGCCGGGCGGGCTGAACGCCAGGGCGACGTACACCAGCGCCTGCACCAGCCTGAAAACATTGAGGAACGACAGCTCGTGGCGGATCGTCGCCGTCCCTGCGCGCGGATCGTTTAACGTAGCTAGGGTAGACACGTAGGCTGCGATTCCGATGCGGTTGCGGTCGAGTATATGACGCTCCGGGCAGCCCCGGGCGGGGGCCGGACCACCGTCGCGGGGGCCGGAAAATCGCCGTCCGGACGGTCGTGGCGCGGCTGCGCCCTTTCCATTGCGGCCCGCTTCCGCGAAAATGGGCGGCCGTTTGCTGCGGTTCGGCCCGCGTCCGGCCCCCGTGCCGCGACCAGGCCGTGTGTGACTCCACCGCCGATCCCCTGACCCACGCCGGTTTCCACGCGTGCGGCCGCCATCGTTTTTCCGTTCGCTCGAGGTATCGAATGAATTTCCACGAATACCAGGCCAAAGAACTGTTCGCGCAGTACGGCATCGCCGTGCCGCCGGGCAAGGTCGCCAATTCCCCCGACGCTGCCGTCGATGCCGCCAAGGCGCTTGGCGGCACGCAATGGATGGTCAAGGCGCAGATCCACGCCGGCGGCCGCGGCAAGTCCGGCGGCGTCAAGTTCTGCCGCAGCTTCGACGACGTGCGCGCTGCCGCCAAGGGCATGCTCGGCACCAACATGGAAACCTACCAGTCGGCCGGCCGCGCGCTGCCGGTGAACCTGGTGCTGGTGACCGACGCCACCGACATCGCCCGCGAGCTGTACCTGTCGATCCTGGTCGATCGTGATTCCAAGGCCATCTCGTTCATCGCCTCCAAGCACGGCGGCGTGGACATCGAGCAGGTCGCCCGCGAGACGCCCGAAGACATCCACACCATCGTGGTCGACTTCGTCGAAGGGCTGCAGCCGTACCAGTGCCGCCAGCTCGGCTTCGCGATGGACCTCAACAACAAGCAGGTCAACCAGCTGACCAAGATCATGCTGGGCCTGTACAAGCTGTTCAACGAGCAGGACCTGGCCCTGGTCGAGCTGAACCCGCTGGCCGTGCTGGAAGACGGCAACCTTGCCGCGCTGGACGGCAAGGTCAACTCCGACGACAACGCGGAGTTCCGTCATCCGAACCTGGCCGCGATGCGCGACCTGACCCAGGAAGACGCCGCCGAAGCCGCCGCGCAGCAGAGCAACCTCAACTACGTGACGATGGACGGCAACATCGGCTGCATGGTCAACGGCGCCGGCCTGGCCATGGCCACCATGGACGTGATCAAGCTGGCGGGCGGCGAGCCGGCCAACTTCCTCGACGTGGGCGGCGGCGCCACCAAGGAGCGCGTGACCGAGGCGTTCAAGCTGATCACTTCCTCGGACAAGGTCAACTGCATCCTGGTCAACATCTTCGGCGGCATCGTGCGCTGCGACATGATCGCCGAGGGCATCATCGCCGCGGTCAAGGAAGTGGGCCTGAAGATTCCCGTGGTGGTGCGCCTGCAGGGCACCAATGTCGAGAAGGGCCGCGAACTGCTGGCCAACTCCGGCCTGGCGATCACGCCGGCCGACGATCTCAACGACGCGGCGCAGAAAGCCGTGGCTGCGGCCAAGGCCTGAGGAGCAATCGAAACATGAGCGTTCTCGTAAACAAAGACACCAAGGTGCTGGTGCAGGGTTTCACCGGCCAGCAGGGCACCTTCCACGCGCAGCAGTGCCTCGACTACGGCACCAAGATCGTCGGCGGCGTGACCCCGGGCAAGGGCGGTTCCGAGCACATCGGCCTGCCCGTGTTCAACTCGGTCGATGAGGCCGTGCTCGAAACCGGCGCCGATGCGTCCGTCATCTTCGTGCCGCCGCCGTTCGCGGCCGACTCGATCCTCGAAGCGATCGACGCCGGCATCAAGACCATCGTGGCGATCACCGAGGGCATCCCGGTGCTGGACATGCTGCGCGTGAAGAACGTGCTGGCGCAGCATCCGGAAATCGTGCTGATCGGGCCGAACTGCCCCGGCATCATCACCCCGGGCGAATGCAAGATCGGCATCATGCCCGGCCACATCCACAGCAAGGGCAAGGTCGGCGTGGTCTCGCGCTCCGGCACGCTGACCTATGAAGCGGTGTTCCAGACCACCAACGAAGGCCTCGGCCAGAGCACGGTGATCGGCATCGGCGGCGACCCGATCAACGGTCTCAACTTCATCGACTGCCTCAAGCTGTTCCAGGACGATCCGCAGACCGAAGGCATCATCATGGTCGGCGAGATCGGCGGCAGCGCCGAGGAAGACGCCGCCGAGTTCATCGGCGAGTACGTGACCAAGCCGGTGGTGTCGTTCATCGCCGGTGCGTCGGCCCCTCCGGGCAAGCGCATGGGCCATGCCGGCGCGATCATCTCCGGCGGCAAGGGCACCGCCGCGGCGAAGTTCGCCGCGCTGGAGAAGGCCGGCGTCACCACGGTGAAGTCGCCTGCCGACCTCGGCAAGGCGCTCGCCAAGCTGATGAAGTAGGCGTTCGCGCAGGAGAAGAAGGGCCGCGCATTGCGCGGCCTTTTTTTGGTTTCGGTGCGGCCGTGTGCAGGCAGCGCGCTCCCCGGCGCGGGCGGCGGGCGTGAATGCCGCGCCTGAGCGGATCATCCGACGCGGCATTCCACTACCATTCGCGGATTCAATCCGGGGAATGCTGCGCCCATGGCAAAACTGCGACTGGCACTGGCTCAATACGATTTTGCCGTCGGCGCGGTGGCGGCCAATGCCGCCAGGGCAGGGCAACTGATGGCGCAGGCGCGCGAAGGCGGCGCGGCGCTGGTGGCCTTTCCCGAGCTGACCCTGAGCGGGTATCCGCCGGAAGACCTGCTGCTGCGACCGAGCTTCCTCGCCGCCTGCGAACGCGAGCTGTGTGCGCTGGCCTGCGCGGCGCAGGGCGTCGCGGCACTGGTCGGCCATCCGCACAGCGCCGGCGAGGTCTACAACGGCGCCAGCCTGCTGCGCGAGGGGCGGATCGAGTGCACCGCGCACAAGCAGGCACTGCCCAACTATGGGGTGTTTGACGACCTGCGTTATTTCCGCCCCGGCAACGGCACCACCACGCGCGTGATCGAAGGCGTGAGCGTGGGCGTACTGATCTGCGAGGACGTGTGGCAGCCCGAGCCGGCCGCGCAGGCCGCCGCCGCGGGTGCGCAGTTGATCGTGGTGATCAACGCCTCGCCGTGGGACGACCGCAAGCAGGCCGAGCGCGAGGGCGTGCTGGCGGCGCGGGCGCGCGAGACCGGCTGCGCGATCGCCTACCTCAACCTGGTCGGCGGTCAGGACGAGGTGGTCTACGACGGCGCCTCGATCCTGGTCAACGGTGACGGTTCGATCGCGGCGCGGGCGCCGGCGTTCGTCGACGCCCTGCTGTGGGCCGAGTTCGACCCGGCCACGCGTACGCTCGCGGCGATCGACTGGCCGGTACCGGCCGATCCCTCGATGGAGGCGACACTGTACGCGGCGCTGGTCCGCGGCGTGCGCGACTACATCGACAAGAACCGCTTCGATGGCGTGCTGCTGGGCCTTTCCGGCGGCATCGACTCGGCGCTGACGCTGGCGCTTGCGGTCGATGCGCTCGGTGCCGAGCGGGTCACCGCGGTGATGATGCCCACTCGCCATACCTCGCAGCTATCGCTCGACGGCGCCCGCGCGCAGGCCGAGCAGTTGGGCGTGGACTACCACGTGATCCCGATCCAGGCGACGTACCAGTCGTTCATCGATGCGCTGACCCCCGCCTTCGCCGGCAAGAGCGCCGATACCACCGAGGAAAACCTGCAGTCGCGCACCCGCGGCGTGATGTTGATGGCGCTGTCCAACAAGCATGGCCGCCTGTTGCTGGCCACCGGCAACAAGAGCGAGATGGCCGTAGGCTACGCCACCCTGTACGGCGACATGTGCGGCGCCTACGCGCCGCTCAAGGACGTGTACAAGACGACGGTGTACCGGCTGGCGCGGTGGCGCAATGGAGCAGGGAACAGGGAATGGGGAATGGGGAATCGGAAAAGCATGTCCTCGTCGGCATCCGGCTCTTCGACGATTCCCGATTCCCGATCCCCTATTCCCTCCGAAGTCATCGATCGCCCGCCCTCGGCCGAGCTGCGTGACAACCAGGTCGACCAGGATTCGCTGCCGCCGTACGACGAGCTGGATGCGATCCTCGAACGCTTCATCGAGGGCGAGCAGTCGCAGGCGGAGATCGTGGCCGCGGGCCACGATGCCGCGACGGTGCAGCGGGTGGCGCGGCTGGTGCTGCTCAACGAGTTCAAGCGCCGCCAGTCCGCCCCCGGTCCCCGCGTCACCACTCGCGCCTTCGGCCGCGAGCGGCGTTATCCGATCACGTCAGGGTGGCGTTGAATCGGGACTCCGGGGGGCGCCCGACGCTCCTGCGCCAGCTTTTCCCATTCCCCATTCCCCATTCCCGGCCGCGCAGCGGCCAAAACTCAATGATGCCCCGAGAACGGGATCATCTTGCGCACCAGCGAGGGACCGTGCGGCCACTTGGCGTCGGTGAGATAGGGGTGGTTCGGGTAGTTCAGGGCCAGCACTTCGCGGGTCTGCGCGGCCAGCTCCTTGCGGTCCAGCGCCAGGTAGCTGCGGGTGAGGATGGCCAGCGCATCGCCGGTCTGCGGCGCCTGCTGGTAGTGCTCGATCACGTACTGCGAGCGGTCGGCCGCGGCGATGTAGGCCTTGTTCTGCAGGTAGAACTCGGCCACGTTGATCTCGTACTGCGCCAGCAGATTGCGCAGGTAGATCATGCGCTGGCGCGCGTCGGCGGTGTAGGCGCTGTCGGGGAAGCGCCGCGACAGTTCGGAGAAATCGTCGAACGCCTGCAGGTTGTAGCCCTGGTCGCGGCGGGTCAGCCCGCCGGCGCGCTTGGTGAAGCGCTCGATGAAGCCGCTGGTGCGGTCGAAATTGATCAGGCCGCGCAGGTAATAGGCATAATCGACGTGCTTGTTGGCCGGATAGGTCTTGATGAAGCGGTTGATGGTGGACAATGCCTCGTCCGGCTGGTTGTCCTTGTATTGCGCATAGGCCAGCTCAAGCTGCGCCTGCTCGCTGTACGGACCGGACGGGAAGCGCGCGATCAGGCGCTGGAACGCCCGCGCCGCACCGGAGTAATTGCCCGCCTCCAGGAAGCTGTGGGAGCGGTTGTACAGCGGCTCCAGCGGCATCGTGTCGATGGTGTTGCCCTTGCGGCCGAACATCGAACAGGCGCCAAGCACGGCCACCAGGGCGACCACGGCGAGCAGCCTGGCGGCGTGCAGCGGGAACAACGATGGCGTGGTCGAGCCACTGGATGGGCGCATAGGAATGAATTCGGATGTCGGAACGAACAGGCATGATAACTGAAACCGGTTGCCGCCCGCGGGGGCTGGCATGACCACCATACGGCAGCAAGCGGAGGTTCCGCTGAGTGCGGCAGGCCGTCGTTTCGACCAGGCTTTGGCCGAGATGTTCCCCGCCTATTCGCGTTCGCGGCTCAGCAGCTGGATCAAGGCCGGCGCGGCGACGCTGGACGGCGCCCCGGCCACGCCGCGGCAGTTGCTGCGCGGCGGCGAGCGGGTCGAGCTGGATGTCGAGCTGGAAACGGAAGTGCACAGCCAACCCGAGGCGATTGCGCTGACGATCGTGCACGAGGATGCCGACCTGCTGGTGCTGGACAAGCCCGCCGGACTGGTGGTGCATCCCGGCGCCGGCAACCCGGTCGGCACGCTGCTCAACGGATTGCTGCACCATGACCCGCAGCTGGCCGAACTGCCGCGCGCCGGCATCGTGCACCGACTGGACAAGGACACTTCCGGCCTGATGGTGGTGGCCAGGACGCTGCCCACCTATACCGCGCTGGTCGACCTGCTCTCGCGGCACGAGGTGGAGCGCCAGTACGAAGCCGTGGTGCTGGGCACGATGGTGGCCGGCGGCACGGTGGACCAGCCGATCGGCCGCAGCATGGGCGATCGGCTGCGCCAGGCCGTGCGCGACGAGGAGGACGGCAAGCGCGCGGTTACCCATTACCGCGTGCGCGAACGCTTCCGCGCGCACAGCCTGCTGCAATGCCAACTGGAAACCGGCCGCACCCATCAGATTCGCGTGCACCTGGCGCACATCGGCCATCCGCTGATCGGCGACCCGCTGTACGGCGGCGGCCTCAAGTTGCCCAAGGGCGCCAGCGACGGCCTGATCGCCGCCTTGCGCGGTTTCCGCCGGCAGGCGTTGCATGCGGAGAGACTCTCCTTCGTGCATCCGGCCACCGGCGAGGCCTTGTCGTTCACCGCCGAACGCCCCGCCGATCAACTGGCCCTGATCGAAGCGTTGCGCGCCGACCTGGCCGAACACGGGGCAGACCAGTATTGAGTCGTCGGCCGTGCGATGCTTGGCGACTCACGAATCCCCCCTCCCGAATCCCGGCCCCATGACCGAAAGCTGGATCTTTCCCGAATGGCCCGCGCCGCCGCAGGTCCACGCCGCCGTCACCACGCGGTGGGGGCCGGGCGTGTCGTCCGCGCCGTTCGAGCGCTTCAACCTCGGCCTGCGCAGCGGTGATGCGGTCGAGGCGGTGCTGGCGAACCGCGGCGCGCTGCAGCAGGCGCTGCGGCTGCCGGCGGCGCCCCGCTGGCTGCATCAGGTGCACGGTTGCGGCGTGGCCGAACTCGGCCCGCTGCCCAGCGCACACGAGCCGCAGGCGGATGCCGCGGTCTCGCACATCCCCGGCACCGTGCTGGCGATCCTCACCGCCGATTGCCTGCCGGTGCTGTTGTGCAGCGAGGACGGCGGCGAGATCGGTGCCGCCCATGCCGGCTGGCGCGGCCTTGCCGCCGGCGTGCTGGAAGCCACTCTGGCCCAGATGGTCAGCCCGCCCGCGCGCGTGCTGGCGTGGCTGGGCCCGTGCATCGGCGCGCCGTCGTACGAGGTGGGCGAGGAAGTGCGTGCCGCCTTCGTCGCCCGCGACGCCGCTGCCGCGGCGTGCTTCGAGGCCACGCGTCCGGGCCACTGGCGCTGCGACCTGGCCGCACTGGCGCGGCAGCGTCTGGCGCGCGCCGGCGTGACGCGTGTCAATGGCGGCGGCAACGACACCCATGCCGACACGCGGTTCTACTCGTACCGGCGCGACGGCGCCGCCAGCGGCCGCTTCGCCAGCCTGATCTGGCTGGCTCAGGGCTGATTCGGCGCAAGTTTCCTGGGCGCGCGCAGCGCCTGCAGAAAACTGGTGCGCCAGTGCGTGATGTCGTTGTGGCGCAGCACCTGCATCATCGCCTTCCAGCGCCGGCGCCGTTCGACCAGCGGCATGTGCAACGCCTGCTCCAGGGCGTCGGCGACCTCTTCGGTGTCGGCCGGGTTGACCAGCAAGGCATCGCCCAGTTCCAGCGCGGCTCCGGCGAAACGCGAGAGCACCAGCACGCCGGGGTCTTCCGGGTCCTGGCAGGCCACGTATTCCTTTGCCACCAGATTCATGCCGTCGCGCAGCGGCGTGACCAGCCCCACGCGCGCGCTGCGGTAGTAGCCGGCAAGCAGGCGGTGCGGGAACGACTTGTTGATGTAGCGGATCGGCGCCCAGTCCGGCGCGGCGTACTTGCCGTTGATGTGGCCGGCGCTGCGCTCCAGCTCGCGGCGGATCGCCCGGTACTCCAGCACCGCGCCGCGCGAGGGTGGCGCGATCTGCATGAAGGTGACGCGGCGGTGCAGCTCCGGGTCGCGTTCGAGCAGCCGCGCGTAACCCTGGAATCGATGCGGCAGGCCCTTGGAATAATCCAGCCGGTCGACTCCGATGATCAGCGAGATGCCGCGGGTGCTTTCGCGCAGCTGCACGATTTCCTTCAGCCCCACGGCCTTCTGCGCGATCCCGGCGATGTGTTCGGTGTCGATGCTGATGGGGAAGGCGCCGGCGCGGAATTCGCGGCCGCCCGGCATGCGCATGCGCCCGCCCAGGCGCATCACCGCGCCGGCCTCGTGCAGGAAATAGTCCTCCAGCGCGCGCAGGTCGCGATGGGTGTGCACGCCGATCAGGTCGTAGCTGGCCAGCGTTTCCAGCAGTTCGCGGTGGTTGGGCAGGGCGATCAGCAGGCCGGCAGCGGGCAGCGGCGTATGCAGGAAGAAGCCGATGCGGTTCCTCGCGCCGAGCCTGCGCAGCATCGCGGCCAGCGGGATCAGGTGGTAGTCGTGGACCCAGATCGTGTCGTCCGGGCCGATCAGCGGGCGCAGGCGCTCGGCGAAGATCCGGTTGACCCGCAGATAGCCGTCCAGATGGCTGCGCTGGTAGTCGACCAGGTCGGGCCGGTAGTGCAGCAGCGGCCATAGCGCGCCATTGGAAAAGCCGGTGTAGAACGCGTCGTGGTCGGCGCGCGAGAAGTCCACGGTGACGTAGTCGATACCGCCATCGCTGGTCTGGTGCAGTTCGGCGCCGGTTTCGGCGGCGGCCGCCTTGCCGCTCCAGCCGAACCACAGCCCGCCGTTCTCGGCCAGCGCCGCGCGCAGGGCCGAGGCGAGCCCGCCGGTGGCGGTCTGGTGGGGCAAGGCGACGCGGTTGGACACCACGATGAGCCGGCCGGGTGCCTTGCGCGCCATCACATGGCTTCCTCCCAGGGACGGGACAGGCGCATCGCCGACTGGATCAACCCCACCAGCGAATAGGTCTGCGGGAAGTTGCCCCACAGCTCGCCGGTCTTCGGCGCGATGTCTTCCGAGAGCAGGCCCAGCGTGGTGCGCTGGGCGAGCATGTTCTCGAAGGTGGCGCGGGCGCGCTTCTCGCGGCCGGTGGCGGCAAGCGCGTCGATGTACCAGAACGTGCAGATGTTGAAGCTGGTTTCCGGCGCGCCGAAGTCGTCCGGCGCGATGTAGCGGAACATGTAGTCGCCGTGGCCCAGCTTCTCGCCGATCGCGTCGACGGTGGCGACGAAGCGCGGGTCGCTGGCCTGGACGAAACCGATGTCGGCCAGCAGCAGCAGGCTGGCGTCCAGCCGCTCACCGTCGTAGGCGTCGACGAAATGGCCCAGTTTTTCGTTCCAGGTGCGCGCCTCGATGCGCCCGTGCAGCGAGGCGGCCTCGTCATGCCACCAGCGCGCGCGATCCTCCAGTCCCAGTTCGGTGGCGATGTGCGCCAGGCGGTCGCAGGCGGCCCAGCACATCGCTGCCGAATAGGTGTGCACGGCCATGCGCCCGCGGTATTCCCACAGACCGGCATCGGGTTCCTCGGCCATGCGCAGCGCGGTCTTGCCCAGCTGCTCCAGCCGCTCGAAGGTCGCCTTGTCGCCGCGGTGCTGCAGGCGCTGGTCGAAGAACAGTTGCGCCGAGGCCAGCAGCACCGAGCCGTAGACGTCGTTCTGGCGCTGCTGCCAGGCCTCGTTGCCCACGCGCACCGGGCCATTGCCGCGGTAGCCGGACAGCGTGTCGACCTGGCGCTCGGGCAACTCCTCGGCGAAGGTGATGCCGAACACCGGACCAAGTTCGGCCTGCTTGCGGTTGGCGACCAGGTTGAAGGCGTAACGGATGTACTCCTCCATCGAACGCGTGGCGCCCAGCCGGTTGAGGCCGCGCACGGTGAAGGCGGCGTCGCGCAGCCAGCAGTAGCGGTAATCCCAGGTGCGCCCGCTGCCGGGCGACTCCGGGATCGAGGTGGTCAGCGCCGCCACGATCGCGCCGGTGGCCTCGTACTGGCACAGCTTCAGCGTGATCGCGGCGCGGATCACCGCCTCCTGCCACTCGAACGGGATGGACAGGTAGCGCGTCCATTCGCGCCAGTAATCCAGCGTGCGTTCGAGTGCCAGGTGGATGAAGTCCGACACGTTGCCTTCCAGCGTCTCGTCCGGGCCGAACAGGAAGTGCGCCGGCTGCTCCAGGCCAAACGGCAGGCCGCGTTCGACCAGCAGCGGCGCCACGTCGCAGGTCAGCCGCTGGATCGTGTCGCTGAGCAGGTAGCGGATGTGGTTGCTGCCGGAGGTGGTGTGCGGCGCGCGCGCGCCGTAGTCGCACAGCGGCCGCATGCGCACGCGGATGCGCGGCGAACCCGAGATCGGCGCCACGCGCCGCGCCAGCATCTCGGGGTGGTAGAGCCGTCCGGAGACGCGGTGGCGCGGGGCGAAGTCGGTGATCTCGATCGCGCCGCCGTGGCGGTCGAACAGCCGCGTGACCAGCACCGCGGTGTTGCGCAGGTAGAACTGCTCGGCGTGGTCGAAGTGCTCCAGCTCGATCGCCCAGTCGCCGCCGGGGAGGGCCGGCGAGAGCAGGCTGCAGAAGCTGGCGTCGGCATCGAACCGCGGCAGGCAACACCAGACGATGCGCGCGTGGCTGTCGACCAGCGCGGCCACGCTGCCGTTGCCGATCACGCCCAGTTCAAGGCTGGCCTGGGGTTTTTCGTTCGGTTGGTCGGACATGGGTAGGGGCTCCTTGCGTCAATGCGTCCAGGACGCGCGCCAGCCAGGCGATGGTGGCGGCCGGGTCGGGCAGGGTGAAGCGCGCGGCGCTGGGGTGGCGGTCGCCGACGCGGATGCTGAGGCCGTGCGCGCGATTGACCGCATCGAAGGCGTGCTCGTCGGTGAGGTCGTCGCCGAGGTAGACCGGCAGCCGACCCCTGAAGGGGTCACGTTGCAGCAGTTCGGCGACGGCGCGGCCCTTGTCCATGCCGCCGGGCTTGAACTCCAGCACGCGACGACCGGCCTGCAGCTCGTAGCCGGGCAGGTGGGCGATCACCGCGATGGCCGCCTCGTGCAACTGTTGCCACTCGCCCGACGAACCGCGGCAGTGCAGCGCGACCGCCTGCTGCTTGTTCTCCAGCTGCACGCGGGCAAAGCGCTCGGCCAGCGCCTGCGCCTCGTGCTGCATGCGCGCCTGTTGCAGCGGCGCCACTGCATGACGGCGCAACTCGCCGGTGGCCGCGCGCAGTTCCAGTCCGTGCAGGCCGATGGCGGCCCGGCGCGGGCGCTCGAACAGGCGGTCGAGGTCGTCCAGCCGGCGCCCGCTGACCAGCGCCAGCGCGCCATCGGTCGCCTCGTGCAGCGCGTCGAGCAGGGCGATCAGCTCGTCGTCCGCGTGCACCGCGTGCGGATCATCAGCGAAGTCGAGCAAGGTGCCGTCCACGTCCAGCAACAGCGCCCAGCCGGTGTCTGTGGTGGGCAGCGGCGGAGGGGGGAGCGGCGCGTGGGTCGTGGCGTTGGCGGGGCAGGATGTGGACATCGGGCCGCACCGTAACAGGGTGAATGTGAAGAACCGGCCATGCGTCGCGTGCAGCCACGGGGAACGGCGATCAGCGCAAACGAGCCAGCTTGAATCGGTGCGTTCCGGCCACACGTTTGCGCCGTGGCGATTGCCGCCCTACCGATGCGGGGATTTCTCGACATGCGAATGGACAAACTCACTTCGCGTTTCCAGCAGGCGCTGGCCGACGCCCAGTCGCTGGCCGTCGGCCGCGACAACAACATGCTCGAACCAGCGCACGTGATGGCCGCGCTGCTCAACCAGCAAGGCGGCTCGACCGGCCCGCTGCTGACTCAGGCGCAGGTCAACGTGCCGATGCTCACCCAGCGTGTGAACGAGTTGCTCGAACGCCTGCCGCGGGTCAGCGGGCAGGAAGGCAACATCAACCTCGGCAACGACCTCAACCGCCTGCTCAACCTCACCGACAAGCTGGCGCAGCAGCGCGGCGACCAGTTCATCGCCAGCGAACTGTTCGTGCTCGCGGCGCTGGAGGACAAGGGCGAGCTGGGCGCGGCGCTGAAGGTGGCCGGGGCGAACAAGGCCAATCTGGAAGCGGCCATCGAGAAGCTGCGCGGCGGCGAGAAGGTGCAGAGCGAGAACGCCGAGGAGCAGCGCCAGGCGCTGGAGAAGTACTGCATCGACCTGACCGAGCGCGCGGAGCGCAACAAGCTCGATCCGGTGATCGGCCGCGACGAGGAGATCCGCCGCACCATCCAGGTGCTGCAGCGGCGCACCAAGAACAACCCGGTACTGATCGGCGAACCCGGCGTGGGCAAGACCGCGATCGTCGAAGGCCTGGCCCAGCGCATCGTCAAGGACGAAGTTCCCGAGGGTCTGCGCGGCCGACGCGTGCTGGCGCTGGACATGGGTGCGCTGATCGCCGGCGCGAAATTCCGCGGCGAGTTCGAGGAGCGGCTGAAGGCCGTGCTCAGCGACCTGGCCAAGCAGGAAGGTCGGGTGATCCTGTTCATCGACGAGCTGCACACCATGGTCGGTGCCGGCAAGGCCGATGGCGCGATGGACGCCGGCAACATGCTCAAGCCCGCGCTGGCCCGCGGCGAGTTGCACTGCATCGGCGCCACCACGCTGGACGAATACCGCCAGTACATCGAGAAGGACGCCGCGCTGGAGCGGCGCTTCCAGAAGGTGTTCGTGGGCGAGCCTTCCGTGGAGGACACCATCGCGATCCTGCGCGGTCTGAAGGAGCGCTACGCCGTGCACCACGGCGTGGAGATCACCGACCCGGCGATCGTCGCCGCGGCCACCCTGTCCAACCGCTACATCGCCGACCGCCAGCTGCCGGACAAGGCGATCGACCTGATGGACGAGGCCGCCTCGCGCATCCGCATGGAGATCGACTCCAAGCCGGAGGAGCTCGACCGGCTGGAGCGCCGGCTGATCCAGCTGAAGATCCAGCGCGAGATGCTGAAGAAGGAAAAGGACGCCGAGTCGAAGCAGCGCCTGGCCGACCTGGAAACCGATATCGAGAAGCTCGAACGCGAGTTCTCCGATCTCAACGAGGTATGGAAATCGGAGAAGGCCGCGCTGCAGGGCACGACCAAGGTCAAGGAGCAGATCGAGCAGGCCAACCAGGAACTGGAGGCCGCGCGGCGTGCACAGGATTACGCGCGAATGAGCGAGATCCAGTACGGCAAGTTGCCCGAACTGGAAAAGCAGCTCGCCGCGGCGCAGGCCGCCGAGACGCAGGATTTCAAACTGGTGCAGACCAGGGTCACCGCCGACGAAATCGCCGAGGTGGTCAGCCGCTGGACCGGCATCCCGGTCAGCAAGATGCTCGAAGGCGAGCGCGACAAGCTGCTGAAGATGGAAGACGAGCTGCACAAGCGCGTGGTCGGCCAGGACGAGGCGGTGCATGCGGTGGCCGATGCGATCCGCCGCTCGCGCGCGGGCCTGTCCGATCCGAACCGGCCGAACGGTTCGTTCCTGTTCCTGGGCCCCACCGGCGTGGGCAAGACCGAGTTGTGCAAGGCGCTGGCCGAGTTCATGTTCGACACCACCGACGCGATGGTGCGCATCGACATGAGCGAGTTCATGGAGAAGCACTCGGTCTCGCGCCTGGTCGGCGCGCCGCCGGGCTACGTCGGCTACGAGGAAGGCGGTTATCTCACCGAAGCGGTGCGCCGCCGGCCGTACAGCGTGATCCTGCTCGACGAGGTCGAGAAGGCGCACCCGGACGTGTTCAACATCCTGCTGCAGGTGCTCGACGACGGCCGCCTCACCGACGGCCAGGGCCGCACCGTGGACTTCCGCAACACCGTCATCGTGATGACCTCGAACCTCGGCTCGCAGATGATCCAGGATGCGGCGGAAAGCGGCGGCGACGCGGAAGAGCAGTACACCCAGATGAAGGCCTCGGTGCTCGGCGTGGTGCAGGCACACTTCCGCCCGGAGTTCATCAACCGGCTCGACGAGATCGTGGTGTTCCGCCCGCTGGACAAGAGCCAGATCCGCGCGATCGCGAAGATCCAGCTCGAATACCTGGAAAAGCGCCTGGCCGAGCGGCAGCTGAAGCTGGACGTCGGCGACGATGCGCTGGCCTTGCTCGGCAACGTCGGCTTCGATCCGGTGTACGGCGCGCGGCCGCTGAAGCGGGCGATCCAGCAGCAGCTGGAAAACCCGCTGGCGCGGCAGATCCTGGAGGGCCGCTTCCAGAGCGGCGACACCGTCAACGTGTCGGCCACCGGCGGCCAGCTGGTCTTCCGGTAGCCGCCGGCCAGCCCGGCGCGGCGGTTGCTTCCGGCGCGCCGGTTTGCGGTGTCGGCTTTCGTGAGGACGACTGCAGCGCGGACGCCGTGCGTCGGCCTTGCCTCGGCCGATCGACTCACCAGTGATAGGCCACCGTGCCGTAGTAGTAGGCGCCGCTGAAGCCGAACGGCGACGAGCCCGAGTAGGTCAGGATGCCGTGGAAGTTGTTGGCGGCGCTGCTGCGCTCGGGGTAGGCGTTGTTGAGGTCGTTGGCGCCCACGGTGAAGGTCCAGTTGTTCCAGGCGTAGTTCGCATTGGCGTCGAGCACGAAACGCGCGCCGTAGGTCTGGTCCGTGGCCGGGTTGTTGCCCAGCCCGGTGAACTGGCCGTAGCGGGTCAGCTGGCTGTGGAAGCTCCAGTTGCCGACGTTCCAGTCGGTGGCGAGGAACGCCTTGGTGCGCGGGGCGCCCTTGGTGATGCGGCCCTGTTCGGTGCGGTCGATGATCGGCAGGGTCAGCCCGACCAGGCCCAGTTGCGGCGGGTTCGGCGCGATCGCGCGGATGTCGGTCTTGTTGTAGTTGAGCCCGCCGGTGAACTTCAGCGCGGAGTGTTCCAGTTGCAGCGGCCAGGTGGCCACCAGGTCGACGCCGCGGGTGCGCGTGTCGACCGCGTTGGTGAAGAAGCGGCCGCCGCTGACGAACGGGATGCCCACCGAGGTGAGGTAGTCCTGCACCGGCGTTCCGACCAGGTTGCCGCTGAGGATGATCCGGTGGTCGATGTCGATCTGGTAGAAATCCAGTGTGGTGTACAAGCCGCTGGAAGGGGTCAGCACCAGGCCGAGGCTGTAGTTGCGCGATTTCTCCGGCTTCAATGCCTGAGCCCCCAGCGCCTGCGCCGCCGGATTGCTGACCGGGAAGGTACGGATCGTGTACGGGATCAGGTTGCCGCTGCCGTCGGCGACGAAGTTGATCGCGGTGCTGGAGTAGTACTCCTGCTGCAGCGACGGCGCGCGGAAACCGTTCGACACGG
>Ga0209963_1000787_pt1 | contig 28561 bp, 29 predicted proteins | sample ThiBio_1000_biof_2_FD_183957 | JGI IMG/M metagenome (GOLD analysis project Ga0209963, IMG submission 183957) | Wastewater bioreactor microbial communities from Cape Town, South Africa - Thiocy_cont_1000_biof (SPAdes) | ecosystem: Engineered > Bioreactor > Thiocyanate-remediating >...
CACAACACGTTCACGAAGGTCGTTCGACAAAGGATGCGGCATGGCAAATCACCTCCGCATGCCTTGAATCATTTCCAGCCTGATTTGTGAATCGCTTTCGATTCCAACTGACAACCCGATGCTCTAGTCGGCGTTGTCGGCGTTCTTCCGGCATGCCGGCGCGCAGGAAACGGCATTGCAATGCGGTGCCTGGCAATCCGGCGGGATCTGGATGGGCGCGCTGATGACGGTCGATTTCTGGAACTCGGGGCGGGTGTTGCTGCGGGTGGTGGTGACGATCAGCAACGTAGCGGCCAGCGCGGTCGCGGCCGTCAGCGAACCGGTCACCCAGAGGACGGGTCTTTTCATGTTGGCGGCCTTTTGCGGCGAGCGCGATGAAAATGATCTTTTTGGCGGGGGTGCCGCCGTTACGCTCAGGCCGGCAGCGGCAGGTGCGTGTTGATCGTCAGCAACGTGAAGGTCATCATCAGACAGACCGACAGCGCGATCGCCAGCGAGGCGGCAACCGCATGAGTCAATCCTGAAGACGCAACCGGGGTGGGTTCCTCGGCGAAACCCGGCCCGGGACCGCGCGACCGCGACATGGTCGTGATTCCTTCATTTCACGGGCGAATCACCCGTGAGGTGGAAATTGCCGATTCGGCGCGGCAAGATTTTGGCGGCAAAAGTCCCGAAGGTGGCCAAAACGTGGCGAGGAATCAGCACTCCGTGATCGATTACTTCCATGCTCCTGCTGCCTTCCAGCCGGAGGTGCAGGCATCGATTTGCTCGTGCAGCGCGGCGATGACCTCGTCGACCGGTGCGGCTCCGGCATCGCGGCCGTCCGCGTCGTAATCGCGGACGCACTCTGCCCGGCTAGATAAAGATCTCAGGCGCTGGCGGCGGTGTCCGCCGGCCGCCAGTCCATCGAAACGAAGCCTGGACTGTCTTCGACCCGCGCCAGCCAGTCGCGAATGGCCGGAAAAGTCGCGAGGTCGAAGTCGCAGCGGTCGGCGACATGAGTGTAACCATAGAGCGCGATATCGGCGACGGTGAATTGTCCCGCGGCGAAGTAATCATGCGCCTTGAGGTGATTTTCCATCACCCGCAGCGCGGCATAGCCCCGTTCCATCCAGTCATCCAGCGCGTGGGTCTGGAGGTCGCGGCCGCCGCGTACCAGCGCCAGCCAGAAATAGGCCGCGCCGATATTGGGCTCCAGCGCGTGCTGCTCGAAGAACATCCATTGCAACGCCTCGGCGCGGCCGATGCGGGTTTCCGGCCGGATCGGAGTGTCATTGGCCAGATACCAGAGAATGGCGTTGGATTCAGCGATGAAGCGGCCGTCCTCCACTTCGAGCAGCGGCACCTGACCGCTCGGATTCTTGGCAAGGAAATCCGGCGTGCGGCTTTCGCCCCGCAGAATGTCGATCTCGACGGCGCGATAGGGAATATCGAGCACGGCCAGCGCCAGCCGCACCTTGTAGCTGTTTCCCGATCGCTGCATTGAATAGAGTTTGTACATCGCCGAGCGTTCACCTGTTGCCGGAGCGCCCGGCTTGTCCGCCCGCGCCGCTAGACAATGAGGTGATGTCGCGCCGCTCGCAAGGTGAGGCGGCTGGAAAAGTTGCAAATCACCTTGAGTCCCAATCCCACGTGAAATTGATGCTACCGTGCGCGCGATCGAAGGAATGCGCATGTGCCTCATGCCCGAACCTTCTTGCGGTGCAGCGAGAGCCGATCTAAGGTAATGCGATCCTATCCTCACATCGATATCGTGCCGTCGCTGGATCACGGCGCTTGCAAGGAGATACCAATGTCGTTCCTGTCCGCCGCGCTTGACCGTGTGAAGCCGTCCGCGACCATCGCGGTCACGGATAAAGCACGGCAGCTCAAGGCTGCGGGCCGCAACGTCATCGGTCTTGGCGCTGGCGAGCCGGACTTCGATACCCCAGCCAATATCAAGCTGGCCGCGGTCCACGCCATCGAGGCGGGCAAGACAAAGTACACCGCCGTGGACGGCATTCCCGAGCTGAAGGAGGCGATCATCGCCAAGTTCCAGCGCGAGAACGGCCTGACCTATACGCCGAACCAGATCACGGTCGGCACCGGCGGCAAGCAGGTGCTCTACAACGCGCTGATGGCCACCATCAATCCAGGCGACGAGGTCATCATTCCCGCGCCGTACTGGGTGAGCTATCCGGAAATGGTGGCGCTGGCGGGTGGCGAATCTGTGCCGGTGGTCTGCACGGCGGAGTTCGGCTTCAAGCTGCAACCGGCGGCGCTGGAACGCGCCATCACGCCGAAGACCAAGTGGCTGATCCTGAACTCGCCGTCGAATCCGACCGGCTCGGCCTACACCCGCGCCGAACTGAAGGCGCTGACCGACGTGCTGCTCAAGCACCCCCACGTCTGGGTGATGACCGACGACATGTATGAGCATCTGGTCTACGACGACTTCGAATTCACGACGCCTGCGCAGGTCGAGCCGAAACTGTTCGACCGCACCCTGACGGTGAACGGCGTCTCGAAAGCCTATTGCATGACCGGCTGGCGCATCGGCTACGCCGGCGGCCCGGCGCAACTGATCAAGGCGATGGCGACCATTCAGTCGCAGTCGACCTCGAACCCGTCGTCGGTGTCGCAATGGGCGGCAGTGGAAGCCTTGAACGGCCCGCAGGAATTCATCGCCGCCAACAACAAGGTGTTCAAGGAACGGCGCGACCTGGTGGTGGCGATGCTCAACCAGGCGGCAGGCATCGACTGCCCGCGTCCGGAGGGCGCATTCTACGTTTATCCGTCCTGCGCCGGCACCATCGGGAAAACCGCGCCGTCGGGCAAGACAATCCAGAACGACCAGGACTTCGTCACCGAGTTGTTGGAAGCCGAGGGCGTCGCCGTGGTACAGGGTTCGGCCTTCGGTCTTGGCCCGGCGTTCCGGATTTCCTACGCCACCAAGACCTCGGACCTTGAGGACGCCTGCAAGCGCATCCAGCGCTTCTGCGGGAATTTGCGCTAACGGCAATCGCCGGTAGAACCGGTAAAGGAGACCTTCGGGCGATCATATCGTCGTGATCGCCCGGTTCGCCGCAATTTTTTCCGGTTTTCTCATGGAACTGCCATGTTTTGGACACGGCTGAACCTTCCTGTGCGCCGGCATTCAAAGCGTGGCCGTTCAAGACCACACAATCGGAGACTAAACTCAGATGTATATGACGAAGATGTTGGGTGTCGGCGCTCTCGCGCTGGTTGCTTCCATTGCCACGGCGAACGCGCAGCAGGGCCGGCTTCAGGTCGGCGTGCTTGCCTGTGAGGGTGGCCAGAATGTCGGTTACGTCGTCGGCTCGAGCACTGACCTGACCTGCACGTTCGAGAGCGAAGGCCGCCGTCCGGAGGGCTATATCGCCACGATCAAGCGCTTCGGCGTCGATCTGGGCTTTACCCAGCAGACCGGCCTTGCCTGGGCGGTTTATGCACCGACCAACCGGATCGGCCGCGGCGATCTCGCCGGCCACTTCGGCGGCGTCGGCGCCAATGCGTCGGTCGGCGTCGGCCTCGGCGGCAACCTGCTGGTCGGCGGTTCGAACAACGCGTTCTCGTTGCAGCCGCTCAGCCTGCAAGGCCAGACCGGTTTCAACGCCACTGCCGGCGTCATCGACGTCGATCTGCGTCCGGCTGCCGTGCAGGGCCCGCGCAAGCATCGCAAGCACCGCCGTCATCATCATCGTCACCACCGCTAAGCGCGGCGTGACGTGACATTGAAGGCCCGCGCAAGCGGGCCTTTTTTGTTGTCCGGTTGGGCACGCGATCGCGTGCGATCTGGCGGTGCCTCGGGCGCCATGGCATAGTCGTCGCGATCACAAACGCGAATCCGTTCCGGTTTTCTGAATTCCCTCAACTTTCATTGGCGATGCGCGCGATGCAGGACGTGGTCGCATCGGGCAGAAGCGGAGATACGTCATGCGCCGTCGTTCGATCCTCCTTGGCGTGGCTGCCGCTGCGTTGATCTCTGGTGCGGCCCAGGCCCAGCAGTCGCAGCGGGTCCAGATCGGCGTGCTGGAATGTCGTGGCGGCGCCAGCGTCGGCTTTATCGTCGGCTCGGTCACCAATCTTGGCTGCCTGTTGCACGCGGACGGCAAGCCGGATCAGCCGTATGTAGCGACTATCCGCAAGGTCGGCATCGACCTCGGCATCACCGAACAATCGACACTGACATGGGCGGTATTCGCGCCGGTGGAGCGTGCTGGCATCGGCGACCTCTCGGGCAACTACGCCGGCGCGCAAGGCAGCGCCAATGTCGGGATCGGTCTTGGCGCCAATGTGTTGATCGGCGGTTCGGCCAATTCCATCGCGTTGCAGCCGCTGAGTGTGCAAGGCTCGACCGGTATCAGCGTGGCTGTGGGACTGGCGGGACTCGAGTTGCGGCCGGGGCGCTAGCGGGCTGCAACCAAGTTCCTGCTTGCCAATAGCCGGAACCCCTGAGACCATTCCCGTCGCCGACCCAATCACGGGCCGAGCTCCAGATCAGGAGGCGGCAATGGGACATGACGTCAGAAGTCCCCGCGGTCCACGATGCATCGCGCTCGTGGGCCCTTTTCAAAGCGGAAAAACCACCCTTCTCGAAGCCATCCTCGCTCGCACCGGCGTGATCCCGCGTGTCGGCAGCGTCGAAGCCGGCACTTCAGTCGGTGATGCCGGCGCGGAAGCGCGTCTGCACAAGATGGGCGTCGGCCTCAACGCCGCGACCGTCACCTTCATGGGCGACACTTATACCTTCCTCGATTGTCCAGGCTCGATCGAGTTCGCGCACGACATGCGCGCGGTGCTGCCGATCGTCGATGCGGCCGTCGTGGTATGCGAAGCCGACGAGCGTAAGCTGCCGCAGTTGCAGGTGATCCTGCGCGAGTTGGAGGACCTGCGAATTCCCCGCTTCCTGTTTCTCAACAAGATCGACAAGGCGACCAAGCGCATTCGCGAAGCACTCGCGGCGTTGCAGCCGGCGTCGCGCGTACCGCTGGTGCTGCGGCAGATTCCGATCTGGAACGGCGACCTTATCGCCGGCTTCGTCGATCTCGCATTGGAGCGTGCCTTCGTCTATCGCGAACACGCGGCCTCCGAAGTCGTCACGCTCGACGGCGGCAATCTCGACCGCGAGAAAGAAGCGCGGTTCACGATGCTGGAATATCTCGCCGATCACGACGATGCGCTGATGGAGCAATTGCTGGACGACATTCCGCCGCCGCGCGATGCGATCTTCGACGATCTCTCGCGCGAATTGCGCGAAGGGCAGATCTGTCCGGTGCTGCTCGGCTCCGCTGCGCGAGAGAACGGCGTCGGCCGTCTGCTCAAGGCGTTGCGGCATGAAGCGCCCGGCATCGGTGAGACGGCGGCGCGGCTCACCGCGACCGGAGACGGCGCGTCTCTCGCTTACGTCGTCAAGACCACGCATTTGCAGCACGGCGGCAAGCTCTCGCTGGCGCGGGTGCTGCGCGGTCATCTCGACGACGGCGCGACGGTGCAATCCTCAAGCGGCGGCGCGGGGCGCATCTCCGGCATCCTCGCTGCGAACGGCGCGGGCGACAGCAAGCGCGCATTGGCGGAGGCAGGCGAAGTGGTTGCGCTCGGCAAGCTCGACGCGGTGAAGACCGGCGATACGCTGACGACGGCGAAGACCGTGCCGGCGCCGCTGGCGCAGATGAGTCCGGCGCCGCCTGTTCTCGCAATCGGGTTGGCAGCGGATGATCGCAAGGACGATGTCAAGCTCGGCCAGGCGTTGCAGCGTCTCACCGAAGAAGATCCTTCGCTCACGGTGCAGCACAATCCCGCCAACCACGAGATGGTGCTGTGGGGGCAGGGCGAAATGCATCTGCGCGTCGCGATGGAGCGCTTGCAGGATCGTTACGGCGTCAACGCCAAATCGCATCCGCCGGGTGTCGGTTATCAGGAGACGATTCGTAAGTCGGTCACTCAGCGTGGCCGTCACAAGAAGCAGTCCGGCGGGCACGGCCAATACGGCGACGTCGTTCTCGACATCAAGCCGCTGCCGCGCGGCGATGGCTTCCGCTTCGCGGAAACCGTCGTCGGCGGCGCGGTGCCGAAGAACTACATCGGCGCGGTGGAAGAAGGTGCGAAGGATGCGCTGATGCGCGGGCCGCTCGGCTTTCCGGTGATCGACCTGCAAGTGACGTTGACGGATGGTTCATATCACAGCGTCGATTCATCCGATCAGGCGTTTCGCACCGCCGCGCGGATGGGCGTTGCCGAGGCACTGGCGCAATGTGCGCCGGTGCTGCTGGAGCCGATCCATCTGATCGAGATCGTCTGTCCCAGCGAGGCGACGGCGAAGGTCAATGCCATCCTGTCCGGCCGGCGCGGCCAGATCCTCGGCTTCGACACCCGCGAAGGCTGGGACGGCTGGGACTGTGTGCGCGCGTCGATGCCGGAAGCCGAGATCGGCGATCTTATTGTTGAGTTACGCTCGGCGACGGCAGGTGCGGGAGGCTTCACCCGCACCTTCGACCACATGGCGGAAGTGACCGGCCGCGCGGCCGACCAGATCGTCGCCGCGCATCGCGCGGCGGCGTAGGTTTTTGCGAGCGCCGGCTGAGTGAGTATGTACCAGCCGTCGCTGCTAATGCTTTGGCACGCCGGCGACGGCGAGGCCGTCGCACAGCCGCTCCATGAACGACGCGCGGAACGGCCACGCCTCGCGTGCGACCGCGACCGTGAGGTCGCTATCCTTGCGCAGCAGGCGACGCGCGTGGCGACGCGCCTCGTCGCGCGCGCCGGCGTGCGCGGCCGCCGCAACCAGCACCCGTTCGGCCCAGAAAGATTCCGGCACCGCTTCCGTGCCGTCCCGGATCCAGCGCATCGCGCGCTCGTAGCGGCCTGCGTTGAAATGCGCGCAGCCGATCCCGATGAAGATGAGGTGGCGCAGCGGTTCGAACGGCATCAGCCGCAAGGTGATCTGCAATTCCCGCAGCGCGCTGTTGTCATCGCCGGCATAGGCTGACAGCCATCCGCGCCGTACCCACGCCCACGGCGACCATGGATCGAGCGCCAGCGCGCGTTCGATCAGCCGGTCGGCTTCGGGCAGACGACGCGCCAGCGTCTGCGCGCCGCTGCACAGGCTCAGCGCAATGGCGTCGTGAGATGCGAGCCGCGCCGCTTCGTCCGCCATCGTCAGCGCGCGGATGCGATCGCCGCTCGATGCGCCATTGAAATTGTGCGCCGCGCGCTGGCTCCAGCACCACGCCGCGATTGCCTTCGGCAACGCGTAGTGTGGCGCGCGTTCGAGCGCCTGCTCGGCATCGGCCAGCGCCGCGCCGCATGAGCGCGGCCCGACGGCAAAGGCGGAGGAGACCGCGCGCCAGGTCAGACGCAGGGCTTCGTCGTCGACTTCCGGACCATCGCGATGCGTTCGCGCGCCACGCAGCGTCTGCGAGGGAAGTTCGCCGAACTGGTTGCGATAGCGTGCCGCAAAGCGGCCGAACTGATTGAAGCCGTTGGCCAGTGCGATGCCGGTGATGTTCGTGTCATCGTCGCCGGTGGCCGTGAGTTGCTGGCGAGCGCGCGCAAGCCGCGTCCGTCGCACCCAGCCGAGCGGCGTGGTGCCGAGGTGTTCCCTGAAATGAAGTTGCAGCGTGCGCGGTCGCACGCCCGCGACGGTGGCCAGCGTTTCGAGCCGGACCGGTTCGTCGAGCCGCGTGCTGAGCCAGTCGAGTGCCTGCACGATGCTGGCGGGCAACGGCTGACGACGGCCTGACGCATTGTCGCCCTCGGTCATGGGATCACTCCCGTATCGGCCCCCGAGGTGGATCGACGGGTGCGCGCTGACAGACATCACGTCGGACTTCGATGCGCATTCTGCATCAACTTGCGCAAGCTGCATAGCGAAGGCGCATGCTGCGAACTCAGAATCCGGTGAAGCTCAAGGCCAACTCGGCCGTTCACAACCTAGCGAGGAGACGCGTCATGTCCGTTCTTGAAACGATTACCCCGACCAAGCCGGATCTCGCCGCGATCAAGCAGAAACAGCACGGCGCGTGGGCGTCCGGCGACTATGCGATCATCGGCGCGACCCTTCAGATCGTCGGCGAGAATTTGTGCGAGGCGCTGGACCTGCGTGCCGGGCAGCGGGTGCTCGATGTCGCCGCCGGCAACGGCAACGTCACGCTGGCGGCCGCACGGCGCTGGTGCGAGGTCACTTCGACCGATTACGTACCGGTCTGGCTGGAGCGCGGCCGGGCGCGGGCTGTGGCCGAGGGCTGGACCATCGATTTTCGCGAGGCTGACGCCGAGGCGCTGCCGTTCGCGGATGCGAGCTTCGACGCGGTGACGTCGAGCTTCGGCGTGATGTTCACGCCGGATCAGGAGCGTGCGGCGTCAGAGATGCTGCGGGTGTGCAAATCCGGCGGCAAGATTGGCCTCGCCAACTGGACCCCGGATGGCTTCATCGGTCAGGTGTTCAAGACGCTCGGCAAGTACCTGCCGCCGCCCGCTGGCACGAAATCACCCGCGCGGTGGGGAACGCGGGAGGGGCTGTCCGATCTGTTCGGTGCCGGTGCAGCCTCGATCAACGCCGAGAGCCGCGACTTCATCTTCCGCTACCGCTCGGCAGCGCACTTCGTCGACGTATTCAAGGCTTACTACGGACCGATCCACAAGGCAGTCGCGGCACTCGGCGATGACAAGGGACGATTGTTTCTGGCCGATCTGGCGGCGTTGCTCGAACGGCACAATACCGCCCGCGACGGCACCATTGTGGTGCCGGGAGAGTATCTCGAGGTCGTCATCGTGACATCGTAACATCGTGAGACGCCTGCGACGGCGCAACGTGCATTGCGCTCGGTCAACTTGATGAGGCCCGACCCCGGATCGGGCCTCTTTCATTTCAAGCCGTTCGCTATGATAGGAATGCCGTAGACCATCAGAGTGCGGATCGTTTCGTGCGGCTGAAGTGATGTATTTTACATCATTGTCATTGTATGATACATCAATTATAACTCTCCAACATGGAATTCTGGCGTTGATCACCTCATTCCAGATGCGGGCGGCGCGGGCGCTGCTCGGCATAGATCAGAAGACGCTGGCGGAACTCGCGGGAGTTTCGCTGCCGACGGTCCAGCGCATGGAGGCCAGCGAAGGCAATGTGCGCGGCGTCGTCGAGTCCCTGACCAAGGTGGTCGATGCGTTGAATCGCGCGGGCGTGGACCTCATCGGTGAACATGTGCGGAGCGATGACGGCGGGCGCGGGGTGCGCCTGAAGCAACCCGGACCGCCGCCGCGCACCTGACCATCGACCGGCCGACTGCCCGCAGCGCTTTGCGTGAGGCGAGGCCGGGAGCATCGGATGGTCAGGACGGGTAACGGGGCGTCGCCGCGCGGCGCCAGCTTCGCGGAATTGTTCACGCCGAAACTGATTACCGTACTGCGCGAAGGCTACAGCCTGACGGACTTTCGCGCCGACGTCGTCGCCGGTCTCACCGTCGCCATTGTTGCTTTGCCGTTATCGATGGCGATCGCGATTGCCTCGGGTGTGACGCCGGATCGCGGGCTTTATACTGCCATCGTCGGCGGCTTCTTCGTTTCGCTGCTCGGCGGTAGCCGCTTTCAGGTTGGCGGACCGGCCGGCGCGTTCATCGTACTGGTGGCGCTGACGGTTGAGCGCCATGGCGTCGACGGCGTCATCCTCGCCACCATGATGGCGGGGGCCTTTCTCATCGCCGCCGGACTTCTGCGGGTCGGCACCTACGTCAAGTTCATTCCCTATCCGGTGACGGTCGGCTTTACGGCGGGCATCGCCGTCATCATCTTCGCCAGCCAGTTGCACGATCTGTTCGGCCTCAGGCTGTCGGGTCATGAGCCGGGCGAACTGCTGCCCAAGCTCGTCACGCTGTGGCACGCCGCCGGCACCGTCAATCTGTGGGCCATCACGCTGGCGGTGCTTGCCATCGTGGTGATGGTGGGCGTGCGCAAGCTGCGGCCGACCTGGCCCAGCATCCTGATCGGCGTCGTGGTGGCGACGCTTGTGGCATGGGCGCTGGCGCTGCCGGTGGAAACCATCGGTTCGCGGTTCGGCGGCATTCCCGAAACGCTGCCGGCGCCGGCATTGCCTGCGTTCTCTTTCGCGAAGATGCAGGCGGTGCTGCCGGACGCGATTGCCTTTGCACTGTTGGCGGCAATCGAGTCGCTGCTATCCGCGGTCGTCGCCGACGGCATGACCGGGCGTCGGCATCGGTCCAATTGCGAACTGGTGGCGCAGGGCGTCGCCAATATCGCATCGCCTTTGTTCGGCGGCATCTGCGTCACCGGCCTTATCGCGCGCACCGCGACCAATGTGCGCGCCGGCGCGCGGGGTCCGATCGCCGGCATGATGCATTCGGCGTTCCTGCTGCTGTTCATGCTGATCGCCGCGCCGCTGGCGAGCTACATTCCGCTATCGGCATTGGCGGCAGTGCTGGTGATCGTGGCATGGGGCATGGCGGAGAAGCAGGAGTTCTGGACCCTGCTGCGCTCGTCGTGGGGTGACGCTACGGTGCTGCTGGCGACGTTTCTGCTCACCGTGTTTCGCGATCTCACCGAAGGCATTCTGGTCGGCTTCGCGCTCGGCGCGGTGCTGTTCATCAATCGCATGGCGGAAGCGACCGGTATCGAGGCAGGCGTGCCGCTTGCGGCCGATGACAAGGCGGACGACGCTAACGGCGCGCGGGTGCCGTATGACTCGACGCTCGCGACCAATCCTGATGTGGTGGTGTATCGCATCACCGGCGCATTCTTCTTTGGCGCCGCCTCGACGGTGGGGGCGGTGCTCGACAACATCGGCGGTCGCCAGAAGGCGTTCGTCATCGACGTCAGCGCCGTGCCGCTGATGGATTCGACGGCGGCCAACGCCATCCATCGGCTTGCCGTGAAAGCGCAGCGACAAGGCATGCGGCTCTACATCACCGGCACCTCGCGCACCGTGCGTCGCATGCTGCTGACCCACGGCGTGCGCCCACCGCTGGCGAAATATCGCGAGACCATCGCGCGGGCGTTGGAGGATATCCGGCAACTTCGCGAGCGGTCGGTCGTTGTACCGATGAAGCGGCTGGCGACCTGAGAGCGAGCTTAAACCCGCGTCATTGCGAGGAGCCTAGGCGACGAAGCAACCCGGAGGCTGCAAAAGGAAGGCTGGATTGCTTCGCTTCGCTCGCACAGCAATGACGGGGCTTAGGTTCTTCAACCCGCCGCTCGCGTGCCGGAGCGGTCGCATCGCGCATTGACAAGCGCGGCCCTTCGCGTGAAGGGAACGGCGACGTTGCCGTGACGGAGAAAAGCGATGCCCGCGTCCGAGAAAGCTCCCGCCGCCTGCCTGATCGGTTGGCCGGCCGCGCATTCGCGTTCGCCGCTCATTCATCATTATTGGCTGCATCAATTCCATATCGACGGCGGCTACAGCATCGAGGCGGTGCCGCCGGAAGGTTTCGCCGAGTTCGTGCAAAACCTGTCGCATCACGGTTTCGTCGGCGCCAACGTCACCATCCCGCACAAGGAGCGGGCGTTGCTGTTGACCGAGCCGGACGAGCGCGCCCGCGCCGTCGGGGCCGCGAATACCTTGTGGTATGACGGCGAAACGCTGCGTTCCACCAACACTGACATCGAAGGTTTCATCAACAATCTCGACGCCAGTGCGCCGGGCTGGGATGCCATCGATGAAGCTGTGGTGCTCGGTGCCGGCGGTTCGTCGCGCGCGGTGGTGTTCGGATTGCTGGAGCGCGGCATCAAGCGCGTGCATCTCGTCAATCGCACGGCGGGGCGGGCGCAGGCGCTGGCGGACCAGTTCGGCGAACGCGTTATGCCGCACGGCTGGGACGGGCTTGGCGAAGTGCTGCCCCGCGCGCAATTGCTGGTCAACACCACGTCGCTCGGCATGAAGGGCCAGCCCGCGCTCGGGATCGACGTCGGATTGCTGCCGGCGCAGGCGACGGTCGCCGATCTGGTCTATGTGCCGCTCGATACGCCGCTTCTCACGACGGCCCGAGCGCGTGGCCTGCGTACCGCCGATGGACTAGGTATGCTGCTGCATCAGGCGGTGCGCGGGTTCGAATTGTGGTTCGGGCGCAGGCCGGAGGTCACGCCCGAACTGCGCCGACTGGTCGAAGCCGATCTGGCGACCTCGCGGTAACGACCCTTAATCGCAGACTTCCACGCGGCGGATGCGCCAGCCGTAAGGCGTCCAGACCCGCTGCCGGGTCAGGTAGCAGCCACCGTAGTCGTAGCCGCCGTAGGGATAGGCGACGTAGCCGTAACCGCCGTAGGGGTAGCCATAGCCATACGGGTAAGCTGCGTAGGCGCTTGCGAGGCCGAGGCCCAATCCGACGCCGAGCGCGCCCGCGCCCCATCCCCAGCCGCGATGCCATCCGCCGCCGCGCCAGCCGCCACCGTGCCACCCACCGTGGAAGCCTCCACCATGAAAGCCTCCACCATGAAAGCCTCCGCCATGGAAACCGCCGCCATGGAAGCCGCGCTGGGCAGAAGCCGTCGTCGGCGCGGCAATCGCCAACGCCGCGGCCGCGCACAGTGCTAGAACCGAATAACGTCGCATCGTCGTCTCCTGTTCTGAGTGTCGATCAGAAGACGCTTACAGTCGCATTTTGTTTCGCTTTGCGCTGCACACAAGTGCGTGCGCCATCATGGCATTTCGCGGCTCGCCGCTCAGCCCGCGAGGATGTGCTCGTCGATCTCGGCGACGGTATTGACGCCGCACAGGCCCATGGTCACCAGCATTTCGTTGCGGATGATGTCGATGGCCTTGGCGACGCCGGCCTCGCCATAGGCGCCAAGCCCGTAGGCATAAGCGCGGCCGATCATGCAGGACTTGGCGCCGAGCGCCAGCGCACGCATCACGTCCTGTCCCGAACGGATGCCACCGTCGAACATGATCTCGATCTGGTCGCCGACCGCGGCGACGATTTCCGGCAGCACCTCGATGGAGGACTGCGCGCCGTCGAGCTGACGGCCGCCGTGGTTGGAAACGACCAGCGCCTGCGCGCCGGTCTTCACCGCCTCGCGGGCATCCTCGATGTCGAGGATGCCCTTGATGATCAGCTTGCCGGGCCAGATCGAGCGGATCCAGTCGAGATCCTTCCAGTTCAACGTGGTGTCGAACTGCGAGTTGGTCCACTGCCCGAGCTGGGTGACGTTCTCCATGCCCTTGATGTGGCCGGCAAGGTTGCCGAAGGTGCGACGCTTGCCGCGCAAGACGCCTGCGACCCATTGCGGCTTGGTGGCGAAGTCGAACAGTTTCGACAGGCTCCACTCCGGCGGCACGGTCATGCCGTTCTTGATGTCCTGATGGCGCTGGCCGATCACTTGCAGATCGACGGTGAGTACCAGTGCGCTGCACTTCGCCGCGATGGCGCGCTCGATCAGCGCCTTGATGAAGCCGCGGTCCTTCATGACGTAAAGCTGGAACCAGAACGGCTTGTCGACGTTGGCCGCCACGTCCTCGATCGAGCAGATCGACATGGTGGACAGCGTGTAGGGAATGCCGGCGGCCTGCGCGGCGCGGCAGGCATGGATTTCGCCGTCGCCATGCTGCATGCCCGTGAGGCCGACCGGGGCGAGGATCAGTGGCAACGCCGCCGGTTCGCCGAGAATAGTGGTCGAGGTGTCGCGTTTGGAGACGTCGACCATGATGCGCTGACGGAATTTGATGGCTTCAAGATCGGCGCGATTGGCGCGCAGCGTGTCCTCGGTATAGGAGCCGCGGTCGCAATAATCGAAGAAGGCCTTCGGCACCCGCCGCTTGTGAATTTGGCGCAGATCTTCGATGCAGGTGACGTGCTTGATGGACATTCTCGGCCCCTTGCTTTCTTCAGCCTTCAGGTTGCTCTAGCATGTCCCCGCGCCGGACAAAATTATCTTTGCGACAGCGAATGAACTGAGCGGAGCGATCATGAGCGCCACCAAATCTGCAAAAGGCTCTTCCAAGGCCGCAGGCCGCAAGCCCGCGGAAACGGAGAAACAACGTCTCGACGACGCGCTGGAGGAAGGGCTCGAGGAAACCTTTCCGGGGTCCGATCCGGTCAGCATTACGCAGCCGCCGCCGTCGAAACCTATTCACCACGCCAAGCGCAAGAAGTGAAGCCGGCCGCGCGGCGGGAACGATGACTCCACGGCGACGTTGATTCCGGCACCGATGGAGACCGATATGGCAGATGCGCAGGCGCGCGAGCGCTCCGATTCCCGCAACGATCCCAAGAACGATCCGCAAAAGGATCCCAAGGCGATCGCCCGGAAAGAGAAACTCGACGACGCGCTGGATCAAGGGCTCAAGGAATCATTTCCGGGTTCCGACCCGGTCAGCGTGACCCAGCCGGCGCCCTCCAAGCCCGACAAGCATATCAAGCGAAAGGGATAGCGGTCGGGCGCACTTTGGAATATATATGCATATCAGACGGTTATGTACCGTGCGCGAATTTCGTGCGCGGTAATGATTCATCATATTTTTTGAAGTCGCCGGCGCGGTAAACGCATTATAAACCGGCCCGGTTATGCTTGCGGACCTCGCGACGACTGGACGCTTGAGCATGAGCCTGATGCGGCGAAAGCGCCGCTGACGCCAAATGATTTCGCTGGGGGATAGTTTTATGAGCCGGAAATATTTTGGGACCGATGGCATCCGCGGTCGCGCCAACGGGGTGATCACACCCGAACTGGCGATGAAAGTGGGTCAGGCTGCTGGTCTCGCCTTTCAACGCGGCGAGCACCGCCACCGCGTGGTGATCGGCAAGGATACCCGGCTGTCCGGCTACATGATCGAGACCGCACTGATCGCGGGCTTCACCTCGGTCGGCATGGACGTCCTCCAGGTCGGCCCGATGCCGACGCCGGCGGTGGCGATGCTCACCAAGTCGATGCGCGCCGATCTCGGCGTGATGATCTCCGCCTCTCACAATCTCTACGAGGACAACGGCATCAAGCTGTTCGGCCCCGCCGGCTTCAAGCTGTCGGACGAAGTCGAGAAGCAGATTGAGGAATTGCTCGACGAGAATCTCGCCAAGCGATTGGCGGCGAGCCGCAGCCTCGGACGCGCCAAGCGCATCGACGGCGTGCACGACCGCTACATCGAATTCGCCAAGCGCACGCTGCCGCGCGACATCAGCCTCGATGGCCTGCGCGTCGTGGTCGATTGCGCCAACGGTGCCGCCTATGGCGTGGTGCCGAAGGCGTTGTGGGAATTGGGCGCTGACGTGATTTCGATCGGCGTCGAGCCGGACGGCTTCAACATCAACAAGGAATGCGGCTCGACCGAACCGGAAGCGCTGAGCCGCAAGGTACGCGAGATGCGCGCCGATATCGGTATCGCGCTCGACGGCGACGCCGATCGCGTCATCGTGGTCGACGAGCGCGGCCATGTCGTGGACGGCGACCAACTGCTGGCGGTGATCGCCGAGAGCTGGAAAGAGGACGGCCGCTTGGCGCAGCCGGGTCTTGTCTCCACGGTGATGTCCAATCTCGGACTCGAGCGTTTCCTCAAGGGCATCGGGCTCGACCTTGTACGTACCGCTGTTGGCGATCGCTATGTGCTCGAGCAGATGCTGGCGGGCGGCTACAATCTTGGCGGCGAACCTTCCGGCCACATCATCCTGTCGGACTATGCGACCACTGGCGACGGCTTCGTCGCGGCGCTTCAGGTGCTCGCGGTGATCCAGAAACATCAGAAGCCGGTTTCCGAAGTCTGCCATCGGTTCGATCCGCTGCCGCAGATTCTGAAGAACGTTCGTTATCGTGCCGGCAAGCCACTCGAGACCGCCGGCGTCAAGACCGCGATCTCGTCGGCGGAGCAACGCCTCAACGGTCATGGCCGGCTGCTGGTGCGCTCGTCGGGCACCGAACCGGTGATCCGCGTGATGGGCGAGGGTGACGACCGCATCCTGGTCGAGGAAGTGGTCGACGACATCGTTTCCGCGCTGGGGGCGGCCTCCGCCGCCGCGTAACGGCGGTCCGCATCGCAGCCATCGCGGATTGGCGGTGGTCCGATGGGGGCGCTTGCCTTAAATTCAAGACGTTGAATCAGATGCTATGCGTCAGTCTCGCCCCGCTTGCGGGGCGTGAGCGTTAGAGCGGTCTGCAATTGGTCTGATCGTCATTGCGAGGAGCGTAAGCGACGAAGCAATCCAACTCGTCGTCCGAGGCTTTTTGAATTGCTTCGCTCGCAATGACGATGCTCGTCCCGATCGGAAGTTGCCGTGAACAAGCCTGTCGTCGTTACCGAAGAAACTCTCGCCGCGCCGGTGATCGCGGCTGATATCGATGCGGCCGCGAAGCCGGCGGTTGCGGCGGGGCCGGTCTATCTGGTGCTCGGCGGTATCAGCTTCTCGCACTTCCTCAACGACACGATGCAGTCGTTGATTCCGTCGGTCTATCCGATCCTCAAGGAAAACTATTCGCTGTCGTTCGCGCAGATCGGGCTGATCACGCTGGCGTTCCAGATCACCGCATCGCTGTTGCAGCCGGTGGTCGGCAGCGTCACCGACCGCAAGCCGCAGCCGTTCTCGCTGGCGATGGGAATGGGCTTCACCTTCATCGGCCTGTTGATGCTGAGCGGTGCGCATAACTACGCGATGCTGGTGCTGTCGGCTGCGATGATCGGGCTTGGCTCCGCGATCTTCCATCCGGAATCCGCGCGTATCGCGCGGATGGCATCGGGCGGCCGTTACGGTTTCGCACAATCGGTATTTCAGGTCGGCGGCAATCTCGGCTCGGCGATCGGGCCGGTGCTCGCGGCGTTGATCGTGGTGCCATTCGGGCAATCCAGCATCGCCTGGTTCTCGTCGATCGCCTTCGTCGCCATCGTCATCCTGTGGCGCATCGGCGGTTGGTACAAGCCGCGCATCATGGCACGCGGCCACGTGGCGCCGAAGCGGCTCGCCGGCGCGCCGTCGGGCTCCCGCGTCGCGATGGCGATCGGCATTCTGATCGTGCTGGTGTTCTCGAAGTACATCTACCTGTCGAGCCTCACCAGCTACTACACGTTCTATCTGATGCATAAGTTCGCGGTGTCGACGCAGACGTCGCAACTCTTGCTGTTCGTGTTCCTCGGCGCCAACGCCGCCGGCGTCTATTTCGGCGGGCCGATCGGTGATCGCATCGGCCGTCGCTACGTGATCTGGATTTCGATCCTCGGCGCGTTGCCGTTTACGCTGCTGCTGCCCCACGTCAGTCTCGCATGGACGGTAGCCTTGAGCGTCGTGATCGGCTTCATCATTTCCTCCGCGATGCCGGCGATCATCGTTTACGCGCAGGAACTGGTGCCGCATCGCTTCGGCATGATCTCGGGCCTCTTCTTCGGCTTCGCCTTCGGCGCGGGCGGATTGGGCGCAGCGATGCTGGGCATGGTGGCGGATGCCAAGGGGATCGATTTCGTCTACGCGGTGTGCGCATTCCTGCCGGCGATCGGGCTTCTGGCGATGTTCCTGCCGAAAATGCCGAAGCTGGCATCGTAATCGAGCGACGGCATTGGCCTGAGCGTCCCGCTCGAAAAGCGACCAATGAAATCATCACCGTCGTTGCGAGGAGCGAAAGCGACGAAGCAATCCAGACTCTTGCATGAAGCCCGGATTGCTTCGCTTTGTTCGCAATGACGGGTCTTTGAGACGGGGCGATGGTTGATCGCCGCCCCTTGTTATCAACGCACCGTTAAGACTTGTGGCGGCGGTTCCGGGCAGGAGCCGCCGCTGCTGTGCGCGTGCACCAAATATCAACCTTAAAAATTAGGGTTAAGCGACGCTTAAGTATTTGCTGGCATCGTCCGACCGTGAGTTTCCGATGTGAGGCCTCGTCTGCCTCACCGCATCAGAGGACGAAGCCAATGCGTAGCGTTATGATCCTGGCCGCCGCGGGCGCGGCATCCTTGTTCTCCAGTATGGCGTTGGCCGCGGATATCCCGGCAGGCCCGCCGCCGCAGTATTACGCGCCGCCGCCGGTCGAGGATTTCGGCGGCTGGTATCTGCGCGGCGACATCGGCATGACCAACACGCGGGGCAAATTGTTCGCGCCGGCCTACAATGATGCCAGCACGGTTTCGGTCAATCAGATCGGCCACGAATTCACCGGCGGCATGACCTACGGACTGGGCGTCGGTTATCAGTTCAACAATTGGTTCCGCATGGATGTGACCGGCGAATACCGTTCGCGGGTGCAGTTCAGCGGCACCGACTACGCCAACATCAACTTCGGCGGCGGTCTCGGCGTTCTTCCGATCGGCGACACCTACCGCGGCGGCTATTCGAGCTGGGTCGGCATGGTCAATGCCTACGCCGATCTCGGCACCTGGTGGTGCATCACGCCGTTCGTCGGTGTCGGCGTCGGTGGCGCCTACAACACCTTCAGCGGATTCTCGGACATCACCACCGTCAATCTCGGTGGCGGCACCACCTCGGGTCTCTATCAAGCGCAGAGCGCGAGCAAGCTCGATCTGGCTTGGGCGCTGCATGCCGGTCTTGCCTATCGCGTCAATCAGAACATGACGGTGGAACTGGCGTATCGCTACCTCAACCTCGGCACCGGTGTCACCGGCTCCGGTTCGTCGTTCGACGGCACGGTGACCAACGGCCGTCCGTTCCAGTTCCACGATCTGACCTCGCACGACATCAAGCTCGGCGTGCGTTGGACCTGCTGCGACGTGGCGCCGCCGCCCCCGCCGCCGCTCATCACCAAGGGCTGATCGGACGGCTCTCGGCTTCGTCTTCATCAGCGGCGCGGGATGATCCCGCGCCGTTTTGTTTTGCGGTTGCCTTCGAAAAAAGGTGAACGAGACGCGTCGGATTTTAACTGAAACCGCGTCCCGACAACGATTGGTTAAGGTTAACAGGCGATGATCGCATGAGATCGAGAGCCGGGTTCGCGTGACGATCTCGCGGTCGTGCCTCGATTTTTGTCCTGGGGGAATTGCGATGCGTAAGTTGCTGGTGGCGGGAATGATGCTTGGGGCCGTGCAGGGCGCGCAAGCCGCCGATCTTCCGATTCTTCGCGGCGCTTTGCCGGATACTTACGGACCGCGCGTCGTCAACTGGGAAGGTTTTTACATCGGCGGTCAGGCCGGCGTTGGCGAGTCCGACATGAATTTCACCGGTGCGACGCGCGATGTCGCCGCGCATCTTCTGGCCAACACCTCCATCGAGAGTGGGGGCAGTGTGTCGTCGTGGCCGGTCGGTAGCAAGGCCTCAGCGCGTGGCGACGGCTTCGGCGGGTTTGCCGGTTACAATAGCCAGTGGGACGATGTCGTTCTGGGTGTTGAAGCCAGCTACATGCACGGAAAATTTGGCGGTACGCAAACCGAGTCGATGACCCGCGTGTTTACCGATGGGCAGGGCTATACCGACAACATCACCTACACCAGCACGGCCACGATGCGGTTGACCGACATCGGCACGTTCCGCGCGCGGGCCGGTTATGCGTTCGGCTCGTTCCTGCCGTATATGTTCGGTGGTTTGGCTCTGGGGCAGGCCGACATCATTCGAACCGCCACCATTACGGGGACCCAGGACAAGGTTGGCGGTTCGCCCAGCCACATCGATGTCGGTCTGAGCCAGACCGACGGCAAATACAGCCATCTTGTCTATGGCTACTCGGCGGGTCTCGGTGTCGATGTCAATCTGACGGCGGGATTGTTCCTGCGGGCGGAATGGGAATACATCCGCTTCACGTCGCCGATCGATACCGCCGTCAACACCGTGCGCGCCGGTCTCGGCTACAAGTTCTGAGCGGCTTCCGTCGTGACGCGGAGCGATTCCCGCGTCGTTGACAGAAACGCGTCGCGTTGCTGCTCTGTCAGGGCTTGAATCGTCATTGCGAGCGAAGCAATCCAGAAAGCCATAGGATGAGGAGCTGGATTGCTTCGTCGCTGACGCTCCTCGCAATGACCTCACTCGATGGCGGCACCGCATGAAGATCTACGGCGATCTCAATTCCGGCAATTGCCTGAAGGTAAAGTGGGTCTGCGACCGACTTCGAATGTCCTATGAGTGGGTTGCCGTCGATACGTTGAAGCGTGAGACACACACGCCGGAATTTCTCAAACTCAATGCCGCCGGGCAGGTGCCTGTCGTCGCGTTCGACGACGGCCGCGCGCTGGCGCAATCCAACGCCATCATCCGGTATCTGGCGCGCGGCAGCGATCTCATTCCGGCCGATGATTTTCTCGCGGCGAAGATGGACGAGTGGCTGTTCTGGGAACAGTACAGCCACGAACCCTACATTGCGGTGTGCCGCTTCCTGATGGTTTATCTCCGCAAGCCGGCCTCGGATCTCGATCCGGACAAGGTGAAGCGCGGCTATGTCGCACTGGCGCGCATGGAGAGCCAACTCGCGACGGCGCGTTTTCTCGTCGGAGAAACGTTCACGCTCGCGGACGTCGCGCTGCTCGCCTATACGCGCGTCGCGCATGAGGGCGGTTTCGATCTGGCTGATTACGGCGCGGTGCGGCGTTGGATTGGTGATAGCGAGCGCGCTCTCGGCCTGCCGTGATGAATGGTCTCACGCCAGCCGCGCTGACCAGCGCGACCAATAGCGGCGCGGCGCCGCGCATCAGCGGATAGGTGTGTCCCATGTCGCCGGCACGATAGGCGGCCGCGACCAGCGCGGAATAGAGCTGACGGATGGCGATCGACGCGACCAGCCCCGGCAGGCTCGCGGCAGCGGGCAGCGGGACGAACGGCAATGCGACCAATCAGACGATTGCCCCGCCGCCGGCGATCAGTCCGGTTTCGCCGAGCTTGTTGCCGCCGGATTTGACGATGGCGTTCCAGCGTGCATGCAGCAACGCGCCGAGCAGGACGAGCAGCATGACATGGGTTGGCATGGTTCTGTCCTGAGTTTCTGACCGGAAACGAGGCGTCATCGTCCGCGAGGGTGGACGATCCAGCGGCTCATGCAGGCATAAGGAAAATCTGGTTCGATTCAGATCCTACGGCGGGGATGACGAGGGCGAGCGGTCGGAGAATTATTATCCATACTTCGTCGCATCATCCCCGAGTATCCCTTGACCGGCATGGCGGCTTGGCGTATCTCCCGCGGCGGGACACCTCCCCCCAACGGGAGGCTTACTATCTGGAAGGATAGACGATGACTGTAGCGAAGCCCGCTGCGCGGCCCAACGTGCCGCATTTCTCTTCCGGCCCCTGCGCCAAGCGCCCCGGCTGGACCCCCCAAGCCCTCAAAGATGCTGCCCTCGGCCGTTCGCACCGCGCGAAGATTGGCAAGACCAAGCTCAAGCTTGCAATCGACCTGACCCGCGAAGTGCTGGAAGTGCCGGCCGACTACAAGATCGGCATCGTGCCGGCGTCGGACACCGGCGCGGTCGAAATGGCGCTGTGGTCGCTGCTCGGCGCACGGCCTGTCACCATGATCGCCTGGGAATCCTTCGGCGAAGGTTGGGTCACCGACGTCGTCAAGCAGTTGAAGCTGAAGGACGTCACCAAGCTTACCGCCGGTTACGGCGAAATTCCCGATCTCGCCAAGGTCGATCCGGCCAGCGATGTCGTCTTCACCTGGAACGGCACCACCTCCGGCGTGCGCGTGCCGAACGCCGACTGGATCAAGGCCGACCGCGAAGGCCTGACCATCTGCGACGCCACCTCGGCCGCATTCGCGCAGCCCCTCGACTGGGCCAAGCTCGATGTCGTCACCTTCTCCTGGCAGAAGGCGCTGGGCGGCGAGGGCGCGCACGGCATGCTGATCCTGTCGCCGCGTGCGGTGGCGCGGCTCGAGAGCTACACCCCGCCGTGGCCGATGCCGAAGATCTTCCGCATGACCAAGGGCGGCAAGCTGATCGACGGCATCTTCGTCGGCGAGACCATCAACACGCCGTCGATGCTCTGCGTCGAGGACTATCTCGATGCGCTGAACTGGGCGAAGTCGGTCGGCGGCCTCAAGGGCATGATCGGCCGCGCCGACGCCAACACCAAGGCGCTGAGCGACTGGGTCGCCAAGACGCCGTGGATTGATTTCCTCGCCGCCGATCCGGCGATCCGTTCCAACACCTCGGTCTGCCTCAAGGTGGTCGACCCGGCGGTGACGGCGCTTGCCGCCGACGCGCAGGCCGCGTTCGCCAAGGCACTGGTCGCTGCGGTGGAGAAGGAAGGCGCGGGTTACGATCTCGGCCACTATCGCGATGCCCCTCCGGGCCTGCGCATCTGGTGCGGCGCCACAGTCGAAACGGCGGACGTCACGGCGCTGACCGGCTGGCTCGACTGGGCCTTCGCCGAAACCAAGGCCTCGCTCGCCAAGGCGGCTTAGTTGTCTTTCCCTCTCCCTTGCGGGAGAGGGGCGTCATCCTGAGGTGGCCGCGTTAGCGGCCCTCGAAGGATAGACCGCGACATTGTCGGATTCCCCGTTTCCATTCCCGTCATCCTTCGAGGCTCGCTTCGCTTGCTCCTCAGGATGACGATCCCGAAAGGATCACATCCCATGACCAAACCCAAAGTTCTCATTTCCGACGCCCTCAGCCCCGCCGCCGTGCAGATCTTCAAAGATCGCGGCATCGAGGTGGATTTCCAGCCCGCGCTCGGCAAGGACAAGGACAAGCTCGCCGAGATCATCGGCAATTACGATGGCCTTGCCATCCGTTCGGCCACCAAGGCGACGGCGAAGATTCTTGCCAACGCCAAGAAGCTGAAGGTGATCGGCCGCGCCGGCATTGGCGTCGACAACGTCGAGATTCCGGCGGCGACGGCGAAGGGCATCATCGTGATGAACACGCCGTTCGGCAATTCGATCACCACCGCCGAGCACGCCATCACCCTGATGTTGTCGCTGGCGCGCGAGATTCCCGCCGCGGACGCCTCCACGCAGGCCGGCAAGTGGGAAAAGAACCGCTTCATGGGCGTCGAGATCACCGGCAAGACACTCGGCGTGATCGGCTGCGGCAACATCGGCTCGATCGTCGCGGACCGCGCCATCGGCCTCAAGATGAAGGTGATCGCGTTCGATCCGTTCCTGTCGCCGGAGCGCGCCAAGGATCTCGGCGTCGAGAAGGTCGAGCTTGAAGACCTGTTCAAGCGTGCCGACTTCATCACGCTGCACACGCCGCTGACCGACAAGACCCGCAACATCATCGATGCCGCCGCCATCGCCAAGATGAAGAAGGGCGTTCGCATCATCAATTGCGCGCGTGGCGGCCTCGTGGACGAGCAGGCGCTGGTCGATGCGCTGAATTCCAAGCAAGTCGCGGGCGCCGCTTTCGACGTGTTCGTCGAAGAGCCGGCCACCTCGAACGTGCTGTTCGGCCATCCGAACGTGATCTGCACGCCGCATCTCGGCGCTTCCACCACGGAAGCGCAGGAGAATGTCGCGTTGCAGGTTGCCGAGCAGATGTCGGACTATCTGCTCACCGGCGCGATCACCAACGCCATCAACTTCCCCTCGATCACGGCGGAAGAAGCACCGAAGCTGAAGCCGTTCGTCGAGCTCGCCGAAAAGCTCGGCTCGTTCGCGGGCCAACTCACCGAGACCGGCATCGGCAAGATCACCATCACCTATGAGGGCCAGGTTGCGGAGATGAAGATCAAGGCGCTGACCTCAGCGGCGCTGACCGGTCTGCTGCGGCCGATGCTGGGCGACATCAACGTGGTGTCCGCGCCGGTCATCGCCAAGGAGCGCGGCATGGTGGTGGACGAAGTGGTGCGTGCGGCACAGAGCGACTACGAGAGCGTCATCACCGTCACCGTCAACACGGAGCGGCAAGAGCGTTCGGTGTCCGGCACGGTCTATGCCGACGGCAAGCCGCGCCTGATCGACGTCAAGGGCATCCGCGTCGACGCCGAGTTCGGCCCGTCGATGATTTACGTCACCAATGAGGACAAGCCCGGCTTCATCGGCAAGTTCGCTTCGATCCTCGGCGACGCCAAGGTCAACATCGCGACCTTCAACCTCGGCCGTCACAGCCAGGGCGGCGACGCCATCGCACTGGTCGAGGTCGATGGCCCGGTGCCGGCCGAGGTGCTGGCCAAGGTGCAGGCGCTGCCGCAGGTCAAGCAGGCCAAGGCTTTGACGTTTTAAGGCGCTGACGTTCTAAGTGATTGAAGCTGCGGGATGCGTTCCCGCACCGACAGATAAAATGGCCGGAATCCGGACAACCGGATTCCGGCCATTCGTTTTGGGAAGGTCGTCATGCGCGTCACACGTTCCGGAGCAACGGCGCGGTAACTAAGGATCAACGGTCGGTATCCTATGGTGCTGCGGTCGTCCCTCTCTTGCGTGAATTGCGCAACTGCCCGGAGCACAGAACGTGAAGTTGTTGAATAACCTTCCCATTGCCATGAAGCTCGTCATTCTTGTTTCGATCACTCTGCTGGGGTTGGCCGGTGCCAGCATTTATGCCGCGACCATGATGCAACGGGAGATGTATGGCGCCCGCACCGAGCAGACCCACGCGATTGTCGAGACCGCGCGCAACATGGCGCTGGAATTCCAGAAGCAGGTCCAGGCCGGCAAGCTCACCAAGGAGCAGGCGATCGCCGAATACGCCCATCGTATTCGATCGATGAATTACGACAACGGCAGCGGCTATGTGTTCGCCTACACCATGAACGGTGTCACGGTGGCAGCGCCGGATGCCTCGAAGATCGGCAGCAATCAACTCGACGTCGAAACCGGCGGCCGCAAGCTGGCGCGCGAGTTGCGCGACGGCGTCGCGGCCAACGGCAGCGTCAATCTGCGCTACGAATACATGAAGCCCGGCACCGAGCAGTTGATCCGCAAGATGTCCTATGCGGTCGCGATTCCGGGCTGGGACATGTTCGTCGGCACCGGCGCCTATCTTGACGATATCAACGCCAAGCTCCGTCCGGTCATTTTCGGTCTGGCGATTGCCACCATCGTCATCGCGCTGGGTGCGGGCCTTGTGGCCTGGCTGATCGGACGCAGCATCACTCGTCCACTCGGCCAGCTTGGCGCGCGGATGCAGTCGCTCGCCAAGGGCGAACTGGATACTGAAATCCCCGGCGTCGGCCGCAAGGACGAGATCGGCGCCATGGCGGCGACGGTCGGCGTCTTCAAGGAGAATGCGCTTCGCGTGCGTGATCTCGAGCAGGCGGAAGCGGCGGCACAGCAGCGTGCGGCCGACGAGCGCCGCGTCGCCATGCAGAGCCTCGCTGACGATTTCGAGCGCAGCGTCAATGGCGTCGTGCAGTCGGTGACGTCATCGGCCGCCGGCATGCAGGCGACCGCGGAAAGCATGACGGGCCTGGCGCGCGACGCGAGTTCGCGGGCGATGACGGTGAGCGAAGCCTCGCAGAAGGCCTCGGGCAATGCCGGCACCGTGGCGGCGGCCGCGGAAGAGCTCGCCAGCTCCGTTGCCGAGATTTCGCGTCAGGTGACGCAGTCCACCGAGATCGCCAACAAGGCGGTCGAGGACGCCGAGCGCACCAACGCGACGGTGCAGGTTCTGTCGAGCGGCGCCGAGAAGATCGGCGAGGTCGTTCAGTTGATTCACACCATCGCAGCGCAGACCAACCTGCTGGCGCTCAACGCCACCATCGAGGCGGCGCGTGCCGGCGAGGCAGGACGCGGCTTCGCGGTGGTCGCATCCGAGGTCAAGGCGCTGGCCAACCAGACCGCGAAGGCGACCGAGGAAATCTCCGCGCAGGTGTCGACGATGCAGTCCACCACTCATGAGGCGGTCGACGCCATCAGCAACATCACCCGCACCATCGCCCAGATGAATGAGATTGCGCTCAGCATTTCCAGCGCCGTCGAGGAGCAGGGCGCGGCGACGCGTGAGATTGCTCGCAACATCCAGTCGGCCGCAGCCGGTTCGGACGAGATCAGCCATCACATCGGCGGCGTCAGTTCGGCAGCGGAAGCCACCGGCTCGGCAGCCTCGGACGTGCTGGTCAACGCTCAGGAACTTGACGGTCAAGCCGGCATGCTGCGCTCGGCGGTGAACGAATTTCTCACCAAGGTCCGCGCTGCTTGATGCGGCACGGACCACAATCGCGCAGGTGAAAGCCGTGCGCCCGTGAATGATAAATCCGGCCCTGACTTGGTCAGGGCCGGATTTATTTTAGAAACCTCCTCCGTGATGGCCGGGCCTGTCCCGGCCATCAGGTCTTCTTTTGATGGCGGAGGTTCAAGACGTGGATGGCCGGAATAAATCCGGCCATCACGAGGGAAGCCTAGCGCCCATACAATCCAGTTAGCGTGGCCTTTGCTAGCGTATGGAAATTGATGTCGAAGCCGACCAGCGCGGCGGAGGCGGCGTCACCCTTGGCGTTGGGAAGCTGATCGACGTCGAGCGCGAACACCGTGATCCGATAGTGGTGCGGCTTGTCGCCCGGCGGCGGACAGGGGCCGCCGTAACCGGCCGTACCGAAATCGGTGCGGCCCTGCACCGCGCCCTTGGGCATCAGGCCCTTGCTGGGATCGCCGGCATCCTTCGGCAACGACGTCGTGCCGGCCGGAATATTGTAGACCACCCAGTGCCACCAGCCGCTGCCGGTCGGGGCGTCGGGATCGTAGATGCTGACCGCGAAGCTCTTGGTGTTGGCCGGTGCGCCGCTCCACGTCAGCGCTGGCGAGATGTTATCGCCGGTGCAGCCGAAGCCTTTGAACACCTGCTGATTGGCGATGGTGCCGCCATCCTTGATGTCGGGACTGGTCAGCGTCATGGTTTGCGCCTGCGCGGCGGTGAAGGTGCATGCCGCGAGGCCAAGGGCCGCGAAAATTCCGACCAGTCTGTCATTCGCCCGATCCATGATCGTCACTCCCGTGTTTTGCCGATGATAGCACATCGACGAAGCCTGGAGGACACGACAGGCAGATCGCGCGTGGGCCGGCGCCGCCGCCTTACGCGATCAGCGGCGCGGCGATGGCGCCCAGCGCCTTGCATGCATCGTTCGGGCTGAGTTGCACCTGCAAGCCGCGCTGGCCGCCGTTGATGAAGACGGTCTGCTCTTGCAACGCCGCTTGTTCGATCGCCGTCGGCACGCGCTTCTTCTGGCCGAACGGGCTGATGCCGCCGACGTGATAGCCGGTCAGCCGCTCGGCGTCGGCGGGCTTCATCATCTTCGCCGACTTGCCGCCGAACGCCTGCGCCAGTTTCTTCATGCTCACTTCGTGATCGGACGGCACCACGACGCAGACCGGCTTGCCGTCAAGCTCGGCCATCAACGTCTTCAGCACCCGGCGCGGCTCCGCGCCGATAGCGGCGGCGGCCTGCAAGCCGATGCTGTCGGCATCGGGGTCGTAGTCGTATTCATGCAGCGTGAAGGCGACACCGAACTGCTTCAGCGCCTGCGTGGCGCGGGTGGTTTTCGACATGATACGTTTATCCGGCGATCAGCGCTTCGCCGCCAGCGCTTCGCCGAACGCCTGGAACAGCGCGCGGTTGATCGGGTTGCGTTGCGGATCGTATTCGGCGTGCCACTGGACACCGAGCGCGAAGTTCGGGGCGTCCTTGATGCGGATCGCCTCGATGGTGCCGTCGTCGGCGATGCCTTCGACCACCACGCGTGAACCGGGTTCGAGGATACCCTGGCCGTGCAGCGAATTCACCCGGATGGTGTCGCGGCCGTACAGTTTTGCGAACACGCCGTTCGGCGTTAGCCGCACGTTATGGCGGTCGGCGAACACCACTTCCGGATCGGGATGGATTTCGCCGTTTTCGAGGCGTGGCATCCGGTGGTTGATCCGTCCCGGCAGTTCACGGATTTCCGGATGCAGCGAGCCGCCGAAGGCGACGTTCATTTCCTGCAAGCCGCGGCAGATGCCGAACAACGGAACTCCGCGTTTGACGCACAGGTCGATCAAGGTCAGCGCCACGTCGTCGCGATTGGGGTCGTAGGGCTCGTGGCGGGGATCGGGTTCGGTACGGAAACGCGTCGGATGGACATTGGCGCGTGCCCCGGTCAAGAGCACGCCGTCGACGACGTCGAGCAGCGCATCGAGGTCGGTGATATCGGGAACGCTGGCGAACATCAGCGGCAACGCGCCGGTCACCTCGGCGATCGCGCGCATGTTGCGCTCGCCGACCGCCTGCACCGCGAACCGGTTCTCGATCATGTACATGTTGCCGATCACGCCGACCACCGGCTTGGTCATGATGCCCTGCTCACGTTGATGGCCCTCGCGCCAGTTCGCACCGAGGCGCGCTTCGGCCCGCGCGCTGCACCCGGCTCGTGGTGGCATGTGAGGGAAGAAATTTCGGTTTGATTAGCATGGTTTGGCAAATTATGCCCCGTTGCTGTCGGCGCATCAATTCCAACGCGTTTGGTTTGTCATGTTCCTCACATCGTTCTGATCGGATCGGCGCGTAGGCGCGCGCGATCGCGCCGCCGGCCTCGCACGTCACTGTCTTCCTGACGGATTTTTCGGGGATATCAATGGTTTGGGCTGATCACGAAACAGCGCCAGGATGCCGTTTTACTTGCGTCGGATAGCGGCATCCTTTATCCGAAGGGACGACCCGAATCCGGGCAGCCGGGCCGCCTGAGCGCCCGGTGGCGAGTACCACGGGGATTTATCTCGATATGACCAACGTCGTCGTCGTCGGCGCCCAATGGGGCGACGAGGGAAAAGGCAAGATTGTCGACTGGCTTTC
>Ga0209963_1000792_pt1 | contig 28198 bp, 27 predicted proteins | sample ThiBio_1000_biof_2_FD_183957 | JGI IMG/M metagenome (GOLD analysis project Ga0209963, IMG submission 183957) | Wastewater bioreactor microbial communities from Cape Town, South Africa - Thiocy_cont_1000_biof (SPAdes) | ecosystem: Engineered > Bioreactor > Thiocyanate-remediating >...
ACAGGATGGCGCTTTCGGGCGAGGAAAGTTGCATGATGTTGAGCGCCTGGAACTGCGGATAAAAGGCGACGAACATGGCCGGGATAATGGCGAAATATTTCGCCACGTCGTTGGCGATGGAGAAGGTCGTCAGCGAGCCGCGCGTCATCAAAAGCTGCTTGCCGATCTCCACCACCTCAATCAGCTTGGTCGGGTCGCTATCGAGATCGACCATGTTGCCGGCCTCGCGCGCGGCCACCGTGCCGGTGTTCATCGCCACGCCGACATCGGCCTGCGCCAGCGCCGGCGCGTCGTTGGTGCCGTCGCCGCACATTGCGACCAGCTTGCCCTTGGCCTGCTCGGCGCGGATCAGTTTCAGCTTGTTCTCGGGCGTCGCCTGCGCGAGGAAATCATCGACGCCGGCCTCGGCCGCGATGGCCGCCGCCGTCATCGGGTTGTCGCCGGTGATCATGACGGTGCGGATGCCCATCTGGCGCAGCGCCGCGAAGCGCTCACGGATGCCGCCCTTGACGATGTCCTTCAGGTGTACGACGCCGAGCAGCCTGCCGTCGCGTGCCACCGCCAGCGGCGTGCCGCCGGACTTCGCCACCTTCTCCGCGATCTGCCGCAGTTCGCGCGCGGCGTCGGTTGCATGGCGTGAGTGGCCGCCTGCAACGCTTGCGAGCATCGCATCGACCGCACCCTTACGGACGCTGGTACTATCCATATCGACGCCGCTCATGCGTGTCTGGGCCGTGAAGGGAATGAAATGGGCATGCAATTGACCGACGTCCCGGCCGCGGATGCCATATTTCTCTTTGGCGAGCACGACAATGGAACGGCCTTCCGGCGTCTCGTCGGCGAGCGAGGAAAGCTGCGCGGCATCGGCTAGGTCGCGCTTGTCGATGCCCGGAAGCGGCAGGAACTCGGTGGCTTGCCGGTTTCCAAGCGTGATCGTGCCGGTCTTGTCGAGCAACAGCGTATCGACATCGCCCGCCGCCTCCACCGCGCGGCCTGACATGGCGAGCACGTTGAAGCGCACAAGCCGGTCCATGCCGGCGATGCCGATCGCCGAAAGGAGCGCGCCGATGGTGGTCGGGATCAGCGTCACGAACAGTGCGACCAGCGAAACGACGGGAATCGTGCCCCCGGCATAATGAGCGAAGCTCGGAATGGTGACGACCGCCAGCACGAAGATCAGCGTCATGCCGGCAAGCAGGATGTTGAGCGCGATCTCGTTCGGCGTCTTCTGGCGCTGCGCGCCTTCGACCAGCGAGATCATGCGGTCGAGGAAGGTGGAGCCGGCCGCGGCGGTGATCCGGACCTTGATCTGGTCGGAAAGCACCTGCGTGCCGCCGGTGACGGCGGAACGGTCGCCACCGGATTCGCGGATGACGGGCGCCGACTCGCCGGTAATCGCCGCTTCGTTGACCGAAGCGATGCCTTCGATCACCTCGCCGTCCGAGGGGATGATGTCCCCGGCTTCGACGACGACCACATCGCCCACCTTGAGCTCCGTGGCGGCGACAACATTGTAGGTCGAACCATCGGGCGCAAGGCGCTTGGCGTTCGTCTGGGTGCGTGTCCTGCGCAGCGCGTCGGCCTGTGCCTTGCCGCGCCCCTCGGCAACCGCCTCGGCGAAATTGGCGAACAGAAGCGTGAACCACAGCCAGAGGATGATCTGGAAGGAGAAGCCGAGCCGGCCACCGCCGAAAACGAGATCGCGGGCGAAGATGAGAGTGGTGAGCATGGCGACGATCTCGACCACGAACATCACCGGATTGCGGATCTCGATACGCGGGTCGAGCTTGGCGAAAGCCGAACTGACGGCAGGCCAGACGATGGCGGGATCGAAGACGCTGATTTCCATGGACTTGGTCATGATACTTTCCTCAGAAAGTCTGCCCGGCAACCATCGCGAAATGCTCGACGATCGGGCCGACGGCGAGTGCGGGGAAATAGGTGAGGCCGCCGACGATCAGGATGACGCCAATGAGCAGACCAACGAACAGGCCGTTATGCGTGGGCAACGTGCCCGCCGAGGCCGGCACGGTTTTCTTCGCCGCCAGCGAACCCGCGATGGCCAGTACCGGTACGATGACGAGGAAGCGGCCCATCAGCATGGCGAGGCCGATGGTGACGTTGTACCAGGGGATGTTGGCGGAAAGCCCGGCAAAGGCGCTGCCGTTGTTGGCCGCACCAGAGGTGTAGGCGTAGAGGATCTCAGAATAACCGTGCGGACCGGCGTTCGCCAAAGAGGCAAGTGCGGTCGGCAATACGGCTGCCGCCGCAGTGAAGCCGAGGATGGCTAGCGGCAGCGACAGAACCGCGAGCATCGCCATCTTCACTTCCTTCGCCTCGATCTTCTTTCCGAGATATTCCGGGGTGCGGCCGACCATCAGGCCGGCGATGAAGATCGCCAGGATGACGAAGAGCAGGATGCCGTAGAGGCCGGCGCCGACGCCGCCGACGATGACCTCGCCAAGCTGCATGTTGACGAGCGGGATCAGGCCGCCGAGCGGAGTAAAACTGTCCAGCATGGCGTTGACGGCGCCGCAGGAGGCCGCCGTGGTGACGACCGCGAACAGCGCCGAGTTGGCTATGCCGAAGCGCACCTCCTTGCCTTCCATGTTGCCGCCGTCGATGCCGAGCGCAGCGAAGGCCGGATTGCCATTGGCTTCCGCCCAGTAGGTCACGATGACACCGGCAAGGAACAGCACGCCCATGGCCGCGAAGATCGCCCAGCCCTGGCGTTCGTCGCCTACCACGCGGCCGAAGACGTTGGTGAGCGCGGCGCCGATGACGAAAATCGAAACCATCTCCACCAGATTGGTCAGCGCCGTCGGGTTCTCGAACGGATGCGCCGAATTGGCGTTGAAGAAGCCGCCGCCGTTGGTGCCGAGCATCTTGATCGCAAGCTGGGAGGCCGTCGGGCCGACCGCGATGGTCTGCTTCGCGCCTTCCAGCGTGGTTGCGTCGACATAGGCGCCGAGCGTCTGGGTAACGCCCTGCCCGACATAGAACAGCGCGCAGACGATGGAGAGGGGAAGCAGGATATAGAGCGTGGAGCGCGTCAGGTCGGTCCAGAAATTGCCGACCGATTTTGCCGAGGCCCGCGCAAAGCCGCGGATCAGCGCCATGGCGATCGCAATGCCGGTCGCGGCAGAAACGAAGTTCTGCACCGTCAGCCCGGCCATCTGGACGAGATAGCCCATGGTGCTTTCGCCGCCATAGCCTTGCCAGTTGGTGTTGGTGACGAAGCTGACGGCGGTGTTGAAGGACGAATCGGAAGATACCGCGCCCATCTGCATAGGATTGTAGGGCAGCACGGCCTGCAGCCTTTGCAGGATGAAAAGCAGGACAAAGCCCGCCGCGTTGAAGGCAAGCATTGCTGTGGTGTAGGTCAGCCAATGCTGTTCCTGCCGCTCGTCGACGCCGGCGCCGGCATAAAGCAAGCGCTCGACCGGGCGCAGGACAGGGGAGAGGAAGGTACGCCCGCCTTTCATGACCCGCGCCATGTACCAGCCGAGCGGTTTCACCAGCGCGATGACGATCGCGCAGAAAAGCGCGATCTGGAGCCAGCCATTCACGGTCATGGTTTTATCTTTCTGTTTTCCGCATGTCTTTGCCCCGAAACCGGCCTTCCCTTTTGGAAGGCATGTTCAGAACCTTTCCGGGCGCAGCAGTGCGTAGACGAGGTAGACAAGGATGAACATCGCAGCGAATCCGCCTATCGTGTAGTCGAAGATCATTGCCGCCTCCTCAGAGCCGTTCGCCGGCGATGCCGTAGAGGGCAAAAAGGGCGAAGCAGCCGAGGCCGATCGCCAGCATGAGAATATCGAGCATTGCGCCGTTCTCCGACGGCCCGGTGCGCCAGCCGACAATGGCCGGTGTGCGGGCTGTGTAGGCCCGTAAATTGCGACGCATCGACATATGTTTTCGAGAGAGGCTTCGGCTTCCCGACATAGTTTTCTCATATGTGAGATGACAAGTTGGCCAAGGGAAGAGGTGAATAAAACGGTCAGCCAATTTCGAAGAGCGTCAGTTGCTGGGTGGCCATTTAGGTGCGCGTGGGGACCGGGAGCTGACTGACAGTGCGCGGAGGATTGAAACTGGGTGGCGGAGACACTCTTTGTTCGATGCATCGTCAGAGGAGAACAAATTCTGCCTCGTTGGTGGGCGCCAAGGAGCTTAAGGGCTCTCCTCAATCGGCGAACAGAAAGCCTCGCGATGATGATCTCCAGCATGTCACCGATGATGGCGGCTTCTAGATGTTTGGTCCCGGCATTTGCTGGAGCGGATTGAGAGTGAACCGTTCGGGCTGTGAGGTCCATGCCCTGCAGATGAGCTCGTAAGGCGTGAGGCCGTTGAGGGTCTTGAGCCTGCGAGCGAAGTTGTAGGCTGCGACGAAGTCGGCGAGATGTTGCCTGAGCTTATCGTGGCTCTCGTAATAGAAGCGTTTGACCGTGGCGTCCTTGATGGTGCGGTTCATCCTCTTGACCTGTCCATTGGTCCATGGATGCTTGGCCCTGGTCGTGCGGTGCTCGATGTCGTTCCTGGCGCAAGTGTACTCGAATGCATGGGCCCAGAAGCGCTCACCGTTGGCGATGGCCTCCTTGATCAGCGGCACGGCCGAGCCTCCGGCGCCGGGTGTGGTGAATTGGATTCCATTGTCGGTGAGTACGGTGTGGATCTTGTAGGGGACGGCCGCGATCAGCCGGAGCAGGAACTCCCTTGAGACGGCGGTGGTGGCCTTCTCATGCAGTTCGACGAAGGCGAACTTCGAGGTCCGGTCGATGGCGACGAACATGTGCAGCTTGCCCTGTTCGGTTCTCACCTCGGCTATGTCGATGTGGAAGTAGCCGATCGGGTAGTTCTTGAACTTCTTCCTCGCCGGCTTGTCACCCTCGATATCGGGCAGGCGGCCGATGCCATGGCGCTGCAGGCAGCGGTGCAATGACGACCGTGTCAGATGCGGGATCGTCGGCTGCAGAGCGTAGAGGCAATCATCCAGCGGCAGCAGCGTATAGCGCCGGAAAGCGACGATGACGGCTTCTTCCTCGACCGTGAGGACGGTCGATCGTGGCTCCTTCGGGCCCGTCGGCAGGTCGGCCACCGAGGTCCGCTTCTTCCACTTCGCCACGGTCTTCTGGTTGATCCCGTGGCGCTTCGCCAGAGCCCTCAGGCTCTCTTGACTATGTTGTATCGCTCGACGGACCGCCGCTGTCGTCGTGGCGCTCCCGTGGTGAACCTGGCCCATAGCGCATCCTTCCATTCCGCGGAAAACAATGCACCATCAAAGCCCGGGATCAAACATCTAGGAAATAGCAGAGCTCATCGCTATGGCAGACATGCGGGCGCGGTCGCTGTCCGGCAGGCTAGGCCGGAAACGGACCGTCCACTTTCAGGAGAAAACTGCTAGGGTGCGGCCGTTCGCTACCGATCTCAACTATCTAAGGATGAGAACCTAGCGCGAAAAGTTATTCCAACCGTCGCCGAATATGGCCAAGCTCGACTTAGATCGCGCTCATGCGGGCCAGCGGCAATGCGATCCTGCCATCAGCGGCGATCCATTTCTATTTTCCCGCGGCATGACGATACCGATCCAGGATATATCCGTTGTATCATGCTCCCCGACCATGTTCCCGCGATTCTACTCCGGCGCATAGCGTAAAGCCGCGGGAACTGTCTAGCCGACCTCCGCATGCTGCGCTTCAAAGCTCCATATCTCCGGGAAACCCATCAGGCGGGAGAACTCGTCGAACGGATACAGCGGAACACTGGTGTCTTTGCTTGATCCCGTCTGTTGCAGATGAGCGTAGGCAGACTGAAGCGCCGCACCCGCGGCGAGGAAGCCCATGGTCGGGAAAATCGCCAGGCTGAAGCCCAGTTCCTTCAGCCGCTCCCGCGATAGTATCGGTGTCGAGCCGCCCTCGACCATATTGACGACCAGCGGCTTGCCTATCGCGTCGCCGACCTTCTGGAGTTCGACTTCGCTCTCGGGCGATTCCACGAAGATCAGATCTGCACCCGCCGCCTCGAACGCCTTGGCGCGCGCGATCGCCTCGTCAATCCCGAGCGATGTCCGTGCATCGGTGCGGGCAATGATCAGAAAATCGTCCGAACGCCGGCTTTCCACCGCCACTTCGATCTTCCGCACTGCATCCTTCATGGGGATGACCCGCCTACCGGGCGTGTGGCCGCATTTCTTGGGGAATTGCTGATCCTCGAGTTGGATGGCCGTCGCGCCCGCCGCCTCATACCCCCGGACGGTGTGGCGAACGTTCAACAGCCCGCCATATCCTGTATCGCCGTCGGCGATCAGAGGTGTTGCTGTCATCTGGACGATGCGCGCGACACGATCGAGCATGTCGGTATAGGTGGCGAGGCCGGCATCCGGCAGTCCGAGATATGAAGCCACCGTTCCGTAGCCGGTCATATAGAGCGCATCGAACCCCATACGGTCGGCGATCCGGGCTGAGATGAGATCAAAAACCCCCGGCGCGCCCACGAAGGCGCCGCCTGCCAGCTTTTGCTGAAGAGTGGAGCTCCCGGCTCCGATGTTAGCCGCATCGTTCGTTTGCTTCATCCCGGCCTCCTCATCTTTCTCGCATCCACCGCATGCACATTACCTAACAATTGCCTTTTTGCATGCAAATTCAATCAACGAATCCGACGGTAGCCCAAACTCTCGCGACAAAAAAGACATTTTTTTCGGGTTGACACATCAGATCGGCGCATGATTGCATACAGAATATCCGAAGGCGTCTTAGTGCAACCTGAGAGATCGGCAGGCGCATTCGCGAGGAGGATCAGTCGAATGAACGAAGAGCCACGCCACCTGGTGGCTATGGGCGGCACCACCATGACCGTGGGCAGCCTGTTCGTGGCGCAGGTCCAGTTCCACCCGGATCACGTCGCGATCGAAGAGGGCGAACGGCGGCTGACCTACCGTGAATTCAACAACCGCGTGAACCGCACCTGCGCCGTTCTCCGCACGCTCGGAGTGGGTCGCGGAATCCGCGTCGCGGTTCTCTCCGAAAACCGCTCGGAATATCTTGAAATACAGCTTGCCGGCGCCAAGCTCGGCGCCATCGTGGCCTGCCAGAACTGGCGCATGGCGGGGCCTGAGCTTCAGCATTGCCTGCGACTGGTTTCGCCTACCGTCTTGCTCGTCTCGCCGCGTCATTCCAGCAAGCTCGAAGGCATGCCTCTAGACGGCGCGGAAATCGTCGAATTTGGCGACAACTGGGAAGAAATGCTCCGTCGTGCGTCAGGCGACGAGCCGCAGATCGCCGCTGAGCCGGAAGATCCTGTCCTGATCCTCTATACGAGCGGCACGACCGGCCTGCCGAAAGGCGCGGTTCTCACCCACCGCAGCGAACTGGCGCGCATCATGGTGTCGCCTTTCGATCTCGGCGTGCGACCCGGCAACACCAATCTCTGTTGGCCGCCGCTCTATCACATGGGAGGTACGGAGCCGGCACTGCAAGCTTTGCTCACCGGCGGCCGTGTCATTATGGTCGATGGTTTCCAGCCCGACATTATCGCCGAGAAGATCGAGACCGAGCGCTTCGAGTGGGTTTCGATCATGCCCGGCACATTAGCTAAAATGATCGAGACGGTCGAGCGCCGTGGCACGAAACCGCTCGGCCTCAGATATTGCGGCGTCATGGCCGACCTCTCCCCTCCGCATGAGGTGGAGAAGCTAGCACGCCTTCTCGGCACCCATTTCCTCAACTGCTTCGGCGCGACGGAAACCGGCACGCCCCCGTTGTCGGGGCGGCAACTTATCAATGGCTCGGCCGCCGATCTCGGAAAGGCGCCGAGTCTCTTCTGTGAGGTGCGACTCGTCGACCAGAACGACCGCGACGTCGCTGACGGGGATACGGGAGAACTCGCCATGCGCGGTCCCACGCTGTTCAGCGGCTATTGGCAGAACGCGGAGGCCACCGCGCAAGACTTCCGCAATGGCTGGTTCCACATGGGCGATCTTTTCCGGCGCCGCCCGAACGGCCTCTACGATTTCGTCGATCGTGCAAAATACATGATCAAATCGGGCGGCGAGAATATATATCCGGCCGAGCTGGAACGCGTTCTTGTCGCGCATCCCAAAGTCTCTGACGCGGTCGTCGTACGCAAGAAGGACAACCGGTGGGGAGAAATCCCGGTGGCGCTTGTCGTGGCTTCCATGACCCTGGACGTCGAGGAGCTTCGCCAGCGTTGCCGCGCCGAACTCGCCGGCTACAAGCAGCCCAAGGAAATCCACATCGTGCCGGCCCATCGGATCACTCGCTCTACGACCGGCAAGGTGCAGCGAAAGGCTCTGGAGGAATGGGTCGCGGCGCAGGACAGCCAGACCGCCGCGTCTCAGCACGCCGGCAATTGAACCAGAAGCGAAGAGAACCAGCAGCTGTGCCCAGCAAATCATCTTCCGTTCCCGCCGCGAAGGAAAGCCAAGAGGAACTCGAAATGCTCCGCGCCTCCGTACGCGGGTTCCTCGCGAGCTTCCTCAAGCCGCACGAGGCGGCAGTCGACGCGGCGGACGAACTTCCAGCGGAATTGATGTCGAAGCTGCGGACGGAAGCGATCAAGCTTGGAATATACGGCTACAATCTTCCTGAGGAACTCGGCGGTCCCGGGCTCAGCCGCCGGGCGATCGCCATGGTCGACGAGGAGATGGGCCACACAAGCATGCCGCTCGGCGAGGCGATCGGCCACCTGCCGGGCTCGCTTGCTTTCTGCAATGGCGAACAGCGCAAATGGCTCGTCGGCCCCCTTGTCCGTGCCGAGGCGACCGTCGCCTACGCGTTGACGGAGCCCGACGCCGGCTCGGACCTCAATGCGCTACGGACGCGCGCCTTGCGCACGCAAGGCGGCTGGATACTGCAAGGCGCCAAACAGTTCATCTCGCATGCCGGAACGGCGGATCATGTCATCGTGCTCGCCGTCACCGACGACAAGGCTTCGCTCAAGGAGCGGCTCACCACTTTCATAGTGCCGCGCGCTCAGCCCGGTTTTACCATCACGCGCCGCTTCCGCACGCTCGGCTGGCGCGGATACCCCCTATACGCGCTGTCGATCGACGACTGTTTCGTACCCGACATCAATGTACTGGGCGAGGTAGGCGCAGGCTTTCAGGTGATGATGGCGACGATCAACAACGATCGTTTGTTCGTCGCCTGCCGCTGCGTCGGCATGGCCGATGAGCTGACGGACTTGGTGCTACCCCATGTGCGGGAGCGCAAGACGTTCGGCCAGCGCCTGGGCGATCATCAGGCGATTCAGATGTACCTTGCCGACAACGATGTCGAGATCGAAGCAGGCCGGCTTCTGTGTCAGCGCGCAGCCGAACTCGCTGACGCCAACGATCCATCGTATCGCATCGCGGCGTCGCGCGCGAAGCTCTTCTGCAGCGAGATGGCGGGACGCGTCGCCGACCGTGTGCTGCAGATATTCGGCGGGGCCGGCTTCATGGCGGACCTGCCTGTCGAGCGCATCTACCGCGACGTGCGTGGTTTCCGCATCGGTGAAGGCGCTTCGGAAATGCAGCGCCTGCAGATCGCCCGTTACGTCATCGGCAACTGATCGGGAGGGCCGAATGGACGCAATAACGCTAAGCCAAACCATCCTGCTGTCGATCACGATCGCGGCGCTTTATGCCGCCATCGCCTCCGGCTTGACGCTCGAGTTCGGCGTCACCAAGATCATCAATTTCGCGCATGGCGAGTTCGTGATGTTCGGCGCCTTCATCACGTATTTCCTGCAGAGCAACTACGCCATCAACCCGATCATCGGGGCGCTTGTCAGCGGTCTCGTCATGATGGCGTTGTCCTGGATCGTCTTCGAAGCCTTTCTCGCGCGCGTCCTGAGGCAGGACGAGCACAACCAGATCCTGGCGACCATCGGCCTGTCGATCCTGATGATCAATCTCGCCATGATCTTCTGGGGACCTGATGCGCGGGTCATGCATGCGCCCGATATCCTTCCGGCGCTCAGAATCGGTATCGTCACGATTCCCGGCAACAATCTCGTGGTCCTCATCATCGGCGCGCTTCTATTCGTCGGTATCACTTGGTTCCTGCGCGGGACGCGCTATGGCCTGCTTCTCCGGCTTGCGAGCGACGATCCGGTTATGGCGAAGTTCGCAGGCGTTAACGTGCACGGCATGTTCCGCCTCTCGTTCCTGATCGGCGGCCTGACGGCAGGGATCAGCGGCGGGCTGGTAGCGCTCGTTCTTTATATCCACCCTCTCGTCGGCACCGACGCTGTCATGCGCGCTTTCGCCATTGTCGCCCTCGGCGGATTGGGCAGCATCGGCGGTGCGGTCGTCGGGGCGGCCATACTTTCAATCGCGGAGAACATGACCAGCACCTTCGTGCCCGGTGGCGGAAGCTGGGGCTACGGCATCGCCTTCCTCATCATCGTCGTCGTGCTCGTCCTGCGTCCGTCAGGCCTGTTCGGAAAGGAGTTGCGCGCGTGAGGACCCTTCCGGCAAAAATTCTTCTCTATGTCGTCGTTTGCGCGGCCATCGCCGGGATCGCCTTCTCGGATCGTCCGTTCTGGATCCAGCTTGCAATCGGAATCACCATTACTGCGATCCTGGCGCTGGCTTGGGACATCCTTTCGCGCACCGGCCAAGTATCGCTCGGCATGGCGGCTTTCTTCGGGCTCGGCGCCTATACGACCGCCATCCTTGATCCGATAACGAATACCTATCTGGCGTGGCTTGGAGTCATCGTGGTCTGCGGCCTTTTCGCCGCGGTTCTCGGCCTTGTGACGCTGCGCCTAAGGCAGATGTATTTCGCCATCGCCACGCTCGGCTTCACCCTCTCGCTGCAGGTGGTCGTGCTGGTTTTCCCCGATTTCACCGGAGGCGCCGGCGGCGTCGCCCCTCCGCTGCTGGCGGGCGGCGACCCGGCCATGCAACTTCTTGCGATCGGCGGGTTGCTGATCGTCGCCATGCTCGTCTCCGACGTGCTGCTCCGTCGCCGCTTTCGTCCGGCTTTCTTCATGATCCGCACCAAGCCCGAACTCGCCGCCTCCTGCGGCGTGCCGGTAGTGCGCACGCGCATTCTCGCCTTCATCATATCCGGTGTCTTCGCCGGCCTGGCAGGCGCCTGCTACGGCGGCCTCTACGGCTATGTTACGCCGAGCGACGTCTACACGGTCAATTGGAGCATCATGCCGCTAGCGGTCGCCGTGCTCGGCGGCATGGACACAACATTCGGACCCATCCTGGGCGCGATCATCCTGCGCCTGCTTGAGGAAGTCGCGCGTGAATTGATCGGCGGCGTCGGCTATCAGGTCGTCTACGGCGCTGTAATCATCCTTTTTGTGGTGGCGCTGCCCCGCGGCGTGACCGGTGCACTGAAGGCGCTGTTCGGCCTGTCCGTGCGCACGCCATTGGGCACACGCCCGGCAGCAACGGGAAGCTGAACAGTGGCCGATGTTTCGCTTTCCACAGATTCCGTCGTTGTCGCCTTTGGCGGCCTGCTTGCCCTCGACGGAGTCTCGATCGCCTTCCCCCAAGGCCGGATCACTGGGCTGATCGGGCCGAACGGCTCGGGCAAAAGCACGCTTGTCAACGCGATGTGCGGCCAAATCCGCCCGGCCAGCGGGACGGTTCGTCTCGGCGACGAAGACATCACCCGCGTTCGGCCCGACCTCGTAGTCAAGAGAGGTGTCGCGCGTACCTACCAGATCCCGCGCGTGCCGCCGGAACTCACTGTCGAGGAAATCATCTCCGTACCGATGAACTACGGCGCATCCGGCCGACAGGCGAAGGTCGCGTTCCGCCATCCCCGCGCCGTGGCGGAATTTTGCGGGCTGGGGCCGCTCACGGCCACCGAGTGCCGCAATCTCTCTGTTACGGAGATGCGACGCCTGGAGATCGCAAGGGCGCTTGCCTGTGGGCCTTCAGTGCTTCTGCTCGACGAGGTGATGGCAGGGCTGTCGCATGAGGATTCGGTCTCGGTGATGGGCTTGGTGCGAGAACTGCACGAGGCGGGTATTACCATCATCATCATCGAACATCTGATGCGGGTCATTACGACGCTCTGCCATACGGTGTTCGTCCTCAACAACGGCCGCGTGCTGGCTGAAGGCGAGCCGAAGGTGGTGCTCGCTGTGGAGGCCGTACGCGAAGCTTACCTGGGCAAGGGGTTCAGACCTTGAGCACGTTCCGCGCGTTTATCAGCGACGCCGGCTACGGCCGGCTGATGGTGCTGGGCGAACTCGCGCTGACGGTCGAGAGCGGAACGATGCTCGTGATCCTCGGTTCGAATGGTGCCGGCAAGACGACGACGCTGCATGCGGTCATGGGCAGCGTCACCACCCATGGCCGCAAGATCGAACTCGACGGCCGTGACCTTTCGAAGCTCTCTACGTGGCAACTCCCGCATCAGGGCATCGTGCTGGTTCCAGACGGTGCGCGCTGCTTCCCCAATCTTACCGTTCTCGAAAACCTGCGCGGAGCCTACGAAGCCGGCGGCCGGGGCCGCGATCTGCCACCTGACGGCGAGCTTCTCGAAGACGTCTATGGCTATTTCCCCATCCTGCGCGAGCGTAGCGTCCAGATCGCGGGCACGCTGAGCGGCGGCCAGCGTCAGATGCTTGCCGTCGGGCGTGCGCTGATGACGCGCCCGACGGCGCTTCTACTCGACGAGCCATCCGCAGGCCTTGCGCCGAAGGTGGTGGAGGAGCTGTTCGACGCGCTCTCGCAGGTGAAGGAGCACAGCGGCTGCGGCATCGTGATGGCGGAACAGAATGTCGGCTACGCGACGAGCATCGCGGATACTTGCATCGTGCTCGAGGAGGGCAGGCCCGTGCTTTCCGGCGCCATGACCGACGTAGTCGAAAACGAGAAGCTCAGAACCGCCTATCTGGGCCTTTGAAGACGGAACCGAGATGCCAGCGCTGAGCAGAGACATTGTTATCGCTGGGATCGGCGAAACGAAAGTAGGCCGTCTGACCGGCATGTCATCGGTCGAGATCCAAGCGCTCGCCGTGCTAGCGGCCCTCGACGATGCCGGCGTCGCGTTGCGGGATCTCGACGGTCTCATCAATCTCGATCCCTACGCCACGCCCAACAGCATGTTCTCCTCCACTCTAGCGGAATATCTCGGCCTCAAGCCGCGTTTCCTTTCGACCGTCGATGTCGGCGGCACCGTCACCGGGATGACCATGATCCAACAGGCGGCTTGGGCCATCGAAGCCGGTCATTGCGATCTCTGCGTCTGCGTCTATGGCGAAGATACGTTATCCGGCCGCGCCGCGGGTGTGCAGGGCCTACACATGCACAATCTGCTTGGCGGTGAGGAATGGGAGGAGCCGTTCGGCCTTCAGGGAATGGTCATCCCGTACGCGCTCCTCACGCAACGCTATTTCGATTTATACGACGCAAACCGCGACGACCTAGCCGCAGTCGCCGTCACGACGCGCGAGCATGCACTTCGCAATGACAACGCCCAAATGAAGAAGCCGATCACCGTCGAGGACTACTACGCGGCGCGTCCGATCAGCACGCCACTCGGGCTTCTCGACTGTTCGCTCGTCTCCGACGGCGGCGGCGCGGTGCTGCTCGCCAGCCGCGAACGCGCCAGGAGCCTAGGCGCGCGTGTCGTCCCGGTCCGGTCGATGGCGATGCAGTTCACGCACAACACCGTCGCGTTGATGCCGGATATTCCCGATCTCGGCATGGCACCGGCCGGCCAACGCGCCTTCGAAGACGCGGGCATCGGCCCAAAGGACATCGATTTCGCGGCTCTGCACGACGCCTTCACTATTTCGGTGCTCGTCACGCTTGATGCGCTGGGCTTTTCGCGACCGGGCGAAGCGGGTGCAATGGTACGCGGCGGTGCAACGAAGCTTGGCGGCAGCCTGCCACTCAATACCCATGGCGGCCTACTTTCACAGGCGCATGTTGGCGGCATGCTGCACATCACCGAAGCGGTGCGGCAGTTGCGCGGCGAGGCGGGCAAACGGCAGGTCGAGGGTGCGCGCCACGCCATCGTCAGCGGCAATGGCGGCGTCTTTTCCATTTGCGGCGTGATGATCCTGGAGGCCGCCTGATATGGAAACCGATCTCAAAGCGATCCTGCCCCAGCCCACGGCCGCGACGCGTCCGTTCTGGGAGGCGTGCGATCGAGAGGAATTGCTGCTTGCGCATTGCGAGGAATGCGGCAACGACTTCTACTATCCGCGACTTGCATGCCCGCACTGCGGCAACAGGCGGCTCGGCTGGCGCAAGAGCACCGGCCGCGGGCGGGTCTTCTCCTTCAGTCATGTACAGATGTCGTTCCATGGTCCCGCCTGGGAGACGCAGCTCCCTTATACCGTGATCCTTGTTGAACTCGAAGAAGGCCCACGCATGCTCAGCCGCCTCATCGGCGACGGCAGGGCCAACGTGAAGTCCGGCGACCCTGTGGAGGTCGTGTTCCCTGAAATCGACGGCCAGAAACTTCCCTATTTCCGGCCGTCGAGATCGACGGCTTGAGAAGGTAACCAAAGGAGGATTGAATGCTTACAAGAAGAACCATCGCAACGACGGCGTTTGGTTTCGCTGTCTCGCTTGCCCTTTGCGCGGCACCGGCCCGCGCTCAGGACGCCAAGGAGCCGATCACGATCGGCGTGCCCATGCCTTTGAGTGGCGTGCTGGCCCAGGGCGGCCAGTCGATTCTCACCGGCATTAAATACGCCGCCAAGAACATTAACGACGCCGGCGGCGTTCTCGGACATCCGGTGAAACTCGTTATCGAGGACACCAAGAGCGAACCCAACACCTCGGCCGCCGTCGCCTCGAAGATGGCCGCGCAGGAGAAGGTCTACGCCTTTGTCGGCGGCTATGGCAGCACGGCCGACTTCGCTATGCTGCAGAGTATAAAACGCTATAAGCCGATCTTCATCCACACGGCTTCTTCTTCGGTAAAGCTCGAGAATACCTTCGGCAAGGAGCCTTGGTATTACCACGTCTATATTTGGGACTATCATCGCCAGAGGGCGGTCGTAGGTTTCCTCAACCAAATGAATCCGAAGCCGAAGACCGTTGCGCTCGCCTATGAGAACGGGCTTTACGGCTCCGATGCCGCCAAATATGCCAAGGAATACATTGCCAAGGCAGGCTACGAACTTGTCATGGACGAGCCCTTCAAATCCGGCTCGCCCGACTTCTCGCCGATCCTGACGCGCGTGCGTTCGGTTGATCCGGACGTGTTCTTCTCGATCGGCTACTCTGGCGACAATATCCAGCTCGTTCGCCAGGAGTCAGATCTCGACATCCATCCGAAGCTGACCATGGTGGTCTCGGCCGGCGACAAGCGCTCCGACTACGGAGATTTCGGTACCGGCACGGCGATGATCTCCGAATGGTCGGCCGAAGCCCAGACGCCGGGTAACGCCGAGTGGGTCAAGAAGGTCAAGGCCGATACCGGCATGGAGACGATCGCGCCACCCTTCCTGCAGGGCTTCGTCGGCATGAACTCGCTTGCCCAATCGATCGAAAAGGCCGGAACGCTGGACAAGGAGGCCGTCCTTAAGGCGCTCGACACGACCGAATTCGACACGCCCTATGGCAAGCTGAAATACAGCCCGTCCGAGCGTGGTGCCGAGCATCAGCTCCTGACCAACGAACAGATGGTGCTGATCCAGTTTCGCAAGGACGGCGAGGAAGTAGTGCTTCCGGCAGATCGCGCCAACGGCAAGCTGGTCTACCCGGCGAACCATTGATGCCGGTCACATTCGATCTTCGCGGCGAGGTCGGCGTCATCACGCTGGCGTCGCCCGAGCGCCGCAACGTTCTTTCGCGCGACATCGTGACGGGCGTGTTGGAGATACTCGATGGCGTACAGGCAAAGACGGCACGCGCCCTCGTCATAACGGGCAAAGGATCGGCCTTCTGTGCCGGCGCCAATATCGGGGATCTGCTCGGTGCAGGCTGGATGGAGGAGCGTTCTGACGGTCCTTCGCCAGTCGAGCTCTTCGAGGCGCTAACGCGTCATCGCAGGGTGGTCGTCGCCGCCGTCAACGGCTTGGCGCTCGGAGGCGGATTCGAGCTCTCGCTCTATTGCGACTTCGTGTTCGCCGCCGAGAAGGCAGTCTTCGCTCTTCCCGAATTGGGGCTTGGCGTGATTCCGAATACTGGGCTGCCTCGGCTCTGCAATCTCATCGGAACCCGCAGAGCTCTCGAACTTGTCGTCTCGCGCAGGAAGCTGCCCGCTGAGGAGGCTTTTTCGCTCGGTCTCGTTAACAGGATCGTCGCTGACTCCAACATCGTCGAAGCCGCGGTAGAGTTCGCCGCCTCGACGGTGGCAAACGTCCCGCCCGCAGCACTTGCCGAGGTCAAGCGCTGTGCCTGGCGAGCGGAGGCGGTCGACTGGCAGGAAGCGCGCGCCGCTCTGCTTCGCCTGCCGCCGGCCGAATGGAAGGAAGGCCTTGGAGCTTTCGTCGAACGGCGTTCGCCGGACTACGAACAATTCTGGAAAAGCCATGCGTAGACCCGATCAGTTCCGCATCTTCGACCTTCACCATCACGTCGGTACACTCGAAATGGTCGCCGATCAAGGCGCCAAACGGGCTGCCGGCGGTCCGGAGGAGGATATCCGCATCCGCCTCGAATTCATGGATGCACACAATATCGAGCAAGCCCTACTGATGCCGGCGAACGGCTATCCGGCGCCCGACGGTCTCGCGGATACGATTCGTGTCAACACGGCGATGGCGGATTACCGCAAGCGTCACCCTGACCGGTTTCCCGCCGCGCTCGGGACGGTGAGCCCGCTGGAGGGGGACGGCGCACTCAATGAGATCGACCGCTGTATCGAGGGACTCGGCATGCGCGGTATCGTCTGGCACCACCGTTTCCAGGGAAGCGCCATCGACCATCCGCGCATGCAATTACTGCTAGAGCGTGTGCAGCATCACAAAGTGCCGGCCTTCATCCATATCATTGCCGATTCCAACCTGGAATCGCCGTGGAAGCTGGAGATGATTGCCGACCGTTTCCCGGAACTCACCTTCGTAGCGTTAGACGGCTTCTCCTCACCCGACCACGCGCACTGGATGCCCTATCTCGCCAGCAAGCATCCGAACATCGTCTTCGACACCGGCGTCATGGTTCCGGTCTCGCACATGCTGGAAAACTTCATCGCCAAAGTGGGCGCGGAGCGGCTCCTCCTCGGAACCGATTTTTACTCTTCTCCAAAGCTTTTCAGTCACCCGTTTCCTGTCTATGAAATCCTTCATTCCGACCTCAGCGACGAACAATGCGCCGCAATTCTAGGGGGAAACGCAAGGCGCCTGCTGGGCATCTGCTGAACACCATGAACGGCGCCGCATTGGCGGCTCTGCATCAGCTTGCTAGAGTCGGGGAAAGATGATCATTCGCGCTGCTTTGATGGCCATGGATCAGGGAAAGGAATCGAATGGCGGCTTCGGAGCAGAAGGCCTATGAGGCCATCCGGCATTCCATCCTGACCGGCGCATATGAGAGCGGCATGCATCTTCGCGCGGCCAATCTCGCCGACACGGTCGGGGTCAGTCGCACGCCGGTGCGCGAGGCGCTCCGCCGGCTGCATGCCGAGGGCCTCGTCGAATTCTTCGAAAACCGCGGCGCCTTCGTCGCGAGTTGGTCGCGCGACGACGCAGAAGAGGTATTCGACCTTCGCCTGGTACTTGAATGCCATGCGGCCAATCGCGCCGCGCTCCGCCTGAAACCAGAGCAGATCGAGCGCCTTGTCGAGCTCACGGATCAAATGGAGCGTCACTCCGTCGGCCCGGAGCGCGATATAGCGATCGTCACTGACGCCAACAACCGCTTCCACGGCATCATCATCGAGGCGGCGGCCAACAAGCGGCTTTCCGCGATCATCTCCAGTGTCGTGGAACTCTCTCTCGTTTCCCGCACCTTCAGCATCTATTCAGACGTCGCTTTCTCCAGAAGTATCGCACATCATCGCGAGTTGATCGAAGCCTTCTGCGAGCGTGATGCCCTGTGGGCTGCGGGGGTGATGAACAACCACCTGCGCGCGGCGCATCATGTTTTCACGGCCTCGCTACGTCCAGTGAGCTGAATAGGGAGGTTCGTTGGATGAAGGTAACCACGGCCTGGCCAGGAGACGCCAGATAGATACTGCGGGATGCGCGGCGGCTTGCGTCCGAGAGCGATTGGCACATAAACTGTAGCGGATTAGGCTTGCCTTCGCTTAAGCTCTTTGGAAGGTGATAGGATACCGATCTGGTTAATCGGAAGTTCCCCGTAAGGCCGCTTTTGGTGTGGCCTGCGACCTCCACCGCAGTCACCACCGATGTCTGCTTTTGGGGAAGTGGGAAGCTGAACCCTACCGTCCGATATTGGGGCGCAAACCTGCCGCGATAACAGCCCCGAGCATTAAGCTGAGCGGCCGAACGCGGCAACGACTGGCTCAAGGCAAGCGGTCCTCGACGATATCGGCCACTGGCTCTTCTTCGCCGTCGCCCTCTCCGCTCGCCAGCCCGGTCGGAATATCCCCGGCCAGCAGCTTTTCCTTCGACAGCAGGCCGGCGTCTTCGAGCGCTTCGAAGTCGGGCAGGTCCCGTAGCGTAGCGAGGCCGAACTCGAGCAGGAATTGTTTCGTCGTGACATAGGTATAGGGCGCGCCGGGCGTGGGGCTGCGCGGGCCGGAGGCGATCATGCCAGCGCCGCGCAGATGGCCGATCAGGTCACGGCTGACCTCCTTGCCGAAGAAGGAGGATAATTCTGCACGGGTGATCGGCTGGAAATAGGCGATGCACATCAAGACCAGCACCTCGGACTGCGTCAGATCGGCCGCCTTCTCACTGCCACCGATCGCCGTGCCAAATGCACCGCGGATGGCGTCGGCATAGGCGGGCCTTGTCAGGTGCTTCCAGCCGCCGGCGACGGCGACCAGGTCGTAGGGCCGGCCGCGCAACTCCTCGCGGATGTCGTCGATCAAAAGGTCGATGCTGCAGTTTTTCCCCACGATGCGGGCAAGAACCTCCCGCGTCACCGGTTCGCTGGCGGCAAAGATCGTCGCCTCGACGCGCATCATCCATTCGCGCCAGCGCGCCTCCGGCGGCAGGTGATCCAGTTCCCGGTCAAACAGCTGATCAGCTGATCGCCTTTCATCTGATCGATGGTCGTCTTGCCGGCTCTCCCCTCGCCTGCGCGCTGCCTCCGCCATGATGTCTAAAGCCCGTAGATGCGAAACGTCGGACGGCCGGAGAGTTCGCGCACGGCACCGAGTCTTTGCAGCCGGTCGAACAGGCGGCGCAGGCCGCGGTCGCTCATACCGGCGATCTTCTCCGAAGCGACGATGGCGTCGTCGGACAGGAGCCGTTCGACAACAAGGTCGGATGCCCGGGCGCGCAGCTTCGGCGCCACCGCGAGCAACCGCTCCGATCGGCGCCCGAGTTCGCCCGACAGGTCGACCGCCCGCAACGCAGCACGTGCCTGAGCGGCGAGCAGACTCTTTGCCCGGGCGTCTTCTTCATCAATGCTCGCTGCCGCAAGGATGGTTCCTGACCGGCGCGGACGACCGGCGCCGAGACCCGCAATCACCTCCGCGCCCAGCAAGGGCACCGCATGGGCCCAGCCCAGGCGTTGCACGACAAGAGCGTCGGCAAGCCAGGCACCGACGGCGCGCCCAAACCCGTATCGCTCGCCAGCGATGAAGGCGCCGGTCAGCATCTCGACCATCCCGCCTGTGGAGAGCCGGCGGAGTTCCCTTGCCAGATCGCCGATCGCCGCATCGTCAGGAGGGTAGCCGAACTCTCCCAGCACCGCGCCGAAGTTCTTTGCCGTCAGCAGATCTTCGATGGGTCGCATGGCCAGCCGACGCCATGCCAAAAGCATACGGCCGGCGGGGCCAACATCATCACTAGCCTTCGTCAGAAGGACTGCGTCGCGCAGCGCGGCCTCACCCTCGACACGTCCCGCCTGCCTTGCCGTCACCGCGGCCGCAGAAAGCGCCAACCGCTGCCGCCAGGCCCCAGCCCAGCGCTCCTGCCGGCGGACTACAGCATCAAGTGCGCCGATGGCCGCGCCGGCAACGAGCGCCACGTCTTCAACGTCTTTGTCGGCGACGCTTTGCGCATCCGGAACGGCCCTACGCAGCCATGTCGGCACCATCGCCATGGGCACGGCCGAAGAGACGCCGGAGGGCACAGCGTGGCGAGATAGCAAGGATTTGGGCGGCCGAATCATCGGAAGGATGATGAATCAGTGCGGCGCTTCTGGCAACCGGTTCGCACTCAAACCGCCGCGCTCGTCGCATCTGTAAAATGAACGATAATCTTGCATTTTTGAGATCGCGGGCAACGAACAGATCTGCTCCAGCGATTCGTGCCGAGATTGTATCATATTCCGCACCGCCCGCGCGCTCGTCGATGGGCCACATCTACCCTGCCCTTCTGTCCGAAGATGGACCGTTTGCCTTAAGCGCGGCCATGAGCATAGGGCCGACTGTGAACTGCCCTGCCCTGGCCTTTTTGGTCAATGCGCGCAGATAGCCGCCGGCGGAATTGATGTGCTGGGCACGCTGCAGGATGCAGGCCACAACGATCGCCGCGCATTCCTGTCCCATAACGTGGCACGCGTCCTCGTAGGCCGACGGCGAGATACCCAGATATCCCCTCACCTGGGCCGCAACGGCCATCAAATCGCGCCAGCTTCCGATCCCGTCGAGCGCATAGTCGATGATATCCGGGCAGGCTTTCAGGACTAGTCCGAGTGGATAGGCTTTTAGCGGCTCCTGTGGTCCAGGCCTGAGCTCGGCCGCTGCCCTGCTTTGTTCTAAAGCCGGTTCAGATTCAATGCGAGCATTGGTGTTTGAATCAGATTGCTGCCAGCCATTATGGGATTCATTGGCGTCCGGATTCTCGACATTCATATGAGAATTCAACAGGATGTCGATCTCTTCCCGAATTGCCGCCAGATCGGCCACAATCGGCTCCAGCTCAGCGATGACCGCCCGGCGCGAGATTGCGTCTACAACAGCCCTGAACCGCCTCCAGATGGCTCCCCAGTCACCCGGAACATCTTCCTCGACGGCTGCTTCGATCAGCTTGGAGATGTCGCGCCGGTGTAGCGTGATACGCTCCCTCATAAGCTTCAGGGCGCGATTGTCCATACGGACCCGTTCCGCAGCCTCCGAGAACTCGCCGGCACGCGCTAGCATTGGTGCGAGGGAGAAACCAAAAGCCTCCTCAAAGCCCCCTCCCCTGCCCTTCCGGGCGTATCGCTTGCCGTTCGGGCTGTCCCGCCTGATGATCAGACCGCTCTCGACCAATGCCGCCAGGTGTCGCCGCAGCGTCGTGTCGGCCATGCCATGTGCACGAAGCGAGAGCTGGCGGTTCGAGGGGAAGACGACCAGGCCGTTTTCCTCCGACAGCTCGTCATCCGGATAGAACGACAATAACGCCGCCAGCACGGCCAGAGCGCGATCGCCGATGCCAACGACGGACTTTCCTTCGCAGAGATCCCTGTAGGTCTGCCACTTGTCGACCGCCTTGCCTTCGGGGATTTCGTGGGATTCATTTTGCACTGCCAACAAGGCAAGCGACATCGGCCGCCGCCCGAAGGGCGTCGTTGCGATACCCGTTTCCATGCTCTTCCTTCAGCCTCTCAATCGGGCAAAAGAAACCTGCTCGCCGAATCGACGCTAACGACACTTGACACTGATTCGCGGAAATGAGATTCTCAGGTTGTCAGACGCTGAGAAGGGCTTCCGCGGTTCGCCGTTCGGGGGCCTTTTTCTTTTGCGGTTTCAAGTCTCCTGTTTCGATTTCCAGTCGGCGTAGAGATCATCCAGCCGATCTGCGAGATATCTGCCGAAGCCGGTGTCAGAACCTGACGCCTTTAACGAAAGTGTAAGCGCCTTGCCGCTGTCCTTGACCTGAGCAGCAACCTTGCTGCCAGCGGGTTTCCATTGCGGACCGGAGGTCTCTGTCTTCGGTTTCTTATTAGCCGCTGCCAGAACCACACCGAAACGCTCGTCCGAGCCGAGGGCCGCGAAATCGGCACGCTGGATGGCTTGCTTGACGCCCGCTAGGATCTTCTCGTTGGCGATCTTGTCGGCGATCTCCATCCAACGACGGCGCCCCGCAGAAGGAGCGGGGCCGATAGCCTTGATGATGGAAGCCGGAATGGTTTTGGCGACTGACAGCAGCTTCGACAGCTCGGTCTTGTCTGTCGACAGGGCTTCCATGATCACATCGCGTTTGAACCCGTGGCTTTCTAGCGATGCAGCAAAAGTAGCCCTTTCGATGTACGACAGGTCGCGTCGGGCGGTGTTTTCGACACCTTGAGCGACAACCAACTGGTCGTCCGTCATGGGGCGGACAACCGCCCTCACCTTTTTCTTCAGATACCGGACAGCCGCCAGCCTTCTGTGGCCGTAGGCTACCTGATATCGGCCTTCCAGATCGGGATGCTGGCGGACAAGGATGGGAACTTCCTGCCCGTTGTTTTCAATGGACTGGATAAGTTCGTTATCCTCGCTGGATTCGGCATCGAACCGGTCTCGGATGAAAGAGCCATCTATTAGCGCGGGATCGAGTTCTACGACCTTCTCGCCGGACGCCAAGGCCTCTTGCAGGGCCTTCGTCTCCTGATCCATGCGATCGAGCGCCAAACCCATTGTCCGAACGGGTCCTGCAAGGATTCTACCGCCCTCGCCTTCTTGAAAGTTGGCCGCGGCCAACTCTCGGCTCGTGTCGGCGAAAATACCGGAAAGTTTGTCTCTTCTGCTCATGAGCGGCCCCACACACGCTTCATGCTTTCGAGTATTTCACCGTTCACCGCATCAAGAGACTCGATCACACGATCATAGGTCGAACGGCGCACCTGACCACGCTCAATCTCATACAGGGTCTGCTTGGTCAGCCCTGCATCGGCGATAGCTGTCGACTTGAGGACAGTCGCTGCAAGGACCTCGTCGCCAAACAGGCTTCGAAGAAGGCCAACAATTTGAGCCTGCGGACCGTCATGCGGCTCATGGCGGGTGACGACATAGCGGATGAGGTCGTGATTGAGATCACCACCCGCTTTACGGACAACCGACAGCAGGTCAGATGTCATGAGCAGAAACTGCGACATCGAGGCGACATCGACCATCTGCGGGTGGATCGTAATCAAGAGGCTTGTAGCTGCGCAGACCGCTCCCAGCGTCAGGTAGCCAAGTTGTGGAGGGCAGTCGATAACGACAACGTCGTAGTCGGATTCTACCTCGGCAATGGCATTGCCAACACGTTTGAAGAAGATGTCCTGATTGCTGGTTTTCCGCTCGACGAGAGCAGTCGGCGTTTCATGCTCGAATTCCATCAGTTCAAGGTTGCCAGGAACGAGGTCCAGGCCTGCAAAATATGTTTTTCGAATGATCTCCTTCAGCGGCCGCCGCTTATCGTCGTAACGGATCGCTCCATATAGCGTGTCGCCTTCCCGCAGGTCGAACTCGGGCTGCACGCCCAGCATCGACGAGAGCGAAGCCTGCGGATCGAGGTCGATTGCGAGAACACGATAGCCCTGCAGTGCGAGAAACTGTGCAAGGTAAATAGTCGTCGTCGTCTTTGCAGAGCCTCCCTTGAAATTGGCCACGGCAATCGTCTGCAGTTTCTCCCCCCGACGACGCCACGGGAGGTGTGAGACCGCGTCCTTCGGCTTAACGGCAGCGATGTGATGGCGAAGTTCGTTGATTTGTTCGAGCGTGTACGAGCGCCGTCCGGTCGCCGACACTTCAGGCGAGGGGCCTTTACCATCGATCGAGAGCTGGCGGAGATATCCGTCGGACACACCGAGGAGTTGGGCCGCCTCCCCGGAAGTGAAGGTCTTCATGGACTTTTGGGAAGACGGCGGAAACAGGCGCTCCCCGAGCAGTTGTAGCTGCTTAGACAGCTGACGGGCATGCTGAGCGATCCGGGCGTCGGACGAAACGGCCGTTGATACGTTTGTATTCTGCAACATCGATTTCCCCTTTCGATGCGCTTTTTAGGCCGCAGATGCTAAAAAAGCGTATCGAAAATGACATGATTCGGTAACCATGCCAAGAACCCCGTAAAATCAATGGGATCCAAGGGCGTGTGAGACAAGTTGGCCGCAGCCGACTCACAGTGAGGACGACTCACCAGAGTAACAATAGAACGATAAAGGCAGAGTTGGCCGCGGCCAACTTGTATTCGATTCAGCCAAAAAGCGATTCACGCGATGCATCTTGGGCTCATACGCACTTGCTTAGGATCTCTACCTGAGCACAGAAGAAATTCAGACATGGCAGCCGTCGTAATTTACCTCGCGGCAGGGGCTTGAATCCCTTCAGCCCGCTCGCCTTGGTGAGATTGACGCTAAATCGGTCGCGCCGCCGCTGATATTTGCGCGTCATCTGGGCCAACGCACGGCCGAGCTACCTTTGAATGTAATGCTCGTCGATATCGGCCGAGGAGGCGAGGCCGACGCACGAAGAGTGGCGAACAAACAGGGGCGCATTCGCTTTCCGCAAATCGCGTGGATGCCAGCGGCGAGCTCTATCCGTTTGACTGAGGCTAACGGCTCCACTTGTCTTGCGCCTCATGTGAGACTACATTCTGTCTCAGTTGAGAAGGAGTGCCGACCATGCTGGCAATAGCAAATGTTGCCGATGTCCTGGGCCTGCCGGGCAGGGAGGGCGTCAAGTCACCATTCGGGCTGATCACACGAATCGAGGACGGCCTCCCGGTCGAAGCGCTCGAGCGCATAGCGCGGCTTCTCGCGCCTGCCGACAGCCAGTTCAAATACCGGCTCGTGCCCAGAGCGACCTATGAGCGCCGAAAGCGGGGAGCCTTCCGGCTTTCGGCGGAGGAAGGAATGCGGGTTGCCCGTCTGGCGCGAGTCTGGAACCTGGCCGTCGAGGTTTGGGGCAGCGAGGATGAGGCGCGCGATTTTCTGTTCAGACCGCACGCCATGCTTGAGGACCGGCGACCCGTCGACGTCGTCATCCAGAGCGAGATTGGCGCCGAGCTGGTGCTCGATATTCTCCAGGGTCTGAAATACGGCAGTGCTGCGTGACGGCGCAGATCCTCGATCGCACATTGTTGGCTTACCGCATCGGGGATCCTGCCGGAGCCTGGCCGATCTTCGATGCGACCGGCTCGACGATCGCGCCAGGGCGCTGGAACACACCGGCAAGCCCGGTGATATACACGTCCGAACGTTATTCGACGGCGCTTCTGGAAAAGCTCGTTCATGGCAGTGGCCGGCTGCCGCCCAATCAGCATTACGTCGAGATCACCATTCCTCGCGGTTTGAGCTACGAGATGTTCTCGTCAGCCGCGTTGCCGGGATGGGACGCGATGCCGGCGACGGTGAGCAAGCCTTTTGGCGAGGCCTGGTGTCTAGAACGCCGCAGCGCGATCCTGATCGTTCCGAGCGTTGTCGCCCGTCTGGACAGCAACATCCTGATCAATCCTCAGCACCCTGAATTCCGGTCGATTACGGCCAGCCTGCACCTGCCCGTTTTCTGGGATCGGCGCCTGTTTGGTTCGTAGATGGGGCAGGGGAGGGGACTTTTCCCTACAGCCCGGACGCCTTGGTCAGGTTGACCCTGAACCGGTCGCGGCGGCGCTGGTATTTTCGCGTCATCTCGGCGGAGGCGTGGCCGAGCTGCTTCTGCACATAGCGCTCGTCGACCTCGGCCGAGGAGGCGAGGCCAGCCCTGAGAGAGTGCCCGGCGAACTTTTGCGCCCGCTCGCCCTCGGTGAGATCGCCGCGCACGCCGGCAGCCAGCGCCGTGCGCTTGACCAGGCGCGCGACCTCCTGGTCGTTTAGGCGTTCGCTGCCAACTTTTTTTCCTTTTCCCGTTACGCGGCGGAAGAGGGGCCCATGCGCGATGCGGGCAAATTTCAGCCAGGTCTCCAGCGCCACGATGGGGCAGGTGGCGTCGGACGAGCCGCGGCCGATCTCGACCTCGCGCCAGCCGGTCTTGCCGCGTAGGGTCACCAGCAGACCCTTGTCGGGAAAAAATTCGATCCATCCCCGGCCGTCGTCCGTCTGGTCGCGGCCGCAATCCAGACCGACGATCTCGGAGCGGCGCAGGCCGCCGGCGAAGCCGAGCAGCAGCATGGCGCGATCGCGCAGACCGCGTAAGCTTCCGCGGTCGAGTGTTTCCAGCATGGCGATCAGATCCTCAGGCAGCACCGCTTCCTTCTGGCGGGGAGGGGAGGCGTGGGTGTTGCGAATGCCGGCCATGACGGTGGCGATGTGCCGATCCTTGCGCTCGAGCTTCTGGCCGCGCTGGGCATAATTCCAGGTGAGCGCGGAAAGCCGCCGCTCGATGGTCGAGACCGATTTTTTGGCCCCTGGGGCCGAGCCTACAGCACTGCCGGAGGCCAGCGCGGTGATGTAGAGCCCCACCGTCTGCGGATCGGGCGGCAGGAGTTCAAAACCCTGGCGGCGGCACCAGCTGGCAAAATGCCGCCAGTCCGAAGCATAGGCGCGGCGGGTGTTGGTGGAGCTTGCCGCCTCGACGTAAACGCGCGCACGATCGGCCAGCACGTCGAGATGCACAGGTAGACGGGGGTTCGAGACGACCGAAAGGGGAGGGGGTGAGGAGGGGCCGGCATCGCCGGCGGAAAGCCAATGATTTGGCTTTCCGAACTCCGAACGCCCGGAGCCATAGCGGAGGGCCTCTGCTTCCGCCGATGACTCTTCCGCGGCGCGGCCCATCTCCAGGACGACATCGATGATGTCGGGCAGGTCATTGTAGCCTTGGTTCTCGGCGTCGTCGGACATGGAACCGAGTCTAGCGTGATTTGGCCCTCCAAGGCGAGAGGCGATGGTGACAGCCTGCACGGTTGGTTGAGTGCCATTCGAATGACGCGTGGCGCGTTGGCGGCCATGACAGTATCAGGCAGTTGTACGCCTTTAAGACACATATGCTTGACGCAGGGGCGCCGCTCAGCTACATCGGGACAGTGGAATGAAGGAGGTTGTTATGCCTCGGGCAGCGGTTGAGGCGAATGAACGGATGAACCTGCGGGTCGCGGCGCAGCAGAAGGCGACGCTGATGCGGGCGGCCGCTCTTGTGCACGCGGATCTGACGGAGTTCGTCACCCGCGCGGCTCTACGCGAGGCCGAAGCGGTGATCGAAAGCGCCGAGAAGATAGAGGTTTCGGAGCGGGATTTCCTGCGCATTCTGGAACTTCTGGACAATCCGCCGACGCCGAACGAAAAGCTGCGCGCCGCGATCGCCGCATTGCCGCGTGACCGATGAACCTTCCGGCATGGCATGAGGAGCCGATCGCGAAGGACCACGACCGCAGCGGCTTCGACTGCGGCGATGCGGACATGAACCAGTTTCTGGCCCGTTATGCGCGCCAGAGCCATGAGCAGAACGCCACCAAGACCTATTGCGCGATAGAAGCGGCCCGGCCGGGGCGGATTCTCGGATTCTATTCGATCGCGCCGTCGGCCGTGGCCCATGCGGCCGTGCCGGCACGGATGACCAAGGGGCTGGCGCGCCATGACGTTCCGGGCTTTCTGCTGGCGCGTATCGCCACCGACAGGTTGGTCGCGGGGCAGGGGTTGGGCGGACAACTGCTGGCCGCTGCGGCGAGGCGGTGCCTGCGGCTGGTGGCGGAGGGCGGCGGCATCCTGTTGATCATCGGCGCCAAGAACGAGCGCGCAGCCGACTGGTACGCATCCTTTGGCGCAGAGCGCCTGCAGGGCCAGCCGCTACGGCTGGTGCTCCATCTGGCGACGTTCGCGGCGGATTTGCGGGCCGCCGGCCATCTTTGACCAGAGCATCGGGTTGGGTCGGCAGCCGTGCGCGCCGAAACCGGCGTCACTTTTGCCTGGAGGGGTGGACGAAGACGCCTATGATACGTTGCAACCTCGAGAAGCCCAGCTAAGCGAGGGGCAGGCGATTCAGATTTCGTGAGACGATGCGCGTTGTCGCGTCGTCTCACGAATTCCGATTCACCCAGTCTCACAATCGTCCTCCGAGAATCTCAACAATCACGCGCGAGGTTTCGATCGCAGCCGCGGTTGACACGGATTTCGGCGCTCTGCTCGACGAGAGAGGCCATCCCTCGATAAGGCGTCCGGGATTGGGCACGCCCGATCCGCTCTGTCGGATTGCTGGGGTTTTTGAGATCGCCATTCATTTAATTTCAATGGGTTATCCGTGTCGTAATTATGAGATCGATTCAGGGTAAATGAGACTGGATGCGGTACTGAGTCGGAATTTTTGAGACC
>Ga0209963_1000793_pt1 | contig 28120 bp, 29 predicted proteins | sample ThiBio_1000_biof_2_FD_183957 | JGI IMG/M metagenome (GOLD analysis project Ga0209963, IMG submission 183957) | Wastewater bioreactor microbial communities from Cape Town, South Africa - Thiocy_cont_1000_biof (SPAdes) | ecosystem: Engineered > Bioreactor > Thiocyanate-remediating >...
TTCGATCATTTCGACAACGCTTTGAAGATGGCCGCTGGCACGCTTCAGACGCTTGATGATTTCTGGATGCGTCGTGTGAACGTGGGGAGCGTCGACCATGCCACTTCCTATCCCCCTGGAGAGGATAAAGCAATTCGTGATTAGGTCGTGGTGATTGTCGATCCGGGTCCTTTCAGTCTCAAAAATGGCGAACGATGGCACGAACAGGTCAATATGAAGACGGGCAGGGTCTATGCACGCTATTCCGGCAGGCCGGCAATATTTAACGCATCCCCAAGGCATTCCGCGAGCGCCGGGGCACAGTTTACTGCCGCGAACTGTCGGCTGTAGCGAAACGTAGGATGCAGCTCACGGACGCGCGCAGCGGCCGCCCTCGCTTCATCCAGCCGGCCAAGTTTGGCCAGCGCGGCAGCCAACTGCATATAAGTGATGCTGTGCGCCGGGTTGGCTTGAACGGACTTATAGGCAGCACGACAAGCTTCCTCGTAGCGGCCGCGCAGCAAATGACTCATCGCTTGCGCATCAAATGCAGCCCAAGCCCACGAATCGAACGGGCTCAGCCGCATGCCTTGCTTGCTCCATTCTATGGCGCGTTCGGCTTCGCCTCCCCATCCGAGAACGACACTGCCAAGGATGTAGGTCAGCGCCGATGACGGGCTGATAGCGAGGGCGGCTTCCAACGCCGTGAATGCAGCGGCGCGATCGTGCGCATCCATGCCGATGGAAAATCCAGCCCATGTCAGAGCGAGCGCATCATCCTGTCCATGGACGATGGCCGATCTGGCGTGGCGGATCGAAGCGGCACGGTTGGTTTCCTGTAGACCGGCGCGAAGGAACAGGCAGTGGTGACACATCGCGGCATTGCCGTGCGCAAGCGCATAAGCAGGCTCGAGTGCGATCGCACGGTCAAGAAGCACCAACGCTCTTGTCACTTGCTCGGGCATACCTGAATCGACATCGGGCTGGGCGCGCAGCACGAGATCATAGGCATCGAGACTGTCAGGCCGTTTCCGCCTGACACGTTCGATTTCGGCTTTCCGCATGCTCGGCGCAATCGCACCTACAACGGATAGTGCGATCTCGTCCTGAAGCGCGAAAATATCGTGCGAGCTGCGGTCGTAGCGCTCGGCCCAAACGTGCGCGCCGGTTGAAGCGTCGATCATCTGGCCGGTCACGCGCACGTTGTCGCCGGCCTTGCGCACGCTGCCTTCGAGGACGTAGCGCACACCAAGTTCGCGACCGACCTGCTTCACGTCCACGGCGCGTCCCTTGTAGGTGATGGTCGAATTGCGCGCTATGACGAAAAGCCAGTTGATGCGCGCGAGACCCGTGATGATGTCGTCGACCATCCCATCGGCGAAATACTCCTGCTCCGGATCGCCGCTCAGGTTCGAGAACGGCAGAACGGCGATGGACGGTTTGTCAGGTAACGTCGGAGCGGATACGGCCCGGGTGGCCGCGAAAGCGTCAGGAACATTGGTGGCCACGGCCGGTCCGACATAGCGATAGCCGCGGCGCGGCAGCGTCTCGATCCAGGTCTCGGCATCCGCCGTCTCCGCCAGCGCCCGACGTAAGGCTGTGATCTGAACCGTTAGATTGTTATCTGCGACCGCCAATCCGCCCCAAGCGGCCTCGACCAAAGCATCCTTCGACACTGGTGCGCCCGCGTTCTCAAGCAGCCGGCACAGGAGCGCCACGGCGCGCTGCCCAAGCATGGTCGGCTCGGCCCCCCGGTATAGAATACCCACCCCCGGATCGAGGCGGAACGGACCGAACTGGTAGAGATCGCTCGCGACTGCCATTCGGCGATTTTAGCATATATTTGGGAACAAATTCACGACTTGCCGGCGCGGACGGCAGACCTTGGACAAGTGCTTGCAAACGTGAGCACCTGGTCGAAGGAGGATCAAATGAACGCCGAAGCCGTCGTTGGCATGCCTGATGAGAAGAAGGGCGTCATGCTACGTGGACACCCAATGGTTTTCCTCGTCACCGGCGAAAATACCAAACACACGAGCATGTTCGATTGGACGATGCCGGCGGGATTCGCCACCGGACGGCACGTTCACCGGGTGCAGGAAGAGACTTTCTACCTGCTTGGGGGCGAGTGTGAGTGGCATGTCGGCGACAGGACGGTCCGGGCAACGCCTGGAACCTATCTGTTCATCCCGCCTGGGGTGCCGCACAACATCACCAATGTCAGCCAAGAGCCCGCCCGCGTGCTGATGACCGTCTCGCCGCCCGGGCACGAGCATTATTTCGAAGAGCTCGCCAAACTCGCGGCGCAAGGTGCGCCCGATCCAAAAACGCTCGCCGACTTGCGAAATCGCTACGACACCGATCAGCTCTCGACTTTGACAACGCGTGGGTAACTAGCAGGCGGAGAGCGTCTAGAACTCAGCGCCGGACAGACGGATAATGCTCAAGACAACGCGCCGGGTCAGCAAAAAAGGACAACGGAGGGATCTCGAGCCACGGGGAAAAGGCTCGGTCGCTGGAGGTATTCGGGGTGAAGGAGAGCGACCGAGCCTGTCAGCGATGCAGTACTGACGGACCATAGAAGCACCTCGGTCACGGGAATTCAATCTGGCGCAAAGGTACGAGAAAAGCCCGGCTGCCAAGCCATGGGGGGTAGGACTAGAGGCAGCCGGGCTTGCTCCCCGGGAGGAGCGGCTGAACTAAGCGCACAAAAAAGGGCAAATCCATGAATCCGATAACTGACGGGTCTATTGCCGTATGATGCATGGGACCTTGGCCTTATGCTCGCCGCGCATTGGTCCCAATGCGGCATGCAAGAGGAGCAGAATCATTCCTCCGCGTGTTAGCGTCGATAGGTTCGGCGCAGTTTTCCACCCTCTCCCTGCGCTGACGCCCTGCCGGAGGGGAGCCGGGGGGTTTTTGCAACTGAGGAGCTTTCACAATGAAACGTACCTATCGGCTCATCACATCCTGTTCTCTCATCGCTTTGCTGGTTGGCCCTGTCTCCGTGCTGCTGCCACACTCCCTCATAGCCTCGGCCCATGCGGCGGGAGGTGGCAACGGCGGCGGAAACGGCAATGGTGGCGGCAACGGTAATGGCGGAGGGAACGGCAATGGGGGCGGCAATGGCAATGGTGGTGAGAATGGCGGTGGCAGCAGCGCCAGTAATGGTGGCGGTCACGGGGTCGGCGCTGGAACGGGAGTGGGAGCGGACATGGGTCATGCCGGCCACGGCCTGGCAACCTCCACCGCGGCAAAGGACCGGAGCATGACGGGGCTCGCGCATGCCATTGCCGTGGTCTCGACGACGCCGGCGTCTCCCCATGCGCTTGGAGCGCTCGAGGCGGCTCTTGCTGCGAAGACAGCCAGATCGCCCTCCCCGGCCCGGTCCGAGTAGAGCCGAGAGTCACGGCAGTTTATACGCGGAACAAAACCTTGCCATGAAGGATTTACCAGTGACCAGTAATGGAGGATTCGCCATGAAAGCTCTTCTTCTAGCGGCGGTTCTTGCTATCAGCGGGCTGACCGTTTCGGGCGCAATGGCTCAGTCCGCCGGTGTTACGATCGAAACCGACAATGGCGGGTATCACCACAGACATCACGACCGTGATGATTGGGGTCGCCGAGATCGAGACGATTGGGATCGCTGGGATAATGGCCTCCATCGAGGCTGGTATGTCGGCAACCACTATGGTTGGCGCAGGCATCACGATCGGTGCTGGATAGAAGTTCGCCGATCCTGGCACCATCACCGTATGATCATTGAACGTGAGCGAGTTTGCCGAGACTAGTAGTCGGCTATCACCCATCTTGGCGTGCCCGCGCGTGCAAAGGCGGTACGCTATGCGAAGCGTTGACGGAAGCCCGGACCAATAAGGCCACCCCGGAGAACCGGCCAAAGCACTTTTGAGACTAGCTGTCAGTCGAGTCAGAACCGCCCCGGTCTACGGCGATGAGGATAGCCGGGCGAGTCATAAGCCACGGCTATCTCTTCGCCTTGAGAGGTGTTCGTCGAAATAGCTCGCATCGAGCGTGCCGCCCTGAAGGCCTCGCGCCCTCGGATATGGTTGATCAATCCGATGGCCATCAATAGGCCTTCGAGTTGCAGATTAGCGACGTTCATGACTCCGACTTCATTGTCAGCCCATAATACGCCGAGCGCTCGTCGATTCTGACAGAACCGCGTCCCGAGATGCTTCTTGCGGTGGGGTCTGCCGTCTAATTCCCTGTTCGAGGTGGAAACCCTGTCTCTGTCCCGCGGCCGAAAGGTAGTGGGCTCTTCTTGCGCGGAGAATGGAACGATCCGGCCGGCCTGCAAGTTGTGGATTCTCTATCTCCGCTAACACCCTCACTCGCCCGCCGGCCCCCAACCAGCGGGCATTTTTTATATTTAAGGCATGGGACTTTTGTCCGATCACCGGTGATCATTGGTCCCACTCATGCATTTCAAAGGAACGGCTCCAGCGCTCCGATGTTGGCCCTCTGACCAGGGCTGGCGGGACAGCAGACGGAGAATGAAATGAATATCACTCGCAAAATGGCCGTAAGCAGCCTCGCCATGATGGTCGGTCTTGGCCTCGCATCGGGCGCGGTCTGGGCGCAGGACGCCCAAGGCAACACCAAGCTCGATAGCAATTCGAAGATCGAGACGCAGCACCAGAGCAAGGGTGCGACTGGCTCAGAGACGAAATCAGAGGGTCAGACCAGCGGCGGTATGAAGGCCGAAGGTGGCACCCACATGAAAGGTGAGGCCGATAGCCAGACGAAGGCTGAAGGCAACACCCGGATGAAAGGCGAAACCAGCGGGCAGACCAAGGCCGAGGGCAACGCTCAGATGAAGGGCGAAACCGGTAATCGGACACAGGCCGAGACCAATACCCGGACGAAGGGCGAAGGCCAGAATGCCCAGTCGGACACTGGCGCCAAATCGGATCAGAAAACTCAGATGAAGACGGAGGAGTCCGGTTCGACGAAGAAGGGTGAAGGCTCCCGCGCTCAGATGAAATCCGAAACGGGCAAGAGCGGCAGCGCTTCGTCTGGCGGCGGAACGAACAGCGAGAGCACGACGACCGGCCAGAATGAGCGTTCCGGCACGAGCAACGAAAAGACCGGCTCGGTTCAGAAGAATGGCGGCGTCAACGTGAACATCAGCGGTGAGCAGAGGACCGAAATCCGGCAGGTGATCAAGACGGAGAACGTCGAACCGGTCGAGCACGTGACGTTCGATGTCGATGTAGGCACCTCAATTCCGCACAGTGTCCATCTGCATCGGCTGCCGCCGCGGATCGTGAAGCTCGTCCCGGCCTATGAGGACTACGAGTATTTTGTCCTCGCCGATGGCCGCATCGTCATCGTCGATCCGGACTCGTACGAGATCGTCTACATCCTCGCATAAGCCATGCGATCGGTGAACGCAGCCCGCCGGCTAAGTCCCCCGGCGGGCTCGCGGGCGACATGATTGCAACCCGCCAGGAGCGCTCACCGAGTTCCTGTGCGGCAAGACAAAGGAGATTTCCATGAAGACGTTCGTAATGACCGCCGCTGTCGTTTCACTGCTATCTGCCGCTCCAGCCTTGGCGGCATCGGACCAGGCCCAGGAAGTCGGCCGACTTGAGTGCATCATCCACGGCGGCGTCGGCATGATCGTCGGCTCGTCGAAGAAGCTGAACTGCACCTATACGCCGTCCGATCCGAACATTCCGAAGGAGGACTATGTCGGCCGCGCCACCAAATTCGGGCTCGACGTCGGCGTCACCGGCAAATCCGTGATGCAGTGGCTGGTGCTTGCCCCGACCAAGAGCGGCTACGGGCCGGGCGCGCTCGCCGGCAACTATGCCGGTGCCAGCGCTGAGGCAAGCGCCGTCGTCGGTGCCGGTGCCAACGTGCTGGTGGTGGTTCCGATCGCACCTTCACGTTGCAGCCGATCAGCGTGCAGGGCCAGACCGGCGTCAACGTCGCGGCCGGCGTGACGAGCTTCCATCTGGAAAGCGTGCTGAGATAGCTGCTTCGTTGAGAATGCGAGCCGGTTTTGGAACCAAAGGCTCCCCGGCCTATTACCTTCTGCCAGGGCGTCGGACATTCAAGGAGATTACAAATGAGGAACGCCACTCGCACGTCGATCGCAAACAGTCTCTCAACAGGTGCAGCATGTATTGCTCTGATTATCGCGACCTCGGTAGCCTCGGCAGATTCGGTCATCATAACGCAGGAACAGGCACCGGAAGTGCACCAATACATCGTCAAGCAACACGTCGAGCCTATAACGCCTCCCGAAGGCTTCGACGTGCAAGTTGGCACGGTGGTGCCCGAGACTGTGGAGATCCATCAATTGGATGTCCCGAGCCTGCCCAAGCGGTACGATTACATGGTTGTGAATGGGCAAACCGTAATCGTCGATCCTGATACGCGCAAGATTGTGCAAGTTCTGGAATAGAGCCCATTGTGTAGGATGCATTTTCGCCCGTCGGCTCAGGTCGGCGGGTTTTTTCGTTTCGAAGATGCCGGCCGGATACGAATTGGCTTCTCGGTTGGTACAGCGGATTGATCGGCGCTCAGTGAGGCTATCCCGCTTCATCGCGATGTTGCAGCGCCTCGTGGATGATGTCGTTCAGCGAGTCGCCCCATTCGGGCTCCAGACTGTCTATGTCGATCCCCGCCTCTTTGGCGGCCGCGCGACAACGCCTCGCGAGCCGGGCTGGATCGCCGCCGTTTCGAGGTAGATTGACATCCAGCCAAGCCTGTATGAACCCACGTGCCCTGGCGTTCATAGCCATAACCCCAGTGTAGATGCCCCGTCCCCCGACTGGCGGGGCATTTGAAACAGGCCCGGTCGTCTCGGATTAGAGGGGAACTGAGGCGACCGGGCCCTTGTTGCGGTCGGTTCAGCTTTGACCGCTACGTCAAGCTAACCGGATCACTGGCGAGGAGCTTTGGGACCTTGGTCCGGTGTCGCGCGCGCATTGGTCCGGGTCGTCAGTTCTGTCGGAACTTCAGCGACAGGTGATTGTTTGTATCCCGTCGTCGATTTGCGCAGTTAACGCCGCCCGTTGCTGCGGAAAACGAACGCAGGCCCCGCCTGTTCTCCTCGGCTGGCGGGGCTTTTCGCATTCAGGGAAGGAACAATCGGCTTCTCTGGTCGTTCGAATATCGCTGATCCTTGGTGGCATACATTCCCACCTGTCCCGCTGGCTCCGGCCAGCGGGCTCTTTTCATTGCTGGGAATATTCCGGCGTCTTCGGTGTTAGGAATCGCTGTCCGTGACAGCAATCCTCCCTGGCTGCCTCGCCGGCTTCGACCCCGGCGGGTTTTTGTTGTTATGGAACCGATCTTGTCGCACCGGGTTGGTCTGCAAATCGCTTAGGACTGTGCGGTGCCACGGTATTTCTTCCACAACGACAATGGCGAAAGCCATATCGACGAGGTCGGGATCGAGTTGCCGGATGAGGCGGTAGCAAAGAAAGAAGCGATCCGCGCCACCAGCGAAGTGCTACACGACCTCAGCGAAGCCTTTTGGTCCTTCCCACGTTACGAAATGCGTGTTGTCGATGAGAACGGCAACGAGGTCTGTCGCGTTAACTGTAGCGGGACATAGGCGATCGGCTTGGAGGGCGAGTACAGGGAATTCCTCTGTCAAATCAATGCCGGAAAATCCTCGCTTGCCGAGCCTCATCACCCGTGTCTTAATACCTTTGTAGGAGAAGGTTGGCGGGTCAGGTGAGTAGAGGCAGGAGGAGTTCATGCCATTCCGGGCGATGGTGCAGGATGGGGTTCTGACATCTGGCGATCTGGATTTTCTACAGGATATCTACGACACGGCGACGATGGGTTTTATGAACATCGACGATGCAATGATGCACGCGATCGTTCAAAGGCTGATCCTGCACTACCGCAACGGCGAGCGGGACAAGGAGCAACTGGTCGGGGTGGCGCTGGATGAGCTACGGCGCGCGGCAGGCTGAACCTCAGCCGTCCATTTCCAACGGCTCGTGACCCGGCATCCCGTGCCAGATCACCTGATCGAGGTCGTGGCGATCGACGAGCTGGCCGCATTGCTCACACGATCCGATAACTTGGTCACTGGAACGATCGCCCCTCGCGGACGAAGATGTCTGCTTCCTTCGCGGCATCAATAAACGCTGCATGCACGGCCTCGGTGTTCGCATCCCCGAAGATGCTCCATGCATGCCACGACCGCTCTTCGATAGGCTGTGCCCTTCCGATAGGCCGGCCACTGATCAGTCAACCTCTCCGCGATCTGCCACGTGTTGGTGACGTTGGTAAGGTCTGTCTCGATCGTTACTGCCTCGAAATGATCCTCGGCCATACGCGTACTCCTGACTGGCCGATTCAATGCCGGTGGCGGTGGTAGATCCCGTTGCGCGCCCAAGGGTTCACCATGGGCTTGGTTTCGAAAAGCAATCGTCTAGAGCGATCAATGCATTCTTTCGTCTGAGCGATCAGGACTTTGCTGGAGATGGAGAACTCCTGGCGCAGCGCGAACGCCCGAATGACGGTGTTGGATTGATGTTTGGGCACATGCGGCTCCCGTTCTAGCAGACGGGAGCACGACCCACTGTCTCTCAGCCGCCGGTGTCCATTGGGCAGTTTTCCGACGATTGCTTTTACATAGAGCGGCGTGCCATTGGCACCAACCTATCGTTCTCGATATCTTGGTTGCGGCCCCTTAGTCGTCGATGCCGGCCCTTTCCCCGGGATCGAGGGGCACGTCCCTCTTCAGAAGCTCGCCGAGCACCTCCGCGACCTCATTCAATAGGCTGCGGATGTCCTCTGTACTCAGTTTTCCCGCATGCTCGGCCGCGTCCATGACGTTGAGGAGGAGATCGATTCCACGTTGGTGCAACTGTGGCATGGTGGTTCCCGTCCCTGCACCGTCGCGCAGCCCTTAGGCGCGACGTAAGCCGATAGTCTAAAGGCTTTTCGGGAACGAAGTCTCCAAAAACCTGTTGGGCGCCGAAAGGCACTCTGATGAAGCACATTGCGCAAGTTCTTGAAGAGTTGCGGCGCTATATCGCCGGCAAGGAAGATCGGGCGGAACTGGAGGAAATCGATACCCTTCTCAGCGTCGCCTTGGAGGAGGTGCGGCGAAAACTGGCTGGAACATCCCGGTCCGGCAAGAACGGTGAGAAGAAATAGCTGCATTGCCGAAGAAGACCGTGACGGCGGAGCCTATCTGCCAAGCGGCCTCCGAGACAGCTCGGTCAACTCGTCTTCATCCGTGATCCCGGCCATGTAGTTGGCGATTATCCGTGATGCGCGATGTTCCTTGTCTGCCTCGGTTTCTCCATCGCCCTTTGTGGCGTCGTAGGTTCGCCAGAACAGATCGACCTCATCGGTGGTGAAGTTGCCTAGATGCTGCACCGTTCGGGTAACAGGCATTTGCCTCTTCCTATGCGGCCCTTGGCGCTCTGGCGCGTATATAACGGTTTCGAAAGCTTCCGGTTGCGTCAGGGCACTGGGCGCGTGTCGGTACGATACCCGCCAACGAGGGCCAGCAAACGCCTTCGCCGCTGCGAGGAACCGCAGCCTGCGCGGGTTGCCCGCGTCGCCACTTCCGAAGGCATCGCGGCTGATCCAGCTTTCCGAAGCTGGGGAACAGACCTTTATTGCATCCCGCTGTAGAATTTTAAAACAGCCTCCTTCAGCGCCTTACGTCCATCTGGCTTGAAATACATCATGTGGCCGCCTTCCAGCACATCAATGTGAATGGGCTTTGCGCCCGGAATAGCCGGGATCTGGTCCACGAGATAGCGTGACGTCATGTAGGGCGTAACGAGATCGGTGTCGCCTTGGACGATCAGCACCCCGAGCGACGGATTCAGCGATCTTGCCCGCTGCAGATCGTTCATGACGCCGGCATAGCCCTGACGCGAAGGGGTCGTTCCATAATCCCAGTTGCGGCTGATCTCTCCATTCAAAAGTCGGTAGGAGATGTCGGTGCGGAAATTCAGCTCCTTGCGAGCATAATCGACGAAGGCGGAGGTGAGCACGGGCACGCTACGATCGAGAACCGGGTCCGCGCCAGCGATCCGATTACTCTCCGGCGCAATGTCCCCTGTTTCGATCATGCCGTCATAGGGGCTGAGCACATTACCTCTGGCGCGGGCAAATTCCCTGGTGAAGAGCGTGGTGGGGATGCGGGCAAAGTTTCGTCGGACGAGCTCGAGAGGCAGGCCTGTGATCTCCGCAACGCGTTCGCTCGCCAGTTGACCGCCCCGCTCCAGGCCAGTGGCGAGCGCCACGAGATAATCACCGAGCGCATAGCGTTCGATTTCAGCCAGCTTGTTCCGAAGTGCCGCACCGGCAACCCCTTCGCTATGCAGGCGTACTGCCGCGAGCGAGGGAAGCTCGAGTGCCCAGTGCAGCGGATCGAATTGGTCCGGCCGCACCAGCATGAATTCGAGCGCTGGTGAGATGAGCACTATTCCACTTGGACTGATGCCGACATCCTCCTGCAACGTTCTGGAGAGCAGGGCTACCCGAAAGCCGCCATAGCTCTCACCTGCTAAGAATAGCGGAGATCCGAGGCGGCCCGTCTGCGTCAGGTAGAGTCGAATAAACGCGCCCATCGAAGAGGCGTCCTGATCGACGCCCCAAAAGCTACTCGTCTTCTGGCCAGGCGCTTCCCGGCTAAATCCCGTGCCAACTGGATCGACAAAAACGAGATCCGTCATGTCGAGCCAGGTATTCGGATTGTCCGTGAGCTTCTGCGGCGGGGAAACGAACTCGCCATCCGAACGTGTCGCTATGATGCGCGGGCCGAGCGCGCCGATATGCAGATAGGCAGATGCAGCCCCCGGCCCACCATTGAAGACAAATGTGATGGGTCGCGCCTCGTGCGTCGAATCTGGCTCGGCATGTGGAACGGTATAAGCGGTGTAAAAAATCTCGGCGGTGACGGAGCCGCTGCCATCAAGAAGCGAAAGCGTGCCAGCCTTGGCCTGATAATGTAATGTCCCTCCGCCGATCGCAATTGAATGCTCGGTTACCACCGGTGCGGGCAAAAGAGACAAAATGCCACCAGACGGCGCAGGACGTTCGACCATTTCTGCCTGAACGATGTCTGGTGCGACGGCGAGCAACAACAAAAGCAGAGCGAATGCTTTCAGGGAAGAACGCATGAGAACTCCAATGCAGACGGGTTATACTTGACAACGCCAGCGCGGACGGAGTGACGGGTCTGGACGTAACCTATAACCGTCAGCTGTCCGCTCTACGTTCTTATTCGGCTTTTCACGCTTCCGACGATGCTCGACCGCCTTCACGCGAAGGCCCTTGCGATCGTGTTCTGCGACAGTCCCCTACCCCGTGCAATCTCCCGGTATTCTCGAGGTGAGCTCGAAATAGGTCTTGGCGTCGTCGGCCAGTCTACCCGACCTCTTGCGGCTCTCAGCCATAGCCTGCAGAGGGTTAATATGGGTGGCGAGAGTATAGTATTTCTACTGCTCAGCACCTATTGAGCGGCAATCGCACCGATCACCCGAGTGCGGACGCGAACGGAATTGCCGGGCAGATAGGCGATAGGCAAATCCTCCACTTCGACCGTCTTCAGCGTCGCATGGTCTGCCCCTGCCTCCACCGCCTTTCCTTGCGCCTCCTCGACAGCGGCGACAAGAGCGTCTTCGCGGGAGAGGCCGGAGAAGATACGGTCGATCTCACCGCTTACCTGCGCGATTGCCGCGCCAACGGCATTGGCGACGGCGTGATGCTCGACGCGGACGACTTCCGATGCACCTTCGACCCGGTCCGGGATGAGGAAACTGCCGCCGCCGACCGCGAGCAGGGGCACATCGCCGGCTTCCGTCTTCATGCGGTCTATCCCTTCGACGATCATCTCGCGCATGGCACCGAGCGTGCGCCTGACGATACCACCATCCAGATGCGCGACCCTGGTCCTTTCGCCGATCTCGGCGATACCGGCTGCGACCGCTATATCGGTCGCGGTAAGCTGTTTGCCGCCGAACACCATCGCCTCCTGCGTCAGGTGATAGCCGACGCTGCCCGGGCCGATGCCGTTTCCGTCCTCGGTGATTTCGGTGCCGCCGCCGAGACCGATCGACAGGAGATCCGGCATGCGGAAAAGCGTACGCACCCCACCGACCTCGACCGCTGTGTTCGCCTCGCGCGGGAAGCCGGCTTTCAGATAGCCGATGTCGCTCGTCGTGCCGCCGACGTCAACGACAACCCCGTCCTCTATACCCGACAGGAAGGCCGCGCCGCGCATGCTGTTGGTCGGTCCGGAAGCGAAACAATACACGGGAAAACGCTCCACCATTTCGGCCCGCATGATCGTGCCGTCGTTCTGGGTCAGGAAGAGCGGCGCCTCGATGCCGCTCGCCCGCATCGCGTCGGCGAATGCGTTCGTGGTCTTGTGGGCGAGATTTTGCAGGCACGCATTCAGGAGGGTAACGTTCTCGCGCTCCAGCAGGCCTATGCGTCCCAGATCGCTGGATAGCGTGATGCGCAGATCGGGATTTTCCTCGCGCAGGATTTCCGCCGCTTCCTGCTCGCATTCGGCTGTCAGCGGCGAAAAAACGGCGCAGATGCCTGCCGAAGTGATCCCGGCATCTGCGATTTTCCTGGCGATCTCGCGCACGGCCGTACGGTCGAGCGGCACGATCGGCCGTCCGTCATATTCGTGGCCGCCGCGGATCATATGGACTTCGCCGGAAACCAGCCGCGCAAGGTCCGTGGGCCAATCGACGAAAGGCGGCAAGGCGGCACTCGCTGGCAGTCCAATGCGCAGCGCAGCGACCTTGTTCAACCCACGCCGCTGAACGACGGCATTCGTAAAATGCGTCGTGCCGATCATCACGCCGTCGAGCGAGGCGGCGAGCGCGCGATTATCAGCCAGGACCAGATCAAGTGCCTTGCGGACGCCGCTGGTCACATCCTCGGTGGTTGGCGTCTTGACCCCCTTGAGGACCTTGCCGTCCACGATCAGGACGGCATCCGTATTGGTGCCGCCCACGTCGATGCCGATGCGCTTCATGCCGCCGCTCCAAAGACCGTTCTGTAGTCGAAATCGTAGCCGAAGGCGCGAGGCCCGACATGCTGCAGGCCTTTCGGCGTAAGCAGCACTTCCGGCGCAGGCAGCACCACGACGCTGACCCGCTGGCCGTAGCGGATCGACTCGGTGCCGATCGCCTCGCCCGAGATGCTATCCATGACGCAGATGATATCGGGGGTGGTTACCGCCACTTCGCCGTCACGCCATGCGGCGGCGAACTCGTTCTGGAACTCGAGATCAAGCGTCGATCCCCGATCGCCGTCCAGTCCTTCGATGCGAGCGCGGCCGCGGAGAAACCCCTCGGTGGTGCGGCGGCTGATGTCCTGCACCTTGCCCCGGAAGAGCAGTACGCCGGATTCTGCCTCGACCAGGGCTGCGACTGGATCATCGTGCCGGCGCCGCGCCTCACGGACGACGCGGCCGATGCGGATCGCCTTGGTCGTGGTGTAGAGGACGCCGTGATCTTTGACCTCGCGGCCCGTGCGCGGAGCCTTGCAAGTGGCGGCGATTGAACCGACCTCGGTGCAGACCTTGCGGCTGATGCGCTCCATCCATTTCCAGCTTGCCGCGCGCGTCACCACGACCTCGTTGTCACGAATGTCGGCCAGCGTCAGCGGGAACATGGGCAGGTCCGCGATGGCGAAGCTGGTCATCTGCGCTTCAGGGAAGGCTCTTCCCATGGAATCCGCATCAACGACCGGCAGGCCGGTCATCGCCGCGACCTGCAGGGGCTGTAGCGCATTGCCGCCACCGACCTCGACCGACATGACGGCGCGGAATTTCTTCTGAAGGTAGTCCTCCATGGCGCGCAACGGCTTGGCGGCGAAAGCCGGGTCGGAAAGCCGCTCCTGCCCGACCAGCGGTGCACCCATATTGGAGACGACGGCGACGAGATCGTCATCCTCAAGCGCCATCGGGTCCATCAGTTTTACCCGCGTGCCGCCCTCGTAGAGGTTGCGCATGTTGAGATAGGAGAGATAGGGACTGCCGCCACCGCCGGCGCCGAGTATCCATGCCCCCGTCGCCAGAGGTTCGAGTTCGTCCCGTTCGATTTCGCGCAGCATTGCCTCGCCGTCCTTCATGCCTAGCGTCAACTACGGGAATCGACGATGCCTCTCCCGCCATGGTGGCCGGCACCCTATCGGCGGACAGGGAGGACGCAAATACGGGCGAATACTTAGACGCCGCCTGGAGGCCATTCGCGGAGCTTGCGATGCCTGCGTATCTCGCGAAATCTGGCGCAGTCGGCCGAAGCATGCCATCATCGGCAATCACTTTTGTCAGTGGGAAATCCATGCCGCACGGCTTCCAAAACATTCCGGTGACCATGCCCGCATGAGCCAGTCAGAACCTGACGCCGGACGGCACCGTATCGCCTTCATCACCATAGGCCAGGCGCCGCGCGACGATGTCGCGCCCGAAATCCTTGGCATGATCGAGCGGCCGGTGCTTTGCGACCAATATGGCGCGCTCGACGAAGTCTCGGCCGAAGAGATCGCGCTCCACGCACCCGCCCCCGGTGACGACAGCCTCTATACGCGCCTTGCAAACGGCGAACATGTGATCGTCTCCTCGTCTTTTGTCGAGGAACACCTCGAGGAAACGGTGCGGCGTGTCGATGAAGCCGGATACGATCTCATCGCTATCATCACCACCGGCGTCTTCCGGCCTTTCGGCGCACGCACGCCGCTGATCAACGGCCAGCGCGTGGTCGATGCCTGGATCGAATCCCTCGTCATGGACGACAGCCGCATCGGCATCATCTACCCCTTGAAGCGGCAGATCGCCGAGCGCGACCTGCGCGGCCACGCGACCACCATCCGTAATCCTCGTGCGCAGGCCGCTTCGGGCGAGAGCAGGAGCCTGGAGGAAGCGGCGGAGCAGTTGAAGGGCTGCGATCTCGTCCTCATGCACTCGGTCGGCTACACCGAGGCGATGGCGCAGCAGGTGGCAAGCTTGACCATGGCTCCTGTCGTCACCGCGCGCCGGGTGATCGCCGGCGCGATAAGGCTGCAACTGATGCAGATCGACGAAGCGCCCGAGGTGAACCCGACCGATATGGTCGAGCGCCTGCCGGTGAATGGCGACCCGCTTACACGGCGCGAACGCGAAGTGATGACGCTTGTGCTCGACGGACTTTCCAACAAGCTGATCGCGCGCCATCTCGGCATCAGTTACCGCACGGTCGAGATCCACCGCGGCCGCGCCTTCGGCAAGCTCGGCGTCACCTCCGCGGCCGATCTGATCCGGCAGATTCTGCTCAAGCGCCGCCCGTGACGGCCCTTTCGTACGTGTTCCCACGTATTGATCGGCTTGCATTCTTCCGTACCGTGATCCGAACTCGACGCCTTGGCGGCGTCGGGGAGGGAACATGCTCTTTCGGAGATTTTCTGGTGGCCAAGCGTACTGCCTTCGTGACCATCGGCCAGGCGCCGCGCAGCGACGTGACGCCGGATATCCTCGCCGAGGTGCGCACGCCGGTGACGGTCGAGGAATTCGGCGCGCTCGACGGCATGGATACGGACGCCGTTCGCGCGATGGCGCCGGACGCGGACGAGGAACGGCTGGTCACGCGACTGAAGGATGGCACCGAAGTCATCATCGGCAAGAAGAAAACGCAGAAGCGGCTGCAGGATCTTTTCACGCGTCTCGACAAAGAAAGCTACGATCTGATCGTGCTTCTTTGTACCGGCCATTTCGAGCCGTTCAGCGTAAAAACGCCGTTCCTGGAGCCACAGCTCGTCGTCGACAATTTCGTCAAGGGCCTCTCTTACGGCGCAAAGACACTTGGCGTACTCGTTCCCAACGAGAAGCAAACCGAGGAATTCCACGGCATCGACGGGCTGGATGCGAAGCTGAGTTTCGCCACGCCGTATGGCGCGCCGCGCTTCACGGAGGCGGCCAGCGAACTCGCCGACACCGATGTCATCGTCATGCATTGCATGGGCTATTCGGAAGCAATGCGGCGCGAGGTGGCCGAGAGCGCCCGCCGGCCGGTCCTGCTTTCGCGCCGTATGGTCGCGCACGCCATCGACCTGCTCGTTTCGTGACGGCGGCAAGACACGGAAAAGAACAAAATGGAGGAGAAAGAATGAGCTTTATCACGACGAGAATGAAGGCGCTGCCGATTGCCCTTACACTGGCGGCAGCGACTGCTTTCACGATGAGCGGACCTGCGCAGGCTTTCGAGAAGACCCCGCAAGGCAGTGTGCTGGTCTTCGGCGGACGCCAGCCCGTGCCCAACCTCGATCCCAGCCAAAAATACGACTGGTCAACGCGCATGCTGCAGCAGGCGGTCTATGACGCGCTGGTCAAGTACGAGGGCGATCCGGCCGAGATCAAGCCGTGGCTCGCCACGAGCTGGGAGGAGAGCGACGGCGCGAAGACCTGGACGTTCCATCTGGCCGACAATGCCAAATTCCACAATGGCGACCCGGTCGACGCGGAAGCGATCAAATATTCCTTCACGCGGACGCTGAAGATCGGCAAAGGGCCATCCTGGATGCTGTCTTCCGTGCTCGCTCCGGACGGCATCGAGGTCGTCGATCCCCATACGGTCCGCTTTCATCTGAAGGAGCCCTACGCGCCTTTCCTGTCGTTCCTGCCCTGGTGGTACATCCTGAACCCCAAGGAAGTGGCGGCCCACGAGAAGGATGGCGACATGGGCCAGGCCTGGCTCACCGAACACGCCGCCGGCAGCGGCCCCTTCAAGATCGCGCGCTGGCAGCAGGGTACGCTCTACGGGCTCGCGGCGCTCGACAACTACTGGAAAGGATGGCCCCACAAGACACACCCGGCGGGCGTCATCTACAAGCTGATGCGTGAAACGGCGACGCAGCGCGCCGCTCTGATCCGCGGCGATGCAGATATCGTCGAGGGCCTGTCGAGCGACGACTACGAGGTCGTCAAGTCGATGCCGGGCATCGCCATCGAGGATCATCCCGGCATGACCACGTTCGGTGTCATGTTCAATACGTCGAAGGGGCCGACGGCCGACATCAACCTGCGCAAGGCCATCGCCTACGCGATGGACTACGATGCGCTTCTGAAAGTCTATAATGGCGCGGCGACGCTGGAGGACAGCCCCTTTCCCGCTGCGATCAAGGGCCACGTAGCCGTCAAGGATATTCCGCGCAAGGACATGGCAAAGGCCAAGGAATATCTCGCCAAGACCAAATATGCCGGTGGCGGCCTGACGCTCGACTACGTCTACGTCCAGGGGCTGGAGGAAGAGCGTAAGATCGGCCTGATCCTACTCGACGACCTGAAGGAACTCGGCATCACCGTGCAGTTGAAACCGATGACCTGGCCGAACATGACGGCACTGGCCGAGAAGGCGGATACCTCGCCCGATATGATGGCGGTGTTCACCACGCCGGTCGCCACCGATCCCGACGCTGTCGCCTTCCAATACGCGAAGGGCTCTTGGGGTAAATATTACGGCTCGCACTATCTCGACGATCCGGATCTGGAAAAGATGATCGTCGAGGCGCGTCAGACCGCCGAGTGGGACAAGCGCGCGCCGATCTACGCCAAGATCCAGGAGCGGATCGTCGCCGACCAGCCGGAAGTCTTCGGCATGCTGGCGAACCGCCGCTGGGGACGCCGGGACTGGGTGCACGGTTTCAACTTCTCGCCCGTGCATTTCACCGGCGAGGTGGATCTCTACCAGCTTGAAATCGTCCCGAAATAGCGTTTCCTGACAACAGGACGACACGGCCGGACCGTTACGTCCGGCCGTTTTGACAGGGCCCCGCTCAGGAAAGGTTCTTGATGGCACTCTACATCGGAAAGCGCATGGCCTTCCTGGTGGTGATGCTCTTCGGGCTTCTGATCGTCACCTTCCTGATCTCGCATGTGGCGCCCGGCGATCCGGCTTCGCTCGCCGCCGGCCCCGATGCGCCGCCCGAGATGGTGGAGCGTATCCGCCATGAATACGGCCTCGACCGACCGCTGCCGGTCCAGCTCGGAATATATGTCGCCGGCATATTGCATGGCGATCTTGGCCAGTCCGTCCGCACCGGCCATTCGGTCCTTCAGGATTTAAGCGAATTCTTCCCGGCGACATTCGAACTCGTCACGGTCAGCATGCTGATCGCAATCATCCTCGGCATACCGCTCGGCATGCTTTCGGCGGTGAAGCAGAATAGCTGGTTCGACCACGCCGCCCGGATCGTCAGCGTTTCAGGCGTAGCGGTGCCGATGTTCTGGCTGGGCCTGATGCTGCAGCTCGCCTTCGCGCTGGATCTCGGCTGGCTGCCGCTTGGCGGCCGTCTCGGCATCATGTCGACGCCGCCCGATCCGGTCACGCATCTTTACCTGATCGATTCGCTTCTCGCCGGTCAATGGGATGTGTTTGGGGATGCGTTGTCGCATCTCATTTTGCCGGCCGTGGCGCTCTGCTTTCCTGCATTGGCCTCGATCATTCGCGTCAATCGCGCCGAGATGATAGAGGCGCTCGGCCAGGATTATATCACCAACGCGCGCGCCCAGGGCATAAGCTCCTTCCGGACCGTCGCCATCTATGCGCTGAAAAACGCCTTCCTGCCGACGCTTGCCATGATCGGCCTGCGCTACGGCTGGATGCTCGGCGGCACGATACTGGTGGAATCCGTCTTCGACTGGCCCGGCATCGGCCTCTATGCGACGCAGTCGGCCATCGCGCAGGACTTTCAGCCGATCATGGGCGTGACGCTGCTGATCGGAGCGAACTTCATGATTGCCAATCTGCTCGTCGACCTGGCCTATATCTGGCTCGACCCCCGGACGCGGGAGGCAGCGTGAATACGGCGTCGCCCGAAGTCACCGATACCGGCCGCCCGACGGAAAGCTGGCGCGAGCGGCATGCAAGCTCGATCCGCCAGATGCGGCTTTATTGGCATACTTACCGCCGCAACGCCTCGGCGATGGTCGGCCTCGTCCTCGTCGTGATCTTCCTGCTGCTCTCGCTGATCAGTCCATGGATCGTACCCTACCCGGCCGACGCTACGGGCGCGGTGCACATGGCCGACAAGCTGTTGCCGCCATCGGCCGCACATTGGTTCGGCACGGACGAGGTGGGCAACGATATCCTGACCAGGCTTCTCATCGGGACCCGCCTCTCGCTCGAAATCGCAGTCATCATCACGGGGGTCGCGGCCATTATCGGCGTGCCTCTCGGAATCCTGGCCGGCTTCAGCGGCGGGTGGACGCGCGAGATCATCATGCGCGTGACCGACGTGTTCCTCTCCGTCCCGGCACTGGTGTTGGCGATCGCGATCGTTGCAGCGCTCGGTATCGGCATCGTCAACGCCATCGTCGCGCTGTCGCTGGTCTGGTGGCCGGGCTATGTGCGGCTGGTCGAAAGCAAGACGCTGTCGCTGAAAGGCGAAGCCTATGTCGACGCCGCGCGCCTCGCCGGCGCCTCGACCGCGCGCATCCTGTTCTCGCATATATTGCCGAACTGCCTGTCACCCATCCTCGTCAAGGCAAGCATGGATATGGGCATGGCGATCCTCGCGGCGGCCAGCCTCGGCTTCATCGGCCTTGGCGCACAGCCTCCGACGCCGGAATGGGGCGCCATGATCTCCATCGGTCGCAACTACCTGCCGACCTGGTGGTGGTACGCGACCTTTCCGGGACTAGCCATCTATCTGACCGTCTTAGGCTTCAACCTGATGGGCGACGGCTTGCGCGACGTGTTCGATCCGAAGAGCCGCGGCAGATGACATCCCCGCTCCCCGTCCTTTCCATCGAGAACCTGCATCTCGACTTCGACACGTTCGACGGCGCGCTGCATGTGCTGGACGGCATAAACATCTCGCTTGATGCCGGCGAGACGGTCGGTATCGTCGGCGAGACCGGCTGCGGCAAGTCGGTTACGGTGCGCAGCATCCTGCGCCTGCTGCCGATGCCGCCGGCGCGGTTTTCCAGCGGCGCCATTCACTTCAAAGGGCGGGATCTCGCTGCCGCTTCCGAACGCGACATGCGGCGCATCCGCGGCCTTGAGATCGCGCTCATCCCGCAGGACCCGATGAGCTATCTCAATCCCGTCTTCACGGTCGGGCAGCAACTGACGGACGTGATCCGGGCGCACGGCCGTAACCTGCCGCCCGCCCAGCGATCCGCTGGGAAATCAGCGCGGGAGAGGGCAATCGAACTCCTCACGCAGGTGCACCTGCCGCATCCAGAAAAACAGCTCGAAGCCTATCCCCACGAACTTTCCGGCGGCATGCGCCAGCGCGTGCTGATCGCCATGGCGCTTGCCGGCCAGCCATCGCTCCTGATCGCGGACGAACCTACGACCGCGCTCGACGTCACCATCCAGGCGCAGATCCTGCGGCTGATCGGCGATCTGGTCGGCCGGCTCGGACTGGCCGTCATCCTGATCTCGCACGACATCGGCGTCGTCGCCAAGGTCTGCCGTCGTATCGTGGTGATGTATGCCGGCACGGTGGTCGAGGATGCCTCGGCCGAAGACCTGCTCGAGCGTCCGCTTCACCCCTATACGCAGGGGCTGCTTGCCGCCATTCCCAAGCTGCATGGCGACAACCAGCAGCTTTCCGGCATTCCCGGAAGCATCCCGAACTTGCTCCAGCCGCCGGCCGGATGCCGCTTCTACGACCGCTGCCCGCTCAGGATGGATGTCTGCCGCACGCAAAAGCCACCGCTGGTGGACGCCGGCGGCGGCCAGCGCGTCGCCTGCCACCTCTACCCGGGACCGCGGCAGGAGGCGCATTATGTCTGATGTGCCGCTCCTTCAGGTAAGGGGACTGACGAAACATTTCGATATCCATTCCGGCCGCTTCGGAAAGGCTTTGCTGAAGGCGGTGGATGGCATCGACCTCACACTCGATCGCGGCGAGAGCCTCGGTCTCGTCGGCGAATCCGGTTCCGGCAAGTCGACCGTGGCGCGGCTGGTCACCGGGCTGCATCGGCCGACCGGCGGGGAAATCGTTTTCGCTGGATCGTCGATCCAGGACATGAGTGGCCGCGATCGCCGCCGGATCGGCCGCGATATCCAGATGGTCTTCCAGGACCCCCATTCCTCGCTCAACCCCCGCAAGACCATTTTCGGCAGCATTGCTGAGCCGCTGACGATCCATGACGGCTTGCGCGGCGGCCGCCTGCGAGCGCGTGTCGAGGAACTTCTGGAAACCGTGCAGCTCGACCGCCGCTTCATGTACCGCTTCCCGCACGAATTGTCGGGCGGGCAAAAGCAGCGGGTCTGCATCGCCCGAGCAGTGGCGCTCAACCCCAAGCTGCTGGTTCTCGACGAGCCGACATCCGCGCTCGACGTATCGGTGCAGGCGCAGATACTCGAATTCCTGCGCGAGTTGCAGTACCGACTGGACCTCACCTATCTGTTCATTTCGCATAATCTGGCGGTGGTGCGCCATGTCTGCTCGCGCGTCGCGGTCATGTATATGGGGCGTGTCATCGAGGCCGGGCCGACGACCGAGGTCTTCGACCAGCCCAACCATCCCTATACGAAAGTGCTTCTCGCCTCCGTACCCGAGCCGGTCGTGCAACAGCAGGAAGCGCCGACGCTCGGCGGCGACGTCCCAAGTCCGATCTCGCTGCCGCCTGGCTGCCCATTCAACCCGCGCTGTCCGAACAAGATCGGCCCCGTCTGCGAGACCTTGAACCCGGAACTCATTCCCGTGGGAAACAGCACGACCGGCGCACGACACGTCGCCTGCCACCTGTTTTCCGATCAGCTTCGTTAACGCTACATCATCACTAATCGTCCTCACTACGAGCCGCGCGAGAAGGCGTTGAAAGGTCAGGTATGCAATTCGATAGCCAAACCAAGCCACAAATTTCTAATATCGATTAAATATGGCATACTTGCAGGTTACCTAGTCATCTTCCTGGGATTGAAATAGTTGGTCGCTACCACACATCCAGATCTCTATTACTAAATGTTGTTGCGGCGATCCCGCTTCATGCTTATATTTTTCTTTTTTGCCTCCTGACTTCCTTCTTCTGATCTAGCCCTTGCTCAAGCCAACACGAGCCGACTTTCCATATTGCCTTCTTATGTGACTTTAGAGGCACAAAAGGCGAACATGTAGAAGCGGCTTATGCATTTTCGACGTCAACAGTTCTGGCTCAATTCCGCGACCGGTAGACTTGTGAATGGCTGGAAGTGGGCCGACAGCGGACCTTTAGGTTGAGGCGAGCATAGTTCACCGTGGCTTGGCCTCTCCGGTTCGAATGATGGCAGATCAGCCCGTCACGCTCGGTTGTAGGAAAGCGGAGGCGATAGTTCGCGAAAGGATGCCAAGTCACAACAGAAATTTTCTCGTTCCCGCTATTGCCATCTATAATTCGACAATTTCGAATTAAGACATTCGATTGCTTTGATACAACTCCTCGATGATTTATTGATACGTACTGGGCCGGGGCGAATCATGATCATTCCAGATAACGAGACCGCGGTCGATTTTCTCAACTGCGAGGCGATCTCCAAGACGGTTGTCGCCGTCCTCACAGCTAACCGGAAGCGCGCCATTACGATGGGCATTCACGGGGACTGGGGTGCGGGGAAGTCGAGCGTCTTGAAGATGATCGAACAGGAGCTGTCGGCGGACGAGTCCGTCGCGTGCCTGTGGTTCAACGGGTGGACGTTTCAGGGGTTCGACGACGCGAAGACCGTACTAATCGAGGCCATCATCACCGAACTCATGCGCCAACGCACGGGGATGGCTAAGGTCCAGTCGCTCGGTAAGGATCTCCTGCGCCGCGTGGACTGGATCAAGCTGGGGCGGCGAGGCGCAGGGCTCGCATGGAATGTGGTGACCGGGTTGCCCTCGCCCGATCAATTGGGTTCTGCGGTCGAGATGATCCGCGGAGCGATCGCAGGACTTGGTAAAGCTTCGGGTGCCGATATCGAGGCGCAGTTGAACGAGGCGGCATCCTTCCTCAAACCGGCGGAAGGTGCGAACCTACCGGAAGCCATCAACGATTTCCGTGACCGCTTCAGCGAGTTGCTCGGTGAAGCCAAGGTCGAGCAACTGGTCGTCCTGATCGATGATCTGGACCGTTGCCTCCCCGAGACGGCCATCGAGACCCTCGAAGCGATCCGATTGTTCTTGTTCGTGCCGCGCGCTGCGTTCGTGATAGGTGCCGACGAAGGCATGATCGAATACGCCGTGCGACGCCACTTCCCCGACTTGCCCGTCTCGCCGACCTCGGTTCCCTATGCGCGCAACTATCTGGAGAAGCTGATCCAGGTTCCGTTTCGGATCCCCGCCCTCGGCCTACAGGAGACGCGCATCTATGTGATGCTGTTGCTCGTGGGCGCCATCGTTGGCGACGACGATCATGCCGGTTTCAAAAAACTGCTCGCCAAGGCGCGGGGCGCGCTCAACTCGCCATGGCTTGCGAATACGATAGACCAATCCGATGTGCGGGCCGTCGATCCGGCGAGACGAGCCGCGCTCGACGACGCATTCGTCCTCGCGAATCGTATCGGCCCCATCCTCGCGGAAGGAACTCAGGGCAACCCGCGGCAGATCAAGCGGTTCCTGAATGCCTTGCTCGTGCGGCAAGCCATCGCGAGGGCCCGTGGGTTTGAAGACCAGATCAATCAGTCAGCCATGGCGAGGCTGATGCTCGCCGAACGGTTCCAGCCGGATTTTTACGAACACTTAGCCAAAAGTGCCATGGCGAGCGGAAACGGCAAGGTCGAGGAACTCGCTGAGCTCGAGGCGGCGACGAAGCGCACGCCGGAGACAAAAGCCAAAAAAACAAAGGGCGGCAAGGACGACGCCGATGCGGAGTCGCCGTGGCTCAGCCGCGACGGAGTGCGGGGCTGGCTCCAAATCGAACCAGCACTCGGAGGCGAAGATCTTCGGCCGTACGTCTTCGTCGCACGGGAACGGCGGCTCGCGGCGTCTGGCGTCGCAGGCACCGCGATCGAGGCGCTGATCGAACAGCTGGCGACGGGAGGCCAGATGGCCGTACGAGGGGCCGAGCAAGATGTGAGAGCTCTCGCGAGCGGCGATGCGGGCGCCGCATTCGCGGCTTTGCGCGAGAAGGTCCTCCAGTCGAACAATTACTCAACCATGCCCGAGGCGATGCATGGATTGCGCGTCCTCGTGAAGCATCATCCGCAGCTCCAGGGGGAACTCATGTCGCTGCTCGGTACGCTGGATACGAAGTCGCTCGGCATCTGGGCGACGACCGGCTGGACCGAGTTCATGACGGAACCGGCCGCGCGACAGCAATTGACGGCTCTGTTGGGGACGTGGGCCAATCAGACGGAGAACGCACCGTTGAAGCAGGCGGCGGCGACAGCGTTGGGAACGGGGAGGCGTAGTTAATGGGCACGTCTGGAAGCTCTCGGGGAACAGGCAACGGGACATCCCTTCTGCCCACGTTCTTGAACGAGCCTGGTGGTAGCCCTCTCCCGGGTGGCGACGGTCCGGCCGGCGGCGACGGCGGGAACGGCAACGGCCCACCCGACACAGAAAGTCCCCGTCCGGCGATTCCGACCGCAGCGCCCGATAACCGGTTCTCGTCCGCGCGCCGCAATTTCTCGACCTTCGCCTCCTCGGGCGGCAACGACAGGCGCGCGTTGCATCGCGCCGTTCGGGATTATGTGCGCTCCGGCTACGGCAACAGCCGCAATGCCACCACCGGCATGGGCGCGTCTCGCCGCTCCGCTGCCAACGTCCTCGGTGTATTGCGCGGCCTCTCTCGGGACGGCGTCGCGCAGACGCTCAGTCGGTTCAATCTCGCGGGACTGGCCGGCAGACCGGCTAGCGAGGTTCTCACCGGCCTCACCGATGTCATCTGCCGAGACGGCGGCACGATCGACGAGGCGATCGCGCGGGAGGCGTGGCTAGAAACCGTGGCATCGGTGGAGGCAGCAGGCATCGCGGATGTCGGCGCGATGACACCTGAGCAGTTTGGCGAGGTATTCCTGTCGTTCATCTCGCAATCAATCCAAGCCAAGCTCTTCCAAGAAATCGGGGTCAACGGATTCAAGGTTGCCGATCTCGATGAGATACGCGCATTCGAGAGCCAGTTCCGCAACTATGTCGACGGGCGCGTCCGCGATTCCTTCAACGCCGATCTATCAAACTTGGCACAGATGTCAGACGACCGGATCAACGCCGTCGTCCAGCAAACTTACCGAGACGCTTGGGATTTGTTCGTGACCTGGGGAGATCGTGAATGAGACGCCACAGCATCGTTGCGCGATTGGGGACAGCGGACAACCAGAAGATCTCCGTCAAAGACATCACGTCTCAAGTCACCGATCTTCCGCTCATCGAGCAGGACGGATCGCTCTTAGGCGGAATGGGTCAGTTCCTCCGCGAACTTACCAAACATCACGTCGTGCCAACCGAACTCGGCATCGATCTGCTCATCCTGGCGGCGGCCGTGACCGCCGCGGATACCCGGATATCGCGTGCATCGGAAGCGCAGGATAGTTGGACGCGCGAGATCGATCTCTACCTACCCGTTTCGGACGTGTCTGTCTGGGAAGAACAAGAATCTCTGGTTGAACGCATCCTGCGCTTTCTCAGCGGCGATGTGTGGCGCGTCTACTTCCGCGAACGCCACCCTAAGGCAAAGACATTGGTTTCGGCACCGCCCGAACTGGCCCTGGCGGAGTTCGACTGCGTATCGCTGTTCTCGGGCGGATTGGACAGCTTTATCGGCGCCATCGATCTCCTGGCGGGGAAGCGGAGGCCGCTATTCGTAAGCCACTACTGGGACATCAGCACGAGTTCGCAAAATCTCTGTGCAGCGCGCATAGGAGAGGTCTACGGCGATTTCGGCAAGTGCCACATCCGTGCCCGTATCGGATTCGAAAATGGGCTGGTGGAGAATGTGGATGCAGAGACGACGACACGGGCGCGATCCTTCTTGTTCATCGCTCTCGCCGCATTGGCGGCGAGTGGTCTCAGGGACGCAGGACTGATCGTGCCGGAGAACGGCCTGATCGCCCTCAACGTGCCCTTGGATCCGTTGCGTCTCGGCGCTTGGAGCACCCGCACCACCCACCCGTTCTACTTGGCTCGCTGGCAGGAACTGCTGGAGGGTCTCGGCATTTCCGCAGTCATCACGAATCCGTATCGATTCAAGACGAAAGGTCATATGCTCAAGGACTGTGCCAACCAAGAGCTGGTAAAGAAATTCGCGCACGAGACGATCTCTTGTTCGTCGATCGCCAAGGCGCGATGGAAGGGGCTGGCGCCAGGCCATTGCGGACACTGCACGCCTTGCCTCATCCGCCGGGCCGCGATGCTGGAAGCGTTCGGATCGGACAAGACGGCTTACACGCTCGATAATCTGAGTGCCCAACCCCTGAACAGCCGCGCCCGCCAAAACGAGCACATCCGATCCTTCCAGATGATGGCCCGGCGGCTCGAAAGCCACGCGGGCGTCGAGGAAATTCTCGTCCACAAGCCAGGACCGCTGACCGACTATTCGGCTGATGAAGTTCAGTCATACGCTAGAGTATTTTGCGAGGGCATCCAGGAGGTCGGATGCTTGCTTGAGGGCGTCGTCGTGAAGCCCATATGACGAATTCCCGAACCATTGCAGGCTACGACTTCCATTGCCATGTCGATCTTCACAAAGATCCGATCTCGCTCATCGCAGATTGCGAAAGGCGTCGGATTTTCACCCTAGCTGTGACGACGACTCCCAAAGCCTGGCCTCAGAACAGGAAGTGGACCGCCTCATGTCGCTATGTCCGCGCAGCGGTCGGCCTTCATCCCGAACTCGCCGGCGGCCGGCACCGCGAGACCGATCTTCTAAAGCTTTGCATGCGAGAAACCGCCTACGTCGGAGAGATCGGGCTCGATGGGAGTCCGCCCCATCGGGAATCGCTCCCGATCCAGAGACGTGTCTTCGGCGCGATCCTCGATGAGGCAGCCCGTTTGGGTGGGAAGATTCTGACGATCCACAGCAGACGCGCGGCGGCCGAGGTTATCGATCAGATCGGCCAGAGGGCGGCGCCCGGACACGTCATCAGCATCCTCCATTGGTTTTCCGGAACCGAGAACGAGCTGCTCGCCGGTGTCGCCGCAGGGTGCATGTTTTCGATCAATCCGGCGATGGCTGCCAGCAAGGGCGGCCGCGCGATCATCGAAACCTTGCCGTTGGATCGGCTTCTGACGGAGACGGATGCGCCATTCGCCGAAATTGCCGGTCGGAGGACACACTCGGCCGACGTTATGGATTTGGTGGGACAGATCGCCCGGATTCGCCGCCAAGAGGAAGACGAGGTTCGCGCTGCAATCGCTCAGAACGCAGCCCGGCTATTTGCTTTCGCGGCTCTGGGAGCTGATGCCCGGAAGGACATGAGTTAACGGGATTTCGGCAATCGGCACAGGCATGTCGGGAGTTTTCCGAGATCGGCCGAGGGGGATGCAAAGGGAGGCGCGCAGCGGATCACCGAGACCACATCAGTCGAAGAATTGGAGACCTATTGCCGGCATGTTCGCGATCTGACGCGCGCAGCCCATGAACGCCTTCAGATGCAAACCGGGCCAGTGTTTTGTCGGTCCGATTCTACAATTAGCGGTTCCAACAATGCGATCGGTGCGGAGACGGCGAGCATGTCCGCTTTCGGTGGAAGGTTCTGACGCTGTGAATGACCGAGATGGGGGCGCATTACCGTCCGGCAGGATCGGGGCCGGAAGACGATCGGCAGCAATAGGACGGCGAGCCCCGAGCCGTGACATTCCGAGCGCTTCTGTTCACGGCCGCCATTTTGTCGGAGTTCATCCACCTTGGCCAATTGTGCGCGGCTTCAGTAGACGTCCGCCTGATATCGTCCTTCCTGCTTCAGGGCCTGGAGATAGGTTGCGGCCTGATCAGGCGAGCAATCGCCATGCGCTGAGACAATGCCCGTCAATGCGGCTTCGACATCCTTGGCCATGCGCTTGGCATCGCCACAGACATAGAAATGCGCGCCTTGCTGTAGCCAGCTGAAAAGCTCGGCGCCGTGCTCGGTCATTTTCTGCTGCACGTAGACCTTGTCCGCGCTGTCGCGTGACCAGGCCAGCGAGAGATTGGTGAGCGTCCCGGCGTTCTTCAGAGCGGCCAACTCGTCAGCGTAGAAGAAATCACACGCTGAGCGTTGGTGGCCGTAAAACAGCCACGCCT
>Ga0209963_1000794_pt1 | contig 27944 bp, 29 predicted proteins | sample ThiBio_1000_biof_2_FD_183957 | JGI IMG/M metagenome (GOLD analysis project Ga0209963, IMG submission 183957) | Wastewater bioreactor microbial communities from Cape Town, South Africa - Thiocy_cont_1000_biof (SPAdes) | ecosystem: Engineered > Bioreactor > Thiocyanate-remediating >...
CGGCGTCGCTTCGCTCGCCCATAGCCGTTCGAAGAACGGCGTCGCTTCGCTCGCCCATAGCCGTTCGAAGAACGGCGTCGCTTCGCTCGCCCATAGCCGTTCGAAGAACGGCGTCGCTTCGCTCGCCTATGGGGATCCCGTCATCCACGTCGTTCTCGCCGAAGGGGTCCGAAGACGTCATTACCCCTGACAGGCTAGGGCGATGAGGAAGACATAGGCTGAAGGTCTGGCATGTCATCAACTGCGGACGATCCCCTCGTTTCCACCGAATGGCTGGCCGCGCATCTCGGCGACGCCGGACTCAAGATCGTCGACGCCTCGTTCAAGATGCCGGGCGTGCTGCCGCTGCCGGTCGATGATTTCCTCGCCGCGCATATTCCCGGCGCGGTGTTTTTCCATGTCGATGCGGTGTCCGATCGCGCTTCGCCGCTGCCGCATATGTATCCGGATGCCGCGCAGTTTTCGCGCGACGTCGGCGCGCTCGGAATTTCCACCGGCGATACGGTCGTGGTCTATGATGCCGGAGGCTGGGTCGCCGCGCCGCGGGCGTGGTGGATGTTCCTGTCTTTCGGCCGCGGCGATGTTCGCGTGCTCGACGGCGGCCTGAAGAAATGGCGCGCAGAGGGGCGTCCCGTTGAATCCGGCGCGGTGTCGCCGAAGCCGGGCAACTTCACGGCGGCGTTCGATCCGGCCCGCCTGCGCAGCCAAGCGCAACTGGTGGACAACCTGTCGTCGCATCGCGAGCAGCTTGTCGACGCGCGTGCGGTTGACCGTTTCGAGGGCCGCGTCGCTGAGCCGAGACCGGGCTTGCGCTCGGGCCACATTCCCGGCAGCCGCAACCTGCCATACAGCGCGCTGTTCGACGCCGAGACCGGCACCATGAAACCGCTCGATGAATTGCGCGCGGCTTTTGCCGGCGCCGGCCTCGATCTGGTAAAGCCGGTCGTTACGACCTGCGGCTCCGGCGTGTCCGCCGCGGTTCTCACGCTTGCGCTTTATCGCCTCGGCGTGCGCGGCTCGGCGCTATACGACGGGTCGTGGTCGGAGTGGGGATTGCAGGGCGGTCCCCCGATCGCGACCGGCCCTGCCTGACCCTCTCACTCCAGCGCGAACGGCGATGCTGGCTGCAACGCGGGACTCGGGGCTGCCGGTCGCATTTGCGGTCGCTGGACGACATGGCCGCGATGGGCGCGTTTGGCGCCGGTCGCCTTCGCGGCGGATCGTTTGGCGGCCGGAGGCGCGGGATCGGGAGCCTGCGCTATCTGAGTGGGACGATGCACTGGCAGGGGTGGCTTGAAATGCGCTCCGAACGGCGATGTCATCGTTTCAGCGACGTCGGACGCGGCTGTCTCTGATTTGGGTGCCTCGGACTTTGCGGCATCGGTTTCTGCGATATCCGGTTTGACGGCATCGCCTGCCTCGACCGACGTTTCGACTCGCGACGGCTCCGATGGTGTTTCCACGGCTGCTTCGGCGGAGGGCAGGTTCGCAGCCGGAGGCGTAACGGAATCAGACGATGCCGGGGAAGCAGCGGACGTGGTGGTGTCGGTCGCAGCCGAGGGTGTATCCGCGGCCGGCGGCGCGGCGCCGGTGGATTCCGGCGGCGCATCCGGTGCGGCCGTCGGGGGATGCGATGTTTCGGTTTGCTCCAGGGCCGGCCCGGCGGCGGGTGTATCGACCTGCAGCACGGCCAGCGTCGGCTGTTGCGTCTCCTCTCGCGATCCAAACGTAACTTCAGGCATCTGTTTGAGAGGCTGGCTTGCGAACTCTTCGTGCGTCGCTCGCAGCAGGGCTGCTGCGCCCAAGCCGAAGATCACCATCGAGACGGCCAGCACGATCGCGACGGACAGGAAACGGAAGCCAGGCAGCATGGGTATTGGTTTTCGCCTTTGCCGCGGATGAGCGACGGTGATCGAGCCATCGGAACGCAGTGAGGCACACGCCTGATCGAATCAGGCGTCTTGAGAGTATCGCAACGAACGCGACCATGCTCCCCAAAAATCGCCACGACCGTCGCCGGTTCGCTGATCTGGCGGAACCAGTGAGGCATGGGGGCCACGCTTCGCCGTGAATTCGAAATTATGACGGAATCCGGGGTGATTTCGACGGGATCGTCTTGAATGCGCCGCTATCCTGCGCGATGTGGGCCGTTAACGATCCGGTGGTTTGTCGGGCTTATACAAGGGCAATGATGATCAAACCTATTCTGACGGTTTTCGCGGCGGTCCTGGCTGGCGCAGCGGGAACTTCGCTCGCTTCGGCGCAGGCGTATCCGCCCGCTCCGGGCACTATTTATTCCGCTTCGCCCCCCGTATACCCCGGTGAACCCGCATATCCGGATGAAGATGGCCGCCCGGCTGCGATGGACGGACTTCCTGATTTCGATTCAGCCGAGGATCAGTCGCCGCAGCCGCACGATTCCGCCGCGCTCCCTGCGCCGGGTCCGATCATGTCGCCGGACGATCCCCGTTACGGCAGCCCCGCTTCCGCTCCGGCCTACCCAAACGGGGGCATGGCGCGTGGCCCGGTGATGTCGCCGGATGATCCGCGTTACGGTCAGCCCGGTCCCGCGCAGTATCCGACCCGCGCGCCGGAAACGGTTGCCTCGACAGGTGGGCCGACCGCAGGTTTCGTGCCGCCGGCGCCGGTTGGCGCGGACGGCAGGCCCACTCCGATGTCGGCGCTGCCGCCGGACGAGCAGCCCGAAGCCGATCAGGGCGGCGAAAAGCAGTTGGCGCCGAGACTGCGCCGTCAGGAAGTCACGTTCGCGACCAAGGAGCCGGCAGGCACCATCGTCGTCGATACCTCGAACACGTACCTGTATTATATTCTCGGCAACAATCGCGCGATCCGCTACGGCGTGCGCGTCGGCCGCGACGGGTTCACCTGGACCGGCGTGCAGAAGATCAGCCGCAAGGCCGAGTGGCCCGACTGGCATCCGCCGACGGAAATGATCGAGCGCCAGCCCTATCTGCCGCGCTTCATGGCCGGTGGTCCCGGCAATCCGCTCGGCGCGCGCGCGATGTATCTCGGCTCGACCGTTTACCGCATCCACGGCACCAACCAGCCCTCGACGATCGGCAAATTCGTTTCGTCGGGTTGCATCGGCATGCTCAATGAGGATGTCTCGGACCTGTTCGATCGCGTCAAGGTCGGCACCCGCGTCGTGGTGCTGCCGGGCGGTCCGCCGCACACGGACACGACGGCTTCCACCCAGCCTGCCGGTCAGCCGCCGATGTCGAACGCAGCGCCCGTTCCGCAGCCGCCGCTGACCGCGAGCCTGCCGGGAACCCAGCCTGCCACCGTCGCGCCGCTGCCGGCGCCGGTCACGATCCGGTAGCCGCCCGCGCTGCTTCGAGGTCGCCTGATGACCCCGGCGGATGAGCCGGTGCCTTCGCGGGGACGGTTCTGAAGCAGAGACGCCTCTGACTTGTGCTGCGGCCGGTCTATCGCGGCCGCGGCCCTGATGCCTGCGCGCCCTTGAGCCACGCGGCGATGTCCTCGATCATCTCGACGTAATAGCGCTGGTAGTTTTCCGGAATAGCGTCCGGCCTGGCGCCGGCGACCGAATGCATCTTGGGTGCAGCCTGGCCGACAATCTGTCCGCGCGCGGTCGTTCGCGCGATGGCATTGCGTGACGCGAGATTGCGGCTGCGCGGCCAGTTCATCGGGAATCGGCGGGTGGGTGCTGGCCATGCTTGGCGCGCCAGGCGGGTCCGGGTCCGCGCATGTAGTGCAGCTCGGGCCGGTAAGGGTTGAACGCGATCGCGATGAAGTCGCGCCAGGACGCGCGAATCCCGTGAAGCCGTCCGCGGTGATCCCGCTTTTCGATTCGGTCGGAGGCTGACGCCGATACGCTGGTCGCCATGGTCGTTTCTGCCGTTTTGCGTCGCGGGCTTCCTGCTGGAAGGCCGCCGTGATCTCGCCGATACCGATATTCTTTGGTGAATTCGATTAAAAAGCGGTTCGAATGCGACCGTGAAGAATGCTCTTCTCGTCAAGCTTTGGGGATGGTTAAGGCAAGGTTGCCCTTTGGACCCAGCGTCGCTACATCAGCGGCAACAAATTTCCCCAAAACCAGACGCCCTCCTGACGGTCTCACCGCAAGGGTGAAGGAGCGTCTGAAACACCACGCAACGCTTTCAGGGATCACGATGGCGCGCCAGTTCGTCTACTTCATGCAGGGCTTGTCCAAGACCTATCCGCCGAACCGGAAGGTGCTGGATAACGTCCACCTGTCGTTCTATCCGGACGCCAAGATCGGCGTGCTCGGCGTCAACGGCTCGGGCAAATCGACCCTGTTGAAGATCATGGCCGGGATCGACAAGGACTACACCGGCGAGGCTTGGGTCGCGGAAGGCGCGCGCGTCGGCTATCTCGAGCAGGAGCCGCAGCTCGATCCCGCCAAGTCCGTGCGCGAGAACGTCATGGAGGGCGTTGCCAAGCAGAAGGCGATCCTCGATCGCTACAATGAACTGGCGATGAACTATTCGGACGAAACCGCCGACGAGATGACGAAACTGCAGGACGAGATCGAGGCGCAGGGCCTGTGGGATCTCGACAGCAAGGTCGATCAGGCGATGGACGCACTGCGCTGTCCGCCGGACGATGCCGACGTCACCAAGCTGTCGGGCGGCGAGCGCCGCCGCGTCGCGCTGTGCCGCCTGCTGCTCGACCGGCCGGAGCTGCTGCTGCTGGACGAACCGACCAACCATCTTGATGCGGAAAGCGTGTCGTGGCTCGAAGGCCATCTGCGCAACTATCCCGGCGCGATCCTGATCGTCACCCACGACCGCTACTTCCTCGACAACGTGACGGGGTGGATTCTCGAACTCGATCGCGGCAAGGGAATTCCCTACGAGGGTAATTACTCGTCGTGGCTCAAGCAGAAGCAGAAGCGGTTGGAGCAGGAAGGCCGCGAGGATGCCGCGCATCAGAAGACGCTGGCGCGCGAGCAGGAGTGGATTGCGGCCTCGCCGAAGGCGCGGCAGGCCAAGTCCAAGGCGCGCTATCAGCGCTATGAGGACCTATTGGCCAAGGCCAGCGAGAAACAGACCCAGACCGCGCAGATCGTCATCCCGGTGGCCGAGCGGCTCGGCAACAATGTCGTCGACTTCGAGGGCCTGACCAAGGGCTTCGGCGACCGGTTGCTGATCGATAACCTGACCTTCAAGCTGCCGCCGGGCGGCATTGTCGGCGTCATCGGTCCCAACGGCGCGGGCAAGACCACGCTGTTCCGCATGATTACCGGGCAGGAGAAGCCGGATGACGGCAGCATCACCGTCGGCGAGACCGTGCATCTCGGCTACGTCGATCAGTCGCGCGACGCGCTCGACGGCTCGAAGAACGTCTGGGAGGAGATTTCCGGCGGCAACGACCTGATCCTGCTCGGCAAGAAGGAAGTGAACTCGCGCGGCTATTGCTCGGCTTTCAACTTCAAGGGCGCGGACCAGCAGAAGAAAGTCGGCTCGCTCTCGGGTGGCGAGCGCAACCGCGTGCATCTGGCCAAGATGCTCAAATCCGGCGCCAACGTGCTGCTGCTGGACGAGCCGACCAACGATCTCGACGTCGATACGTTGCGCGCGCTGGAAGAGGCGCTGGAGGATTTCGCCGGCTGCGCCGTCATCATCAGCCACGACCGCTGGTTTCTCGACCGCATCGCGACGCATATCCTCGCCTTCGAGGACGATAGCCACGTCGAATGGTTCGAGGGCAACTTCCAGGATTACGAGAAGGACAAGATGCGCCGGCTCGGCCAGGACAGCGTCATCCCGCACCGCGTGAAGTACAAGAAGCTGACGCGGTGAAAGGATGATGGCGCGGGAAGCCGCCGATTATGACAGCCGGTCTTTCAGGCCGATCGTTCGGGTGGCAGGTCGCTGTCAGGATTGGCATTTTCCTGACATTCCTAATCGGTCTTCCGCTCGTTCTGACGGTTTCGTCCGTCTCGGACTTGCGGGCAGGATCGCGGCCACTTGATTGCGCTGATCGTTTTGCGCATCCTGTTCGATTTCGGGATGGCGAGATGGCTCCACAGCGTTTTATTGCAGCCGGAGGAATATGCGCCACCGGCTGCGTTCATGATCCTCATGAGGTCGTCGTATTGGACCTATATGACCGGTCCCTACATCTGCCTGATGCTTTTGGGCGTCGCGTCCTGGTGCGTGATCCTCCCACGCCGCGCGCCCCATCGGGTTACCGCAACCAGTCCCTCCTGAGTAGATTTTGACAGCGAATCGGGAGAGCGACAGGGCAGGGGTCCCTCCGTCCATTGCGCTCATGGAACCAAACCGGCCCCGCGATCATTGATGATCCTGAATATTCGGGGTCATGCCGGCTGTGAGTCTGGATCTGGACGCGAGGGTGACGCCACGGAGAGCCGGTTTCGGCGAGGGGGCGATGGCATCGGCGGTCATCGCCGCGCTTGTGATCTGCGGGCTGTATGTCGGCCGCGAGATTTTCGTCCCCATTGCGCTGGCGGTGCTTCTGAGCTTCGTGCTTGCTCCGCTGGTGGAAATTCTGGAGCGATGGCATTTCCCGCGCGCCGCCAGCGTGCCGGTCGTGGTCGTGGTCGCCTTTATCGCGATCTTCGCGCTCGGCAGCCTGATCGCGAACGAGGTCAGGCACCTGGCCGAAAGGCTGCCCCTTTACCAGCAGACCATGCAGCAGAAAATCCAGTCGCTGCGGGCGCTGACGGCGACCGGGCCGCTGGATCGCGCGGCGGATATTCTTCAGACGCTCGGCAAGGAAATCAACGTACCGCAGACACCGTCGACGGCGCCCTCGACGTTGCCCCAAACGCCCGGCGAGGCCAGGCCCATCCCGGTCGAGGTGCGTTCTCCGCCACCGTCCGCTCTCGACAGCATCCTTGGGCTCATCAGCCCCCTGCTGCATCCGCTGGCGACGGTGGGCGTGGTGATCGTGTTCGTGGTCTTCATCCTGTTTCAGCGGGAGGACCTGCGTAACCGCGTCATCAAGCTGGCGGGCTCGAACGATCTGCAGTCTGCGACCGCGGCGATCGATGACGCGGCCGGTCGCCTCAGCCGTTTCTTTCTGATGCAGGTCGCGCTCAACACCAGCTTCGGCGTGCTGGTGGGCCTCGGCCTTCTGGTGATCGGCGTGCCCAGCGCCATTCTCTGGGGAATCCTGGCAGCGATCATGCGGTTCGTGCCCTATGTCGGCGTCTTCATCGCGGCGTTCTTTCCCCTGACGCTGTCTGTGGCGGTCGATCCCGGCTGGTCGATGCTGCTATGGGCCGGCGCGCTCATTTTCCTGACGGAGCTCATGATCGGGCAGGTGTTCGAACCTTTGCTCGTCGGGCACAGCAGCGGGTTGTCTCCCGTCGCCGTTGTCGCCTCGGCGACGTTCTGGACCGCGCTGTGGGGGCCAATCGGCCTTGTCCTCGCAACTCCGCTGACGGTGTGCCTGGTCGTGCTGGGTCGCCACGTCGAGCACCTCAGGTTTCTCGATATCCTTCTTGGCGATCGTCCGGCGTTATCCCCGCCGGAGCTGTTCTATCAGAGAATGCTGGCCAACGATCCGGCGGAGGCCGTCGATACGGCGGAAGAGTTTCTGAAAAAGGGCTCGCTCGCCGAATATTATGAGACCGTCGCGCTGAAGGGATTGATGCTGGCGCAGGCTGACCTCAGGCGCGGCCGGCTGCTGCCTGATCGTCTGGCCGAAATCAAGGATAGCGTTGCCGAGGTGGTCGACGATCTGTCCTCCGAGTTCGACGATGTTCCGGCAGGCCGGACGAAGGACGCGGAAGCCGCCGACGCGGACGAGGGGACGGCCGATGCGCCGATGCCCCAACTTCCATTTATCATCCGCGAGGGCCTTCCGCCGGACTGGCAGTCCGAATGTCCGGTGCTGTGTGTCGCCGAGCGCAGCGATCTCGACGAGGCGGCCGCGATGTGTCTCGCTCAGATCCTGTCGAAGCATGGTCTCGGAGCGCGGGCTGCGAGGAAGGAGGAGACCTCGACAAGCGGAATATTCCGGCTTGACGGCTCCGGCGTGAGGCTGGTGTGCGTGTCGACCCTGGAGGACGGGAGCACCGCCCACACCCGCCACCTCGTTCGCAGGCTGCGGCGCAAGATGCCGCAGGCGCGCATTCTTGTCTGCTGCTGGGGACGGACCAACAGCGCGATGACCCGCGATCACCTCAACGCCGACGCGGTGGCGGACAATCTGGGGGAAGCCGCCGCCTACTGTCTGTCGCTGGTCGAGCAAACTGCCGTGCAGGACAATGGCGCCAGGCCGCGAGCAGCATCCCGGCCGGCCGTTTCCGGGCGGGGGGCCGAGCGAAAGGCGGGGCGGACCGAGCGAAAGGCGGATCGCGCCGGACCTTCATGATGTCCGCTTCCGCCGTGATCGGAGTTGACTTGCCTGGTCCGGCTTGGTGGTGTGCAAGGGGTTCGGAGAGAGGCGATGGACGACTGGAGTGCCGAGCAATATCTGAAGTTCGAGGACGAACGGACGCGGCCCTCGCGCGATCTGCTGGCGCAGGTTCCGCTGAGCGCGCCGCGCAAAATCGTCGACATCGGCTGCGGTCCGGGCAATTCCACCGAACTGCTGGTCGAGCGCTGGCCGGGAGCCGAGATCATCGGCATCGATACATCCGCCGATATGTTGCGACGGGCGCGCGAGCGGCTGCCGGAACAGACATTCATCGAAGCCAATGTCGCGCACTGGGTCCCGCCTGCGAACACTGACCTGCTGTTCGCCAATGCGATCTTCCAGTGGGTGCCGGATCATCTGCGCCAGTTGCAGCGCTTGCTTGATGCACTGCCATCAGGCGGCGCGCTGGCGGTGCAGATGCCGGACAATCTCGACGAGCCCAGCCACGTGATGATGCGCGAGGTCGCTCATTCGGGACCGTGGCGGGAGACACTTGCGAACGCGGCGCGGGCGAAAGACAGGCTGCTGCGGCCGGGCGGCTATTACGACGCGCTGCGGCCGCTGTGCCGGCGCATCGATATCTGGCATACCGTTTATAATCATGTCCTTGCGGAGGCCGCGGCGATCGTCGAATGGGTGAAGGGCACAGGACTGCGGCCCTTCCTCGATCCGCTCGAGCCCGCCGAGAGAAAAGAGTTCCTGCGCGAATACACCGCGCGTATCGCCGCCGCCTATCCGTTGCAGGCGGACGGCAAGGTGCTGCTGCGCTTTCCGCGCTTCTTCCTGGTCGCGGTCAAGTGAGGCCGCGGATCCCCGCGATTGCAGGATTCCGAAGCGAACGCGCTGCATTTTGCCGCGGCGCCCCCTCTCGATTCCGTCATGGCGAATGGAATAGAAGGCTTCTCCCCCACGACGAGACCGCTTGATGTCCCCGACGCCTGAAACTCCGCCTCCCATGAAGACGGCCGCGTTGCGCCCGCTGCCGATGCTGATCTTTTCCTCGCGCTGGCTGCAATTGCCGCTTTATATCGGCCTCATCATCGCCCAGGGCGTCTATGTCGTCCTGTTCCTGAAGGAGTTGTGGCATCTTATCGAGCACTCCTTCGATTTCACCGAGCAGCAGATCATGTTGGTGGTGCTGAGCCTCATCGACGTGGTGATGATCTCGAATCTTCTGGTGATGGTCATTGTCGGCGGCTACGAGACATTCGTGTCGCGGCTCAATCTCGAGGGCCATCCCGATGAGCCGGAATGGCTCAGCCATGTCAACGCCAGCGTTCTCAAGATCAAGCTGGCGATGGCGATCATCGGCATCTCGTCGATTCATTTGCTGCGGACCTTCATCGAGGCGGGAAACCTCGGCAGCGCGGCTCGCCCCACCAATTACACCGAAAGCGGCGTGATGTGGCAGACCATCATCCATCTCGTATTCATCATGTCGGCGATCGGCATCGCGCTCGCGGATCGCATCTCGAGCGGGCCGAACGGAACGCACGGTCAGGCGGAGCATTGAGGGTGGCCGCCGCCGGCCGGAATCCTCTGCGGCGGCTTGCGATCGCGGTCATGGTCACGCTCGCTCTCGGTGTCGGAGTGCCGCCGGCGCAAGCGGCCGACGCCGGCTTCACGCAATTCATCGCCTCGCTGTGGCCCGAGGCGCAGCGGGCGGGCGTCTCTCGCGCGACTTTTGATGCCGTCACCGCGGGGCTTGAACCCGATTACAAGCTGCCCGATCTGATCCTGCCCGGACGGCCCGCGACCGGTGCGCCGTCGCAGGCGGAATTCGTTCAGGTGCCGGCGGACTACCTCAAGGAGAGCAGCATCGCGCGGCTGGCGACCGAGGGGCAGCGGCTGATGCGGAAATACGGGGCAACGCTCGACGCGATCGAAAAGCGGTTCGGTGTGCCCGCGCCGATCATCCTCGCGATCTGGGGCCGCGAAACCGATTACGGCCGCTACGCGCTGCCTTACGACGCGATGCGCGTGCTGGCGACGCAGGCTTATGTCGGCCGCCGCAAGGACCAGTACCGCACCGAATTCATCGACGGACTTCTGCTGTTGCAGCACGGCGATGTCTCGCGCAAGAACTTCCGCGCATCGTGGGGCGGCGCCACCGGCCTCACCCAGTTCCTGCCGTCCGAGCTTGCCAAACACGGCGTCGATTTCGACGGCGATGGCCGCGTCGACATCTGGACCTCGGTGCCCGATGCGCTGGCCTCGGCCGCACAACAGCTGGTCAACAAGGGCTGGCAGCCGGGCGTGCGCTGGGCCTACGAGGTGCGCGCACCGGCGAACGTCGATTGCACGGCAGGCGTGCCGGAGGTGACCAGGCCGATCGGCGAATGGCTGCGCGAGGGGTTCTCGCCGGTGCGCGGACAACAACTGACCGCGGCGGAGCGCGCGCAGGGCGCATCGCTGCTGCAACCGGAAGGAATCTACGGCCCGTCGTTCCTGACCACGAAGAACTACTTTGTGATCAAGGAATATAATTTCTCCGATCTCTACGTGCTGTTCGTCGGTCATCTCGCCGACCGCATGACCAGTCCGCTGCCGTTCGCGACGCCGTGGTCGGCATCGACGCAGTTGCGCAGCCGCGATGTCGAGGCGATGCAGCGCCATCTGACGCGGATCGGCCTGTACAAGGACAAGATCGACGGCAAGGCCGGGATGCTGACGCGCGCGGCCCTCGGCGCTTACCAGAAATCGGCCGGACTTAAAGTGGACTGCTGGCCCAGCGGCGCGGTACTGCGCGCGATGAATGACGCGCGCTGATCCAGGGCGTTTCAACGAAGCATATCCTCGAGCCTGACGCGAAATGGTTTCGGTTCGTGTGGAGAACCGCGCCAGACAACAGGCGCTGAACGTCATCAACAAACGAAAAACCCGGCCGTGAGACCGGGTCTTCAAATCGAATCGTCAGAAAGTCCGGATCAGTCGCAAACCCGGATGCGGCGGAAACGCCAGCCATATCCGTCCCAGAACCTCTCGCGCTCGATGTGACAAGGGGGCTCTTCAATATAGACCGGAGCTGGCGCGGCATAGGCCGGACGGCTGTTGGCAATCGCGCCGCCGATAAGGGCGCCGCCGATCAAACCTCCGGCGATACCGGCTGCGACATCGCCGCCGCCCGCATGCGCCTGCGGAGCCGTCGCCATCGATCCAAACGCCAGCGTCGCAGCTGCGAGGAGGGCGAAAACTGTCTTTTTCATCTTGGGATCTCTCCTGAAGGGATGCGCCACGGGCGCCGGTTTGTGAGTCCACTACGCGCGATGCGGTCGCTGAAGCCGGCTGTCTCGACCGGAAGCGCCCGACATCGACCCGACGCAGACGTTCGCAAGTCAGTTGGCTGAAAAAACGGCTTTTTCAGGCCATCCGCTCAGCGGTCCAGAGACTAATAGTATAATCCGGAAAACCGATTCGCTATGGCCGCCGCCGGATCAGCCGCACACCCGGACGCGCCGGACCCGCCAGCCGAAACCGTCCCAGAAGCGCTGGCGCTGCCAGTAGCAGCCGGGCGCCGCGACATAACCCGGACCGTAATAGCCGTAGCCTGGTCCATAGTATCGCGGGCCGTAATAGCCGGGTCCGTAATAATAGCCCGGGCCCGCCAGCGCGCCGCCGATAATGGCGCCGGCCGCCAGACCGCCGATAACGCCGGCCGCGACCCGGCCGCCGCGTGCTTCGGCGGCTTGCGGCGCAGCCAGCGCTGTGACCAGCGTGGCAACCGCCGCCAATGCCATCAGTTGTTTCTTCATGGCTTCACCTTTTCTTCCCTTGCGTCTTCTTGCACCCATTGGCAGCAATGGGGCGAAACGTCGGTCGAGAGATTTCCACACCCGCTTTGAACGATCAATGAACGCGATGGCTGAATCCTGCCACGATCGGGATTGTTCCCGTTAAGGTTTATACAATGGATTTCAGTATGTTACGCCGACCCTGAGCGTGCAGGCGGCTGGCTTCCACAGGGTCGGCCTCGCGCCCGGATTTCGGGTAGTTTGGAATAGCTTCAAATAGCCTGTTTTCCCTTTGCGTTTCCGGACACGGTCCAACAATATCGGCCCGGTTCCGGGTGTCGCCATTGGGTTCCGTTAATGATCGTTTGTTCCTGTAACGTGTTGACCGATCACGACGTTCGCTCCGCCGTCACCGCGCCCGACGACCTGCGCCGCTCACCCAAGCAGGTCTACGGATGCCTCGGATGCAGTGCTGAATGCGGTCGATGTGCCCGGACCATCAGAACCATCATCAAGGAAGCGCTCGGCGCCTGCGCCCGGAAATGTTGCGAAGGGTGTCCCCATTCCGCAATGCACACAGAAGTCGAGCAGAGTCAGAACGAAATCACCCTCTGAGAATTACCCTCGGAACGTCCCGTCACTTCGTTGGGGCTTTCGCACCCGCTTTGCCTGCGGATAGCTGTCCCTTGCTCCATAGCGTTTTCGAGCGAAGTGGATACCGGTTCGCGTGAAGAAAACGCGACAAATCAAGAGCCTAGAGTCTTTCACTGTTTCCATGAACGGTGAAAGACTCTAGGGGTTGCCGCGCTGCGGAATTCGGTTTAGAAGTATTCTAAATTGGATTGGCGGGTGCGACGGCCGCCTGCCAGCGTCAAGCACACAGAACAGGAGTTGCTCCATGAAGGGCGAACCGAAAGTTATTGAATACTTGAACAAGGCGCTCCGCCACGAACTGACCGCGGTCAACCAGTACTGGTTGCATTACCGCTTGCTGGACAACTGGGGCATCAAGGACCTCGCCAAGAAATGGCGCGCGGAATCCATCGAGGAGATGGAGCACGCCGACAAGCTGATTGACCGGATCATCTTCCTTGACGGCTTTCCGAACATGCAGGTGCTCGATCCCTTGCATATCGGCCAGAATGTCGGCGAGGTGATGGATTGCGATCTCAAGGCGGAATATTCGGCGCGCGCGCTCTACGAGGAGGCGGCGACCCACTGCCACGCCGTGAAGGACTACGTCACCCGCGACATCTTCGAAAGCCTGATGAAGGACGAGGAGAGCCATATCGACTTCCTCGAAACCCAGATCGACCTCATCAAGAAGATCGGCGTCGAACTCTACTCGCAGAAGCACATCGGCGAAATGGATCACGACTGAGACGTTCGCTGAATAGCCCATAGCGGCGGACAAACCCGCCGCGCACTTTTGGCCGGAATTGCCCGGCCTGTTATTCGCCATCGGTGTCCTTTCGCCGATGGCGTTTGTCTTTCTTCTTCTTTTTCCGTCCCCCATCGTCTGTGTCGTTGTCTTGCAAGGTCTCGGCGAGTGCACGCTCGGCCTCGATGCGCTGGTGCTCGGCGAGCAGCCGATGCTCGGCCTCAATGGTTTGCCGCCGCTGATACTCGCCCCAGGCTTCGACGATCCGTTCGATCCAGGGCAGCACCTCCTCAATCGACGGCAGCCGCCCGGGTGGTCCTTGTTCGCCGCGCGGCCCCTGCGGTCCTGACTTGCCGTCTACACCCGGCTTACCATCCACACCCGGCCTGCCGTCGCGTCCCGCCTTGCCGTCCGCTCCGGGTTTGCCGTCAGGACCGGCCTTGCCCTGCGGTCCTGGTTTTCCGGCCGGACCAGGTTTTCCAGGCGCGCCACGCGCTCCCGGTTTGCCTTGCACACCGGGGCGTCCCGGCGGTCCTTGAATGCCGGGAATCCCCTGCGGTCCCTGCTTGCCGCGCGTTTGAACTGCCACGTGGTGATCCTCTCACGATCCTGATGTTGTCAGGAATGTATCAGGCCCCGCCGACGTGTATCAATTCGCGTCAAACTGATGTCGCGCTTTCAAGTCAGATTTACCGCCCACAGCGCGAAGGCATAGGCGAGCGCGACTTCGTCGAGGCGGTCGAAGCGCCCCGCCGCGCCGCCGTGTCCCGCACCCATGTTGGTCCGCAGCAGAACGGGGCCGCCCGACGCCATGGTGGCGCGCAGCCGCGCGATCCATTTCGCGGGCTCCCAATAGGTGACGCGGGGATCGGTCAGTCCGCCCATGGCGAGGATCGCGGGATAGTCTTTCGCCGCGACGTTTTCGTAAGGCGAATAGGACAGGATGGTGCGGAAATCCTGCTCGCTCGCGATCGGATTGCCCCACTCCGGCCATTCGGGTGGCGTGAGCGGCAGCGTGTCGTCGAGCATGGTGTTGAGCACGTCGACGAACGGCACCTCCGCGACGATGCCGGCGAACAACTCGCCGGCGCGGTTGGCGACCGCGCCCATCAGCATGCCGCCGGCGCTGCCGCCGTGGCCGACGATGTTCTTCGCGGACGTGTAGTCCGCGGCGATCAGCGCGCGGGCGCAGGCGGCGAAATCGTCAAAGCTGTTGATCTTCTTCTCGCGCTTGCCGTCGAGATACCAGCCCCAGCCCTTGTCCGTGCCGCCGCGGATATGCGCGATCGCATAAACGAAGCCGCGATCGACCAGCGACAACCGGTTGGCCGAGAACGACGCCGGCATCGCGTAACCGTAGGAGCCGTAGCCGTAGAGCAGCAGCGGCGCGCGGCCGCTGCGCGCGAAATCCTTGCGATGCAGGATCGACACCGGTACCTCGGCCCCGTCGTTTGCCTTCGCCATGATGCGGGTGGTGACGTAGTTTGCAGGATCGTGTCCTGACGGAATCTCCTGGCGCTTGCGCAACGTGCGCGTGCGGCTCGCCATGTCGTAGTCGAACACCTCAGACGGCGTCGTCATCGACGAGTAGCTGAAGCGCAAGGTGGTGGTGTCGAATTCGTAGCCGCCGTGGGTGTCGAGCGAATAGGCGGCCTCGTCGAAGGCGATCGCGTGTTCCTCGCCGGTTGCAAGATCGCGGATCACGATCGACGGCAGCGCGTTGGCGCGTTCGAGCCGCACCATGTGGCCCGAATAAAGCTCAAAGTCGAGCACGTAGGTGCCGGGACGATACGCGATCAGGTCGCGCCAGTTCGCGCGTTCGGGCGCGGCTAGCGGCGCGGTAACGATCTTGAAGTCGATCGCGCCGTCGGCATTGGTGAGGATGAAAAGTTCGCTGCCCCGATCGGCGACGGAATATTGCACGCCGCCCTCGCGCGCCGCGATCAGGCGCGGCGGCTCATCGGGCCTGGAGAGATCGATCAGCCGCTGCTCGGAGGTTTCATGATCGCCGCCGGCGATGACGCAGAAGCGACCGCTCGCGCTTTCATGGATATGCGTGAACCAGCCTGCGTCCTGTTCTTCGTAAACCAGCACGTCGTCGGATTGCGGCGTCCCGAGCCGGTGGCGGTAGACCTGCATCGGGCGATGATTGTCGTCGAGCTTGACGTAGTGGAACGCGCGTGAATCCGCGCTCCACACCACGCCGCCGTCGCTCTCCTCGATTACGTCGGCGAGATCGACGCCGCTGTCCCAGTCGCGGATCCGGATCGTGAAATATTCCGAGCCGCGATCGTCGACGCTCCACGCTTCAAGGCGATGGTCGGGGGAATGCCGCGCGTTGCCGAGCTTGAAGAATTTCTTGCCTTCGGCAAGCGCGTCGCCATCGAGGATGAAGCGGGCGTCGCCGCCGTCGCGCGGCTGTCGCCCGATCATGCGGTGCTGGCCGCCCTCGCGGTATTTGGCAAAATAGGCGAAGGGTCCGTCGGGCGAGGGGACGGTGGAATCGTTCTCCTTGATGCGGCCGCGCATTTCGGCCACGAGTTGCTTTTGCAGCGGCTCGGTCTGTGCAAGCAGGGCATTCGAGTAGGCGTTCTCGGCCTCCAGATGAGCGCGGATATCCGGCGCCAGCAAGGACGGCTCGCGCAGCACCTGCTGCCAGTTCGCGTCCTTCAGCCAGGCGTAGTCGTCCGTCAGGGTGATGCCGTGATGGGTGGAGGTATGCGGCCGCCGTTCGGCCTTGGGGGGCGTCGATGTCATGATGCTGTTCATAGGAGGGCGTAGCGGCGGCGGCAAGCGGTTGCCAACGTGAATCCTGACGACGTGGATGCGTGATGGCGGCACCGGCCATGACGAGGTATGATCCGGCTTCGCGACAGGCTGAGCCGGAGAGCCTCATGTGCCGCAACATCAGAACGCTGTTCAATTTCGAACCGCCGGCGACGGACGAGGAGATCCATGCCTCGGCCTTGCAATTCGTGCGCAAGGTCTCAGGTTTCAACAAGCCGTCGGCGACGAATAAGGCGGCGTTTGACCGCGCCGTCCATGACGTCGCGCATGCCGCCCATCATCTGCTGGCGTCATTGCATACGCAGGCGCCTGCGCGCAACCGCGCGGTGGAAGCTGCGAGGGCGCGCGAACGCCGCCGGTAGGGTCTCGACAACATCGGGCCGCCCGGCAATGTCAGCCGTGATCGGGCACATCCAACCCCATGGCTTCGTATTGCCGGATCTTGTTGCGCAGCGTGCGCACCGATACGCCGAGCACCCTTGCGGCGCGCGTGCGGTTGCCGTCGCAACGCGCCAGCGTCTGCAACACAAGCTCCCGTTCGACTTCGGTGACCGTGGAGCCGACCAGCAGCGGGATCACTGCGTCCGGCGTGAGCGCAGCTTGATCCTGCTGCGGCCGTTGCGCTCCGGTTTGCAAATCCTGGGTCATCAGTCCCTCCGAAGCTGCTTCCCAAGGAAGCCGACTGGATTGAGACCCCCGTCCCCCGGCCATATGGCTAATGATATGGTTACCAGATTCTTAACAATCGATGCGCTCCCCGAGTAAGCTGCAAAACAAGGGATAAAGTGCGCGGTTTTGCCGAAAAAATGCGCGTAACAGTGGAATGTGTTATGCGAAACAGAATTTAACGCGAATTGTGTTTTCGCTTATCGCAAGCATCGATTGCGCATCATGCAATGGCGAATCGTTTCGGTGGCCAGATGCATCGCAACGCCTGGGCGGATTGCGATTGCTGCGCGCGATCCTTACGCTTGCAAGCCATCCGAATCATGTCCTTCCTTTGAACTCCGGAGAACGCTCCCATGCCGTCCATATCCCGGCTTCGCGCCGTTTTGATCGCGCTGGCCGTCTGCCTCGGCCTGTGCTCCGCAGCCCGCGCCGACAGCGGCACGGTGACGCTGACGATCTATAAAGGCGGCTGGATCATCGGCGCGTCCGGCGGCGGCGGCACGCTCACCTTTCACGGCCGGCGCTATCCGCTCTCGATCGGCGGCCTGGACTATGGCCTGGTGTTCGGAGGATCGAAGACCGTGCTGCACGGCCGCGTCAGCCGCATCAATCGCCCTTCGGATGTCGCCGGCGTTTATGGAGCGGCAGGCGCTGGCCTTGCCATCGGCGGCGGCGCCCGCGCCATCGTGCTGAGCAACCAGAAGGGCGCGGTGCTGGAATTGTCCGGCCGCCAGTTCGGCCTGATGGCCAACGCCGATCTCTCCGGCCTGGCGATCACGATGCGATAGCAGCGCGGGTGGTGCACGTCGGCGCACAGACGACGCGTCGGCGCAGAAACACGTGCGGCCCGCTCAGATGGTGACGCCGCGGTTGTAGCTCTCGATCAACTGGTTGTAGTCGCGGAGCAGCCGCGGCGGCGAGCCCTCGACCATCCAGCCGCCGCCGCCACCGAGCATCATGCGGTCGCCCTGGCTGTAGGGCGCCTTGTCGCGGACGCGGCGCATCAGTTGCTTCGCCGTTGTCAGGTATGACTTGGCGTTGCTCATGAAAAAAGAGCCGAGCTTCGCGTCGCCGTCCTTGCCGGAGGCCTCTTCGGCCGCCTTCACCGCGGCCTCGTATTCGCCCAGCGCCGCCGTGATCGCCGCGATGTCCGGCTTTTCCGTGTCCTCGGCGCGCAGCAAGCGTTTGGCGTGAATCATCAGCGCCTCGACGTGATAGCGCACCTTGCGGCCTTCCTTCGCCTCGAGCGCGGCGAGTTGTTCCGCTGCCTGCTTGTCCTTGATGGCCTCGACCCCGGTGCGCAGCTTCTTGTCGGCGCTCGCGAATGCATCCCATGCCGCGACCAGCCGCGGATGCAGCGCCTTGCCCTTGGCCATCTTGTCGTCCTTGTAGTTCTCCTGCTCGTAATATTCGTCGGCCTCCTTCAGGAGCGGTTCGAGTGTGCCGACCGCCTCGGCATAGGCGGAAGCAGCGGCCTCGAGATCGGCGTCGCGCGGCTCCAGCGCATTGGCCTTCTCGACGTTCTTTTTGCAATCCGACGTGTCGTAGATGGTGTAGGTGCCGTAGATGATGCGCTCCTTGCCGGTCGGCCCGGTTTTCTTCGCCCAGGAGAAATAGCGGTTGCGTGACTCATACGACCGCTCCGACAGGCGGTTGATGCAGCCGACATAGGCGTTGAGCTTTTCGATGAGTTGCGAGGGCGGCGGCGAAGGGGACGTCTTGTCTTGCGCGTCGTCCTGCGCGGTGGCGGACGCGAGAGAAAGTCCGAAGGCTGCGGCGGACAACAGGGCAATCGCCCGAAACGGCGTCATGGTTCTCTTTCCTCGCGATGCGGACGATCCCCGCATTTTGTCGCGGCAACCGATGGCTAGGTTCATGCGCTCGACCGATACTTTAATCGCTAGTCTAGAACGGTAGTTTGCGCAGCCAAGGCAAACGTCAGGCGTAAAAATTGGGCGGTTGACATTGAGTGACGACTGCAGAGGGCTATTGCTCCCGGTGATGACGAATTTACGGGTATGACGGGAAGTACGAATAGAAGAGGCAAGAAGGTCGAACTGATGAAGATGCTATTTGCTATGCTGCGCATCGTATCATCGATCAAGGATGAATTAGATGATTTTTAGATGCGTTCCTCCAGATATGATGATGTTTCTTCAAGGTGGGTCAGCTTGGAAAATATTTGCAGAAGGTGAAATTGATGCCGATGCAGGAAGTCGATTGGAGCAGGCGCTCAGCCAGAGCGATATCCCACTTGGTTCCCAAATCTACATAAACTCGCCAGGAGGCAGTTTAGTTGGAGGGTTAGATTTAGGACGAGTTATCCGAAATTATTCCCTTGATTCTTATGTAGGGAAAGAGGGGAAGCTCGAACGAGGCTTTCAATTTCACGAATCCGGAAATTGCATGAGCGCAGCCGCCATCGCCTACTTGGGCGGCCGATATAGATTTATTGACCGAACCTCCCAAGTTGGAATTCACCGCTTCTCGCTTGGCCCGAGTTTTCAAGGTGACGTGGATCGTGCGCAGATGCTTTCCGCCACGGTCGTCGAATACATTCAGTCTATGGGAGTCAGTACTGATCTATTTGCGCTAGCCTCAGACGTTCCTGCCGACGATATTCTTATCGTTCCGCATGAAACACTAAGACGACTAGGCGTCGTCAATGATGGTCAAGGTGCAACCAATTGGTCGATAGAAGCTATTGAAGGAGCGCTCTATTTAAAAGGTACGAGAGAAACTGTTTTTGGCATACAAAAGTTTCTCATTGTATTTCCTAGGGAGGGCGACCCTTACCTTCACATAATTTTCGAAGGAGGTGAATTAGTTGATCAGATTTTGGTTATGGACGTAGACCGTCTTGCCATTGACGACGAACTTGTCCACCTGAGCGATTTGAGAATCTCGCGGATCAACGATAACGGCTACATAAATTGCACATATAGTTTGAACAATGAAATTCTACTTAGGATCCAGAAGGCAAAAACGGTTGGTTACACGCTTCAACATTCGACAGACGCAGCGGTGTATGTCGGATTTCAAACAATGAGATTTGATGCCGAACTGAAATTGCAAGGCTTGCTAGGGGTTTTTTATCGAGCGATAAGTTAGTTATAGTGCCGAAGGGCGTCGGAATTTCCGACGCCCTTCATGCCTTACTGTGGTCCATTTTCACAACGCCTTGTTGCTCTCCTTCACCTTCTCCGCGTCGAGATAGACGTTTGAGCCCATCTCCTTGAATTTCTCTGACATTTGCGCCATGCCGTCCTCGATCGTGCCTTTCATCGTCACACCCGCGCTTAAACCGAGCGCCGCCTTCTCGTTGTCGCCGAGGGAGGCGGCGTAGTCGCGCACGTCCTGCGTGATCTTCATCGAGCAGAATTTCGGCCCGCACATCGAGCAGAAATGCGCGACCTTGTGCGCCTCCTTCGGCAGCGTCTCGTCGTGGAAGGCGACCGCGGTCTCGGGATCGAGACCGAGGTTGAACTGATCCTGCCAGCGGAAATCGAACCGCGCCCGCGACAGCGCGTCATCGCGCAGTTGCGCCGCCGGGTGGCCCTTGGCGAGATCGGCGGCGTGCGCCGCGATCTTGTACGTGATCACGCCGGTCTTGACGTCGTCGCGGTTCGGCAGCCCCAGGTGCTCCTTCGGTGTCACGTAGCACAGCATTGCGCAGCCGAACCAGCCGATCATCGCAGCGCCGATGCCGGACGTGATGTGATCGTAGCCCGGCGCGATGTCGGTGGTCAGCGGGCCCAGCGTATAGAACGGCGCTTCGCTGCATTCCTTGAGCTGCTTGTCCATGTTGATCTTGATCTTGTGCATCGGCACATGACCGGGGCCCTCGATCATCACCTGGCAACCCTTCTTCCACGCGATCTGCGTCAGCTCGCCCAGCGTCTCAAGCTCCGCGAACTGCGCGCGGTCGTTGGCGTCGGCGATCGAGCCGGGACGCAGGCCGTCGCCCAGCGAGAACGATACGTCGTATTTGCGCATCAGGTCGCAGATCTCTTCGAAATGCGTGTAGAGGAAGCTCTCCTTGTGATGGGCGAGGCACCACTTCGCCATGATCGAGCCGCCGCGCGAGACGATGCCGGTGACGCGGTTCGCAGTAAGATGGATATAGGGCAGCCGCACGCCGGCATGGATGGTGAAGTAATCGACGCCCTGTTCGCATTGCTCCACCAGCGTGTCGCGGTAAAGTTCCCAGGTCAGCTTGACCGGATCGCCGTCGCACTTTTCCAGCGCCTGATAGATCGGCACGGTCCCGATCGGCACGGGGGAGTTGCGCAAGATCCATTCGCGCGTGGTGTGGATGTTACGGCCGGTCGAAAGGTCCATCACCGTGTCGGCGCCCCAGCGGATCGCCCACACCATCTTGTCGACTTCCTCTTCAACCGAGGAGGTCACGGCCGAGTTGCCGATGTTGGCGTTGATCTTCACCAGGAAATTACGGCCGATAATCATCGGCTCCAGTTCGGCGTGGTTGATGTTGGAAGGGATGATGGCGCGGCCGCGCGCGATCTCGTCGCGCACGAATTCCGGCGTAATGAAAGCGGGAACGGATGCGCCGAAGGACTCGCCATCGGCCAAGGCGGCTTCGGCGCGTTCGAGCTGCTTCTTGCGCCCGAGGTTCTCGCGCTCGGCGACGTAGATCATCTCCTTGGTAATGTGGCCTGCGCGGGCGAATTCGAGCTGGGTGATCGGCGCATCACTGAGCCCGCGCAGCGGCCTGTGATGCGCCTTGAAGGCGGCGGCGGCGTGCGTCGCGCCGACATTGCCGTTGTCTTCCGGCCTGATCTCGCGGCCCTCATATTCCTCGACGCCGCCACGCTCCTTTACCCAGGCAAGGCGCGTGCGCGGCAGGCCGGCGTTCACGTCGATAATGACGTTCGGGTCGGTATAGGGGCCCGACGTGTCATAGACCGGCAGGTTCGGTTCGCCCGCTCCATCGGAGAGAATGATCTCCCGCAGCGGTACGCGCAGGTCCGGCGCAGCATCGGGCACCGAGAAAATCTTGCGCGAAGCGGGGAGGGCGCCGGTGGTGACGGCGGGACGGGTCTTGTCCGGATTGGAGCGGATGTTCATGGCGTTTCTCCGGTTCGAGACGAGTTCAATGCAAATAGCCGAGCAGGCAGAAGACGGCGCCGATCGCGAGCCAGATCAGCCCGGCGATCGTCGCCATGGCGGGGTGGCGCAGGAACGCGCGGCCGCCCGTATAAAGGAACGGCGGCTCGATTATGCGGATGGCGCCGGCGACAACCAGCAGCCAGCCGAACAGCGTCACGATCACGCGCCAGTCCGATGTCCAGACGTTGTGGGTTAGCACGATGGCGAGGCCGCCAAGCATGACCATCAGGCCGCCGAGGAACATTAGCCCGCGGCTGGCCAAAAACTCCTCGGCCATGGCGTGAAAACCCTGCCGGTTGAGCAGGACGGCAAGACCGGCCGTCATCATGACCGGGCCGATCAGCCGTGCGATAAAGACGGATGTTTGCATGACGGCACCTCATGCGGTTTCAGTCACCTGTTCGAGCCATGCTTTCACCCGCGCGTCGGGATCGGGATTCTGCGTTACGTCGCTGACCACGGCGATGGAATCCGCGCCGGCGGCATAAATCTCTTGCGCCTGTTCCAGTTTGATGCCGCCGATGGCAACCAGCGGGATATTGCCGACGCGCTTTTTCCATTCGGCGATTTTCGCAATGCCCTGCGGCGCGAAGCGCATCGATTTCAGCGTGGTCGGGAAAATCGGACCCAGCGCGACGTAGTCCGGTTCGGCCGCGAGCGCGATTTCAAGCTCGCTGTCGTCGTGGGTGGAAAGACCAAGCGTCAGCCCGGCCTTGCGGATCTTATGGACGTCCGCCTCCGCCAGATCTTCCTGGCCGAGATGAACATGCTTCGCGCCAGCGACGATCGCCGCGCGCCAGTAGTCGTTGACCACGAGCCGCGTCGGCGTGCCGTTGACGATCTCCAGCGCGCCGCTGACGAGCTGCAACGCCGCGCCGTCGTTGAGGTCTTTCGCGCGCAATTGCACCGTGCCGACGCCGAGCTTGGTGAGGCGGCGCACCCAGTCCAGCGTATCGACGACAGGATAGAACCGATCAGGATACGGCATGCCAGAATGGTGTCCCTACCACGGGGGTTGACGGGGAGGCGAAGTCGCGGGCCTCCATCAGGCCCGCCTCATATGCGGTGCGGCCGGCTTCGACCGCGAGCCTGAACGCGCCGGCCATGGCGACCGGATCGGCGGCCTTGGCCACGGCGGTGTTCAAGAGCACCGCGTCGTAGCCGAGTTCGAGAGCATGCGCCGCGTGTGAGGGGGCGCCGATGCCGGCATCGACGACGAGCGTGGTATCGGGCAGCCGCTCGCGCAGCAGCCGCAAGGCGTCGCGGTTGGTGATGCCTTTGGCGCTGCCGATCGGCGCGGCCCATGGCATCACCACCTTGCAGCCGGCATCGACCAGCCGCATGGCGACGCTCAGGTCCTCGGTGCAGTAGGGGAACACCTCGAAACCGTCCCTGATCAGGATCGACGCGGCTTCGACCAGACCGACGACGTCGGGCTGCAGCGTGTCGTTGTCGGCGATCACCTCGAGCTTGATCCACGGCGTGCCGAACAGCTCGCGCGCAAGTTTCGCCGTGGTGACGGCTTCGCGCACGCTGCGACACCCGGCCGTATTCGGCAGCACGGTGACGTCGAGTTCGCGGATCAGCGACCAGAATGCGTCGCCGGTCTTGCCGCCCGCGGTTTCCCGCCGCAGCGACACCGTGACGATCTGGCTGCCGGAAGCGCGGATCGCGTCCTGCATGATCTTTGGCGACGGATACAGCGCGGTGCCGATCAGCAGGCGGGAGTTGAAATTTTTGTCGTAGAAATTCAGCATTCTGTAAATGCCCTCTCATCGCGAAAGGTCGCTGCCCCCGCCCGCCGCGCTTTGCGCGTCGATTTCCCCCGCAATCGGGAGAGGTGAAGAAAGAACGAAGCGCGCTCCCTCTCCCGCTTGCGGGGAAGACTAGAGGAGGGGGCATACTCGTTTGCGATAAGGAGACTCATCGCTCACCCTCCCTGCCGCGGTGTGATGATCTCGATCTCGTCGCCGCTTTTCAGAATTGCGTCCTCCCATCGGCTTTTCGGCAGCACCTCGAAGTTGACGGCGATCGCGACATGCGTGCCCTCGTAGGCAAGTTCGTTCAGCAGCGCATCGACTGTCTGCGCCGCGATCTCGCGCCGTTCGCCATTGACGGTCACTTGCATGACGTCACTCGCATTGCATCACCTCGTTGTCGATCTCGCCGCGCGCGACGTAGCCGAGCGTCAGTTCCGCCAGCGCCGGCGCCAGCAGAAAGCCATGACGGTAAAGCCCGTTGACGGCGATACGGTCCTTGTCGATCGCGATGCGCGGCAGGTTGTCCGAAAACGCAGGGCGCAGACCTGAACCGATTTCCACGATCCGCGCCTCGCCGAAAGCCGGATGCACGGCGTAAGCCGCACTGAGCAGTTCCAGCGCGGAACGCACGCTGACGCCATCGTCTTCGCGCTCGATCGAGGTGGCGCCGATCATGAAGCGGTTGCCCTCGCGGGGAATGATGTAGAGCGGCCAGCGCGGATGTAGGAGACGCACCGGGCGCGACAGCGCGATCTCGTTGGTTTCGACGATCACCATCTCGCCCTTGACGCCGCGCAGATCGGGCAACGCATCGCGGGCGGCGAGGCCGCGACAATCGATCGCAAGGCCTTCGCTTAGGAGTCCCTCGATGTCGGCAGGTTCAAGCGCGCTACCGAATTCGATCCGGCCGCCGGCGGCGCGGATGCGCCTGTGCAGTTCAGGCAATACGCGGCGCGGCTCGACATGGCCTTCGTCCGGAAAGAACAGTGCTTCGTGAAACCGCCCGTCCAGCGATGGCTCGAAGCCGCTCATGTCATCGGCCTGAATGCGCCGGTGCCCCGACGTCATGCGCGCGAAACGCTCGAAGTCGGAGCGGTCGCGCGGATGCGCCACCACCAGGGATCCGTTGAAAGGCGTATCGGGAACGTGCTCGCGCCACAGCGCCAGCGAGCGCAAACCAAGACGGGTGATCAGGGGTTCGGATGCCTCGGATTCGCACCACGGCGCCAGCATGCCGCCGGCCCAGTGGCTGGTGGCCTGCGTCATGGCGTCGTCGCCGCGCTCGTGAAGCGTGACGGTGCATCCTGCCTTGGCGAACAGCAATGCCTGCCATGCGCCGGCAATGCCCGCACCGATCACCGCGATGGGGGAATCCCCACGCATCTTGCGCGTATTCTGAAACATCCCTGTCCCTTCGCCGGCATGACCCGGATCAGGTTCAAAGGGTCACCGCGCTGTCGCCTCCATCGCGATCGGTGCGGTATCTCAGCTCCCTGACGGAGCACCCCTCGGAACAGCTTTAATTTAGGCGGATAGGCGAGAGTGTCAACGCGGGAACGCGTGGTCTCCCATGCGGTTCCGGCATTTTACCCGAAATTATGCTTTGCCGCGAATAATCGAACGCCGGGCGGTCGGGCCGCAGGTTTCATCGATCGGATTTTTCGGATGAGCGTCGCGTACACAGAGCGGGCCGAGACGCGTAGCACTGCCGTCGCTCCAGCCTGGCTGTTCGTCGGAGCGGGCATCTATCTACTGCTGCTGATCCGCGGCGACGGGCTGCTCAGGGACGCCGACACGTTCTGGCAGATCAAGGTCGGGCAATGGATCGCGGCGCACCACGCGGTGCCTTTCACCGACATCTATTCCTTCACGCGCGCGGGCGAGCCGTGGATATCGACGTCGTGGCTGGCGCAGGTGTTGTTCGCGCAAGCCTTCGATCTCGGTGGCTGGGCCGGCGTCGTGGTTCTGACGGCCCTTGCGGCGGCCGCGGCTCTTGCGCTGCTTGCGCACGTTCTGTGCCGTTTCCTGCCGCCGCTACAGGTTGGCGTGGTGATCTGCGCGGTTTTCGCGCTGGCGTCACCGCACCTTCTGGCGCGCCCGCACGTGCTGGCGATGCCGGTGATGATTGCATGGGCGAGTGGACTGGTATCGGCCAGCGGGCGCGGCGGGGCGCCGTCGCCGTGGCTGTTGGCGCTGATGATTGCGTGGGCCAACCTTCATGGCGGCTTTGTGTTCGGTCTGGCGCTGATCGGCGCCTTTGCGCTCGATGCCGTGTGGAATGCGGAAGCCGCGCGGCGCAAGCGCGTGGTGTTCGGCTGGGCGCTGTTCGGGTTTGCGGCGCTCGTCGCGAGTTGCGTCACCCCCTATGGCTGGGGGACGCTGCTCGCGGCGCGGAATATCCTCGGGCTCGGAGAGGCATTGTCGCTGATCATCGAATGGCGGCCGGTGGATTTTTCCCACGTCAGCGCGCTCGAGGTTTGCCTGCTCGGCCTGCTTGGCCTCGCGCTCTTTCGCGGCGTTCGCCTCACGCCGCCACGAATACTGCTGGTGCTCGGCCTGACGCAAATGGCGCTGGCGCACAGTCGCAGTATCGAGGTCTTCGCGTTCTTGCTTCCGCTGGTGGTAGCGGAACCGTTGTCTGTGCAGTTCTCGGCGCTGCGCCGGACTGAGAGCAGGGCTATTTCCCTGTCGGCAGCGCGCCTCGCCGTCGTCGTGTTCCTGCTTTGCGGCTTCACCGCAGCCTTCGCCGCCAGCCGTTCCTATGTTCCCGCTAGCGGAAAGTCGCTGACCGGGGCCGTGCAGGCGATGAAGGATCACGGCGCGCGCCGCGTTCTCAACGAGTACTTTTTCGGTGGTTTGTTGATCGCAGCCGATGTTCCGGTCTTCATTGACGGCCGCACCGAACTCTACGGTGAACAATTTGTGCTCGCTCACGTCGATGCCCTCCAGCTTCGGAACGTTGGCAAGTTCCTGACGCTGCTCGACACCTATCGCATCGACGCGACGCTGCTCGACCCCTCGTCGCCCGCGGTCCATCTGCTCGACCGCCTCGATGGCTGGCGGCGCGTTTACAGTGACGGCAACGCGGTGCTGCATATGCGGACCGCCAACCTCGCTCCGCAGATCAGGCCGTCGCTGGATTGAAACAGTTCCAGGTCGCGAACGTCAGCGCGGCGCGATCGACAGCGGCGCGCCGGGGAATTCCGCGGCAGCGCTCATGGTCTGCTGATGAGCACGCTGCTGCCGCTGCCGCTTCGCCACGTAGTAGTAGCCGCCGGCGTAATAGGCGACGGCGCGGTCGTGGTTGCCGTGCGCGGCGCGATAGGCGCCGGCAAGATACTTCACCGCGTAGGTGAGATTGGTTTCCGGATCGAGCAGCCCCTCGGCGGTGCCGGTGTAGCCGAGGCCTCGCGCGGTCGCGAGCTTGATCTGCATCATGCCGTAGTTGCCGCGGTGGATGGCGCGCGGATTGTAGCGGCTCTCGCGGACGATAACGCGGTGGACCAGTTCGACGGGAACGCCGTTGGTTTGCGCGTGCGCCGCCACCATCGACTCGTATTGCGCGCGCTGCGCGGACGACGGCTGCGGCAAAGCCAGCATAACGAAAACAAGAAACGGAATAAATTTACGCAAAATCACGGGAGAGCCCTCACAATCGGCCTTATGCCTATCGCCACAATCGCGACTTTCCTGTGGCAAAAGCGCCCGGGCACGGCCTGGCCGGGTTCCATCGCCGGTCAGAAAAAGGAACTCCGGGGTCGCTCCTCATATCGTCTCGCACCCGATTTCGCATCAATGTGAGGCGCGTCTTGCGGAACGCCGCAAATTTGTCGCGAGCCGGAGTCTAGGGTCGAGACTCAATTGATCCACCAAGTCAGGGTAGCGGCCAAGAGGATTGTAGAGAGGAAGATATCGGCCCGCTTGTCATAGCGGGTGGCGATGCGTCGGAAATCCTTGAGGCGACAGAACATTCTCTCGATGACATTGCGTCCCTTGTAGGCGGTTTTGTCGTAGCGGTGAGGATGCTTGCGAGTGGGGTTTGGCGGGATGACGGCATTGATCTGCCGCGCGGCGAGCACGTCCCTCAGA
>Ga0209963_1000806_pt1 | contig 27219 bp, 23 predicted proteins | sample ThiBio_1000_biof_2_FD_183957 | JGI IMG/M metagenome (GOLD analysis project Ga0209963, IMG submission 183957) | Wastewater bioreactor microbial communities from Cape Town, South Africa - Thiocy_cont_1000_biof (SPAdes) | ecosystem: Engineered > Bioreactor > Thiocyanate-remediating >...
GGTGTGCGGCCTGATCCTGCTCGTGGCCATGTCCGAGGTCGCCGGCTCGCTCCCCCGAGTGGCCACAGCGACGCTCCCCGGTGTGGGGACGGTGCTGGCAGCGCTGGGAGGCGTGCTCGTACTCGGTGAGCAGGTCTCGCCGGTGGAGTGGCTGGGTGCCGTCCTGATCCTGGCCGGGATGGCGCTCCTCAGCGAGCCGCTGTTGTCGTTGCTGCCGTCGTCCGGGCGCCGCTGAGGCCTCGGAGCGTTCACGGACGGCAACCTCCCCATGGGCACGGGACTACGCCCTAGGCTTGGCGCCCATGGACAAGGTTGAACCCGGCCCCGCCTCCGCGGTCGAGCCCGCAGAGGACCCCGTAGAGGACGCCGTCGCCGCCGGTGAGGCGATCACCCAGCCGACGCTCGAGGTGATGGCGGCGCCGACGCAGGCACCAGTCGCGCCGCCGCTGCGCGTCTCCGCCGACCTCCGGCGCCCGTTCGTCTGGGGGTTCATCGCCACCGTCGGCGGGCTGGTCGCCATCTCCCTCGGCGGGGCGCTCGCGTCCCTTTCGACGGTGCTGATCTGGATCGGGGTCGCGCTGTTCGTCGCGCTCGCCCTGGATCCGATCGTCCACTGGCTGGAGTCGCACAAGATCTCCCGCGGGCTGAGCATCGTGATTGTGTTCGTCGGCTTCGCCCTGGTCCTGGGTGGCCTGCTGGCCTGGATCATCCCGGCGGCGGTGACCCAGATCAGTCAGTTCGCCGCTGCCGTGCCGGGCTACATCACCAATCTGCAGCAGTCGGACTGGTTCATCTCGCTGGTGAACGCGACCGGCCAGAGCAACCTCGCCCAGACGGTGCTCGACCAGGCCCGCAGCTGGCTGTCGGATCCGGCCAACCTGCTGAAGATCGGCGGCGGCGCGCTCGCGGTCGGGACGGGGGTCATCAACGGGATCTCCGGCACGCTGATCGTGATCGTGCTCACCTTGTACTTCCTCGCCGCGCTGCGCTCGATCAAGGACGCAGCGGTCCGGGTCGCGCCCGCCTACGCCCGCCCGCAGTTGCGGGAGTTCGTGGACGGCATCACCGAGGCCGTCGGTGGGTACGTGTCGGGAATGGGCATCCTGGCGATCTGCAACGCCATCATGAGCTTCATCCTGCTGAGCATCCTGGGACAGCCGTTCGCCGCTCTGCTCGCCGTTCTCGCCCTCGCCGTGACCATGATCCCGATGATCGGTTCGGTGACGTTCTGGATCATCGCCAGCGTGGTGACCCTGTTCACGTCGTGGTGGGCGGCGCTGATCTTCGCCGTGGTCTACTTCGTGTACATGCAGGTCGAGGCGTATGTGATGACCCCGCGGGTGATGAACAAGGCGGTCGACATCCCTGGCTCGCTGGTGCTGATCGGCGCGCTCGTCGGCGGGACGCTGCTGGGTCTGCTCGGGGCCCTGGTGGCGGTGCCGGTGACGGCGTCCCTGCTGATGATCGTGCAGAAGGTGTTCCTGCCCAAGCAGGACGCCAAGACGGTGGCCGTGCTCTAGGAGGTAGACGTGCAACTGGGAATGATCGGCCTCGGCCGAATGGGTTCGAACATGACCGAGCGGCTGCGTGCCGGCGGCCACGAGGTGATCGGCTACGACGCCAATCCCGACGTCACCGAGGTGCCCAGCCTCGAGGAACTGGTCAAGCGACTCGACACCAGCCCGCGGGTGGTCTGGGTGATGATCCCCGTGCAGTTCCTGGACGCGACCGTCAACCAGCTCGCCGGCCTGCTCTCCCCCGGTGACATCGTCATCGACGGCGGCAACACCCACTGGGCCGAGGACGGGCCGAGGACCGACATGCTGGCCCAGCGCGGCATCCGCTTCGTCGACTGCGGCGTCTCCGGCGGCATCTGGGGCCCGGAGTACGGCTACGCCCTGATGTGCGGAGGCGACGACGCCGACATCGAGCACGTCCAGCCGATCTTCGACACCCTCAAGCCCGAAGGCGACTCCGGCTTCGTCCACGCTGGCGGCCACGGCGCCGGGCACTTCGCCAAGATGGTGCACAACGGCATCGAGTACTCGATAATGCAGGCCTACGCCGAGGGCTGGGAGCTGCTGGAGAAGACGCCGATGGTCGTCGACGTCCCGGCGGTCTTCGACTCCTGGCGCGAGGGGACGGTGATCCGCTCCTGGCTGCTGGACCTGATCGCGCGGTCCCTGTCCGACGACCCGCACCTGGAGAAGCTGCAGGCCTATGTGGACGACTCCGGCGAGGGCCGCTGGACGCTCGACGCTGCGATCGACGCCGCCGTGCCGATGCCGGCCCTGGCCGCCGCCCTGTTCGCCCGGTTCGCCTCCCGCGAGGAGGAATCGCCGGCGATGCGGCTGGTGGCCGCGATGCGGCAGCAGTTCGGCGGTCACCCCGTGCGCAAGGCGGACGCGCCGCCGTCCTGAGCCGATCCGAGCCCGTCGTTCCCGGCCGGGTACGGCCGGGAACGTGCGCTCAGCCTGGCGAGCGCTGGGCGGCGATCTCGTCCAGCACGACCCCGACCTCGGCCGGGGAGTGGAACACCCGGACCCTCACCTGGGGCGCGTCGCGGCTGATCCGCACCAACGCCTCGTCCAGGTACTCGCGGTGCCAGCGGAACGCCCAGATGCGGAAGTCGCGACGCTCACGCCGGTACTTCAGCACCCGGGAGACGATCGTCGGCAGGCTGAAGTCGAGCACCCACACCTCGTCGGGGTGACCCAGCAGTGGCTCGTCGATGTCGAAGGGGCCGAGGTCGGCGTCCATCACCCACTGCGGATTCTCGGCCAGTTGCCGCTGCACCTGCGCCCAGTGCGGAGCCGGCTGCGGGCGCCGATCGACGGGCCAGAAGTGCTTGTCGATGCGGATCAGCTCGCGTCCGGTGACCTCGGCGAGCCTCTCGGCGGCCGAGCGGCCGTCTGCACCCCCGCGCCCGAGCACGACGACCCGGTCGCCCAACGGCACACTCTCAGGCATGGCCCGATTCTGGCATGCGGCGGCCGGATCCCGCATCGAGTGCACCTGAGCGCCGAGACGGCGTCACGGCTCGAAGCGGTAGCCAAGACCCGGCTCGGTGATGAAGTGTTCCGGTGTCCCGGGGACGGCCTCCAGCTTGCGGCGCAGCTGGGCGAAGTAGACCCGCAGGTAGTTGGTCTCCTTCTCATACGCCGGTCCCCACACCTCCGCCAGCAGCTGGGACGCCGGCACCAGCGTCCCCGGACGCCGCACCAGCGCTTCGATCAGGTGCCACTCGGTCGGGGTGAGCCGGACCTCGGCACCGTCGCGGGTCGCCCGCTTCGCCGCCAGGTCGAGGGTGAAGGACGCCGTGGCCACCACGGCGGGCACCGGCTCGGTGCCCTCGGCCCTGCGCAGCGCGGCCCGGATGCGGGCCAGCAGTTCGTCCATCCCGAACGGCTTGGTGACGTAGTCGTCGGCCCCGGCATCCAGGGCCCGGACCTTCTGCGCCTGCGCCTCGCGGGCCGAGAGGACGATGATCGGCACCTGGCTCCAGCCACGCAGCCCCTCGATGACCTCGACGCCGTCCAGGTCGGGCAGCCCGAGGTCCAGGATGACCAGGTCGAGTTCTCCGGTCGCGGCGGCCGCCAGCGCGTCCGTCCCGGTGCCGACGGCGTCGACCTCGTAGTGGCGGGCCTTGAGGTTGATGGCCAGCGCCCGGCGCAGCGCCGGCTCGTCCTCAACGATCAGCACGCGCGGCATCGGCCACCTCCAGGGTCACGGTCATGGTGAGCCCGCCACCGGTGGTCGCGGTCGGGACGATGGTCCCGCCCATGGCCTCGGTGAAGCCCCGCGCGATCGCCAGCCCCAGACCGACGCCGGTGGTGGCCCGGTCACCGAACTTCTGGAACGGACGGAACAGCTCCGCCAACCGTTCCGGCGCGACGCCCGGGCCGTGGTCGATCACCTGCACCGTGACACTCCGGCCGGCCTGCCGGGCTGAGATCCGCACCTGCTCGCCGGCCGGCAGGTGGCGGTCGGCGTTGTCGACGAGGTTCGCCAGCACCCGCTCCAACAGGCCGGCGTCGGCCTGCACCGGCGGCAGGTCCTCGGGGACGTCGAGGTCGACGCGGTCCCCGCCGTGGCGCAGGATCCCGGCGAGCACGTCCAGCAGCGACGTCGGAGCCAGCTGGACGGACAGCACGCCGGCCTGGAGCCTGCTGAGGTCGAGCAGGTTGGCGATGATGGCGTTCAGCCGGTCGGCGTGCTCGTCGATGGTGGTGAGCAGTTCGGCCCGCTCCGCGGGCTCGAGGTCCAGGTCCTCCTCGCCGAGGGTCGCGGCGGCGGCCCGGATCGCCGCGATCGGATTGCGCAGGTCATGGCCGACGGCGGCGAGCAGGCTGGAGCGGAGTTCGTCGATCCGGGTGAGCTCCTCGGCCCGTCGGGCCTGCTCGGCGAGCCGCTCGGTGCGCCACAGGCGTCCCGCGGTCACGGCGAGGGCGGCGAGCAGTTCCCGGTCCTGGCCGATCCGGTTCGGCCCGCCGAGTTCGAGGCGCAGGCCGTCCCCGGCGTCCGCCGTGAGGGACTCGTCGCCCGGCTCCGCGTGACCGGTGCTCACCAGGACGGTCCCGTCCCTGGTGAGGGCGGCGGCGTTCATGCCGTAGAGGCTGCGGGACTCCTCCAGCACGTTCTCCACCGACCGCGGTCCTGGCTCCAGGTTGCCCAACTCGGCGACGAGCTCAGCCCGGAGCCGATCGTGCTCGGCGCCCTCGCGCGCCCGTCCGCCGGCCTCGGTGATCACGCCGACCAGGACGGTGACGGTGAGGAAGACGACGAGGTCGAGCACCTCGCCGGTGTTGGCGACGAGGAGGCTGCCGTACGGGACGGCGAAGAAGTAGTTGGCCAGGCCGACGCTGGCCAGCGACGCGACGACGGCCGGGGCGACCCCGCCCACAACGGACGCGGTGACCGAGGCCAGCACGAAGCACAGCAGCACGGCATCGAGGCCCAGGCTGCCGCGGACGGGCAGCAGCACCAGGGTGAGGGCCGTGGGGCCGGCGACGGCGACGGCGAGGCCGTAGCCGCGACGGCGTCCGGACAGCCCGCCCCGGACGCTCGCCTGGGCGAGTGGGTGACTCACGCCTCCAGCTTGCCAGACCCCGACAGCGCCGGCTGTGACTCCCCGGCGGCGGTCCCGGAAGCTGCGACGGGCTGGTGCTGCGGACGCGTCCGCGGCTCCGCGGCGGCACCTGGACGGGTGAGCGAGTACTGCTGCGCCGACCTCAACTGGTACGGGACGCTGGTCACCATCACCCCCGGCATGTACAGCAGCCGGGTCTTCAGCCGCAGCGCGCTCTGGTTGTGCAGCAGCTGCTCCCACCAGTGGCCCACGACGTACTCCGGGATGAACACCTCGACGACGTCGCGGGGGCCGATGGTGATCTGCGAAAGGTACTCCAGCACCGGCTCGGTGAGGTCGCGGTACTCCGACGGGACGATCGCCAGGGGCACCGGGACGTCGCGCCGCGCCCAGTCCTCGACCAGCCGCCTGGTCCGGGCGGCGTTGGTGTCGACCCGGAGGCCGACCACGCTGCTCGGATGGATGGCACGCGCGAACGCCAGCGCCGTCAGCGCGGGTTCGTTGAGCTGGCTGACCAGCACGACGGCGTGGATCCGGCTCGGCAGGGTGATCCCGGCTGCCCTGGGCCGGAGCTGGTCGGAGACCCGCTGGTAGTGCCGGTGGATCCGCAGCATCACGAACACCAGCGCCGGGATCGCGATCACCACCAGCCACGCCCCATGGGTGAACTTCGTGACCAGGACGATGACCAGCACGAGCGCGGTCGCGAGCGCGCCGACGGCGTTGATCGCCATCGAGCCGATCAACCGGGCGGACCAGCCGTTCTGCGCGGCGTGCCGGCGCCAGTAGACGATCATCCCCGACTGGCTGAGGGTGAACGAGACGAAGACCCCGACGATGTACAGCTGGATCAGGCCGGTGACGGAGGCGTTGAACGCGACGATCAGCAGGGCGGCCACCGAGGCGAGGATGAGGATGCCGTTGCTGAACACCAACCGGTCGCCGCGGCGTCCGAGCTGCTTGGGCAGGTAGCGGTCCTCGGCGAGAATGGACGCGAGCACCGGGAAGCCGTTGAACGCGGTGTTGGCGGCCAGCGCCAGGATCAACGTGGTGAACCCCTGGACCGCGAAGAACCCGAAGCTGTTGTTGCCGAAGACCGCCGCCGACAGCTGGGCCAGCACCGTCCGCTGCTGGTAGCCGGCCGGCACGTTGGTGAGCTCGTGGAGGCTGTCGGCGATGTGCAGGTTGCTCCAGGTGCTGAGCAGGGCGATGCCGCCCATCATCACGATGCTCATCCCGCCCATCAGGAGCAGGGTGATCGAGGCGTTGCGGGTCTTCGGCTCCCGGAAGGTGGGGACGCCGTTGCTGACCGCCTCGACGCCGGTCAGGGAGGTGCAGCCGGACGCGAACGCCCGCAGCACCAGGATGATCAGCGCAGCACCGGCCGGGCTGGTGCCGGTGAAGCCGAGGTGCGCCGACTCGGCCACCGGGGTGTGGCCGGTGGCGGCGTTCCAGAAGCCGGCCACCAGCATCACGTACACGCTGACGATGAAGCCGTAGGTCGGGATCGCGAACGCCGTGCCGGACTCGCGCACCCCGCGCAGGTTCATCACCGTGATCACCACGATGAAGCCGACGCACAGCTCCACGCTGTACGGCGTGAGCCCGGGGAACGCGGAGACGAAGTTCTCCACGCCGGACGCGATCGACACCGCGACCGTCATCACGTAGTCGACCATCAGCGCCGCCGCCGCGATGAGCGAGGGGTTGCGGCCGAGGTTCGCCCGGCTGACCGCGTAGGCGCCGCCGCCGTCCGGGTAGGCGTGGCAGGTCTGCCGGTAGCTCAGGGTCACCAGCGCCAGGAGCGCGACGACGGCCAGCGCCACCCACGGCGTCAGCAGCACCAGCGAGGCGCCGCCGAGTGCCAGGACCAGCAGGATCTCCTGGGTGGCGTAGGCGTTGGACGAGATCGCGTCCGAGCAGTAGACGGGCAGAGCCAGCCGCTTGGGCAGCAGGGTCTCGTGAAGCTGGCCCGACCGCATCGGGTTGCCGACGAGCAGGCGCTTGGGGACGCGCAGTGTGGTCACGTCTCCAGCTAATCGCCCGTTTCCGCGCGGCCGGACCGTCTTGGCAGGTCCTTGACGCCTGGCCGGACGATCTTGACGCCATCTTGACGCGGGGCCTGGAGTCAGCGGTGACTGAGCCGGTACCGCAGGAACAGGTACACCAGGCCGGCGGCCACGACGAGGACCGCCAGTGCCGGGCCGAACGCACCCGAGTTCTGCTGGATGGCGAGCCCGACTAGGCCCGGAATGGTCGCGCTGCCCAGTGCGGACGCCCCGGCCTGGAAGCCGACGACCTGGTCGGCGGCCTCAGGTGAGGTGCGTTCGGCCGTGGTCAGGATCAGCAGCGGATAGATCGGGGCGCAGGCCAGCCCGAAGCCCACCACGGCAACCAGGGCCGCGACCGGGCTCGGGGTGTTGACCAGCACGGCGGCGACGACGAGCAGCACGGTGGCGATCGACAGCACCCGCCACGCCCCGACGCGCTCGGCGAGCTGGCCGAAACCGATCCGCCCGATGACGAGCAGGAACCAGTAGCCGGACGCGAGCGTGCCGGCGACGACGGTGTCGACCCCGACATGCTGGGTGAGGAACGTGAACGCCCACAGCGCGACCGTCATCTCGATGCCGTTCTGGACGACGACTGCTGCCATTCCCGCCACCGAGTCGACCGTCCACACCCGGACGGCCGGACGCTGGGCCCGGGTCGGACTGCTCGCCACGGTGGTGGCGCGCCAGTGCTGCCGGGTGAGGGTGAACACGACGCCGGTGACCGCGAGGATCCCGGCCACGATCAGATACGCCGGTCGCCAGCCTGCTCCGGTGGCGATGGTGGCGGTCGCGATCAGTGGCGAGAGCGCGGCGCCGACGCCGTAGCAGGCGTGCAGCATGGTGATCCGTCCCGGACCGAACCAGCGAGCTGCGTAGGCGTTGAGGCCGGCGTCGATGGCACCGCCGGCGAACCCCAGCACGGCGATCGTCGCGAGGAACTGCCACCACGTGGCGCTGAGCGCGTTGGCGGTCAGCCCGACGGCGGAGAGCAGCGTGCCGGCGGCGAGGACGCGGCCGACACCGAAGCGGCGGGTGAAGCGGGCGGCCAGGCTGGTGGCGACCAGCCCGGTGGCGGTGCCGACCGGGGAGATCAGCCCGGCGGCGCTGAGCGGCACGCCGAAGGACAGCTGGATCGAGGGCCACGCCACCCCGAGCATGGACGGTGGCAGGGCGAGACTGAAGAAGGCCAGGTAGGCCAGGAAGACGACGAGCACGAGGAATCCTGTGAAGGTAGCGACGGATGGGACGACCGCGCTGACCCGGACGCTCTGCTACGCAGCCGTTGTCACCACTGGCAGGTGGACGGGAGCAGGCACGCGCACACTCGGAGATCAGCGCCGCGTGCCGGCCAGGCCGGGAGAACCCTTCACGGCAGTGAGCATAGCGCCAGGGCGGCGCGTCCGGTCGTGCGGGGACCGCCGTCGGCTGACGGTCAGGGGTTGTCGGCGAGTCGGAGGTGCAGGCCGGTCCCGGCCAGTCCGATGACGAAGGTCAGGCCCAGCACGAGGGAGCTCCCCCACGGCAGGACGGGCGCCGCCGAGCCGACCATGCCGGTGAGAAGCGGCACGATCGACCAGGGGAACCACACCGCCCAGCCGGTGTGGCCGACGACGTCTCCCAGCAGAAGCATGCCCAGCGCGAACCCGAGGGCGGCCAGGTAACTGCGCGTCCACACGGTCACCCAGGCCACCACCGGAGCCAGAAGGAAGCTCGCCGCCGCCGCCATCAGCACTCCGGTCACGACGTGCCAACCCACGTCGGCGGTGAAGCCGGGCAGGCGCATCGCCGCGCCGATCAGGAGTCCTTCGGCCAGCGCTGCGACGGCGAGCACGAGCCACCAGACCAGCGCGACCACGAGCTTGCCGCCGGCGAACCACTCGCGCGCCACCGGCAGGGCCAGCAGGTTCTTCGCGGTGCCGTCGGCGTACTCGCGCCCGAAGACGTAGGCCACCACGAAGGCGAGCATGAGCAGGCCACCGGCTCCCGCGATCATCACCAGATAGCTCCCGAACGCCGGCCAGGTCGCCTCGAGCCCGGCGAGATTGGCCTTCGTGCCCAGCAGTCCGAGGTCGGCGGCGCGCTGTGGATCGCGGACGATCCAGGCGAACAAGGCGATGCCCCAGGGCGCTGCCAGCATCGCGCCGAGGGTCACCCACGGCACCGCCGAGCGCTTCAGCTTCCAGAACTCGGTGAGGACGACCTGGCCGATCATCGGCTCGCCCCCGTCCGCTCCGGAGTGGTGCGAGCCAGGAAGTACCGCTCCAGGTCGGCGGTCAGCAGCGCCTCCTGTCGCTCGGCCTCGGTGAAGGTGTCCCGGACGTAGTCGCGGGCCCGGGCGGCGAGCACGTCGCGGGACGCCTCCTCGACCAGCCGCCCGGCGTCGATGATGCCGATCCGATCGGCCAGGTGGGCGACCTCGGCGAGAATGTGGGACGACATGAAGACAGTGACGCCGCGCTCCCCCGCCAGGGTGCGCAGCAGGTCGCGGACCTCGACGATGCCGGCCGGGTCGAGCCCGTTCGCCGGCTCGTCGAGGATGAGCAGGTCCGGCGCGTGCAGCAGCGCCCGGGCCAGGGAGAGCCGCTGCTTGTTGCCCAGCGACAGCCGGCCCGCGCGACGATCGGCGTACGGGTCCAGGCCCAACCGCCCGATCACCTCGCCGACGGACCCCCGGGGCGCGCCGGTGAGCCGGCGCTGCAACTCCAGGTTCTCCGCGACGGTGAGGTTCGGGTAGGCGGTGGCGGTCTCCAACCAGGAACCCCACGCGGCGCAGCCACTCCTGGCTGCCGCCGATCGGCTGCCCGAAGACCCGGACGGTGCCGGTGGTGGGCCGGATCAGGCCCAGGAGCATCCGGATTGTGGTCGTCTTGCCGGCGCCATTGCGTCCGAGGAAGCCGTAGATCTCGCCGGGCCGGACCTCCAGGTCGATGCCGTCCACCGCGCGTACGGCGCCGTAGCGCTTGGCCAGTCGCTCGGTCGCGATCACCGGCTCGGTGGCCATCACCGGGCTCCCAGCGCGCGCAGGGCGAGGCGGGAGGCCGCGTCGAGCGCGGCCGGCATGTCCTCCATCGGCGTCCCGGCCAGTTCGATGCTCCTGAGCCCGCCGAGGATGAACCAGGCGGCCGCGTGCACGTCCGGGACGTCGAAGCTGCCGTCCGCGACCCCGTCGGCGATCGTCCGCTCGATCAGCGGGACGAGCCCCGGCAGGAAGTGTTCGGCGAAGCGATCGTGCAGCCGCTGGTTCTCGGGACGGTGGATGAAGTCGGCCACGTCGGCGAGGGAGGAGTCCTGGCTGAGGGAGGTGAGGATCCTGCTGAAGGCGCCCAGCTGCCCTGCCGGGCTGAGGTCGGGACGGCTCAGGTCCGCCGAGATGGCCGCGAGAATCTGCTTGGCGATGTCCTCCACGACGGCGAGGATGACGTCGTCCTTCGTCTCGAAGTAGAGGTAGAACGTGCCCTGGGCGACCCCGGCGGCGCGGACGATGTCCGCGACCGAGGTGGCTGCCACCCCCCGCTCGGTGAACGTCCGCTTCGCTGCCGCGACCAGCCCGGCTCTGCGGGCGGCCCGGTCGACGGTTCGTGGACTCATCTGAACCTCGTTCCTGACTGAACGTCAGTCAGAAATGTAGGCCGTCCGCTCCGGAGGGGTCAAGCGCGCACCTTGGGACGGGAGGTGCTACGCAATCCTCGCGACACTCTTGAGCGAAGCCTGAGCGAATGCATAGCGTCCTCATAGGACGACTCCCCCCCCCGTCCGCTCCTCTGTGGAGAGGATCCCCAATGTCCCTCACTCCCGTCATCCGCCGGCTCGCCGGCATCATCGCCGTTCTCGCCGGTGCCGCGCTGATCGCCAGTACGCTCACCCCGATGCCCGCGATCGCCGCCGCCCGGTCCGGCGGCCACTCGACGCCGACCCGGCCGCCGGCCCGCACCCCCGACCTCGGCCCCAACGTGACGGTCTTCTCCCCCAGCACCCCGCTCGCGGAGATCCAGAACAAGCTCGACGCCCTCGCCGACCAGCAGCGGGACGCGGAGATGACCACCGCCCGCCACGCCGTCCTGTTCCTGCCCGGGACGTACGGCACCGCCGAGCACCCCCTGCAGTTCGAGGTGGGCTACTACACCGAGGTCGAGGGTCTCGGCGCCCGCCCGGGCGACGTCACGATCAACGGCAGCATCGAGGTGTACAACCGCTGCCTCGAAGGAGGCGGGACGTCGAACTGCCTCGCCCTGGTGAACTTCTGGCGCACGCTGGGCAACCTCTCGCTGAAGATCGACAAGACCGGCCAGGACGGCTGTCGCCAGGACGCCAACTTCTGGGCGGTGTCCCAGGCGGTCTCGCTGCGCCGCGTCGACGTCAGCGGCAACAAGTTCTCGCTGATGGACTACTGCACCGCCGGCCCGCAGTACGCCAGCGGCGGGTTCATCGCCGACTCCCGGCTGCCCGCGGTCGTCAACGGCTCCCAGCAGCAGTGGTTCATCCGCAACAGCCAGGTCGGGTCGTGGAGCAACGCCGTGTGGAACCAGGTGTTCTCCGGAGTGGGTGGCGCCCCCGACGACGCGGCCTTCCCGGACCCGCCCTACACCACCCTCGACAAGACGCCGGTCAGCCGCGAGAAGCCCTACCTGTACGTGGACGACTCCGGCCGCTGGCTGGTCCGGGTGCCGTCGGCCCGGCAGGGCACCTCCGGGGTCTCCTGGGCGAACGGGATCACGCCAGGACGCAGCGTCCCGCTCTCCGACTTCTACATCGCGCGACCGGGCAGCCCTGTCCGTGAGATCAACCGCGCGCTCGCCCGCGGCAAGAACCTGCTGCTGACGCCCGGCGTCTACGACATCGACCGCTCGATCGAGGTCGGGCGTCCCGGCACCGTCGTGCTGGGACTCGGCCACGCCACTCTCACCGCCGTGCGCGGGGCGGTTCCGCTGAAGGTCGCCGACCGCGCCGGGATCGTGGTCGCCGGGGTGACCATCGACGCCGGGACGAGGCTCTCCCCCGTGCTGCTCCAGGTCGGTGCCCGCCACGGTCACCCTCGTCACGGCGGCGGCGGACGTGACCCGATCACGCTCAGCGACGTCTACTTCCGCATCGGCGGCCCGCACATCGGACGGGCGACGACCGCGCTGGAGATCAACGCCGACCACGTCCTGGTGGACCACACCTGGCTGTGGCGCGCCGACCACGGCGTCGAGGGCTTCAGCGGGGACACCGAGCGGTGGCAGACCAACCTCGGCCGCTACGGGCTGGTCGTGAACGGCGACGACGTCACCGCGACCGGGCTGTTCGCCGAGCACTTCCAGCGGTACAGCACGCTGTGGAAGGGCGAGCGGGGACGGGTCGTGTTCTACCAGAACGAGCTGCCCTACGACCCGCCCACCCAGGCCGACTGGACGCAGCCGGACGGCACGCTGGGCTTCCCCGGCTACAAGGTCGACGACCGGGTGCGCAGCCACAGCCTGAGCGGCGGTGGGGTATACGTGTTCAACCAGAACAACCCGTCCATCGTCACCGCCAGCGGCTTCGAGGTGCCCCGGCGGAAGGGCGTGAAGCTGCACCACGTGCTGACCGTGAACCTGTCGGCCGGCACCATCGTCCACGTCGTGAACGACACCGGCACCCAGGCGGACAACACGAACACCGGCACGCCGCAGTTCGTGGTCGACTACCCCACGCCGTAGCCGACTCAGACCCGCGTCTGGGTCGCCTCGCCGCGGCGGCCGCCTCGGGGCTGTTCGCCGGAGGCCCGCGAGATCCAGTCGGCCGCCTGCACCAGCGCCAGATGGGTGAGCGCCTGCGGCGTGTTGCCCACCTGGCGGTGCTCGACCGGGTCGTACTCCTCGGCGAGCATCCCGACGTCGTTGGCGTAGCCGACGAGCCGGTCCATCAGCTTCCGGGCATCGTCGAGCCGCCCGGAACGGGCGTACTGCTCGACCAGCCAGAACGAGCACGGCAGGAACGGGTGCTCGCCGGGCGGCAACTCGTCGATGGTGTCCTGGTCGAACCGGTAGCGCATGACCAGCCCGTGGAACAGCAGGTCCTGCTCGATCGCCGCGACCGTGCCGAGCATCCGCGGATCGTCCGGTGCACAGAAACCCACCTGCGGCAGCTGCAGCAGGGCGGCGTCCACCGCGGTCGAACCGTAGGACTGGACGAAGGTGTTGCGCTCCGGGTCGTAGCCGTTGGCGTCGATGTCGGCCCGGATCCGGTCCCGGAGCGCCTCCCAGCGCTCCACCGGCCCGTCCAGACCGTGCTCGCGCACTGCCCTCACCGCCCGGTCGAGGGCGGCCCACATCATCACCCGGGAGTGGGTGAACGCCCGTTTGGGCCCGCGGACCTCCCAGATGCCCTGGTCCTCACGGTGCCAGTGGTCCTCGACGAACTTCACCAGCGCCCGTTGCAGCGGCCAGGAGAACGCGTCCTCGTTGACGCCGGCGTCCCGGGCCTCGGCGAGGGCCACCATCACCTCGCCGATCACATCGCCCTGGAACTGGCGGTAGGCCGCGTTCCCGACCCGGACCGGCGCCGAGCCCTGGTAGCCGGGCAACGAGTCGAGCTTGCGCTCCGGCAGGTACCGCTCGCCGGCCAGCCCGTACATCGTCTGGACGTCGGCCGGGTCGCCGGCCAGAGCTCGCAACAGCCAGTTCCGCCACGCCTGTGCCTCGCTCACGTAGGAGTGGGTGAGGAATGCGCTCAGCGTCAGCGATGCGTCCCGCAGCCAGACGAAGCGGTAGTCCCAGTTGCGCGGCCCGCCGAACTGCTCGGGCAGGCTGGTCGTGGCCGCAGCGACGATGCCGCCGGTCGCCTCGTGGGTGAGGGCGCGGAGCACCAGCAGGGAGCGGATCACGGCGTCGTGGTACGGGCCCTCGTGGCTGTACCGGGACGCCCATTCACGCCACCACTCGACGGTCTTCTCCAGTGACAGCTCCTCGTCGATGGGTCCCGGGTCCCTCAGGTGCGACTCGTACCAGGTCAGGGAGAGGAACACGGTCTCGCCGGCGCGGAGGCGGTACGTGCCGACGTGGGTGTTCTGGTCGGCCTCCAGGCGGGGTCCGCGCCGGACGATGGCGTCGGGCCCGGCGACCGCGATCAGGGCCGGCTTGCCGTGCTCGGTCACCTGGCGAACCCACGGGACGATGGCCGCGTAGCCGAACCGCACCCGGAGGTCCTCACGGACCTCGACCTCCCCCGAGGTGCAGCGAAGCCGGCGGATGAGGTCGGCGCGGCCGTCCCCGTGGGGCATGAAGTCGGTCACTTCGAGTTCGCCGTCGGCCGTCGACCAGGTCGTGACGAGGACGAAGGTCCGGTCGAGGTACTGCCGGGACGCGGTGGCGCCGGGATCGGTAGGGGCGACGAGCCAGCGGCCGTGGTCCGGCTCGCCGAGCAACGCCCCGAGCGTGGACGGGGAGTCGTAGCGGGGCAGGCACAGCCAGTCCACGCTGCCGTCACGGGCGATCAGCGCACCGGTGCGACAGTCGCTGACCAGCGCGTAGTCCTCGATCGGGCGGCTCACTCCCCCTCCCGTTGATGACACGGGTCGGTGAACATGTCCATGAGAACGGTTTACCCGGATCGGATGTTCCCCGCGTCCCGGGGACGCCGACGGGTGCTGGCCCCCGACCCGGGGCTGTTCAGCCCAGGCGCCAGAGGACACCGGTGGTGGAGGTCGGGTAGCTCGCCACCGACGGTGAGCCCGGTCCCTGCTGGAGCACCTTCACCACTCCCTTGGCGGGTGCGGCCAGCACGACCACCAGGTGCTGCTTGCCGCCGACGCGGGTGATCACATCGCCCGGCCTGGCCTTGCCGAGGTTTCCGGGGACGGGGAGCCAGCCGGGCCGACTGACCGTGCGGAGGTCACGCGCGGTGAAGCCGGACGGGTGACCCATCCACTGCGCCCACGCCACTCCGAGGTCGGCGGCTCGTGCGCCAGCGCTGCCGTCCGCCTCGATTCCCGGCCGGCCGGTGGCTGTCCGGCCATTCCAGTTGCGCCTGTTGAGCGCCCAGGCTCGATAGCTCTCGAGTTGGGACGGCACCTGGAACCACCCGTTGGCAGCCTCCTCGGCCTTGATGAAGGTGGCGTGGTGGCTTCCCGCCGACCGGTAGCCGGATGCTGCGGTTACCGAATGGACTTCGACCCTGCCCGAGGTGGTGTTCTTCGTCTTGATGAAATACAGGTCGGAGCCGACCATCTGGTAGAAACCGTTGTCACCTTCGCCGGCCTTGAGCAGCGTGACCTTGTGGATCCCGCCTTTCTGGTAGCCGGACGCCGCGGTGGTGGAGTGGACCTCGATCCTGCCCGAGGTGGTGTTCTTCGTCTTGATGAAATACAGGTCGGAGCCGACCATCTGGTAGAAACCGTTGCCACCTTCGGCTGCGTCGATATAGGTGGCCCGGTGGACGCCCGCTGTCTGGTAGCCGGACGCCGCCGTGGCGGAATGGAGCTCGATCCTGCCCGAGGTGGTGTTCTTCGTCTTGATGAAGTACAGGTCGGAGCCGACCAGCTGGTAGTGGCCGTTGTCGCCCTCTGCTACGTCGAGGTAGGTGGTGCGATGGCCGCCGGTCGTGTAGCCGGACGCCGCCGTGGCGGAGTGGATCTCGATCCTGCCCGAGGTGGTGTTCCGGGTCTTGATGAAGTACAGGTCCGAGCCGACCAGCTCGTAGAAGCCGTTGTCGGCCTCCGCTGCGTCAATGTAGGTCGCCCGGTGAACGCCGGCCTTTCCATAGCCGGATGCCGCGGTCGCCGAGTGCACCTCCGCCCGTCCCGAGGTGGTGTTCCTGGTCTTGACGAAGTACAGATCGCCACCGCGAGTAGCAGCGGCAGCCTCGACGGGAAATGCGAACGGCAGGCCGACGACGAGGACGCCGGTACCCACGGCGCCGAGCAGGCTCCGACGCGAAAGCTGAGCGCCATTCACGGAATTGTCCGAAACGTGATTCTGCATGGACCCGGCCCCCCAACCAGTTGCGTCCAGCCACGTGCCCGGCCTGATCAGTCCACGATGAACGGGCTGCCGCCGGCGTGCTGGGATCACCATACAAGCAAATGCGGGATTCCGTCGCCCGGGGATGGAGAAAGGTGTCTCCGTTGGGGTACACCGTCGGTGAACAGAACCGAGCCACCGGCGTCCGTCACTCCCGATCCGCCGGGTCAGGGCCGGGAAGGAGCGCATCGTGACGGATCCCATCACCACCCTGGTCGTGCTCGGCGGCAGCGGGGACCTGTCGTCCCGGCTGCTACTGCCGGCGCTGGGCCAGTTGCTGACCGTCGAGCCGCGGCGCCGAATCCAGTTGGTGGGTGCCGGAGTCGAGGATCTGACGGAGGACGACTGGCGCGGCCGCGTCCGGACGGCCTTCGAGAGCGGCAAGGCGGCTGGCGACGCCGTGGACGACCTGCTCGCTCGCACCCGCTACCGACGGACGGACGTCACCGGCGACGACGACCTGCGGGAGCTGCTGGCGAGCTGCGACCAGCCGGCAGCGCTGTACTTCGCGCTGCCACCGGCCATCACCGCGCGGGCGTGCCAGGCACTCCAGCGGATCGGTGTCGATTCCCGCACCGTTCTCGCGCTGGAGAAGCCGTTCGGCACCGACGAGCGCACGGCACACCAGCTGAACCTGCTGCTGGCCCGGATCGTCGACGAGCGTCAGGTGCACCGGGTGGACCATTTCCTCGGCAGGACCGATGTGCTCAACCTGCTGGGGTGGCGATTCGCGAACAGCATCTTCGAGCCGCTGTGGGACGCCCGGTCGATCGAGAGCGTGGAGATCGTCTTCGACGAACAGTTGGGGCTGGAGAACCGGGCACGCTACTACGACCACGCCGGAGCGCTGGTCGACATGATCCAGAGCCACCTGTTGCAGGTGTTGGCGCTGTTCGCGATGGAGCCGCCGGCGACCCTCGGCGAACGGGACCTGCGGGACGCGAAGGGGGCCGTGCTGAGGGCGACCCGGGTGTGGGCCGACGATCCGGTGGCGGGGTCGCGACGGGCCCGGTACACGGCGGGACGGATCGGCCGCCGCGACTACCCCGACTACGTGCACGAGCCGGGCGTAGACCCCGCGAACGACACCGAAACGCTCGCGGAAGTGGTGCTGGAGGTCGCGACGTGGCGATGGAGCGGCGTCCCGTTCCGGGTGCGCTCGGGCAAGGCGTTGGGAGAGCGGCGCCGCGAGATCAGGGTGGTCTTCCGGCCGCCGGCGCACGTCCCGCACGGGCTCGAGGGTCCGGCTCCCGGCAACGTGCTGCACATCAACCTCGGACCGCAGCGGGTGGAACTGGACCTGAACCTCAACGGTCCCGGTGATCCGGACACCCTGAACCGCGAGGTCATGGTCGCCGACTTCGACCCGGGCCGGCTGCCCGCCTACGGCGAGGTGCTGCGCGGCGTGCTGGACGGTGACCCGGCGCTGTCGATCCGTGGCGACACCGCCGAGGAGTGCTGGCGGATCGTCCAGCCGGTGCTGGACGCCTGGCGCGCGGGCCGCGTCCCGATGGAAGAGTACGCCGCGGGTTCGGCCGGGCCCCCCAGCCGGTGACCCCTCGCGCCGACGGGCCGCCAGGTCGATGATGGTGGGGTGGGTGTCGGTGGACGAGCCGGCGGGAGCCGGCCGCGGTGGCGCTGGGCGGCCGTCGTTCTGGGCTGCGCGCTCGCGCTCGTCGCCGGGTGCACGCCCGACGCGTCGGGCCTGTCCGGCCTGCCACCCGGCAACCCCGATGAGTCCACGACCACGACCGTCCACCTCGCCGACCGGACGGCGCTGCTGTACGTGCCCGCGAAGAGTCCGGCCGGCGTCCCGGCGAGCCTGGTGGTGGCCCTGCACGGCTACACCGCCGACGCCGCAGGCGTCGTCGACTTCCTCGGGCTGCGGCCGCTCGCCGACTCCCGCGGGTTCCTGGTGCTCGCCCCGCAGGGCACGACGGACCGGGAGGGGCACACGTTCTGGAACGCCGCCCGGGCGTGCTGCAACTTCACCGGGTCGACGGTGGACGACTCGGAGTTCCTGAGCCGCCTCATCGCGGGCGTGACCTCCGCCTACGGGATCGACTCGACCCGGGTCTACCTGGTCGGGCACTCCAACGGCGGGTTCATGGCGCACCGGTTCGCGTGCGACCACCCCGACCAGGTGGGCGCGATCGCATCCATTGCCGGGGCTCTCGACGTCGACGCCACCTGCGAGCCCGCGAAGCCCGTCAGCGTGCTGCAGGTCCACGGGGACGCCGACGAGACCATCGCCTACGACGGAGGCCAGATCAACGGCAGGTCGTACACCTCGGCCGATCAGACCGTGGCGCGGTGGCGGCAGATCGACGGCTGCCGGACGGAGTCCCACCCTGCCACCCGGCTGGACGCGGACGCCGACGTCAAGGGCGACGATCTCAAGCCGACCAGCTGGACGGACTGCGGCGCGGGCACCCGGGTGGCCCTGTGGACGATCGCGGGCGGCCGCCACAACCCGACGCTGACGCCGGCGTTCACGACGGCCCTCTACGACTGGTTCGAGGCTGGCGGACGCCGCTGATCGTCGTCGCGGAAGGGCCGCGCCGCCGGCTCAGGGCGTCACGATGATGCGTCCCGGCGGCGCGCCGGGCGGAGGGTCCTCCAGCATCCGGTGTGCCCTGGCCGCGTCGGGCAGCCGGAGGCGGGTCCCGATCCGGCCACGCAGCCGCCGTTCGGCCAGCAGCGCGTTGATCGCGCCGGCAGCGTCGGCCAGGTCGGCGATGGACGCGTTGCTGATCACGAAGCCGAGCACGCTGGCGTCCTTCTGGTACAGCTCCCTGGTCGGCAGGGTCGCCCGTCCGGCTGGCGCGGCCGTGATCAGGATCCGTCCCTTCTGCGCGAGCAGGCCGAGCGCCCTGCCGAGGTCCTCGCGTCCTGACGTGTCGAAGTGGACGTCAACGCCGTCGGGCACTGCCTCCCGGAGTCGTTCGGCCAGCATCGGGTCGCGGTAGTCGAGGACCACGTCAGCGCCGCAGCTACGTACCCACTCGGCATCGCGGGCGGACGCCGTGGCGACGACTCGCGCGCCCGCCGCGTGCGCCAACTGCACGGCCGCGCTGCCCACACCGCCGCCCGCGCCGCCGACGAGGACCGTGTCCGCGACCCGGAGCCGCGCCTCCCGGAACAGCGCCAGGTGCGCGGTGGCTGCGGTGTGCGCGACGCTGGCCACCGTCTCGGCGGCGACCCCGTCCGGCACCGGGTAGACCCGGTCGGCCGCGACGGCGACGTACTCGGAGAACGAACCCTGGCGTCCGGCATGGCCCAGGCTGTTGCTCCAGACCAGGTCCCCGACGTGGACACCGGGCGTCCCCGACCCGACGACGGCCACCTCCCCGACGAGATCGCGACCGATGACGAACGGCATCGGCAGCGGGGTCCGGTACCGGCCGGCGCGGATGTAGGTGTCGACGTGGTTCACCTCCGTCGCGATCAGCCGGACGAGGACCTCGGTGGCCCCCGGCGCCGGGACCGGGAGCTGCCCCACCCGGATGCTCTCAGCCGGCCCGGGAGCGGTGATGTAGGCCGCTGTCATCTCCTCCGCAGTGCTCACCCCTCCACTATTGACCCCCGAGCCGGGGGGATGAGCGTGCCCCTCGCCCCTATCGGCGCGACGCGGGGCGCCCGTAAGCTCAGGAGATGGCGACCGATCCGAATGCCGCGGGAGTCCACCGGCTCCTCGCGCAGCACCTTCTCGTGGACGGGTTACCCCTCGTCCTGGACCTGAAGGCGTCGCAGGGCTCCTGGCTGATCGACCAGGCGACCGGCGAGCGCTACCTCGACATGTTCACCTTCTTCGCGTCCAGTTCGCTGGGCATGAACCATCCGGCGCTGGCCGACGACGACGAGTTCCGCGCCGACCTGCTGGAGGCGGCGCTGAACAAGCCCAGCAACTCCGACGTCTACACCGTCGCGATGGCCCGGTTCGTGGAGACCTTCGCGCGGGTGATGGGCGACCCGGCGCTGCCGCACCTGTTCTTCATCGAGGGCGGGTCGCTGGCGGTGGAGAACGCGCTCAAGGTCGCCTTCGACTGGAAGAGCCGCTGGAACGAGGCGCACGGCATCTCGCCCGAGCTGGGGACCCAGGTGATGCACCTCACGGGCGCCTTCCACGGACGCAGCGGCTACACGATGTCGCTGACCAACACCGACCCGAACAAGGTGGCCCGCTTCCCCAAGTTCGACTGGCCCCGCCTGGACAGCCCGTTCATCGCCGACGAGCGGGACGTCCCCGCCGTCGAGGAACGCACCCTGGCCCAGGCCAGGGCGGCCTTCGAGGCCAGCCCGCACGACATCGCCTGCTTCATCGCCGAGACCGTCCAGGGCGAGGGCGGCGACCACCACTTCCGTCCGGAGTTCTTCGCCCGGATGCGTGACCTGTGCCACGAGCACGACGCGCTGTTCGTCCTCGACGAGGTGCAGACCGGCGGCGGCCTCACCGGCAAGCCCTGGGCCTACCAGTGGAAGGACGTCACCCCGGACGTGGTGGCCTTCGGCAAGAAGCTGCAGGTCTGCGGCGTGATGGCCGGCGGACGCGTGGACGAGGTCCCCGACAACGTGTTCCACGTCCCGTCCCGGATCAACTCCACCTGGGGCGGCAACCTCACCGACATGGTCCGCAGCCGCCGCATCCTCGAGGTGATCGAGGCCGACGACCTGTTCACCAACGCCCAGGAGCGCGGCGCGGAACTCCTCTCCGGCCTGCGGCAACTGGCGGCCACGCACGAGATCGTGGGCAATCCCCGTGGGCTGGGCCTGATGTGCGCGGTGACGATGCCGGACGCGACGATCCGCGACCGGGTGCTGAAGGTGTTGATGGAGTCCGAGCACGTGATCATGCTCGGCTGTGGAGAGCGGTCCCTGCGCGTCCGTCCGGCGCTCACGGTGACCGCCGAGCTCGTCGAGCTCGCGCTGGCCGCGCTGGAGCGGGCGCTCACCGTCGTCGAGCAGGACCAGGACCGGAGCGGCGATGTTCAGTACGCATGATCTCCGGGCGGGTTTCGCCCGATCGCTGTCGGCGATGTACGGCACCGAGGTGCCCGCGTACAACACGCTGGTGGACGTCTCTACCGCCGTCAACGCCGACGTGCTCGCCGCTGACCCCGTCCGCGCCGAACGCCTCGGCCGGATCGACCGGGTCACCGCCGAACGGCACGGCGCCATCCGCGTCGGCACGGCGGCCGAGCTGCGGCAGGTGGCCCAGATCTTCGCCGCGTTGGGCATGGAGCCGGTGGGCTTCTACGACCTGCGCGGCACGGAGGCCACCTCGTTGCCGATCGTGTCCACTGCGTTCCGGCCGATCTCGGCGGAAGCGCTGGCGATCAACCCCTTCCGGGTGTTCACGTCCGTCCTGGTGACCGACGACCGCCGCTACTTCGACGCCGGGCTGCAGTCCGAGCTGGATGCGTTCCTGGCCGGGCGCACCCTGTTCGGCGACGATGTGCTCACCCTCGCCGAGCGCGCCGAGGCGGACGGCGGCCTGCCCGACGCACTGGCGCAGGAGTTCCTCCGGTTGGCCACCGCCTGCTTCGAGCTGTCACCGGAGCCGGTGGACCGGGCCTGGTACGGCCGGCTGGCGGCCATCTCGGGCGTTGCCGCCGACATCGGTGGCGTCCCCACCACCCACATCAACCACCTCACGCCGCGCGTGCTCGACATCGACGACCTCTACCGTCGGATGACCGAACGCGGCATCACGATGATCGATGAGATCCAGGGCCCGCCGAGGTGGGACGGTCCGGACGTGCTGCTGCGCCAGACCTCGTTCAAGGCGCTGGCCGAGCCGCGTCGGTTCCGGGAGGCGGACGGCAGCATCTCCGAAGGCGCACTCAGCGTCCGCTTCGGCGAGGTCGAGCAGCGCGGCATCGCCCTGACCCCGGCCGGCCGCGATCGCTACGACCGGCTGATCGCCGAGATCGACCAGCGCTCGGCCGGTCTCGGCGCCGCCGATCGCGACGCGATCAAGGTCGAGGTCTGGCACCGCGAATGGCCGGCCGACGAGGCTGGTCTGCTGGCCAGCGGCGAAGGCTTCTTCGAGTTCTCCGCCGGCCGACGCGGGCCCGGAGATCCGCCGACGAGCCTCGCCGGACTGGTCGCCGACGGCTGGCTGGTGGCCACACCGATCGTCTACGAGGACTTCCTGCCCCGCTCGGCCGCCGGCATCTTCGCCTCCAACCTCGACAACCAGGGCCGGCGGGACTCCTCCCTCGAAGGCTCGACGCGCGACGCCGACTGGATCGCGGAGGCGGTCGGCCGCACCGTCCACGACCCGTCGCGGCTGTACGCCGAGCAGAGCCGGGCATCCGTTGTCAGCGCTTGCGTCCAGCTGCGCATCCCCACTCCCCTGGAGGTTCACCGATGACCACCCTGCAAGCCCGGACGAGCGACCTTCTCGCCGCCTTCGGCCTCGACGCCGCCGCCCTCGGCGGCACTGGTGACGCGTTCGCCGTGCACAGCCCGATCGACGGCTCCGTCCTCGCCACCGTGCACGCGCACACCCCGGACGAGGTGGACGGGACCCTCGCCGCCTCCCGGTCCGCGTTCGCCGAGTGGCGGCTGACGCCCGCGCCGGTCCGGGGACGCCTCGTCAAGCGGCTGGGCGAGCTGATCGGCGAGCACAAGGAGCAGCTGGCAGAGCTGGTGACCCTCGAGGTGGGCAAGATCGGCTCCGAGGCCCTCGGCGAGGTGCAGGAGATGATCGACGTCTGCGACCTGGCCGTCGGGTTGTCGCGGCAGCTGTTCGGCCGGACGATGCCGTCCGAGCGCGCCGGGCACCGGCTGCAGGAGGTGTGGCACCCGCTCGGCGTGGTGGGCGTGATCTCCGCCTTCAACTTCCCGGTGGCGGTGTGGTCGTGGAACGCGGCCGTCGCGCTCGTCTGCGGGGACACCGTGGTGTGGAAGCCGTCCGAGCTGGCCCCGCTGACGGCGCTGGCGAGCACTGCGCTGCTCGCCCGTGCCGCCGCCGAGGTCGGGGCTCCGGCCGATGTCGGCCGGGTCGTGCTGGGCGACCGGGCGGTCGGCGAGGCGCTCGTGGACTCCCCGGACGTGGCGCTGCTGAGCGCGACCGGCTCGACCCGGATGGGACGCGAGGTGGGGCCGAGGGTGGCGTCCCGGTTCGGCCGGGTGCTCCTGGAACTGGGCGGCAACAATGCGGTCGTCGTGACGCCGAGCGCCGATCTCGACCTCGCCGTGAACTCGATGGTGTTCGCGGCTGCCGGGACGGCCGGTCAGCGTTGCACGACCCTGCGCCGGCTGATCGTGCACTCCTCGGTGGCCGATGCCGCGTGCGACCGGCTGGCGAGGGCGTTCGCGTCCCTGCCGGTGGGCGATCCCCGCGACGCGGGCACGCTGGTCGGTCCGCTGATCCACGAGCGCGCCCACGAAGCCATGCGGGCGGCGCTGGCGGAGGCCGTCGCCGACGGCGGCCAGGTGCTGGCCGGCGGCGAGCGGGTGGACGTCGGGGCGGGCGGCAGCTACGTCCGTCCGGCGCTGGTCCGGATGCCGTCCCAGACCGCCGTGATGCTGCGCGAGACGTTCGCGCCGATCCTGTACGTGGTGACCTACGACGACTTCGACGAGGCGTTGGCGCTGCACAACGCGGCGAGTCAGGGGTTGTCGGCGGGCATCTTCACCCGCGACCAGGGCGAGGCCGAGCGGTTCCTCGCCGCGGACGGTGCCGATACCGGGATCGCGAACGTGAACGTCGGCACGTCCGGCGCGGAGATCGGCGGGGCGTTCGGGGGCGAGAAGGAGACCGGCGGCGGCCGCGAGTCCGGTTCGGACGCCTGGCGTGCCTACATGCGCCGCTCCACCAACACGATCAACTACTCCGGGACCGTCGCGCTGGCCCAGGGCGTCCAGTTCTCGGCGGAGTGAGCCCTGTCGATCGCTGAGGCTGTCGACGAGGCGCCACGCTCACCCGGCGACGAGGGGAACGACGCGCACCCAGTTGGCGCCCGCGCCGGTCGGCGTCCGGCTGAGCAGGGTCAGCGTGCCGTCGTCCTCCAGTCGCGACACGGCGACGTGGGTCGACCTCTCGCCGGTGGCGAGGACGAGTCGGCCGTCCAGGGAGAGGCAGAAGCCGCGCGGCTGGCGTTCGGTGCCGGAGACGGCCAACCGGGCGAGCAGGCGTCCGTCCGTGGCGACGTCGATGGTGGCCAGGGTCGACTCCGTCCGCTCCGAGCAGAGCAGCCGGCGGCCGTCGGGCGTGAGGTGCAGGTCGGCTCCCCAGATGTAGTGGTGTTCCAGCGGGTCGGCGCCGAACACGCTGTGGCCGAGCCCGCGAGCGGTGTCGTAGCCGGGCACCGACTCCTCGCGGCTGAGGACGCCGGTTGCCGGGTCGCGGCTGAACCGGAGCGCCTCGCCGGAGAACTCGGTCAGCACGTAGGCGTTCGTGCCGTCCGCGGAGAGGACGATGTGGCGCGGTCCGGAGCCGGCTGGCGCGGCCACGGTCGGCGGGTCGAGCGGAGTGAGCGTGCCGTCCGCTGCGAGCGCGTACTGGGCGACCAGGTCGGCACCGAGGGAGACGAAGTAGGCGAACCCGCCGGCGGTCGCGACGGAGTGCAGGTTCGGGTACTCGATCCGTGCGACCGGTTCGCCGAGGCGTCCGGACTCCCCCACCGGCCACACGCAGCCGTAGCCGCCGCCGTACGAGGCGCCCAGAAGCAGCCGGCCGTCGTCGGCGAGGGCGAGATAGGTCATGGAGTCGTCCACGTCGGTCCGGCTGACCGGCGTCAACACCCCGGACGCCCGGTCCAGCGCGAGGGTCTGGACGGCGGCCGGGTTGCCCTTGACCCCGGCGTGGACGAGGTCGCGGCGCTCATCGACGACGAAGGTGCCGGTGCCGGGCAGTCCGCCGGTGACCGCCAGCGGCTCGAGCGACTCCCCGTCCAGGCGGTAGGTGGCGATGGCGCCGTCGCCGGGGTTCGTGACCAACACAAGACTCGCACTCATGCAGCGAGCCTATGCCGGCCGGTGGCACTCTCGACGGCCCGTGCGTTCGGGACTAGCGTGAGTCCGGGAACCGCGTTCGCAAGGAGGCTGACATGGCGGGAACCGATCCTCACTTCGAGAACCTGGATGCGTGGGTGAGCGCAGGCATCCGCCAGACCGTGCCGATGGCGGGGTTGCCGGCGGCTTTCGGGTCGACCTACGAGAAGGTTGCGGCCGCGGTCGCCGAGGCCGGCGGACGCGTGGTGGGCCCGGCCTACGGGGAGTACTTCGGGGTGCCGACCGATGTCGTCGACGTCGAGATCGGCTTCGGCATCGACCGCGCCCTCGACGTCCCCGGCGTGAGCATCGTGGAGCGTCCGGTCACCCGGGCGGTCGTGGCGACGCACGTCGGGCCGTACGAGACGCTTCAGGACAGCTACGCCGAGCTGATGCCCTGGCTGGAGTTGGAGCAGGCCGAGCTGGGCGAGTCGATGTTCGAGTGGTACCTCACCGGCCCGGAGACCGATCCGTCCGCGATGGTCACGAAGCTGGTCTTTCCGCTCGCCTGAGCCGGCGGCCGGTGCGCGGGGCGCAGAACGGAGCGGGCCCGCGGTTCAGGGCCGTCCGATCTGGACGCGCCAGACCTCCGGCCCCTCTTCCAGGTAGTCCCAGGTGGAGTCGCCGGCGTGCTCGGCCGCGAACTGGTAGTACAGCGGCTTCGGGTCGTGGTCGTTGACAAGCACGAACGCCTCGCCTGACCCCAGGGCGCCGTAGGTCTCGAAGATGAGCTGGTGGCGCCGGGCCGGGATCTCGGAGCGGACGTCGAGGAGCTGGTGGTCAGGCATGGGCGGCTTTCCCTGGTTTCTCTAGTGGTATGTGTAGAAAATAGGCAGGATCCGCCTGAACCACAACCCGGGGTCGGTCCGGGTGAGACGGACATGGGTCAGCCGCGATCCTGGCCGGGCACCGGTCTGACGACGGCCAGATCTCCGCGCGCGGCGCGCGGCGGTGGTGCGGTTCGTGGGACCCGGTCAGACCTCGGCGAGCCGGAAGCCGTCGATCGGCTCGCTCTCCCAGACGTCGAACGGGTCGTCGGCGACCGCGGCCCGGGCGAGCGGGATGAGCCGGGCAAAGTCGTCCTCGGTCTCGAAGATCGCCAGACCGACGAGGCGATCCGTACCGGTGTCGGCGAGCGTCTGGACGGAGATCAGGCCCGGCCGGCCGGCCATCGCTGCCCCGAAGCGGTGCATGGACCCGATGAGCGCCTCGCGGTGCTCCGGGTGCGGACGGTGGACCGAGATGATGACGTAACTCATCGGGTGACTCCTTCGGACGGGCCAGGGTGACGGCACGGACACACTGCTACCCGCGGGCCCCTCGCGGCACTCCAGTGTCGTGCAGGACTTGGCCCGGGCGGGGACAATCGGCGCATGAGCCACAGTCGCCGTCGGATGCGCGCCCTGCCGGTGGCTGGCGGCTTCGTCGCGGTGCTGGTGGCGGTGGGGCTGGCGTGGTGGACGGGTCTGGTCCAGGTGAACGATCCGTCGAGGGACCGGTTCCCGGTGCGGGGTGTGGACGTCTCTCGTTACCAGGGCAGCATCGACTGGCCGGTGCTGGCCGCCCAGGGGGTGGAGTTCGCGTTCATCAAGGCGACCGAGGGCAGCAGCTGGGTGGATCCGGCCTTCGCGACGAACCTGGCGGGCGCGACCGGTTCCGGGCTGCGGACGGGCGCCTACCACTTCTTCAGCTTCGAGAGTCCTGGTGCCGGGCAGGCCGAGAACGTGGTCGCCACCGTCCCGGTGCAGCCGGACCAGTTGCCGGTCGCTGTCGACGTGGAGTTCTACGGCGGGTTCTGGGTCGATCAGCCGCCGGTGGACGAGGTCCGCCGGGAGCTGTCGGCGCTGTTGGAGCGGCTCGACGGCCACTACCCGACACCGGCGATCCTGTACACCACGGGTGAGGTGTACAACCGCTATATCGTCGGCGCCTTCCCGGGCGTCGAGGTCTGGATCCGGGACGTGTGGCGGCAGCCGTCCCTTTCGGACGGACGTGCCTGGACGTTCTGGCAGTTCAGCGATCGGTACCGGCTGGACGGGTATCGCGGGGAGGAGACGTTCATCGACCTCAATGTCTACGCCGGCAGCCGGACGGA
>Ga0209963_1000810_pt1 | contig 27168 bp, 27 predicted proteins | sample ThiBio_1000_biof_2_FD_183957 | JGI IMG/M metagenome (GOLD analysis project Ga0209963, IMG submission 183957) | Wastewater bioreactor microbial communities from Cape Town, South Africa - Thiocy_cont_1000_biof (SPAdes) | ecosystem: Engineered > Bioreactor > Thiocyanate-remediating >...
CAGATTCTATGGAGGCGAACTTCCAAGTGTTCAAGAGCAGGTACAAATGGCATCAAAACAATGACGAAACGAATGTGAGCCAGATCGAGTGATAAACGAGTGAGATTTTGATTGATCATTAGAGATTGTGATGGGGTAGGACAAAAGTCGTCTTTGTCCAATATAAAACAGTTTGACGTCGAGACACTCGAGAGACAACGATCGGAATGCCAAATGAATGGAGCTAAACCTTTGATATTTGCAGCTTTTCCACATGTCAAAGTTATTGAAAAGCTTGTCAGTTGAGTCAAAACGCAGATTCGAGACACTTGTTCAGATAACGTCGTCAAACGAAGATCGAGACGATTCAATCTTGGAAACAAGAAAGAAAATGAACTATCGAAGCGATCAAGAGTGACTCGAAGTGATAAAATTGCGTTTGTTTCCAAAGATAATAAAGACGACAACCATCTTTCAATCGAACTCTCATCAATAGTTGACAAATCAATATGTCGAATATATGTATAAAGAAGAGCATTCAGCCGAGCATTACGTAACTGACCAAATGCACGTAATAAGTCAGTTGAATGAAGATAGATGAAAATACAAGAGAGAAATAACTCGTTCGGTAATGACACCAAAACTGTTCTTGTCTCTAAAAAAACGAAACTTTCCAGTTGCTACAAAAGAACTTCATTTTCACACAAAACTACTCACTCTTCATTCTTTTCGCAATAGAGTCTTTTCATTTCGAATATATCTTGTTTTCTATAACGTCATTCTTTGTGTTCTACGACTCAATGACAATGAACGATTTCTCATCACAGAGGTCGCATCATTCTCATCATTTCGAGGCGAAGTTGATGTGCCGGAATCGGCCTTTGGCTAATGTGAATATGCTGAGGGAAATAGAAAATAAACACCTTTGCAGTATAATGTTCCAGCATTGTTTTCATTCGTGTAGAGCATAACTGGTTGTGTATCAACCATGAAATAGAGTGAGTTGAGTAGGTTGGCTTCCATACATGAGTAATAAATAACGTACATTAGCTTTCCATTTACAGATAGGTTAGCTCGAACTCGAATTAAATTTGTAAAAAAATGCACTCCATTCTCCTATGGATATTCAGGATAAACAATTGGATAATCGATATCCTTTTGAAGTATTCCATTTTGAAATTCAAGTGACGATGTATTTTCCTAATATTGATTATCAACAAATAGATGAACACCAGTAACCTGAAAGCGAGATCTGTTCTACTCCATTTCACTTCTATGGTATGGACTTATCAAATATTTTGTTGTTAGTCGATTTTTTTGAAGAAAAATCACGATCAATATTTGAATATCAGCTACGAACTCAGCAGTACGTTGACTTGACAAAAAGATTTTTCTGATGGAAAAAAAAATTCGAATTTGTTATTTGATTTCATTTCATTATTGTTAATGTCAATCGAGCAACACCTCATATAGAAAGAAAGAGAGAGAGAGAGCTCTATATTAGAATAAGGAAAAAAAGAGAAAGAGTATATCACACACACGCAATAAATTAATTGTAGGAGAGTATATAAATATGTACATACAAAATCATAAATATAAAAGAAACAAGACACATGTGTTTTTTTTTCGTTTAACAAAAAGAATTTGACTAGAGTTTAATCTTCCATTGAATCATCATTGATTGTTTCTTGTTTTTTCGAAGATTTTTTCTTCTTTGGATTTGATTTCGCTGTTGAGTCATTATCACCTTTGTAAGCACTCATCTTCTGTTCATATTCAGCCTTTTCAGCATCGGATAATTTTTGAAAACGCTGTTTCGTCTAAAAACAATCTGTAAATTAGAACAAAAAGACAAGACATGTCGAACAACATACAACAGCATCGGCAGATTTCCATTGTGCGCCAAGTTCTGATAGAATTTCTTTCGGTGATAAACCAGGATTTTCACTCTAAGAATTTCGAAAAACAAAAAAACGAAATGTTGAGCTTTGATCGATTAACGAATTACTTTGATTTGTTCACGTTTTTCAGCGGAAAATAGAATGTAAGCTGATCGAAATCGTTTGGGTGCATTAGGATCTTTGGCTTTTTTCGTCGATGTTTTTTTCACAGGTGTTGCCGATTTAGTCGATGAAGTGATTGTTTTTGTCTTTGACATTTTATTTTCAAAAAAAAGAAGCCTAACAACGAATAGAATATAACTTCTGAACAAATCGCTGTCGTCGTCGTCCGTTTATATCTATCTATCTCTCTATATATATAGATGTTAAAATACCTCGATCCAGTATCTTTGTACTTTCTAATGAATGCTTTTGTTTGAATAAATTCGTTGTAAAATCTCGTTCGATAGTAGCGTTCTATTTCGATTGGATCCATATTGTTTATATACGGACGAACAAAGAATAAACCAAAAAGTCTTTCTGTTGTAAATTTATTTATTTACTCGTAAGTACGTTGACATTCGTTTATCTTTTTGCGTAAATTCAATGGACACTTGATAATCTGTCTTGATTCTATGATGGATAGATTATCGTTGAGAGAAAACTTTTTTCTTTTCAACGAAAAAAAAAGAAAACTAGAAACTTGTGGGAACAAGCATAGACGACAAAATAAATATCAATGACAGAATTGTTGATAATCTACGTATAACGAGAAGAAGGAAAAATATCTCTTCTATCTATTTCTCGATATCTTAAGATGGAAAATGCCATGAAAAAGAAAACGAGATATTATCATTAACACATTTCGTCTTCGTGCGTACGGTCTCTCGGTCTGTTGTTGTTGTTGTTGTTTCGTGAGTATTTTTGTTGTACATGTTTAAATCAACTAAACGATTTTGATTTCGATGATAGAAAACAGAAGAAAAGAAAAACATGTCCAGACATGTTTAATCTGTTCATCGTCGAGCAGATTTGGCACATTCGTGTGTCATTTGAACACAATAAGAAATTGATTCAAACATTTTCTTTTCTCCGTCTCTCTCTCTCTCAAAGGTTTCAATTGATTAAAAAACTATGTGAATAGGATCATTATTTGACTGATTAGATAGAAAAAAAGCAGGAAGAATGATTGATAGAGTTTTTTTTTTATTATTAAAACTCAGTGTTATTGTTCGAAAGGAAATTATCTGTGAACAAATCAATCTCATATTTAGCTATTATTTATAGCTTGAGGAGACCTTTCAAGAGAAATCGATGATGGCCTTTTGCCCATCGGAAACAGACATACGCGTCATTTGACCACCTTTTCTTTCTTTTTTCTCGTTCTCTCATGTGTACATACAAGCTCACAGGCACATGCACACGTACGTATATGCACTTCCGTTGTATTTCTTCTGTCCTCTCTCCCTCTCGTTTTTTTTTTTTATAAACGTATATATTGTGCTTGTAAAAAGAAACTGCATTGACACTTCTCTGTCCTTCGTGTCTTTATTGAAAAATCTTGAGCAAATAAATTCTACTTGTTCTCGAACGTGTGATTATCAATTAACTTTCTGTGAAATGAAAAAAGATCGTTAACTTTTGAGTTTCAAGGTTTCAATCTGATTCTAATCTCAAGCAAAACACATATTTCTCGTTTTCTTTCTTCTAGTGAGTGAGGGTGAGCTTTTCTTTGACTCGGTGTTATTTATCTTCGGATTGAATATATATATTGATGAAGTTGATTATCTTTCGATGTCTTGCTGATATTATTGCATCATCGACAGTATAGATGATCAATGTGTTAGTTCAATAACTCACTACGTCGAAGACGAAATGATAAGACCATCTGTCTTATCACGTCTATGTTTTCACGATAATCACAACATATCTTCCGGAATGATCATTCACACGGCTCGATCATCTCTAATGAGCTTGTCGCTTTTTTTTTCTCCCCTCTGCCATTTTTATTATCTCAATATCAGACAACACTTGCCCGTCGAGCTTTTTTTTCTTCTTCTTCTTCTTCATTTCTGGACAAAAGAAGTAGTCATTTCCGCATAAAGACGATCCAGATGAACTTGTCCATCTATTTTTTTGACTGTTGTTCTTTTACAGAATCGATCATTAAGATGAAGAAGTTTGTCGAAGAATTTATTTATTCAAGGTAAAACGCGATTGGGATTATTATTTTTTTTACTTCAATTCGAAAAAAATTATTCTGAATAGAAAATAATTCGCTCGTATCATGAAACGAACTAAAATAATCATTATTTCTCGATCGAACGATTACACAGGTGGTGGTTTCGGTTTTACTCTTCGACATTTTGTTATTTATCCACCATCATTTTCAGTTAATGACATTCTCCAGGTAGAAGAAACACATAAATCAATGGTATTTCGATCTAATTTGTGATTTAATAGGCATCATATAGTGTTGTAATCGATGAACATCAACAAAAGCAATTAGAAGATATTGATGAAGGCAAAACAACAACATCATCATCTTTATCGAATATTCTTCAGCATAATCAAAGCGAACAGCAACAAGAATTATCGTCGTCGAATTGCCCAAAAACTCTCGGCAATAGCGGTAAGCAGACAAACGCTATGTCGACGACAGTTTTTCTTTTCTTCTTTTTCTGGTCGATTCATCAATCATTGATGAGACATGTTCTATGAGAAGAAGAAAAGAAAAAAAAAGCGAAGAGAGGAAAACATCTTGTTATGTCTCTGTTTCTTTCTATTCGAAGATAATCTCGACGATAATGGAAATTTTCAATCGAATGATACGATATTTGTCAAAGAAGTTCGATTCGATAGTCCAGCGTATCGAGCTGGTCTAAGACAAGGCGATCGAATTCTCTCCGTTAATCATCAATCGATCCATGGCAAAACCTATTCACAAGTTATTGCGCTTATTCAGAATACGTTTGTATCCAACGACCGACACACAGAGAGAAAAGGTTAACCTTTCTTCTTTTCTTCGTTTTCTAGTCCTACTGATCTCATACTTAATGTTATGCCAAATGAAGATGATATTAGTTCTTTAGTAAGTATCTTTCTTTTTCCTTCTTTCCCATCGAGAAAAACGAGCGCATTGTTTATGTCTTTCGCCCGATCTAGACTTGTCAACAGCAACAACCACCTATACCTTCACAACGTTCGTCGTCATTTCGTTCGACAATCCCAATCATGTCAAATAATAAAACAATCGAACAGAAATTACGTAATTTACAAATTAATCTCGCTCAAGGTCGAACTGAACAAGAATTAGCTAAAGCTGGAATTTATTTTCCACCACCATCAACTACATCCGCCGCTGCTGCTGCAGCTGGTGGAACATCGGCATCGAACATTTTCTCGAATTATATCGATTCAGTTCATCGAGCTTTAGATTCAACCAAATCGAATTCACCAACATCGTATCAAAACGATTATATTCCCTATGAATACAAACAATCGAACACATTTAATCCTCCACCATTTCTGCCGTTAGTCAATCGAACTTTCGATGCATCGATATCACAAGACCAAAATCAATGGCCGTCATCGCATGATGAAGATTTGAAATCACCGTCAACGGATTCAACGACGAATGATAAAGATATGAAAACAGAATTTGTTAATTTTCGAAAGAAACAATTCGAATCCGGTGATGTCGAAAATGTTGTTCGAGATCCTCAACGTGAATCGAAAACAACGAAATATTCCGAAAAGAAAAAATACGAAAACGAATGGAATCGTTTGACAGCTGTAGCCGATGTCGAGTCCGTCATGGAACGAGCTTCACATTTCGAAGAAGTCGATCCTGATAAATACGCTCGATTAAAATCCAAACTGCCTAATTCACCACCGCCAACACAAGATGATTTTTCACTTGATTTCAATCCAAATCAAATCAATTTCTACGAATCACAACAACAACCACAATTGAAAATATTGAAAACAATGTCGAATACATATCAATCACCGTCATCATTTTCACTTCCACGAGGTTCGTTCTTTGTCTTTCGAACACACATCGATGAATATTCTATTTCTCCTGATAAGATATGAGACAGTTGCGATAATTTCTGCATAAGCAATTAACAAGAACAAAAAATCGACATCTGGTTTCTATTACATAGAACAGATGACTTTGTTTTTTTCAAAAATATCGAAAATTCTTTCACTAGAACTCGTTCTCTTTTCTCTCGCTTTCAGCTGGTGAAATAAACAATTATAATTATGATGGTCGATATTTAATTCAACCACCGACAACATCATCCGCAGCTCATTATGCACCATTAACAACCAACGAACGATTTCCACTGGAGAATTATTCGGCGAATTCATCTCCGAGAAGCGGAGGTGTCAATCTCATTCGACAGGATTCCTACATCTCAGCTGTTCGTTCGGCACATTCATCAAATGAACAAGGAGATTTCGGTAAATGTTGTTGTTGTTTGCTTTGCCTTGTCTTGGTTTGACGATGTATGCTTGTCTTTCCGCTTAGTTAATCTGCATGTTTGTAATCAGCTTGATTTGGTCTTCTATGATGAAACGCCCATTCTTCGACGAAAAGGTTTTTATTATAAACAAAAAGAAAGAAAGAGAATTATTTGTCTTTTCGAATGAATAGTTAATCAATACGGTTTGACACCTGAACAAGAATTGAAACAACGTCGAACTTCGTATTTAATTGCAACCGACCAACGAATGGCCAATCGAGGAGATTTTCCAGCATCGGACTTTGTTCGAACGTATGAACAATCGAAATTAAGGTGAAATTTTTCATTTTAAAATGCAAAACAACATAATTCTCAATTGTTTTTTTTAGAAATACGACAACGACTCCTCAACATCAAACACAAGCAATTAAAAAACTGAAAAACTTTTTCGGCGAAGGAGTACGTCCACACATAAACCAGCTGTTTTCTTTATTTTTTTTCTCTGCCTTGTAGACACCAGAAGTAACACACGCACTCGATCATCGTTCATCAGTTTCTCCTCTTCCTTCGTCAACCGGTACTCGATTGAAATCGAATTCCTGTTTCGACGGATCAACATCGAATCCTCGTCAATCGATTCCTCTAACAACCATGACTGACAATATCGAACCATCGAAAGAAGGCATTCTCTATTGTAAAACAGTATTAAAAGAAGGTCGACGAGCCGCCGATCGATCCTGGCGTGGAGCCTGGGCCGTTCTTCGGCACGGGGCACTCTTTCTCGGCAAAGAGAAAAAACACGGCCTACTAATTCCATTATCATGTGATTCATTTCCAATCAATCTCGAAAACGCCGATGTGGAATTAGCAAGTGATTACATAAAAAAACCTCGTGTTTTCAAATTAACAACGGCGAATCAAAGTGAATTTCTCTTTCAAGCACCGGATCTACAATCTTTAGACGAATGGTTAGACGTTCTCAATGAACATTGTTTGTCCATGCAAAGTGAACAGGAGAATTCGAATTCAATTGTAAAGAAAAGTGAACTAACACAACGGGCAAGTACGACGTCATTGCCACCGGTTGCATCGAGCATCGATGAAACACAAAAACTAACGCCAGCGAAAGTGAAAACTGCCCAACGAAGTCCATCGTTGAAACGTTCGCCGAGTCTTCGCTTTCGAAAATCTCAAAAATCGTCGATAAGTCAAGGTGCTCAAGCTCTACCAGCAATGAATCCAATCAATTCGCCAGCCAACGTTTCACCACGTCGGTCATTTGTCAAATCGATCGTTAAGAAAGGTCTTCGTACGTTAAAATCATCGTCAGCTCTCCTAACAAATCAAATGACCGGACAAATCTACGACGAAACTAGTGGCGAATCGCTTTCGTCGACAACGGGTTCGAGTCAAAATTTTCAAGGAATTAACTTCGGTATTGAACTCGAAGAATGCGAATCATCATCGATCTCACGATTCATTCCGATTGTTGTCGAAATTTTGGCTCGTCTCGTTGAATTACGAGGAATAAACTATCAAGGAATCTATCGAAATGCTGGAGGAATCACCGCTGTCAATTGGCTCGTCAGTGAACTCGATAAAGGCTCGGAAAGAATCGATTTTAATTCAGAGAAATGGTACGATATCAAAGCAGTGGCATCGACTTTGAAAACATTCTTTGCCAAACTACCTGATTCACTTTTATCATCAAGTTCGAATTTGTTCATTTTTTTTTGGAAGTTTTCGTATTGTTTTTTTCTTCAGAAATGAGCAGTTTATGTGTCGAATCTAGTCGAATTGAGAATCATTGTGATCGTTTAGTTGAATTGAAACGTTTAGTTATTCAATTAGATGATTATCGTTTTGAAACATTGAAATATCTTTGCGCACATTTTCGACGTGTTGCATCGAAATGTGACGTGAACAAAGTTCGAGATTCGATTTCACTTGTCAAACACAAACAAAACGAACTTCTTTTTAGATCGATGCAAGAAATCTGGCGATTATCTTCGGACCAACATTAATCTGGGATTCGAAAGCAACTTTACAATCGAATCTCGTCGATAATCCCGAGAAAATTCGAGTTGTTGAATCGTTTATTTTATATGTAAAATAAAACAAAAAACGAATGAGAAAATTGATTATTTTGTTTTGTTTAGTATGAATGGTTTTTTGAATCGATTGGATTCGATCAAATTCCAGTTGAAATCAATCCTCAAATGCCAATTTTACCTCCCATACCGAATTCATCGCATATGGAACCAGAAACTTGTCTAAACACCGAAACGAAACCTTCGGAAATCATCCAGCAAATTGTTCGAGCAGCTAAACGTCGTTGGTCATCGCCTTTATTTCTCGATTCTCTTTCATCATTAAGCACAACGACAACAACAGATCAACAAGCATCAAAACCGATTAATATTTCGGTTAAAAGGTAAAATTTCATTTTTATTCGAAAGTTATTTCATGAAATTCGAAAATTCTTCCAGCGTTCTTCGTCCGAATTGTAAGATTAACTTGAGTGAACCACTTTCTCCCTCAATTAGCCTTAAAAAGCATGAGATTCCGCTTCAATTTCATTTCCGAAAAACAAAACCTATCGAATTCGTTTTCTCATTTTCTTAATTAGAAATCGTCGTCGTGATAAAAAGTCCGACAAATCAACAACAGCACGTTCACGTTCAGTTGATTCATCATTAAATGATAAACCTGAACAAGCCACCAGCACAAATCCTATTGTAACATCATCAACTGACTCAGCTGTCTATTCAATGTCAGATATAAGTTCATCAACAAGTACAAACATGAAAAAACCATCGCAATCATTGAAAGATATTTCGCATTTCTTTCATTATTTTACGTTATCAAATGAGAAACATAAATCAAAAACATTGACCAATATTCGACAGAAAAAACTTCGAAAGAAACTGACAAATCAAACATTCGTAGCGCCCGTTCAGAAAGGTTTGTCGAAAGAAAAATCGACTCCGGCTAAGTTTCGATATTTTTTAGATGATGAAATTTATGAACGAATAAGTAATTCGAGTATTTGTTTTATTGATCAATCGCCTGTTCACGAAATCGATTTTGTTGAACGAACAAGTTTATTAAAAACAAAGTTAAATCAACATGAAAATCTTCTTCGCCAATTAAAACAACAAATTCATCAAGTTGATCAACAACTTTTAGTTATTCAAGATGATTCATCTGCAAATCAACAGACAACACTCAAACGTCGACATACATTAAATTCATTTTTGGATTTCTATTCGAATGACAAACAAAACTCGTCATCGTCGTCATTATATGCCTTACAACTTTTGTGATCGATGAATTTTGTTTTTGTGATAAATCTATAGACCTTTTCTCTCTTCTTCTTCTTCTTTTTTCTGTAATTAGAATTTATTTAACATATAAAATAATTTATACATAATGCACAAAAAACATTGTTCTGATAGAAGTTCGTTTGCTGAAAATCGGTTCATTAATCGTTGCAACGCCGTTTTAAGCCACAAGTTTGAAGTATTTCATCTGCAAAATGTCGGCAGTTTCTAGTGAGATAATAATATGCTGCGTCATGATATCTGTCAATCACCTCTTGAATATCAGACCAAGCCACATTATCACAATTTGATTCGTACCATCGATCCGCGGGTATTGTGGGCCTACTTCGTTTCTGAAGTACACCAGTTAGTGAACCACTTTTTGCATGGTTTATTGAAATTGTTGCAGATTCGCCCCAACCAAGCTTTCCAAAAAATGAACCACCACGTTCGACTACTTCGAGTAAGTGATAGATTTCATCATTTGTTTGAAGCACAACAAAAACATGATGATAACCCAAAAATACTATTCCGTTACCATATAAACCAATGTTTTTGACTGCAGTCAAAGTTGTAATAACCTGTTGAATATAAATAAGTTCAGATGATCTACAAATAATAAAAGTATTTGCTTTTAAAACGATGTTACTAAGTCAAGCTGATGCAATATCTTATGCCGGCATTTATGAACAAATACAGTTCTTTCTATTTTCGCTGCAAACTATGGAAAAGATGGCGTTGTGTTACATCTTTTTTTTTATTTAGCAAATAACAAATAAAATGACACTAACAGCAGCTTTGATTTTCATTATTCTTTATTTATTATAAAAAAATAAAAATAAATTATAGAACACACATGAACTTCAGCCGACTAATATTTATTCCAAGATTCTATAGATTTTACTTAGTTCAATGTCGATTTGACTTTGAAAGTAACATAACATTGAGCAATTTTGCAAATAAGAAAAAAATATCGATCGAATATCGAAAATGATACATTCAGTAATCGATGATGATGATGATGACGATCATTATTGTTTTTGTTATTTGAGATTCTCAAATTTGTGTGTTATTTGATTAATGTAAGTCTATGGCATCGATGAATAAATATCATTTTCATAGATTTTTTTTCTATGTTGAATTGTTTATTAACAATTATAATCTTTTATTGACATAAATGTAAAAGAATAGTTGAAACAAACATAATAATTGATGTTTGATCTACAATTCAGTTTTCTTCTTCTTTATTTGATTAATGTCAATAATGGATAATTAATCTCTCACTGTATGTATGTTTCTGCAACTGAATGATCGAGTTAAACTTCGTCTTCTTCTCTCGAATCTAATGTTACAATTTTCTCATTCAATATTGACTCAACAACAAATACAAACACGTACGGAAATGAAAATTTTTTTTATAAAATATCAGTAGATCATCATCATCATCATCAAGAGACATATGATTCAAATCGATGATGATCTGTTTTATAGTTTGTTTATGTGGGCGTTGAACGTTCATTGATATGTCATTATAATGATGCACTTAAAGCTTTTCGGTGTGTATTCGACTATGAGCAAGCATTGAGAGAGTTGAATAAAAAGATGAAACAATCTATCTCCTAAAGGCAAAATGATGATGATGATTTCTATTTAACAGATATCCGATCGTTTATTTTCATTTAATTGAGTATCGAATTAAAACTAATCAAGAAACTTGTCGAATTTGATCCGTTTGATCATCGAACTAATCTTTTACTACGATAACATTTCAATCGAACGAGACATTTTTGTTTTATTATTATTGTTTAAAAAAACATGAACAATGAACACACACACACACACACACAAAAAAGAAAATGATCGATCTCTTTTTGTTGCTGCTGAGTAACTGATAATTATATTGATCGATAGAACATCAAAACGAAAAAACATCTCGAGGCTAATTTCGAATAATCTAATGATCAACTTTTAACACATTTTGTTTTGTTCTTATATACATTTGTTTTCAAGTTGAAACCGGGCTTTTTCTGTCTTTAGAAAGAGAAGAAAGATGAAGATTAATGATTAGTTGATGTTTGAGATAGAATTCGTTCGATTGAATACGATGATTTGTTGATTAAGCCAGGTGAAATCGATGATGATGACGATGAATTTCCATCGCTGGTCGTCGATGATTTCGATGTTTTCGTTTGTTTACGACGTTTACGTTCGTCAGCTTGCAAACGTTTTTTTTCTAATTCTTCTTGAGAGATCGGCTCGCCTGAACATGTTCGAGGATGAGCATTGTGAGCTGGACGACCTGGACCTTTTTTTGTATTCTCCATTTTTCTCCACTAGAGACACAAAAAAAGACGAAACTATAGGTCAATTAGATGATTTATTTTCGAATATTTTACCTTGGCTCGACGATTTTGAAACCAAACTTGAATTCTCGATTCGATTAAATCTAATTTAATCGCTAATGCTTCACGCATAAATACATCTGGATAATGTCCTAGTGATTTTTACAGAAAAACAAATGCAAAATGAAAGACGAAAAGAGTTTTTACCTTCTTGAAATGCTTTTTCAAGTTCATCGATTTGAGCATTGGTAAAATTGGTTCGTGTTCGTCGACGTTTGTTATCCTGATCGAGACTTTCGTCTTCATCATCACTTAAAGTTGTTTCTACGAATATCGAATCGAATAATCTTTCGTTTGTTGTTTAATTCTAAACTCACCTTGTTGTACAATCGATTGTTGTTTCGATGCGATTAATGATTGAATAAAAAATGGTGAAAAAAAATGATTTTTCAACATATTTTCATAGAGTATTGAACTTTTATTTAGTGGACTTATCGACATTTTCAATTATTACAAACTAAATTATTTCGACTTCGACGATTGACGAAGAGCGCAGGGAGAGAAAAAGAATTTCTCTTCCTATTTTTTTTTATTAATATAAACCAATCATTTTCTATTTCACATCGACAACTATCGATCGACCAATCGAGAAAGAGACTGATTTCTCTTGCTCTTTCCTTCTCTTTCTCTTTGCGTTTTGAATCGATGAGTTCAATTTGTAGTCATACAAAAACTAAACACATACGCCCCTATTTTAATTTAAGAATGTTAAAACTCGCAAGAGGAAATGTTCGATTTAATTTCTCTGCATGCAACAACAATTCGAGAAAATCATTCGACTCGACATTAATAATAATTATTATTTACACATACATTTCAAATTACAGTCTTCGCCGAATTGAAGTCATTCAAAGCTGAATCTGTCGAAATGCTTTTTTTGTTAATAGGAATAAATTTCAATCTGAAATCGAATATTCAAAATTCGATGCCGAAACGAAGGAGAAATAAAAACTGTCTATCGTTTCTTTTGACAGGCTGCCCAATTAACAACTCAATCAATAGAAAAATAATATTATTCAATGACTAGTAAAACAACACGTCAATTTCTTTTCTCTCTAATGAACATGGCAATGGGCGTTTTCTTTTTTTTTCTTCTTGACAAAAAAAGCGATTCAATTTGTTTGTCTTATTAAATTGTCATTAGCATCATGTTTCGTTTTTCCTTTCTTTTCTCGTTAACAGATGATCTTTTTATTTTATTTCTTTTCGCTTAAGCTTCTGTTCACTGACTTCAATAGACAGAAAAACATTAATTATCAAAGATTTACTAAGTTAATTCGAATTCTATTGAGTCAACATGAGAGATATTAACTTCAAATATAGAAGAAGAAGAAGAACAAAGAGTGAATTTAATCTTCAAGATGTCGCTACTTGGTTGAAGAGATTTTTCTGTTTTCTATTTTTCGAAATAAGATCTTCGTTCGAAATAAAAATCAATTTTTGTTCCTACGAAATTTGCTTCGAGTCTAATTAATTAATAACAGAGGATTGTGATCTAATTTTCCATTGGTTAAATCTGTCAAACCATCTGAAATTGATTTCTTTGAATATAAAAAAAAGAGAACGACGACTGACTGATGTTTATACGTCAGTAGAATGACAAGTTATTCAATAAAGAATTGCCTATCAACAACCGAGAAACGTAGAATTCTTTTCATATTCTTCATAAAACACGTCAGAAAGACAACAAAAACAAGTCACACATTTCCTTATCATTTTTTTTTATTAACGTTCATTTCAGATAAGTCAATCAAAAGAAAACTAGTCATGTTATCTATTGTTCTTCCAGTGAAAAACTTCTTTCGAATTGGTATACCTGTTCTCTGTTTGTTCGGCTCTGCGCCGACATTTTTTATCTTTTGGTTTTTTCTTCGATTAATCACGGCGATCTTCTTCTCTGAACAAATCTATCGTCGTTTCGATGATATTCTCTATTCACTTTATCAACAATTTGTTTTGTTCTTCTTCGAGAATTGGGTCAATGTTAAGGTACTTTTTGTCCAAATAAAAGTTTTGCTTGTAAATGTTTTATTAATTTAGATTTATTTTCATGGAGATTACGATGAAATTATTCGGCAGAAGGAGAATGTTTTGTATATTTCGAATCATCAAAGTTCAGGTAGATCGAAAAAATGATTTCGAATCGAAATGGAAAACTTTGTTTGCGTGTGTTTAGTCGATTGGATTGTGGCGAATATGTTAGCAGCTCGACAAGGTAGTCTCGGTCATATTCGATATGTTCTCAAAAATGATCTTCGGTATTTACCTTTGTATGGTTTTTATTTTCAACAAGTAAAATTGAAAAAGAAACGTTTTGGTTTTTTTTTACATGAATTTTGTATTTTTTTCAGCACGGTTGTATTTATGTTCGTCGAAATGATAAAGGCGATTTAGAACGTGTTGAAAAAGGCATTTCACAAATAAAATCCAACGGTCTACCTGTTTGGTTAGTTATCTTTCCTGAAGGAACTCGATACAATCCGATCAAAAACCCCGAAGTCATCGAACGGTCACGACAATTCGCTAAAGAAAAAGGTTTTTTCTCTCATATCTACGTTCTATTTTCACTGAATTTTCTATTTATTCAGGTGTAATTCCGTTCGACAAAGTTCTCTATCCTCGAACAGGCGCGACGATCGCTGCTCTCAATGCATTAAAAGATAAATTCGACGCCGTTTACGACGTCACTGTTGTTTATGATGATAAAACGAAGACCGGCTTAGCTGCACCGTCGATGACGGGTAAAGGAAAAATCGTCGCGAGAAAAGAATCGATTTGTTTTTGTTGGTTTAGAATTTCTGCAAGGTCAAATCAAAGATTTACATATTCATGTTGAACGAATTTCGATCGATTCGATTCCGACGGATTCGAATGAGCAAATATCAAACTGGATTTTACAACGATTTGTTCTCAAAGACAAGTAAAATCTTAAATCAACGAGATTTTATTCGAAAATTCATGTCGAATCTTTTAGATTATTAAAACAATTCGATTTTAGTCACGGTGTTCTCGCCAAATCGAGCTTGAATTTAACAAAATACTCGTGTTTATTCTTTCTTTTAACGACAATTGTCTTATTTTTGACTTGTCAAGGTCGTTCACTCTACGGGCAAATCTGTTTTATCGCCACTCCGATCACACTTCTCTGGATGTATCTCAATCCTTCGAACAAAGTCAACAACTTGCCATGAAAACGTCTTTCTCTGCAATCGGACAATCTAATTTCAGTCGTTTTACTCTTTCTTTCTTTTCTTTTTCTCTCTCTGCGTGTGTATTTACTAGTCGAAAATCCTAATTAACTTCCGTTTTTGCTCTCTGATAAAAACTAATAATTGTCGAATTTGTGTTTCAGATGATCGATTCTCCGTCGAATGAAGAAGATGATAAATGTGTGCCTCGTGCAGCTGTATATAAAATGATAAAAGATTGTACACAACAAATCCGTGTATCGAGTGAAGCAAAAGAATTTTTCGTTCAATGTTGTAATGAATTTATCCATACGTTAGCGCTGCAAGCGAATAGTGTTTGTGAACAACAAACAAAGAAACTCGTTCATCCCGATCATATTGTCATGGCGTTGGAAAATCTCGGTTTTGCTTCGTATAAAACCGATTGTTTGAGTGCGATGGAAACGGCACAACAAGAATTGCAACAGAAACGACGTAAACTTCATGGAAAAATGACGTCGATCTATACCGATGAGGAACTTCGACAACAGCAGGAATTGTTGTTTCAACAAGTAGAAATTTGCTTTGTTTTGTTCGAATGAAATTTGATTTTTGATTTTTGTTGACAGGCTCGTGAAGAAGCTCAACAATTAGAAGAAGATGATTGGGCACGAACACAAGAATTATCGAAAGAAGTTCTCAAGAAAAAAGCCGAAGCAACACGAACGGATGATGATAACTACGATGATTAATTTACTTTCTTTTGTTTCTCTTTGTCTCTCTCTCTTTTTTTGTAAAATACAGATTATCAGAAAAACAAAACAAAAAACTAAACAAGATTGTGTATAAAAACATCACACTCATCTCTCTTTCATTTCATATAGATTTCTTTACTTGAGAATGCAATTGTACAAAGCTCGAGATTCATGGATTGTCAATAGCGAAAAACAGAGTTTATGGTTTAATAGACGAAGTTTAATTGTATATAGTAAACCAGGTAGATTTCTCTCTCGAGGATCAATTCGATTGCTTTGTTTTATCGATTAGAAGCGCTTACTGAGCATATTTTGACGTCAACAGCGTGGAATTGCTCGTCGATTGGCGAGATCTTTGGTTATATTGGACAAGTGCAATTTGTTAATGGTAATTTCTGCTTTTGTTTTGTTTTGAAATAAAAGAAAGAATTGTATGCAGATGGTGTTCATTGGTTGATATTTATTAAAAGCCGAGAAAATATTTGTAAAATTCAAAATCAACATGAAATTTATCGAATAACGGAAATTTTAATTCATCCATTCGAAGATTTCGATGAAGTTCGAAGATTTTCTTCGTTTATTTCCATATGAAAATCTTTCATTTAGGATTCATCGAATAAATTCAATCCAAAAAACGAATTCAAATTCATCGAAGTAAAGATTTTAACCAAAAAAACTAAAACGAATATTTTCTCTTATTTCAGGAATTTCGTATTTGGTACCAAGAAACTCAATGTTTCTACTACAGTCCGACCTACGATTTGACAAATTCGTATCAACGTTCGTTTTCTATCGATCAAACAATTCCTCTTTGGAAACGTGCCGACGAACAATTCTTCTGGAATCGTCAAATGCTCAGCGAGCTCATCGACCAAGCTGAAGTACGTCGAAATTTCCTTGCAAACCGACAGTTTCAATTTTTTTCATTCAGAAAGATCATCTGAATGACGATTGGATTCAGCCGATTATCATGGGCTATTTGAACGAATGTCATTTCGAAATCAACGAACAGATCGACATTCATTTAGTTCTCATTTCTCGACGAAATCGACATCGAGCTGGCGTTCGAATGCATTGCCGAGGCATCGACAATCAAGGCAATGTCGCCAATTACGTCGAAACTGAACAAGTAAATTCGAAAAAAATAAAAAGATCGAAAATTGAAGTTTGATTAGATTGTTTGGACGGGAATGAACGTGATGTCGTTCGTGATGATTCGAGGATCTGTGCCGATCTACTGGTCTCAACCAGGAATTAAATATCGTCCGCCGCCGAAAATCGACCGAAGTAAGTCGCGATTTATTCTGATCAAATAACGATCAATTAACTTGACGATGATGCGCGTTCTTTTCTTCTTGTTATTTAGCATAAGAATATATATTTTATTCTCTCGAAGCTATTTCCGATTCGTTCGTCGTACTATTTATATTTGTCTATTGACATGTTTGTGTTTAGTTTTGCCTTTAATCGATGAGAGTTCGTTCGTTGTGCGTGTGATAAAGGTCAAACGATCGAGTAGAACTTGTGTTTTAAAATTAGATTCGTTTCGCGTTTTTTTTTCTCTTCTTTTTATTGATGAATAAACAAATGAAAATTAATCAAAAAAAGTCTTTCGTTTACGATGAATATGTCAACACTATTTCCGCATGTCGTTACCGGAACATGAAGAGAATCCAAATACGAGAATTGATTCTCATTTGAATATCAAACAGATCGTAAAAAAAACACGTCCAACTGAGACACACAATTCTCTAGTTCATCGAAAGCAAATCTTTTTCGACGAAAGAACGAGATTTTTAAAGGCTAAACGAAAATTTTTGTTCAAAATCGCGTATAAAACAGGATTTATCGATGAATTCGAATAGCCGAGCCAAATGAAAACTTCAATCGCATTCACACTTAAACATAAACAAACAGCCCGAATAATATAGAGAGTAAAGAAGGGCAACCAACAGACGATAAAACAACCGATAACAACGGCTAATGAACGTGTTATTCGAACTTCCGCTGAGATTTCTCGACGGCCGATTTGCTGTAAATCAGTTAGCGACGAATGTTGTTCGTTTGTCGATTTAGTTTCAAGGTCAAAATGACAATTGACTTTCATTTTTCGACTTGTTGTCAAACGTATTGTTGATTGTTGTTTAATGGCATAGAGAACTTTAGTATAGAGAAAGAGCATAATTACTAATGGAATATAAAATGATAATAATGAACTTGTAACAACGAAATTCAAGTCTTTGTAGAGATCACATTGTCGAGTCGATTCGTGATATTTTATTGGACTTATGAATAGAGTTCGATTGTCGACTTTTGAATAGATTGCTTGTTTCTTTTCGAAGAATAATGTTGGCAACAGACAAATAGCTAATGAAACAAGCCAAGATATTGAAATGTAGATTAAGGCAAGAGAATAGGAATGACGATATTGTCGATAACGAATTGGATAATTCGTTGCGATGTAACGATCGAATGCGATCATTAGAAGACTCTGAGAACGAAAAACCAAGTCAAATATTAAGAAAAAAGGAAATTCAAATACCCAAATCGATGCTGTTGAACATAGCACATCGATAACCAACCAAATTTCACAGAAAACTTTACCAAAATACCAGATTTGAAATGTTGAATAGAATGCCGAAAATGGCAAAACAGATGTTCCTAATAGAAGATCGCTCAATGCTAAATTAATTATCAAATAATTCGACATTCCACCTTGACGAATCTGTTTATCGATAATAAATGCAAGAATAACTAAGATATTTCCAACGATTGTCCATATTGTGATTGTAAAAAGTATAATACCGATGAAAATCGATGGAAACATTAGCGTTGCCGAAGAAAAATTCGTGTGATTAGCACTAAACATTTATATAATCAGAAATATAATAGAAAATAACAAAAGAATAGCGAGAGAGGAGAGATTATTAATATACAAATGGACTACGAATGAATGTTGAAGTTCGTCGTCGTCTTCTTCTTCTTTTGTTATTGTTTATTCAATGAAATGAAAGAAGATCTAGAAAGAAGATACGGAATAATTGTATAGTTTTAACAAGATAGATTGATTGTCCTGCGGTTTGAGATAAACTAACTCGTGACAATCGTTGTCGGTTAGATTGACTTTCGAAAATGAACTCAGTTTTTTGCATTTTGAAAAAACAACACCCTCGAAATTCTTCAATGAACTCATCCGACTCATTAGAAAACTAAAATGCATGTTAATGCTTTCTTTCCTTATGAATATCCGCTAGAAAATCATCAATGGATTTTCTTATTCATTGATTGTGAGTCAAAAACTTTTTTCCTCTTCTCTCTCTCATAAAAAAAACACAAGTATATCTTGATAAATCCAAAGAAAATGTTAGAATAACACAAAGAGAAAAAAGCCACAATTAATTAAATAAATGAATATCTATTTTGATAGAAATTCGATCTGAAACCTAACAAAAATAGTCAATTGAGGCACATGAAATTGATTAATTGATCGATGAATTCCTATTCTCAGGAGTCGATTTTGTTTTCCTTCAACGGAACAAATTTGACATTAAAATGAATTCTTTGTTTGGCGTTATTTAGATTTCAGTGAATCTCATGAAGCGTTTGTTAAACATATGGAAGTTGAATTATCGCGTACGAAAGGTCAACAACTTATTCTAATTACTCTTGTTGATGAATGGGGCAAAGAAACGGTTCTAAATGATGCTTATTATGATCATGTTATCAAATATAATTGTGCAAAATTGTCTTATATAGCATTTGATTTTCATGAATATTGGTAAACGAAAACGGAATTTTTTCTTTTGCTTGAAGTGAAAAAAAAACTAATATCTTAATTTAGTAAAGGATTGCAATTTGGTAATGTGCTAACTTTATTACAACTCCTCGAAGAGAAAAATATCTTTCGAGAGATGCGTTTTTCTTGGTTGGTGTCTCTTTTTTTTCGTTCTTTTATTGAATTCAAGTGTGAAATCTATTTATTAGGATTAATATTGAGAAGAATATTACTCTTAGTGAACAAATAAGTGTCTTTCGAATAAATTGTGTTGATTGTCTCGATCGAACTAATGTTGTGCAAGCAGCTATTGCTAAAACTTGTTTAGAAATCATGGTAAAAAAATCTGATTTATTCGAATTTCATTATTTCGATTGGCGAATCTATTTTAGCTGAAAAAACTCGGGTTATTAGATTTAGATGGCGGTGGACTTAATGGAGAGGCAAGAGTCATTTTTCAAACGATGTGGGCAGATAATGGCGATGCAATTAGTAGACAATATGCAGGCACCGATGCAATGAAGGTAACGTTTTTTTTTTCGAAAAAAAAGAGTTTCTCGGAAATAGAAATGAACGTGTTCTCAGTTTGAACTGCTAATAATGTGAACAATTAGATTTTCTTTCATGATTTCGATATATATTTAATTGACAATGAAAGGTCTTTCGATAGAAAAAGAAGATTTAGTTGAAACAGTTTGACTTAATCTAATATTCGAACTTCAGTGTTAGCTTCATGCAGATTGAGATGCAATTGCCAAGGAAATGGACATTTTGTTAAATCAATTGATAATTCTAAAGTACGCTGTAATCGTGCATTCTGTAATTGAATTGTTCGTTGATCGCAATTGATACGTAGTGTGATAGTATCATTTTCCATGTTTTCGAGTGTTTTTCCACTGGATAATACTCGGCCACTCACACCTGTGTAAGTTTGATTTCTATTTGACCATCCGTAACTTGATGCAGCATAAAACGAATCAGGTGCCATTGGTTGAGTTTTTGAGATAATTCCAAAGAAAATCCATCCATTCTGTGGTAGTTTTTCGATTCGAAAACGAAATGCGTATTCTCCAACACTGTATTCATTTTTTCCACGTACTTCTGTGTGACCACCATTGTTTTTTGTAACCGATCGACCATTATCTTCTATCTTTGCACCATTATAAACGCGTTCAAATATATCTGTGGAGTAGACTCTATAGATTCGAATATTTGTGACAAGTGGCATAAAATCTCTCTGAAACACTAAATTCTTAGGATTCTGCATGTCATTTGTTAACTGTTCAAGTTGTTCAGTCCATTGTCGTAAATCAATTTCACTGAAATCATTGTCTTCACGGCCTTGCTTCAGTTCTGCAGACACGATTTTCAATTTTTTTTGTAATATTGTCACATGATTGCCAACGTTGTTAAGTAAATCATTCCGTGCTTTTTCAGCTGCCTGATGTATTTTTTCGATTGATTCTTCTTCCCATTCCTTAATTTTCATCATTAGAGAATGTTTCCGAGGATCTTGAGCTTGTTGATTAACATTTTGATGAATTGTATCATAGTTTGTTATAATTCCTTCTAATTGTTTATTGAGTTCCTCTCGATGATCATTCGAATGTTTAGGACAGAAAATCTGTGAACATCCTCCGCATGTATAAATTCCCTTCGCTTTATTACAAACGGTACATAAAACTTTCTTTGTTTCAGTCAAAGATGCACTACCAAAGTTGTTCGAAAACATATCGTCTCTGTGCAAATAAAAAACGTGTTTTAACGAACGTTATCTTAGATGAAAGAATTCTTTTATTTATTTATTTACACAAGAAAATACAGCTCAGTTACGTAGTCGTAGGTAAAAGTCGTATTGATGTACATCCGTTGAGAAGATTGAAGTGTAATTTCCATGGAAAAGGACATTTGTTAATATCGACAAGAATTTCATCGATATGACCTGTTAATTGATTTTTCATTTGAATTTTTCTTTGTTCACAATCGATGGTTAATATGAAAATATCATTGTTAATAATATCATCGTTATCTTTTTGTAAACATTCTCCAGCGAGATAAATTCGATTTTGTGTTGCCCAACCGTATGATGAAAGGCAACTAAATGAATTGATATTCATCGATTCCGATTTGGAAATAATTCCAAAGAACATCCAGCCATTTCGTCGTAGTTTTTCGATTCGAAATCGAATTTGATGTCGTCCATTGAGATAATCACGTTGTCCAAGTGCTTGAGAAAAGCCAAACCAATCATCTTTCTCAATCGAATATCCCTGATCTTGTACTCGAATATCTCCGCAAATTTCTCCGAATTTTTCTTGATTTTGACAATTTTTCGATGATAAAATCATTGATTTACTTTTTTGTTTGTTTGTTTGCATTCCAAGGAAAAGGAAGTCTCTCTTTTAAATACGCAATATGATTCATATCGAAGTTAATCTCACGTGAGTCATATTTACTTAATCTTGCGCATTGAGGGAAAAAAAGAAAAGGCATTTTGTTATTTATTATTGATTCATTTCAAAAAGATAAGATTAATTTAGCACGCGAATATCGGTATTACTATTCGTAGGAGTAAGAAAATACTGCCAGGGCAATGGACATTTGTCGATATCGATGGTTAATTCAACGGTTTGATTGAGTCGTTGATTTGTAAGTTGAATTTTGTTTTGATCACAATCGATCGATAGAATGAGTTGATCATTTTGAATTAGATCGAATGTTTGTTGATTCGTCAATTGACCTGCGACGATGATTTCATTTTGGTTTGACCATCCGAAACTTGATGAAGTTGAATAAAGATTATTTTGTTTATTTTCCGATGCCGATAGAATTCCAACAGCAAACCAATCGTTTTCTCGAATTTGTTCGATTTGAAAGTTGATTTTTTCGCAACCAGTTTGATATTTGTTTTGACCTCGAATCTCTCGATGATTCGATTCGATCGATGGATTTTCATCGAATTTCTGTGAAGATATCTGTCGATCGATATGAATTTGATTGACTAAAGCTGTCGAACTTTCTTGAACTTCGATGTTCACCGGATTGACAAGTTCAGATTTGAAAATTTCTAATTTTCTCGTCCATTCCTGAAGATCGTTTTCAAGAAAATCATTATCTTCTCTCGCTTGTTGTAATTCATCGAAAAGTTCTTGTAGTTTCTGTTTGACATCATTGTTTTGATTTGAAATCGTTGTTAACAACTCATTTCTCGTTTGTTCAGCCAATTGTCGAATCTGTTCGATGGATTTTTGTTCCCATTGATCGACTTTTTGTACAAGAGCATGTTGACGAAGATTTTGCGTTTGTTGAACAAGATTTTTATACGCTCGATCGTATTCAATTTCGATATCTTCTAATTGTTTGCTCAGTTCACTTCGATGATCAATCGAATGTTTCGGACAAAAAATCGTCGCACAACCTTCGCATTTAAAAGTTCCTTTGCCACGTTTGCAAATTTCGCACAACACTTTCGAAGTCATTTCAGCAAAATAACACAAAGATAAAAAACCAAAAACCAAAAAGAACAAAAACAAAAAAAAAAAAAAAGAAAGAAAGAGAGTGGAGAAGTTGGGCATCGATCCCAATACCTCTCGCATGCTAAGCGAGCGCTCTACCATATGAGCTACATCCCCGTATTGAAAGGCAATTTATTTTGTTTATTCATAGGGTGATTTTACACGTACAGGTCGACGTGATATCAAAGGTGTTCTCGCCGATGGGAAGATTTCGGCTAATCGATATTATCGACGATTGAAAAAAGATACTCTTCGGCAACAATGCTATGACGCCATGCAGAAACAATTTATATCGACGAGCAAAAATCTAAATTCGGAATTAGATTTAGCCATTGAACCGGTTGGTTTGATCATTGAAAAATTGAGTTTGATTTGTTGTGTTTAGGCGGCAAATCGTGAGGAAATTCTGAAACAGATGATTCTTGAATGTAAAAAAATGTTTGTTAGTGAAGAAACAGAAGAATGTTTCGGCATTTGGCCGTTAATCGATGATAGTGATTTAAATGAGTACGATGAAATTGATTTTTCAATGTCACAAATGTAACTTTCTGATTTTCGCAGAGTGCTCATCGAACAAAATGAACCCGATTGTGTGCTTGTTCTTACATCTAATCGCTATTTTGTTGTTTGGTAAAATCAAAATATTTCGACTTTTGTTTTTCAAAGCAAATCAAAAATTGTGATTTAGTTATGATGAAACTTTTCAAAAAGTTGTGTCTTTCAAAGAAATGCCATTAACATCTGTCGAAAAGGTCGAAGTTGGTATGTAATTCGATGTCTGGAGAAAAATAAATCCATTGGCTTTTCAATTAGGTCCAAATCCTCTGTCGCCTGCGGGTAGTTCTTGGACGCTTCGTATTCATTATTTCAAAGACGAGCAAACAAGTGGTTATTATCATCAATTTCGTGGAACAGTAGTTCAAGTTTTTAATTCGAATACTGTTATGTTCATGAAAAGCACCGAAGAAATCAATGGTAAACGACGATTTTTCTTTTCTTGTTGAGAAAATCATTTGTTCTCAGATTATTTGAAAACAATCGGTCAAATGATCGTTGCAATCATTACGGCTTACGCACAAAAGCCGATCAGTCTCGCTCAAAAAACATTAACCAAGTAGAATATTCTTATTAAATGATTACAAAAGATCGAACTTTTTTTTTCGCTTTCTTATTTTTAGAATGAACAGTTTGCCGGATGACGTCGAACCGTTACAGAGGCGTATGAGTTTTTCAGCCACGGATACTCCTCCTCTTTCCGTTCTCAACGGTAATTCAACAGCAACAACAACAACGCAAAGTAACCTTATTGGCTTTGATAAACTCCGAACTTTCGGTTCGAAAGTTTCCTCGTTGGTGACTCGACAAGCCGCACCAACAATTAATAAATTAACTACGCAAGGTTGCTTTTCAGAATTGGAACAACAAAATAAATTGACTTTTTCTTTTTTTAAGCCAAAGCCTTGCCAATAAATGAAACGGTGAATTCATTTTTAAAGGTTATTAATGAAGGTCAATCATTGATTCGTTCGAGCGGCACAACACGATCAAGTGATGATGATCGTGCTTCGCCAACATTGGAGAGTAATCGTAAGAAACTGTTACAAGACAAATACGACGAGAGAAAAAAAGATTTAATCAATTCCAATTGTCAATCAACTTGTTTTCTTTTGCCGTCGGCCGATCTCAATCTTATTTACATTCCGAATAATACTAATCACTCGAAATAACAAAACTAGACAATTCATTTTCGTTTTTTTATTGTTGTTGTTGTTTATTTTAATCAAACGATCGATTTCAATATTAAAATCAACAAGTGAAACACAGAGATTGACAACCTTTTCACTTGAATTGTAATCTGATGATATCTGGAAAGTTTAATGTTCTAAGAGTTCATATACAAAGACTTATTCTTATATTAGAAAACAGAAAAAAGTGCACTTAAAATGTTCGTAGACATTATTCTGAATTACTTTTACCCTGCAAACAATTTCTATTTATGGAAATGAACATTTTTTTCATTGAAATCGCGAACGTTATCAAAACAAAATGATTTCCGTGTAAAAAAAACAACAAGACGAAAGAAAATTATAGTACAAACAAGTGCACGGGTCATTAAATAGTTTCATATCAGTTAATCATCAAAAATCAACCTTATCATTATATTATTTTTTTTCTCTGATAAACATAGCGTGTTCCAATCTCATCGATTTTAATTTATCTTATGTTGTTGTTGTTGTTGTTTTTCTTTCATTTTTCATGCTATTGAAATTTGAAATACAAAATTTATTAGATTTTAATCAATAGAAGTATCTATGTACAATATCAAAACTCGAGTGTCACTTCAAATCGAAATGAGAAAAAAAAGAGAGAAAATGTCATGTTACTTCGGAAAAAGATAAAAATCTGTTTCTCTTTTTAATACTATAAAATCGACTACTATCATCCATTAGTCTGAATAACGATCGTCAAATGACAAAAACAGCAGACACTGACAGACCGTTAAATTTATTCGTCGACGTCGTCGTCATGCCATTGAATATTATTTTTCAAATCGATCACAAGAAAAATGGCACTTTTGTTTTCTTTTTCTATCGAGTCTTTTTTATGACAAAATCAGATGTTCTTGCTTTGGTAAGAAGAACGTCGATTGATTGTGTGTTAAAATGAAACAATTGACTCTATGTTTTGCTTGATTCAATGTGCGTGTTAATCTCAATTAGTTTCGAGATAAATCGATCTTGACTATCGAATCCTAATCAGTTGGTTCAACATGATATACATCTTAGATGCGCGACGTTTTCTTTTCTCTTGTTTTTCAATTATCAACATATGTTAATACTTCTCGTCTTTTGTTCGAAATTGATCAGAGAAAAAGAGAATATTCACTATTTCTTGTCATTGTATTCATTGTTCATGAAGAATATAAAAAAAAAACAAAAGAACTTGAATAGACTTCTGTTAAATAAATTCAGATCATTTCTGTAGAGAAATCTATTTTCTATGATCATTGTCTCTTCTTTTCTTTTTCATGAAAGAGAAAAAAAACATAATCGAGAAATTCTCTTTCTCGTTCTTATTTTTTTTTACATTTCGTAGAAAATAATCTATGAGTTGCACCTCGGAAAAGAAAAAGAAGAATTTCTTTATTAAAACTCTTTTTTTTCTAGATGCGCATATTGTGAATTCAATTGAACAATGATGTCAATTAAACTTTGTCGAACATTTGTTCCACGAAATCTTACGAATACAATAAACATAACAAATGCCGAATGGTTGACGAATAGTATATCATTAATTATATTCTCTCTTGCATTTCTCGGTAATACGGCAGCATTAATTGTTATGTTCGGTTCACGTGGTCCAATACGTTTAACAAATAATAAATATTTAGCTAATTTAGCCTGTGCAGATCTTTTACGTGCATGTTTTATTCCATTTACAATTATTGCAAGAATGAAACGAAATTTTATCTTTGGAAAAATAATTTGTAGAATTCTACCCATAGTTCAAAGTAAATCCCGGCTAATTTTCTTGACATTTTCTGTTTCCTAAAGACCATTGAGAGACCTTTTGTTTTTGTCTGCAGGTAATAAGTTCACTTTTACGGTTAACCGACGAATATGTGCATGACGTTCGATTTCAACTGTAAAGAGCTCAAATCTCATGAGTATTTCTCATAGACAGACTGAAGATGTCAAAATCTTTTACTGCTAATGATTATAAATATTCTCATAGAGAGCTCAGATGACGTTCGAATAATTAACTGTCAAGAAATTTTTCTTGTAACCCAACAATGTTAACCATAGTAGTTTTGTCTATTCGATGACAGTTTTTTTTATTAAATAATTAATTCGATTTGTATTGATCAAGTGTCACTGTTTATTATCCGAAATAAGTCGG